>Ga0182030_10005540_pt1 | contig 26760 bp, 25 predicted proteins | sample 812S3MmetaG_FD_121299 | JGI IMG/M metagenome (GOLD analysis project Ga0182030, IMG submission 121299) | Permafrost microbial communities from Stordalen Mire, Sweden - 812S3M metaG (Illumina Assembly) | ecosystem: Environmental > Terrestrial > Soil > Wetlands > Permafrost | place: Sweden...
GCGCACGAGCCGGTCGACGATGGGCAGGCCGAAGGCGGCCGTCTTGCCGGTGCCCGTCCGCGCCTGCACGACCAGGCTGCGCCCTTCGGCCGCCGGCTCGAAGACCGCGAGCTGCACCGGCGTGGGGTTCTTGTAGCCCATCGCGTCGATGGCGCGGCGCACGTCGGCGCTGAGGGGGAGTGCGTCGAACGTGGGTTCGGCCGCGGCGGCTTCAGGGGGCGTTGCGGCGGGCTCGTTCATGGATGGGGGGAGTGTCTTAGCGCAAGTCTGCGGGAAGGTGCGCGATGACGTCGCGGCGGAGCGGTTCGAGCTCGGCCCCGGCGCGTGGCGACAGCTGCTCTTCGGCCGAGCGGAGGCGGGCGAGGGCGGCCCAGGCGTCGATTCCCTCGCTGGATTGACCGCACGCCTGGCTGACGGTCGCCGCATCGGCCCATTCGGGCTCCAGCCGGGCCGGGAAAGACGCGCTTCCCGCCGAATCCACGGCGCGATCCAGCGCCCGCTCGAGCTTTCGTACCCCGTCGGCGCAGATCCGTGCGGACGAGCCCGGCGGCGCAGCCGGAATGGGTCGTATCCCTGCCCCGAAGACGGCGGGGATGATCTCCAGCGAGCTCGACCCGATGACCACCAGCGACACCACCAGGATGACCCCCAGGACGGCACGCTTCCCCTGGAGGCGGGCGCGCGCAGCGTCGTCGCGGGTCGCTTCGGGCATCGGGAACCGGCGGAACATGACCGCGCCGCACCGCGCCTGTCAACGAGGTCCCGGGAGCCTCCCACGAAGACGGGCCTTGACCCGGGCGGCCCCTACCCTAGATAACTTTCAAATAGTTTTGAACATACCCACCGCAGCCGCCTCCGTCGCGCTCCTTCGCGAGGCCGCCACCGCCGAGAGGGCGGGGGCGCGGGCCGCCGACCGCATCGCCGAGGTGCACGCGCTCCTCGGCGACGACCTGGCGCTGGTCGACCGGGAGCTCACCCGGATGACGCGCGAAGGGGCTTCCCCCGGCACGGATTCGGCGACCCACCTGCTCGAGGCGGGTGGCAAGCGAGTACGGCCGCTGACGGTGCTCCTGTCGGCGGCGTGCTTCGGGACCGTCTCGCCGGTCGCCCGCGACGTGGCGGTGGCCGCGGAGCTCGTTCACCTGGCGACGCTGCTTCACGACGACGTCGTGGACGACGGGCAGGAACGCCGGGGCAAGCCGACGCCTCGGCGTATCTGGGGCAACGCGGTGAGCGTGCTGGCGGGCGATCTCCTCCTGACGCATGCCCTCGAGCGGACGGCGGCAGCGGCCCCGGGCGCGGTGCTGAGCGATCTGTTCGCGACGCTTCGTCGGCTCGTCGACGGCGAGATCGTGCAGCTCCGCGGGCGGACGCGCCTCGATCCGCGCGAGGACGTCTACTTTCGCATCGTCCACGACAAGACGGCGTCGCTCTTCGCGTGGGCTGCCCGTGCCGGGGCGGCCACGGCCGGGGCTCCGCCCGAAGCGGTGACGGCCCTCGGCGAGTTCGGGACGCGCGTCGGGGTCGCCTTCCAGCTGGTGGACGACGTGCTCGACTACGACGGGGATCCGCGCGCGACCGGCAAGGCGGTCCTCGGCGATCTGCTGGAGGGAAAGCTCACCCTGCCGCTCATCCGTGCGATGGCGGCCCGTCCCGCGCTGGCCGACGACGTCGACGCCGTCCGCGCGGGGGACGAGCGCGCCGCGGGGCGTGTGGCGGAGGCGGTGCGCGCGTCGGGCGTGTGCGAGGGCGTTCGCGCGCAGGCCCGCGAGGAGACGGCCCGGGCGCAGCGAGCGCTCGACGTCGTCCCGGCCTGCACGGCGCGGGACCTGCTCTCGTCCATCGCCGCCGAGCTCGCGTCGCGCGCGGCGTAAGCCGGCGGCAGGGGACGGGGATGGGCTACGCTAGCCCTCGCGTGGCCAAGCGCGAGAAACAGCGGGCCCTCTGGCCCAGCGAGGCGGCCGTCAGTGACGTCGTCGGGCGGCTCATCGAGTTCTGGGGCTTCAAGCGGAACATGGGTCGCGTCTGGACGGTGCTCTACCTGTCCCCCGAGCCGCTCAGCGCAGACGATCTCTGCCACTCCCTGAAGCTATCGACCGGGGCCGTGAGCATGACGCTCTCGGAGCTGGCGCGATGGGGTGTGGTACGCAAGGTCTGGATTCAAGGGGAGCGGAAGGACTTCTACACGGCCGAGGTGCAGCTTTGGCGGATGATCAGCCGCGTCTTCAACGAGCGAGAGAAGAGCGAGGTGATCTCGGCCATCGACTCGTTCGAAGAGGCGCTCCGTCAGCTGGATCGCCTGCGCAAGACGGCGCCCGACGCCTCGACGCGAGCCCGGGCCGAGCTCCAGCACGAGCGCATCTCGCAGCTGCTCGAGCTGGCGCGCCTCGGCAAGCGCCTGATCGACGCCCTGGTGTCGACCGCGAAGGTCGACGCCGAGCCGCTCGTGCGCTTCCTGCTGGGACAGCGATCCTGACGACGATCCTGGCGGCGAGCGTGACGGCCAGCGCGCAGTCGCTGCCTCCGAAGATCAGCAGCAGCAACTACAACATGGAGATCTACCAGGGACCGGTCGTCGCGCCGATCCGCGTGACGGCCCTCGGTGGCGCCTACATCGCGCTCGCCGAAGGCACCGAGGGTTCGGCCGCGAACTCCGCGGCGCCGGCCGTGCGCAACGCCTACAGCAGCACCTGGTTCGACTACGACATCAGCGCGGGCATCTCGTTTCCCGGCGCGTTCACGAACACGGACTTCGACAATCACGGCGACAACGCGAGCCTGCCCGTGAACCACGCGAGCGCGGGCGGCTTCACGGACCTCACGGTGGGCGGCACCGTGCAGATGGGAGGCCTCGGGGTGTCGGCGACGGGGGACCTCGAGCAGTTCTCGCTGACGACCACGGCGGGAGAGCCGGCGCTGACGCTCCAGGTGGGGCGGTTCAAGGCGCTCACGTCGTACGGGGTGTACGACGGGCAGCTCGCGGTCGGCGGCGGCGTTCGCGTCGTGACGATGCAGATCCAGCAGAACGGCGCCGGGACGCTGCTCACGATGTCCGGCGCCGCCCCCGAGGTGGGCGCGCTCCTCATGCCGACCGGCCTTCCCTGGCGCATCGGGGCGACGGTGCGGGCGCCGGTGAACGGCGGGGTCGGGGTCGGTTTTCTCGGGCAGCAGATCTTCCCGGGGTCCGCCAATCCGCCGCCATCGTCGAGCAGCCTCGTGCTGCCGTCGCGGATCGTGATGCCCTGGGAGGCGGAGGTGGGCTTCGCGCTTCAGCTCGGGCCGCGCCCGCTGAACCCGGGCTGGGAGAACCCGCACGCGGAGGAGGCGCGCCTTCGCAACGAGATCGAGCGCGACCGCGGCGTTCGCCGGGGCCGGCAGGCCGAGGAGCTCTCGGGCCTCCCCCCGGGCCTGCGCCCGGCACGGAAGGTGGAGCTGGAAGCCGAGGAGAAGGCGCTCCGCGCGATCGAGGACGACCACCTCGCCGAGGAGAGCGCTCGGCTGAATCGCGCGCGGAAGGCACGCTACGTGAACTGGCCGCGCGAGCGGATCCTGCTTCTCGGCAGCGTGCTGTTCACGGGGCAGAGCCCGAACGCGGTCTCGGTCGAGGGGTTCCTCGACCAGCGCGGGGAGACGGTGGGGCGGCAGCTCAGCGTGGCGCCGCGCCTCGGGCTGGAGGGGGAGCCGCTCCAGAATCACGTGGTCCTCCGCACCGGGACGTACGTCGAGCCCTCTCGGTACGAGGGGAGCACCGCCCGGCAGCACTTCACGTTCGGCGCGGACATCCGGCTCGTGCCCCTCAGCTTCTGGGGGCTACTTCCCGACGACCCGTGGAAGCTCGGGCTCTTCGTGGACCTCGCCCCGCGCTACACGAACTACGGGTTCGGCTTCGGGAACTGGCACTGACTCACGCCGGCCTCTGCCTGCCGTCGTCAGTTCAGCTGATTCTTGTCGGGCTTCTGCCCCTCGAGGAACACCGCGGTGACCTCGCGCTCCAGCGCCGCGCCGAGCTCCGCTTCCATCCCTTCGAGCGATCCTGCGGCCCGCTCCACGTTGCGCTGATAGACGAAGATACGCACCCGGGGCGGCGTCCCATCTTCGACGGGCGGCGTGTCGAGCACGAGCAGCGTGCGCGGGTCCACGCCGTCGACCACGAGCTCTGCGCCCGGCAGGTCGACCACGTAGACCTCGGCCTCTCGCACGAACCGCGCGAGCACGAGGTCGAGCTTCTCGATGCCGGTCTTCACGACGACGGCGAACGTCTCCGGGCTGGGCGCCCACGCCGGCGGGGCCCGTCCCAGATCCAGCGCGCGCGAACGGAGGAGCGCCTCGGTCGCGGCGCGCCCGTCGCCCTGCTCGTCGCGGACGAGCCCGAGGTAGTACTGGGCGTCGGCGCTCGTCGGGTCCGCCGACGCCGCCTGCTCGATGAGCGGGGCCGCCTTGTCGAGCTGCCCGAGCTCGTACCAGGCGCGCCCGATGAGAAACAGGTAGCTCGGGCCGCTGAAGGGACCATCGGGGAGCATCTTCATGGCCCTCTTCGCCTCCTCGTAGTCGGCCTTCGCCATCAGCGCATCCACTTTGAGGAGGATGCAGTCCGCGATCTCTTCGTCGCTCTCGGCGTAGTCGAGCGCGTCCTCGATCTGCGCGACGGCGCCTTCCACGTCGCCGAGCGGCGCAATCATCACCTCGGCCGCGTTCAGCATGGCCTCGAAGTACGTCTCGTCGAGCGCGATGGCCTGGCGGTAGTGCTCGAGCGCCTCCTCCGGCTCGCCCTCGAGCGCCGACGCGTAGCCCATGAGGTTGTGCACCTCGGGGGACTGGGGATCGAGCTCGAGCGCGCGCTTGGCGCAAGCGCTCGCCCCGGCCGAGTCGCCCTTCTGGGCGAGGTCCCAGCCGCGATCGAGGTGGGCTGTGAGCTGATCCTCCATGGTCGTCTCGCGCAGGCGAGCCTGTCTTAGTGCCGGAGGCAGCGGGTCGCGTCAAGCGGAGGGCGCCTCACTCGTCCCGGCGTACCTCGCTTCGATCTCCCGCGCCACGCGCCGCGCTTCGGTGTCCGCGTCCGCGAGCACGACGAGAAACACGCCCGGGCACACCGCGATGCTCTCCCAGCTTCGACGCTCGCGCGCCGAGTGCCACCGGTACGCGCCGAGCGGCTCCGCGGCGGGGAGAGGTGCAACGGTGGGCGGCGCGGTCGCATGCGGCGGGGCTGCGACCGGGGCCGCGACGACGGCGGGTGCGACCGCGGGCTCGTGCGAGGGAGGCTGGTAGCCGGCGACGCGGAAGATGTCGTCGAGGGACGCGCCGTCGAACGCCTTGGCCATCTGCGCGAGGCCGTATCCCCGCTCACGCAGCACCGCGATGGCGAGCAGGCGGATGCGGTGCTCTTCCGTGTAGCGCGTGTGCGGACCGCGAGACTCCGTGCGCGGAAGGATGCCTCGCTTGATGTAGTGGCCGATCGCGGCGCGCCCGACGTTGGTCACCGCCGCCAGGTCCCGGAGCGAATATTCGCGGTCGGGATCGTAGGTATCCAGGTCGGGGTGAGTGCCGGGAGGGATGCCGCGCATGGCCGGTGGAATGTCGGGCACATTTTGCTGAAAGTCGAGCACAAGGTGCTTGTGGTTCAGCGCTTTCGGGGCAACGTTCGTCACAGCGTGCCGAACGTTCGAGTCCGTCACTCCAAAGGAGAGCCCACAGTGCTCTACCTCGAGGACAGTTTGCTGAAGGTAGGGCGTTCCGTGCCCGACGTTGTAGTCGGCCGCCTCGAGGTAGGGCGTGCCGTGCCCGACCTTCTACCGAATCGTGTCAAAGCCGGGCACCGCCTGTCCTCCCGTCACTCGAGTCGCTGCGATGTTGGGCACCGCCGGGTCTCCCGTGACTCGAGTCGCTGCGACGTCGGGCACCGCCGGTTCCCTGTTGAGTCGAGTCGGTGCGAAGTCGGGCACCGCCGCTTCTCCGTCGAGTCGAATCGCTGCGAAGTCGAGCACCGCCGGTGCGCCGGGCAGTCGAAGCGGTGCAACGTCGGGCACGGATGGTCCTCCGGTGACTCGAGTCGGTGCGACGTCGAGCTCGGATGGTCAGTCGAACGCCCCCACGACGTACTCGATGTGCCGCGAAGCATTCCCGGTCGGCGCGGTCGGATCGGTGGTGTCCCGCAGGATGCGGGTCATCTCTTCTTTGCCCAGCTCCCGCGCCACGATGGGCAGCCGTCGGCGTGCGCGTGTCAGGTCGAACCCCTCGAGCGCGTAGCGGCGCGCCAGGAGAGCTGCGGTGACGTAGCGTGGCACCATCCTGTGAGTGAGCATGCGCAGGTACTCGTCCCGCGTGGACCACCACTTGGCGGCGACCGCGGCTTCCAGATCGTTGACGGCCTGCCTGGGGGCACCGAGCTGCACGCTGACGGCCCGCAGCCAGTTGAGCTTCGCCTGCTGGTCGGCCGTGAAGTACGCGGGATTCGATCGGACAAGGCCGTTCCAGATGCAGTCGTAGAGGCTCCCCGCTCGCACCATCGTGGCGACCCTCCACGGGGGCGTCGGTCGCGAGTCGCGCAGCGTCTCGAGCCGTCGGTCGATGCGATCGGCCTCGCCGAGGGCTCGATCGACGGATCTGACAACCTCCCCAACGGTCCCCACGTAGACCTGCCTTGCCTCGTCCTCTTCGGGGCAGACCGCGCGCGCGTCGACGTCGATGCGGGCCATCTCTGCCGCGGCCTCTCGCTCCGCCTTCGCAGAAACCGGTTCCGGATCGCACGAGATTCCATCCCACGCTCCGCACGTCGCGCGCGGGTGGGCGCACGAGATCCCGTCCCACGGCGTCCCCTCGGCGCAAGCGGCCGGCGTCGCTGCGTCCGTGGAGGGGGCCACGAGGAACAAGGCGGCCGCGAAGGCTAGGCGCGTGGGAACCCGCATCGAGCTCATTCTACGACGCGGCGACGCGCTCGTTAGGAGGCCGCAGCGTCTTCTTCTCCGGGAGCGCGGCCTACCGCGCGTAGATGGACTTTCCCACCCGTCGAACGTGCTCCAGGAGCGCCGGGTTCCGCATGCCGTCGAGCGACTTCACGTCGAAGAGAAACGGCAGCGGTAGCTCGTCGAGCTCGTCGGCCAGTGCCTCGACCTCGCGCTCGTCCTCGATCCCGCGGACCGCGAGATCGATGTCCGACTCGGGCCGATGGTTGCCCTTCGCGCGGGAGCCGAAGAGAACGACCTCCTCGATCTCCGGATGCCTGGCGAAGACGGAACGAAGAGACTCGATCTCGCTCGGCAGGAGCCCGATGGCGGTCATCTCGGGGGTCATGATTGCACGCTGCGCGCCAGGAGCCACTCGTGCACCGCGTCGAGAGCGGGGAAGTAGCGCTGAACGACAGCCTCGAGGACGCTTGTGAAGGTGTGGAAGTCGTAGGTGTGGGACAGGCGATTGCGGTCGAGCATCATGTCGATCCACGTTTGCCCGTCCGTCAGGATCTTCGCCGCGAAGGCCTCCTTGATGACGTTGCGCGGCGTGACCGGGCTCACGACGACGCCGCTGTCTTCGAGGTAATCCCTGAGGGTCTTCCAGGCCAGCTCGTACGTGTACTCGAAGCGCTGGATGAGCCCCTCGCGCTCGAGGTCCGTGAACGCGTCGAGCTCCTTGCTCGCGAGCCCCGACCGAAGAAGCACGAACGCCCGGTCGAAGTTCTGGAGGCGCTGCTTCCATCGGATATCGGTCATCGGCGCACCGATCGAGCATAGCCGGCTCTGGCTGCGGCTTGTCGACGACTCGCGAGGCCGCTAACGCCCCTCAGACTTTCACCCCACCCCCCCCGGCCCCCCGCCCCGCAAGCACGTTGCACCGATGGAGCCCGCGGCCATGGCGGGGGGAGCGTGACCAGGCGAGTTTCACCCCCGCGTAGCGCGTTCCCTCACGCTCCCCCCGCCCTGGCAGCGTGTGAAGTGGGCGCCGCGTGCTTGCGGGGCGGGGGGCCGGGGGGGTGGGGTCAAGTCAATCGAGGATCGCGCTCGCTGGCGCTCGTTCCCCTAGTGACAGGCGTCGAGCTTCGGTCCAGCGCACGTGCCCGGTCCGCGCTCGTGCACGACGACGCGCGTCCCCGGCTTGTCCTTCGTGGCCATGACGGCGTGCCATCCCTCGGGGAGCTGCGGATCGGTCCAGCCGAAGATCGTCTTCGCGTCCCACGGGGCGAGGTTCACGCAGCCGTGGCTCTTCACGTGGCCGAACTCGGCGTGCCAGAACGCGCCGTGGAGGGCGTAGCCGCCGCTGAAGTACTCGATGTAGGGGACGTCCTCGATGGAGTAGGGGCCGTCGGCGGCGATGTCGGCGTCGCCGTCCATCGTCGAGGCGATGTGCTTCTCGCGGATGTGAAACGAGCCGGTCACCGTCTCGTGCTCGTTCCGGCCGCTCGACACGATGGTCACGTAGACCGGCGTCATCCCCTCGAAGGCGACCAGCGTCTGCCTGTGGAGGTTCACGTCGATCCATTTGTCGTGCTCGCCGAGCTTCTCGGGCGCGGGGCCGGGCTCCGTCTTCGTCCCGTCGATGGCCTTCATCCACCAGCCCTCGTCGGTCTCCCAGAACTCGGTGCCGCCGACGGTCGCCGTCTCCCCCGTGAGGCCCACGGCCTCGAACCGCTCGGCTATCCCCTCGGCCTGCGCCGCATGCTTGCGCGCGGCGTCGACCGTCCAGTGCCTCGCCCCGTGGAGGACGAAGCCCACCGGCAGCTTGTCGATCTTGCGGGACGGGAGCGTCTTGGTCGCGAAGCTCGCCGCGTCCTTGCCCAGCCACACGCCGTGAAACTCCGTCACCGGCTTGGTGACGAAGATGCGGTCCGCGGGGGCCACGAGGCCCGCCATCGTCTTCCACCACATGGCGCCCGACGAGCCGAACTGGTGGTCGAGCGACAGAAAGAAGCCCTTCACCATGCGGCGCGCGATCGGCCCGTCGCTCTCCTGCAGATCCTCCAGCGTCACCGCGGGCGGCCCGGCATCCTGCGCCTCCTTCTGCCACCAGGGCGCGTCGGGCTTCTCGCTGCCGGCGTTCTCGCCCACCGCCGCGTCGGCAGCGCCCGCGTCGGAGACCGAGGACCCGCCGCTGGCGTACGGGTTGTCCTCGTCGGAGGTGGACTTCGTGCGCCTGGGCTTGGAGAGCCAGGGCTCGAGCTTCAGCCGCTCCTCGTGCGACGGAACCTGCCTGTAGAGCGGCGTGCCGTTCGAGACGTTGACCCCGTACGTGTACGGGATGGCGGCCGTGAGATCCGGCGCCTTGGCGAGCTTGAACCGCGGGTGCTCGAGATCGAGCGTCACGTACTTCCCGCAGACGAAGCCGCCGGCGAGAAGCTCGTACCAGCCCTCGGTGCAGTTGGGCTTCTTGTGCGGCTCGGGGATGACCGGAGCCCTCTCGCCGTAGCGGAGATAGCCGAGGCGCCCGCCGCGCCCCTCCTTGACGAGCTTGTCGGAGGGGAACTCCATCTCCGTGTAGATGGGGGCCTGCATCACCGTCGCGCCGATCCACGGGCCTTCGTACGGGCCCGCGTCGGGGGCAGTCGCGGCGGCCGCCGAGGAGCTCGGGGCTGCGCTCGCGCTTCCCGCGGCGCTCGCCACCGTCGGTGTGGGCGGGGGAGTCACGGCGGTCGGCGCAGGCCGCTGCTCGCTGCACGCGGCGAGCGCGAGCGGGACGAGGGCCAGCAGCGTACGACGGCGGAACATGGCTAGGTGGACGGGGTATCTACTAACGCGGTGGGGGGCTGTCGAACCAGTTCTCTGAGATTCGAGAACGCCCGGCAGGGGAAAGGGAATTCCAGACCCAGGGTGCTACGTCTCTCCAGGTGAGGAGACTGCCCAGGTGAGCGTGACCGGGAATGGCTGAGCCGCGAAAGCCGCTCGGCGAGGGGGCCGCTCAGGAAGCACCGACGGCCCCCCACGCCACGCCGCGAGAGGCTCGCGGCAAGCGCACCGGGCCGGAGCGCTTCTGGGCGCGGTGGCCTGTCCGGATCGCGCTCGGGGCGTGCCTGGTCGTCTCCGGCGTGGCTCACTGCGCCGTCGTTCCGCTCGGGGTACCCCACGGCTTCGAGGTGAACGACACCGAGGGCGAAGCGGCCATCCCGGTGGATGTGCTGGAACAGGAAGACACGCCGCCTCCGCCGCCGCCCCCACCGCCGCCGGAGACCCGGCCGGAGGACGAGGAGAGGGAAGCCAGGGCCGCCGCCCTCGCCGCGCTCCGCGCCCGCGACGCCGGTGAGCCGAAGGACGCGCGCGCCGATGCGCCGGCGGACGGGGCGGCCGACGCGGCGGCCGATGCCCCCACGGATGCCCCCGCGGATGCTCCGGCCGACGGTCCCGCCGACGGCGCCGCGGGCCTCGACGGCGCCATCGCGATGGCGGAAGCGGGGACGAGCGCGAGCGGACCGAAGGACCCCCAGGCCATCCTCGGCGCCGCCGGGGACATCCAGGCCGACGTCGTGCTCGTGATGGTCGTCGTCAACGCGGAGGTCATCCGTACCAACGCGGTCGGCGCGAAGATGGGCTACCTCCTCCGCGGCATCCCTCAGTGGGACGAGTTCATGAGCGGCACCGAGCTCGATCCCGTGCGCGACACCGACTGGGTGATGATCAGCGGCCCGTCGCTCGTGAACACGTCGCGCGACGTCATCCTCATCCACTATTCGGCGTCCGATGCGGCGGTCGACAAGGCGGTCGACGTGGTGAGCAAGAAGTACGACCGCGGCGGGCGGTTCGACGCGGGTGTCCCCGGTGTTCGTGCGTCGCTCGCGCACGCGGATCGGGCGGAGCGCGTCATCTTGCGGCCGCAGTCGAAGGTCCTCGCGGTGGTGCCGACGAGCGTGGCGTCCAAGGTCGCGAGGCAGCTCGTCTCGGCCAAGGTCCCCGCCCACATCCGACCTGGGGAGGCGCTCTACCTGCGCGTCGCGAATCCGCACCACCCGATGCCGGAGATCCCCGAGAGCATCACGGAGCTCCGGCTGCGCGTCGTGCCGCGTCCCGACCAGGGCGCGGATCTGTTCCTCGAGGGCGACACGAAGGACGCTGCCAGCGCGGCCCAGGCGGCCGACGACGTGAAGGGGATCGTCAAGCGTCACAACGACTGGATCACGTCGTCCGTGACGCACGGCCTGCTCGACCACGTCGAGGTGACCTCCGAGGCAAGCGTCGTCCACGTGCACCTCACGGCCTCCCGGGAGCAGATCGAGACGCTGCTGTCGCTCGTGGGCGATCTCCTCGGCATCCGCCCCCCGAGCCCCACCCCGGGGGGCGTCGCCCCGCGGCCCGCGGGGTCGAAGTAGCCGGGTGGCGTGCTAGGTTCGGGCGCCATGCGAACGCGGCTCGTGACGGTCCTCTTCGCCTTCGGCCTCTCGCTGGTGAGCCTCGCCGGCTGCTCGCGGTCGCCCGACGAGCCGACGAGCGATTTCAAGCCCGCGCAGGGGACGCCGCTTCCTCCGGGACCGACGACGCTGGAGAAGGAGGAGCTCACGGTCGGCACCGGGCGCGAAGCCAAGGATGGCGACACGGTGCACGTCCAGTACACGGGCACGCTGACGAACGGGAAGAAGTTCGACAGCTCGTACGACCACGGCGGCGATCCCTTCAAGGTCACCATCGGTCAAGGCGAGGTGATCAAGGGATGGGACCAGGGGCTCCTCGGCATGAAGGTGGGCGGCAAGCGACGCCTGCGCATCCCGCCGGACCTCGGCTACGGCGCCAGCGGCAGCCCGCCCGACATCCCCGGCAACGCGGGCCTCGTGTTCGAGATCGAGCTCGTCTCCATCGACTAGAGAATTTTTAGCCGCGCATCGCCTGCATCGCGTCGACGATGGCGAGCGCGGTGTCGGCGCGGGCGGGGCCGAGACGCTGCGTGCCTTCGGCCGTCTCCATGCGGACGTGGGCGCGTGCTCCCTTCTGCTCGAGGGCGAAGCTCCGGATGGCGCCCCACGGCGTCAGGCCGCCGGCGAAGGTGATGCCGCGGGCGTCGACCGCCACGTCGAGGGGGATGGTCGCCGACGCGCCGTACGCCGCGACGCCGAAGAGCGCGAGCATGGCGGTCCCCAGGCCGACGAACACGAAGCCGACGCGGTGGTGGAGCAGCTCGAACGCCGTCCCCAGCACGGTGAGGGCGAAGGCGCAGAAGATCATCCCGGCGGCGCAGCCGAGGAAGGCGGCGCGCGAGCCGACGCGGAAGTAGACGCGCGGGAGTGTGCTGAGCGGAAAGAGCTCGCTCATCGGGGATTCGTCGACCGGGTTGCGGACGGCGACAGCGCCGTGGCGCAGCGACCGCCGGAGCATGACGACGAAGGCGAACGCGAGGACGAGGACGAGGAGCGTCGCCACGAGCTTTAGCCCGTCGGTCGAGACGACGGCGTCGAACGTCCCGTGCGCGAGCGCCGCCAGCGCCAGGTACGGCAGGATGCGCGCGTTCCGCGAGACGAGCTTGAGCCCCATCCCGTAGCCCCAGATGGCGCCGAAGAACATGTGGGCGGGCACCGTCTCGAAGGCGCGCATGGCGATGACGGCGCCCGACATGCGTCCGAGCGCGAAGTACTTGATGTTCTCGACCGCCGCGAACCCCAGCGCCGCCGCGCATCCGTAGACGATGCCGTCCACCGGCTCGTCGAACTCCTTGCGGTGCCGCGCGAGCCCCCACGCTGCTCCGTACTTCGCCAGCTCCTCGACGCCCCCGATGACGACCGTGAACACGGCGATCGACAGCGGCAGCGCCCAGGCCTGCCCTCCCAGCGTCGCCAGGCCCGGATCGAGCCACGGCGAGATCATCCCGAGGCCGATCTCCGCCAGCGCCGCCGGGACGATGGCGAGCCCCCCCAGCATGAACGTCGCCACCACGAGCCACACCGGCTCGGGGCGCATGCGATCGAAGCGCCTCACGAAGAAGAGCCACGCGAACGACAGCGCGAAGGGGAGGAGTGCACTGGCGGCGGCGAGGCCCCACCGCGCGGGCGTCGCGCCCGCGGCGACCCGGTGCATGGGCGGTAGGAGCGGCGACCGGAGGAGGTTCTTCGCGTGGTACGCGCGCGTATACGACGGGAGATCGTCGCCGAAGGGGACGACGAGCGGGGAGGCGAGGGTCTCGTCGACCGGCAGGGCAGCGACGAGGACGCGACCACGCGCCAGGACGATGCGCGCGCCGGGGTGGGCCGCGCGCTCTTGCGCGAGGACGTGGCGACCCTCGGGCGCGAACCCGAGCGCGAGGGCGCGGCCGTGGAGGACGGGCGTGATGGACTGGATGGGTGCAGCGGCCATCCCGAGGACGACGAGCGGCGGAAGGTCCGCCACGCGCGTACGCCACTCGAGGCTTCCCGGGACGCGTTCCGCGAAGGCCACGTGGTCCCGGTCGAGCTTCGTCTCGCGGACGGCGCGACCCACCGCCTCGGACGTCCCTTGCCACCATCGCTCCTCCCCCTCGGGGCCGGGCGCGCTCATGGGTCGCAGGCCGCTCGTGTCGGGGGGGGCCATCACGAAGCCCGCGTCGGCCCGCAGCGCGCGCAGCCCTCCGCGCCAGACCACGAGGTCGTCCGCCGCCCCCGCGACGTCGGCGTCCACCTCCACGCGCACATGACCCTCTTCGGTCACGGAGACGTCGGCCATGATCTGACCCGACGCGAGGCGGGACTTCACGCCCGTCGCGGTCAGCTCGGCGTCGAGCGTCTTGCCGGTGGTCGGCTCGGGGTCCACCACGTATTCGAGCGCGGCGTCGTTGGTCCCGGCGAGGTGTCCGAAGAGGGAGCCCGCAGCCACGCAGCCGGTAGACGACAGCAGGGCAGCGATCGCGGCAGCAGCCACGAGAGCGAAGGCCGTGCGAGGGTGGAGCGCCAAGCCCGGCCCATGGTACCGCGGGCGCGTTCCACACTTTTTGCGTAATTGCCCTCGGCGTTGGCCTACACTGGTTGCTCGCTCGATGCCCGATCCCCACGTGCTCTACGTCGTGACGGCCGTCGTCGTCCTGGGTCTCGTTGCCTGGGTGGTCGTGGTCCTGTCGCGACCCGCGGGCGACGAGGGGCTGGCGCCTGCCCCCGGTGGCAACAAGAAGATGGCCTCCGCGCCGCCCTCGGGCGGAGCGTCGACGCCCTCGCAGCCTCCCTCGGGCGACGACAAGGTGAAGCTCGACTCGCACGCCGAGATCCGCGACGACCCGAGCATCAACATCACGGCCGAGGTCCCGGTCGACGTCGAAGAGGAAGAGGAGCCCACGGGGCCGAACGCGCTCATCCTCGTCACCGCCGTCGGGCGCACCGACCCGGGTCTCAAGCGAAAACACAACGAGGACGCCTACGCCATCCTCGAGGACCACCACCTCTTCGTCATCGCCGACGGGATGGGGCGCCACGCGGCGGGCGAGATCGCCAGCCAGCTCTGCGTCGACGCCATCAGCGAGTCCTTCAAGACGTCGGACTTCGGCCCGGTCCGGCAGCCTCCGTTGCCCAAGCGCGCCTCGCGCCTGCGCGGCTCGATCCTCGTCGGGAACGACCGCATCCTCGCCGCCGCCCGCGAGAACGACGCCTACGCCGGCATGGGGACGACTGTGGTCTCCGCGTACTTCTCGCCGAACAACCAGCGCGTCTACATCGCTCACGTCGGCGACAGCCGTTGTTATCGCCTGCGCGGCGACAAGCTCACGCAGCTGACGACGGACCACACGCTCGGCGCCGCCGGCATCCAGGGCAAGAGCGCCATGGTCCTCAGCCGCGCGGTCGGCATCGAGGAGAACGTGGAGGTCGACGTCAGCATGGAGTCGCCGCTCCCGGGCGACATCTACCTGCTCTGCTCCGACGGTCTCAGCCGGATGGTGAACGACGAAGAGCTCCAGCGGACCCTCGAGGCGGAGAAGGACCTCGAGCAGGCGAACCGGGTCCTCATCGACAAGGCCAACCAGGGCGGCGGGCGGGACAACATCACGGCCATTCTCGTCCGCGTCGACGACGCGAAGCTCGTCTCGTCGACCAGCCACGCCGTCGCTCCCGCGAAGGCCTAGAGAGCCCATCCCATAACCGGCCGATAGCGTCGCGCTGGCGTTGTCGGCCTCGTGCGCCGTACAGGAGTACGGCTTACTCGTCCTCCTAGCCATCGCTTGCTCTCGCCCGGTTCTGGGACGGGCTCTTGCCTCGAAAACACCCGCGGGAGAACGCGTCCCAGAACCGTGCGAGACCGAGCGAGGCCTAGGAGGCCGAGCACGGCGTACTCCCGTACGCCACGCGAGGCCGACAACGGCAGCGCGAAGGGATCGCGCGGTTATGGGATGCGTTCTAGGTCTCTTCGTCGCGTTCGGGGAGCCTGGCGGCTCGACGGACACCGCGGACGACGTAGTCGAGGTACGTCTCGTCGCCGTCGGCCCACACGACGAGCGGCGCGGCCAGGGTCCCTTCGTCGTCCGCGCCGCGCAGCAGCTCGACGGGCCCGAGGGCCGGGAGCTCGTAGAGGTGGGTGGTCACGGGGATGGCCGTCTCCTCCTCGAAGCGCGCCGACTCGAAGGCCAGGGCGTCGCCGAAGGCGTCCATGGCTCCGCGGTGCCGCTGGGGATCGAGCTCGGTCAGCGGCAAGAGCTCCCAGCCCGCGTCGATCATCAGCGGGTGCATCTCGTCCTCCGCCGACTCGTCGAAGGGCGGGTGCGACGGCACGGGGAGGGCGTGTCGCAGGAGCAGCCCTTCCAGCGCGCGGCGGGCGGCCCGCGCCGTCTCGCCCGGCGTCCAGAAGGCCGCCAGCACGGCGGCGAGCTCCGCGTCGGTCGAGCGGCGCCACAGGCCCTCGTCGCGCGACGCCGGATCGACGCGCCCCCCGGACAGCGTCGTCCTCGCCCACGCGCACGCGTTCTCGAGCTCCGCGATCCCGTCCGGCAGCGCCGCGAACGCGAAGACGTGGCAGAGGTGCAGCCGCCCCACCACGTACCGGTGCGAGCCCAGCGCCCGGACCACGCGGAGGGCTTCGTCCACGCGCGTCGCCGCGACGGAGATGGCCTTCATCGCTGGGTCGTTCGCGCGAGGCCGAAGAACTCCTGGATCTTCTCGAGGATGCGATTCTCCTCGCTCGCCATCTTGGCCTTGCGTGCCTCGTCGTCGAGGCCGCCGGCGGCCGCGAGGAGCTCCACGCGCCGCTTGGCGAGCGTCTTCGAGAACTGCTCGGCCGCCTCCGGCCGCTCCTCGAGCACGCGCTGCAGGCCCGTCTTGTCGAGGCGAAAGCACTCGACGTCCGTCAGCGCGACCACGTCCGCCGTGCGCGGCTCGCCCGTCATCAGCCCCATCTCGCCGAAGAAGGTCGGGCCCTCGAGGACCGCCACGGCCTTGGCCAGCGTCCCCCCCTCGACGTGCCTCCGGATCTCCACCTTGCCGGAGCAGAGCACGTAGAGCCAGTGGGCGACGGCGCCCTGGTGGGTGCACGTCTCGCCCGCCGTGAAGGGCGCGTACGTCAGGTGGGCGGACACGAAGGCGCGCTCCTCCGGCGTCAGCGCGTGGAAAAGGTCGACGCGATCGAGGGCGCCCAGCCGCTGCACCTCGTGCCTCTTGGTGCGATCGGTCTCCACCTCGTTCGCCTCGACGAAGAGCGTCTGCGCCGGGCGCGCGAGCGGGATGCCGGCGCGCCTCAGCGCGGTGAAGATCCGCGCCCGGACGCGCGAGCTCGTGGGATCGTCGTTGGCGAGATCCGTGAGCCAGTAGCGCGCGGCGTAGTAGCCGAAGCTGTCGCGCCCGTCCTTGGCGAAGTCGTAGGCGATGACGGTGGGCTTCGGGTCGTCCGCCACGCCCTCGATGGGCGACGCGCCGAGGGCTTCGCGGACGACGTCGATGACGTGGGGCGGCGCGTAGCGAAAGTCGACGTTGAAATAGACCCACATGCGGTGCTGCACGGGCTTGCCGGTGCGCTTGCCGAGGATGAGGATGTTCTGCGAGAGGAGGTTCGAGTTGGGGACGATGAGCGTGTCCCAGTTGCGCGTCTCGATGACCGTGTGCCGCCAGTGGATGGCGATGACCCTCCCCTGGGTGGCGTCGGCGAGCTGCACCCAGTCGCCGACGTGCACGCTCCCGTCGAGCTGGATGGCCACCCCGCCGAGGATGTTGCCGAGGGTGGCCTGCATGCTGATGGCGAGGACGCCGCTGACGACCGCCGAGGTGGTGACCACCGACGACGGCGACACACCCGCGGTCTTGAGCACCCCGAAGCCCGCGAAGATGTATGCGAGGCCGACGATGAGATCGCCCGTGATCGCCACCGTGGTGACGCCGATGGCCGGCAAGGCGACGTCGAACACCGCCAGCGAGGCGACGTTGACGAAAGTGAAGGCGGCGAAGAGATCCGCGAAGAGCCGGACGTGCTCCGACCAGTCCGCCACCCCGGCCCAGGCGACGTGATGGAGGACCGTCGCGGCGCCCGTGGTCACGAGAAAAAGGGTGTAGAGGATGAGGCCGTGGCGGATCCGGTAGCGTTTCTTGGGGGCGACGCGGTTCACGACGAACGCGACGACGAGCAGCACGCCGCCCAGCAATGCGAATCCCCAGGTATGCAGCAGGTCGACCACTTGCATGACGCGTCTATCCGCGACGGTACACCGCCGCCCAGGACCGAAGAAGGCGATGCTACGATGAAAGCCGGACTGGCGAACGGATGACCGAGGCGACCACGGGCAATGCCATCGCCGACCGCATCGCGGGTCGGCTCGCGCTCTACCTCGGCCCGCACACCGGTCGCGTCGCGGTGAAGACGTTCTCGGTCAAGGCGCTCGGACGCGGCCCGGAGACGCTGACCTTGCGCGACGTGCCGGCCCTCCAGCAGGCCCTCCGCCCCATGCTGCGCACGTTCGTCGGCCGCGCGCAGTGCGAGATCGTCCTCGAACAGATCGCGCGGGAGCTCGGCCTTTGAAGTACCGCACGCTCGCGGTGGCCCCCCTCGTCTTCGTCGCGGTGGCGCTCGCAGCGTGGGGGATGGCGCCGGTGGGGCTGCGCCCGTCGGTCCTGGTCGGCGCGGTGGAGTCGGCCAAGGTGCTGGCGCTCGTCGGGTGCCTGGTCGCGGCGTGGACGTTCGAGCCCGGGGACTACCTGCGGCGGGCGTGGCTGCTGCTCGCGGCGTGCACGGTGCTGCTCTTCGCGCGCGACGTCGTGGCGCTGGCGGGCGGGCCGGCGCTGGCGCAGGGCGTCCTGGCCACGGCGGGGAACGCGTCCTCCGTCGTCGGGACGTGGATCCTCGCGCGCGCGTGGACCGTGGCGGGCCTCGACGAGGGGGACGCGCCGACCGGCAAGTGGCCGATGCGGACGGCGGCGGTGGCCGTGGCCCTGGCGGTGACCGGCTGGCCGCTCGTCGGGGATCTCGGCGCGCTGGCGCGTGGGGACGCCTTCGCGGTCGTGCCGCTCGTCTCCGACGTGGCCGACACGGTGGTCCTCGCGCTCCTCGCGCCGATCCTGCGGACGACGCTGGCGCTTCAGGGCGGCGTGCTCCGCTGGCCGTGGGCGCTGATGACCGTGGGCAACCTCCTGTGGCTCGTGTTCGACGCCCTCTACGGCGTCCTCGCCCTGCTCGAGGTGGATCCCAGCCGCGCGCGGGTCGCCACCGAGGCCCTCCGCGTCGCCGCGACGCTGTACCTGGCCTCCGCGGGCATTGCCCAGCGCCGGGCCGTGAAAGCGGCGGCGGCCGAGGCCTAGTCCAGCCCCACCTGCTCCGGGGCGAAGGCGTCGCGCACGACGAGCGGGCGGCCGCGCAGGAACAGGGCGAGGTGCTGCGTGATGGTCGACAGCGCGTGGCGCGCCGACTCGCCCAGGGTGCGTCCGTCGAGCGGGTCGATGAGCTCCAGCACGCCGACGCAGCGATCCTCGAGCTGGATGGGGGCCACGAGGGCCGTCCACGGCTCACCGAAGCTCGCGTGACGCGCGGGGGGCGGCGTGTCCGAGCCGTATTCCACCGACACCGGGCCTCCACGCACGAGAGCGAGGCCCACGATCGGGTCATCCTCCGGGACGCGCGACCGGACGATCCGGTGCGACCTCGGGCCGCGCGCGTACACGACGACGTACCCGCCGTGCTCCTCGTCGCGCAGCATCGCCACGCCCGCGAGCGACGGCAGGGCGCGCATCGCCGTCACCACACCGAAGCTCGCCACCTCGACGGCCGTCTCGAAGAACGTGAGGTCCCGCAGCGCCGAGAAGACCGCGTCGGCCATCTCCGGGTGCGATCTCCGCGGCGTCGCCGCGCGCGGGCGGGACTGGCGCGCCCGATCGGGCAAGGGCGGCGGGATCGTCGAGCGTCGCTGCGCGTCCACGGGACCGACCACCTCCAGGTCGACGCTGTAGAGCGTGGGTCGACGGCACGTCTCCGGCTCCGCCGGAGCGTTCGGGACCGCCTTCGGCCGCGGACGCGGGATGGCAATGGAGCGGGTCACGAGCGCGAAGGCCGGGGAGGAGGCTCGCATGCGTGCGCATGGAGCAAGCCGCGGGCCGCGCCTCGAAGGACGCGCAAGCATGCGACCCCATGGGATTCCGGCGTCCGTGGCGCGTCGGGGCCGGTGCTTCCACGAAGCCGCAGGTGGATCGCGGTCGAGCCCGCGATTCCGTGTACTTTTTCAGCTCGAGCCGCTCGCCCCGAAGGCCTCGTCGAGCAGCATCTTCTGCTCCAGCTCGTGCGCCGCGTGGCTGCCCGTCGCCGGGCTCGCGCTCTCCGGGCGCGAAACGAGCGAGAGCGGATGCCGCCCCGCCAGCATCTCGGCCTGGCGCGCGATGAGGAAGTACCACGCCCCCATGTTGCGCGGCTCTTCCTGCACCCACACGACGGGCGTCCCCTCGCGGTACGGCTCCAGCGCCTTCTGCAGCGCGTCGCCGAGCGGGTAGTACTGCTCGAGTCGCACGATGGCGACGTCGCGCGCGTCGCGCTTCGTCCTCTCGTCGGCGAGGTCGAAATACACCTTGCCACTACAGAGGAGGATGCGCTTCACCGCCGCGGGATCGGCCTTGTCGTCGCCGAGGACGCGGTGGAACGAGCCCGTCGCCATCTCGTCGAGCGTGCTGACGGCTTGCGGATGCCGGAGGAGCGACTTCGGCGTGAAGACGACGAGGGGTTTCCGCCACAGGCGGTTCACCTGCCTGCGCAGCACGTGGAAGAACTGCGCCGGCGTCGTCGGGTTGACGACCTGGATGTTGTCCTCCGCGGCCAGCTGGAGGAAGCGCTCGATGCGCGCGCTGGAGTGCTCCGGGCCCTGTCCCTCGAAGCCGTGCGGCAGGAGCATGACGAGGCCCGACAGGCGCCACCACTTGTCCTCCGCCGACACGATGAATTGATCGATGATGACCTGCGCCGCGTTCACGAAGTCGCCGAACTGCGCCTCCCAGACCACCAGCTTGTCGGGCCGGTCGAGCGAGTAGCCGTACTCGAAGCCGAGGACGCCGGCCTCGCTGAGCGGCGAGTCGTAGATCTCGAAGCGACCCACGCCGCTCTCGGGCTCCGCCAGGTGCGCGAGCGGCGTGTACGGCTCGCCGGTCTCCGTGTCGAAGAGCACCGCGTGGCGATGCGAGAACGTCCCCCGGCGCGCGTCCTGCCCGCTGATGCGGATGCCGTGCCCCTCCATGAGGATCGACGCGAAGGCGAGGTGCTCCCCGGTCCCCCAGTCGAGGCCGTGCCCGGCGAGAGCGCGCTCGCGGCGCTGCTCGATGAGCTTGAGCGCCTTGGGGTTGGGATGAAACCCCGCGGGCATCGCCGTCAGCTTGTCGAGCGCGCCGAGGAGCCGCTCCTTCGCGAACGCCGTCGGCACCTCGGGCACTCCCGCGTCCGGGCCGCCCTTGTACGGACCCCATACGCCGCCCATCGTCTCCGGCATCGAGAAGAAGTCACCCTTTCGGGCCTCTTCCAGCGCCGTCTCCAGCTTGGCCCGTCGCTCCTGCGCGATCGCGTCGGCCTCCTCGCGCGTGATGTGCCCCGCCGCGACGAGGCGCGCCACGTACTCCTCGCGCACGCCCGCCTTCTTGTCGATGAGCGCGTACATCAGCGGCTGCGTGAAGCGCGGCTCGTCGCCCTCGTTGTGGCCGTACTTCCGGTAGCAGTACATGTCGATGAGCACGTCCTGCTTGAACCGCTGGCGGAACTCGACCGCGAGGCGCGTCACCTGGATGACGGCCTCGGGATCCTCGCCGTTGACGTGGAACACGGGCGCCCGGAGCATCCGCGCGATGTCCGTGCAGTAGCGCGTGGACCGCGAGTCGCTCGGGACCGTGGTGAAGCCGATCTGGTTGTTGACGACGAGATGGATGGTGCCGCCCGTCGTGTACCCCTCGAGCTGCTCGAGGTTCAGCGTCTCCGACACGACGCCTTCGCCCATGAAGGCGGCGTCTCCGTGGAGCAGGAGTGGCATCGTGCTCTTCCTCTTGCGGCGGTCGATCTTCGCCCGGACGCGCCCCTCGACGACGGGGTTCACGAACTCGAGGTGGCTCGGGTTGAAGGCGAGCGACAGGTGGATGGGGCGACCCGATTGCGTCGTCACGTCGGTCGAGTAGCCGAGGTGGTACTTCACGTCGCCGCCGCCGATGAAGCGCTCGGGCCGCTTGTCGTCGAAGGCGGCGAAGATCTCGCGCACGTTCTTGCCCATGACGTTGACGAGCACGTTGAGGCGCCCGCGGTGGGGCATCCCGATGACCAGCTCCTCGATGCCCTGCGCCGCGGCGGCCTCGACGAGCAGATCCATCATCGGGATCATGCTCTCGGCCCCCTCGAGCGAGAACCGCTTGGCGCCGACGTAGTTCTTGTGGATGAACTGCTCGAAGATCTCGGCGTCGGTGAGCTTCGTGAGGACGCGAACGAGCTCCGTGCGGTCGAGCGAGGCGTGGTTACGCGTCGACTCCATGCGCTCCTGGAGCCAGAGGCGCGGCTCGGGCTCCTCGATCTGCGTGAACTCGACGCCGATGGACGAGCAGTACGTCTCCGACAGGTGGTCCACGATCTGCCGGAGCGTCGTCCGCTCGGACAGGCCGCTCATGCCGGCGGTCGAGAACTTCTTGTCGAGGTCCGCGTCGCTGAGGCCGAAGTTCGAAAGCTCGAGCTCGGGGTGCGCCGGCAGCTCGTTGTCGAGCGGATCGAGGTGGGCGAAGAGGTGGCCGCGGACGCGGTACGCGTTGACGAGCTGCGCGACGCGGCTCTGCAGCTCCGTGGCGGCGATGACCGTCTCGCGGACGGCCTCGCGGTACGCCACGCCGTTGCCGTTGGTGCTTCCGTTCGCCTTCGTGACGACGGGTGGGGGCGGCGGCGGCGCGATCTCCGGCGCGCCGCGGTGGCCCTCGAAGAACCGTTGCCAGTCGGCCTCGACCGACTGGGGGCTCTGCAGCCACCGCGTGTGGAGGTCCTCGACGTACCCCGCGTTGATGCCGAACTCGTCGAACATGTTTGAGTGCCTAAGCTTTTAGCGCCCGCGGCCTCGTACTTCCAGCCCCCTAAGGCGTCTTTGGGCCTCGGCTGGGCGGTTGGGACCGGCTGCATGGGGAGAGAACTGAACAGGAAGACGGGGAGACGGGAAGGAGAGGGGGAGGGGGGAGGGTAGTGTTGGCGGATGCCGCACCTTCCGCGGAGCTGGTTTGCTCGCGACGCCCGCGTCGTCGCCCGGGCCCTTCTCGGGTGCCTGCTGGTGCACGAGCGCGCTGCGAAGGGAGAGGCGCGGATCGCGCGCATCGTGGAGACGGAGGCCTATCGCGGGCCGAAGGACCTCGCGTGCCACGCGCGGGTGGGGCTGACCGGTAGGACGCGCGTGCTGCTCGGGCAGGAGGGCCGCGCGTACGTGTACTTCGTCTACGGGATGCACGACTGCTTCAACGTGACGTGCCTCGGCGAAGGCGAGGGCCACGCGGTGCTGGTGAGGGCAGGGGAGGCGGAGGCAGGACTCGAAGAGGGGACGCGCCTCGACGGCCCGGGGCGGTTTGCTCGTGGCATGGGCATCACGACGGCGATGAGCGGCCAGGATCTGACGCGCGGCCCGCTGTACCTCCTGCCGAGGGTCGGCCGCCTGCGCATCGGCGTGAGCGCCCGGGTCGGCGTGGGCTACGCCGGCGAGTGGGCGGACCGGCCGTGGAGGTTCTTCGACGCGGCGAGCCAGCAGGTGTCAAAACCGCCCAGGAGCGCGATCGGAAGGAGCTCGCCATGAACGACGCCTCTCGAGAGGAGATGGACCGCCCAGGACGCCCTAGGGCGCTTCCCACGCGACCCAGCGGACGTGGACGCCGGCGGCGTCGGCGAGGGCGCGTACGACGTCGCCCTTGCGGATGCACACGGGGCCTCGCGCGGCGAGGACGCCGGCGGTCGCGGGGGTCTCGCTCGTCGCGAGGACGTTGCCGGCGTGGTCGACGAGCTTCGCCGTGACCGGGGCGCTCGCCGCGAAGGCGACGCGGACGCAGGCGTCGTGGGTGTCCGCTTTCACGAGGTCGACGGCGTCCGGGCCGCCTTCCTTGCGCGCCGCCTCGTGCATCCCGGGGGCGAGCGAAGGACCGCGCGCGGCGATCGTGTCGAAGGCGGCGACCGTGTCGGGGATGCCCGGGTCGGACGACGTCACGACGGCGGGCGACGACGGAGGGAGAGCGGAGGGTGGCGGCTCGCGCACGGCCGCGCCGCACGCGCAGACGAGCAGGACGAACGGCGCCAGCTCACGCACGAGGCGCGCTGGGGCTCGCAGCGGGGGCGGGCTTGGTCGGGGGCTTGCCATCGATGACGTCCATGCGGCAGCTCCCCTGGAACTCGACGCCGCGGTCGATGAAGAGCGACGGCGAGTGCAGGTTGCCGACGATCTTGCCCGGGGAGTGAACCTCGATGGCGTTCCTTGCCCGGATGTTGCCGTGCACGATGCCGCCGCGAACGATGACCGTTGCCACGTCGATCTCCGCGTGAATCTCGGCCCCTTCGCCGATGACCAGCGTGTCCTCGCTCTGGATCTCGCCCTTGAACACTCCGTCGATACGAACGCGCCCCTCGAAGTGCAGCTTCCCTTCGAACGACGTGCCGCGACCCAGGAGGGCAGTGATCTCGGTGGACGGGAGCTGCTGATCCATGGCGGGGGCCTACCAGGGGAGGGGGGCGGCAGGCAACTCGGGCGTCAAGAGCCTGACGGCCAGCCCCGGACCGCGTCAATTGACACGGGATCTCGCGCCTTTGCATTCTTCTACCCCGGGGAACACAAGGTGCATGCGAGCCCGCCGTTGACAACACCGCGTCTTCGCGGCGAAAAGGGCATCGCTCTCACGTGATTCGTCGTCCTCTCCTCCCCGTTCTCACCGGCCTGGCCACGCTGGCGGGCACTTGTCTGCTCGCGTCGGGCGCGCTCGCCCAGTCCGAGGCGCGCCTGAAGGACCAGCCCGAGGAGGGCCAGGGCACCGAGCAGGTCCCCGCCCACGACAAGGATCCGTTCCGCGGGTCGACGTTCCTCTTCGACCAGAGCGCGTCGACGCAGACGCTCCACCTCGACAACGCCGAGCTCTCGAACGTGCCCTTTTACGGGTGGTGGGTGTCGCTCCGCCCTCGCTACAACTTCGACGAACACTGGAGGGTCCAGGCGCGCTTCGATTACTACAAGGAGTTCACCAACAGCCAGGACACGACCTACTACCGCGAGGACGTGTTCGGCGACATCTGGACGGACCTCGTCTACGCGACGCCGCTCGCGAAGGACGGCCGCTGGAAGAACACCAAGGTGAGCGCCGGCGTCCGCGCGCTGTGGCCCACGTCGAAGCAGAGCCAGGCCAACGGCACCTACGTGACAGCGGGAGCGACGGTCGGCATCAGCCAGAAGATCCCCATCCGGGGCGACGACGCCAAGGCCTTCAACTCGGCCCGCGTCGGTCTCAGCTTCGCGTACCTCCACGCGTTCACGCAGGGGACGACGGCGGCCAACTACGGCAACTTCCAGAACGCCAACTACCCGGCCGAGAGCGTCTCCGACGCGAGCGGCTCGTCCAGCTACACGTTCTTCAGCGCCGACCAGCTGACCGGCCAGACGCTCGTCGAGCACCAGCTCTACGGCATCCTCGACACGGGCTTCCAGTTCACGCCCAAGCTCGGCCTCACGGTCGACTGGATCATGATCAACAACTGGCACTACGCGCCCACCAACACCGGCGTCGTCATCCCGACGGGCCCCGTCAATCCGTCGAGCACCGGCATCACCTCGGGCCCCGATACCCAGTTCACCCAGCTCGGCTGGTTCGTCGCGTCGGCGGACTACGAGATCATCCCCGAGATGTCGATCGGCGTCGGCTACTACAACCTGTCGAACATCGTCGCGAGCGACGGCACGCTTCGCGGACCCTTCTCCGGCGGCTTCGACAACGTCTTCTGGAGCCCCGACGCGCGCCTCTTCGTCGACCTGACGGCGAACCTCGACAGGATCTTCGAGGCCGCGACCGGCAAGTACAAGACCGGCACGACGGCGCAGGCGGCCCAGGCCGCGCGCCAGCAGAGCATCATCAACGGCATTCGCTGACGATTTGGTCGGACGTCACCCAGCGTGCTCTACTCCGTCTCATGGCGATCACGGCGCGTGCCGCGCTGCTGACGGGGCTGATCGGTCTCTTCCCGGTCGTCGCGCGGGCGCAGGCGACCCCTCCGACCGATCCCGCGGGTCAAGCGGGGCCGGCCCCCGCGGACACGACGGCACCTGGGGCGAGCGGGGCGGCCCCGGCGGCGCCCGTCATCCCGGCGACGGGCTTCGGCTGGTCGACGACGCCGAAGCGGCGCACGGGAGGCCACGTTCGCCCGCACGCGCCGGTGTCGAGAGCCCAGTCGAGGACACCGGACGCGATCCTGCCGGGGTTCGAGACGCTGGCGGACGGCTCGACGCGCCTCTTCGTGCTCATGTCGCAGCCCGTGAAGTACGAGGTCAAGCCGGCGCCGGGGACGCTGACCTACGTGCTGAAGGGCGCGCACGTCGACAGGCGGAACAACTACAACCCGCTCGTGACGGTGCACTTCAACACGCCCGTGACGAGCGCGCGCCTCGTGCCCCACGGCGCGGACCTGTGGTTCGTGGTCGACCTCCGGGCGAACACGACGCCGACGGTGACGATGGACGCGGCGAAGGAAGGGGGCTCCATGCTGCGCATCGAGTTCCCGAAGGGCGATTACCTGCCCGCCATGGAAGCCTCGGCGCTGCCTCCTCCTCCGCCCGCGACGTCCGCAGCGCCGGCCGTCACGCCGCCGCCGCCCGCAGCGCACTGAAGACGCTCGTCGCCTTCGCCGTCGTCGTCACGGGCGCGACGCTGGACGCGGGGCTCGCACGCGCCGACGAGCCTCCGCCCGTCACGACGGGGACGCCGCCGCCGGTGCCCGTGGCCTTCGGCGCGGACGAGGTGCGCTTCGACGCGCGCGCGCGGGCGCTCGAGATCGCAGGGCACGTGCGCGTCGACGAGCCGCCGTTCCACCTGACGGCCGAGACCCTGGAGCTACGGCGGGTGCCCATCGGGGCCGAGCTGACAGGGGACGGGACGCTCGCCTTCTGCCCGTGCCTCGGGACGCCCCTGGCCGTGCGCTTCACGGGCGCGACCGTGGCCCCGCCGCACGATCTCGTCCTTCGCAACCCGGTGCTCGAGGTGTTCGGCGTCCCGGTCGCCTGGGCGCCGGTGTTCTGGCTGCGGGACGCGAGCCGCTTCGGGGTCCTGCCTCCCGACGTCGAGTGGCGCGGCGCGGACGGCCTCTTCGTGGGCGAAGGCATCCACGTGCCCTGGACCCGCGGCGACACCGTGCGAGGGCTGGACCTCCGGGCGGGCGGCTACGTCGACGGCGGCGTGGCAACGGAGGCGGCCCTCCGGACGGCGACCACCCA
>Ga0182030_10005541_pt1 | contig 26760 bp, 18 predicted proteins | sample 812S3MmetaG_FD_121299 | JGI IMG/M metagenome (GOLD analysis project Ga0182030, IMG submission 121299) | Permafrost microbial communities from Stordalen Mire, Sweden - 812S3M metaG (Illumina Assembly) | ecosystem: Environmental > Terrestrial > Soil > Wetlands > Permafrost | place: Sweden...
TGAAGGAGCTGCTCGAAGCGGGTGTTCACTTCGGGCATCAGACGAAGCGCTGGAATCCGAAGATGAAGGAATACATCTTTGGCGAGCGCAACGGAATTTACATCATCGACCTGCAGAAGACGCTCAAGCTGTTCAAGGATGCGTCGAAGTTCGTCACCGAGCTGTGCGCCAGCGGCAAGACCATTCTGTTTGTCGGCACCAAGCGCCAGGCGCAGGACGCTGTGGCCGAGGAGGCCACTCGCGCGGGTATGCCGTACATCAACCAGCGCTGGCTGGGCGGCCTGCTGACCAATTGGGTGACCGTGCAGAAGAGTGTAAAGCGCCTTCAGGAACTGGACGAGATGGCCACCGATGGCCGGTACGAGCTTCTTACAAAAAAAGAAGTCATCAAGCTGGAGCGGGAGCGCAAGCACCTCCAGGCCAACCTCGCCGGCATCAAGACCATGAAGCGGCTGCCGGACGCGCTGTTCATCGTCGACTCGAACAATGAGGCGATTGCCGTGAAGGAAGCCCGCAAGCTGGGCATCCCGGTGGTTGCCGTGGTCGATACGAACTGCGACCCAACGGTTGTGGACTACGTGATTCCCGGCAACGACGACGCGTTGCGCGCCATTCGCCTGTTCACCTCGAAGATTGCCGACTCGGCGGCTGAGGGCGTGAATCTGGTAGGGGACAAGGCCTTCACTGAAGAGCTGCCTGTTCCCGCGGCGGAAGCGGCTGTGGCGGAAGCGGCTCCGGTTGAGGAATTGGACCTGAACGCGGTTTTGGGCCCCGGAATTCGCAAGGCACCGGCTGCGGTTGCAGCTTTGGACGAGGCTGAAGTAGCAGAAGGCTGAACTTGAGGTCGCACTTGAGGTGCGCAGATTAAGAACAGCGTGGCCGCCCATCAAGTCAGCCACGCTTTTCTTATGCCGAGAAACTCCCCGGATTGAACCAGTCAATTCCGGGCAGACAATCAAACAGTCCGTCAGAGATCGGGCGCCGGCGCTGAAGTCGCCGGAACTGACAACTGACAACTGGGGAGAGAGATGACGACAGTGAGCGAAAAGATTGATGCCAAGTTGGTGAAAGAGCTGCGCGAGAAATCCGGAGCGCCCATGGGCGACTGCCTCAAGGCTTTGCAAGAGACCAAGGGACAAATGGAAGAAGCCTTTGTCGTGCTGCGCAAGCGCGGCATGGCCTCCGCGCAGAAGAAGGCTGCACGCAGCACCAACGAGGGCGCCGTGGGGACATACATCCACGCCGGCGGCAAGATTGGCGTGCTCATCGAATTGAACTGCGAGAGCGATTTCGTGGCCCGCACCGATGACTTCCAGGAGCTGCTCAAGGACATCGCCATGCACATCGCAGCCAGCGATCCGCGCTACGTGAAGCCGGAAGACGTGACGGTTGACGATCTCGAGCGCGAGAAAGAAATCTATCGCGCCCAGGCTGCCGCCACCGGCAAGCCGCCCGCGGTAATTGAGCGCATCCTTGACGGCAAGATGGCCAAGTTCTACGAAGAAGTCTGCCTTCTCGAGCAGCCCTTCATCAAGGACCAGGGCATCAGCATCAAGGAACTGATCGCCACCAAAGTCGGCAAGCTGGGCGAGAACATCACGGTGCGGCGCTTTGCCCGCTTCAAGGTAGGCGCCCCCGACTGGACCGTGGCCACAACCAAGGCTGTCGAAGTCGCGGAATAGCTGACAGCAGGGACTAGGGACCTAGCGACTAAGGAACAGGAAAGGCCCGGAGCTTTGGCTCCGGGCCTTTGTTCGTTTCGAGAGAAATAGCGATGCGTCGAGGAGGGGCGCCCGGCAATCCTCATGGATGCAAACCCAGCGAACAAGCGGAAACAATCCTCCACGATCGCTGCAAAATCTTGCGCACTCATCGGGAAGGGTCGGTGTAAGATCTTTGCTTTTAAATGATTGGAAGTGGTTTCTCAATTGCTTTGTAACGCTTAGATCAGCCGCGGATATTTGTCTTACCCCCCCAGGAACGACGAATAACAGTCACAGACAGCGTTCTGAGAACCGCTTTTGCGCCTGATCCGCATTTCTCACCCTCGGTCTCGTTCAACACTTTTTTGAGGCACTTTCTCTTCGCCTGACGCTATCTCCAATAGAATGCGGAAATGCTCTTCGGCCTGGCGGTTACCCATTGCGTCAAGTACATGCGTGTTGTGATGCAGGGACGCTGCGAGGCTTCATCTAACCCCCGGTCCCGGGGCTGGCTCCGGGATTGCAACCGCACCAAGGAGGATCGAATGTCGATTACAAGAATCGCTGTCAGGGGCCTTTTGGCAGCCGTCGTGGCATCCCCGCTGGCTGCCTTTGCCGGCCCAGTGGACATTAACTTCAGTTCCCTTTCTCAGGCCGGCAACAGTTGGCACTACGCGGGGACCAGCATTACCCAGCAGGGCTTCACCGTTGCGGGCGATTTTTACACATGGCAGGCCTCGAGTCCGAGTCTGCCCAGCCAGAACCCCGCCGATACCTCTCTATTCGATTACTACTCGGGGGGCGCCGACTCGATCACCGATGCTGGAAATGCAGCGTTTACCATGAACTCCATCGGCCTCGCACCAGTGATTGTCGGCGGCGCCGGGACATTCGAGGTGACTTTCATCGGCACATTCGCCAACAACTCCACCATCTCCCAGACCTTCACCGTCAGCGACTCGCCAGACTCCCTGCAAACCTTCGACTTCAGCGGCTTTTCAAACGTGGTCAACGTCTCGTTCGCGCAAGGATCGAATTTAGGGTATTTCGGATCGCAGGATACTGCCTATCAATTCGACAATATCGACGTGACTCCCGCGACCAACTCCCCTGTTCCCGAGCCCGGCAGTCTGCTGCTTCTGGGTTCCGGCCTGGTGGGACTGGTGGGCATGACTCTCCGCAAGACCGGTCTGCGCTCGTAGTTCTTTCAGAGTGGTTAACCGTGTTTTCCTCGGCCCAGGGTGCAAGCTCTGGGTCTTCCTTATTTGGCTGGGGCGTGCGCGAAGTCCCAAAGGCCGCTGTGCTTCTCGGAACTCTCGCTTAGGCCGAGCTGATGACGAGAGAAACCGCTCTAAAAAGACAGCTTGATCGCCACGGAAGGCCCCGAATGCTTGGGCGCCCCTGAGCCGTTTCCCAGGGACGCAGCCGGATCACCCGCCATGGAATGACGACCGGAGCCAGTTCCGGCGGAAAGAAACATGCCGTTTCCCAGGTCAGAACTGGTAAACATGCCTGTGGCAAGGATGTGGCTGAAATCGGTCACTGGGGAATAGCCAATCGATCCCAAACTCTGCTGGTACGAGAGCCGGAATGCGGCTGGGGATGAGCCGAGCGGCGCGCGGAGGTTGGCGCGCATCAGTTGGCTGAGCGATTGCAGTGTGCCTGGACTGTTGCCAAAAGTCCCATTCACGCCAACTGCCGGGCTGGTCGCAAAGCCGTCCACCGGGAAAAATGTCGCCAGATTCCCTTGGCGTCCACCCAAGCTTGCGGTGCCGAACTGACTCAAGCCGCCAGCCCCCCGAGCGCTGAAGCGAAAGCCGCCTGCATTGCTGTTAGATCCCGTGCCGCCCTCTGTGGAGCCGGAAGAGATTCCGAATTTAGGCCGGGGCTTGAAAGGATCGAATATCGGACGACTACCTTGGAAAGAGTTGGCAGCAAATGAGTTGGCAGGCGTCGCGGCGGACAGCGGATTGTCAGGCAGCGTTACGGCTGTGGTCTGGCTTGTCGCCAGGACCGAACTCTGTGCCCGGAGCAGCGGCGTCAACCCAGCGCAAACCAGGAATGCCACCACCAACACGCTCCCCCGGCCACGACGTTGCACAAGCGAAGCGAATTGGCCGGATCGGCTCATGGGCGACTCCTCTGGAGCGAGCATACCCTTGAATGGCCTTGGGCGCCAGCCTCAATTACCAAGAGATGTAACTAAAGTCACAAGGTTACAAATTGAGACTGTCCGGGCGCACCAAAAGCCGCCTGTGAGAACGTAACGTTACCAGCTTCAAAGGCGTGAAACCAAGGCAGCGTCCGGTATGCGATACTCGGAAAAGCATGTACAAACGCATTGTCCTCAAGCTTTCCGGTGAAGTGTTGGCTGGCCCGCGCGGTTTCGGCCTGGATGCCGACAAAGTGACAGCGATTACCGACGAAATTGTCGACATACACGCATTGGGCGTGGAAATCGGCGTGGTGGTGGGCGGCGGCAACATCTTCCGCGGCGTAGCCGAGCAGGCCAAGGAAATGGACCGCGTAAGCGCGGACAACATGGGCATGTTGTCGACGGTGATCAACGCCATCGCCATGCAGGACGCCATTGAGCGACGCGGCGTGCAGTGCCGCGTGATGAGCGCGGTTTTCATGAACCAGGTGGCGGAGCCGTATATTCGCCGCCGCGCTGTCCGCCATCTGGAAAAAGGCCGCGTGGTCATCTTCGCCGCCGGCATCGGCAACCCGTTCTTCTCTTCTGACACGGCCGCCAGCCTGCGCGCCATGGAGATCAAGGCCGACGTGCTGCTGAAGGCTACCAAAGTGGAGGGCGTTTACAGTTCTGACCCGGTGCTGAACAAAGATGCCGTGAAGTACGACCAGATTACTTACATGGAGATCCTGCGCCAGGGCCTGAAGGTGATGGACCTGACCGCGGTGAGCCTGTGCAAAGACAACAACCTCCCCATGATCATCTTCAACATGAACCAGCCGGGGAATATCCGGCGCGTCGTGATGGGAGAAAAAGTGGGATCGCTGGTGACGGCGTAAGAACAGGGAATAGGGAATAGGGAACAGCGGCTGTGCTAGAGCTCTAGTCTTACGCGGCTGTACCAGGCAACCGCCTGGGGGCGTCTAACTGCCAATGGATGAGCACAAGCCAGCACGGCTGAATGGACTGACGGGCCTGCGCACCTTCGCGGCAATCAACATCGTCTTTTTCCATTTTTCCAATCCAAACTGGTTTGGCTGGCTGGCGCCGGTGGTGAACGCCGGCTACGCCTCGGTCAGCTTCTTCATCCTGCTGTCGGGATTTGTGCTGGCATATAACTACGCAGGCCGGGCGCGCGCGGGAGAACTCGATAAGGGCCGGTTCTGGGAGGCGCGATTCACGCGGCTCTATCCCGTCTATCTGCTGAGCCTGCTGCTGAGCTGGCGCATGGTCGCGGGAGAATATGCGATGCACTCGCATCGGATGTTCTGGACTGGCATGATTCTCTCACCGCTGCTCATGCAGGGCTGGATTCCGGAGATCGCGACCTTCCTGAACACGCCTGCGTGGACCATGTCGGCAGAGTCAGCCTATTACGTCGCCTTCCCCTGGCTGGCCAAGGGCAAGCGCCCGGATCGCGCAGCGCCCTACCTGGTAAAGATGGCCGCAGTGTGGTGCCTGGGGATGGTTCCCGGCCTGCTCTACATCGTCTTCAACCCAGACGGCATTGCTCACCCCGACCGGTGGAGTACGGGGCCGTGGCTGCAAGCTCTGAAGTTTACGCCGCTGCCGCACCTTGCCAGCTTTGTTTTCGGAGTGATGCTGGCCAACCTCGATGAACTGATTGGGCGCACCAGCCGCCTTCGACTGATTCTCGGTGTATTCGGCTTCGCCGCGACATTTGGCATTCTTACGCTGGGGCCGCTGATTCCATATGCAATTGTTCACGATGGCCTGTTGATGCCGCTGTTCGGCTGCATCATTCTCGGGCTCGCGGGCAACAACCCGCTGGCCCACGCCATGGGATGGCGTCCGCTGGTATTCGTGGGCGAAGCGAGCTATTGCCTTTACCTGCTGCATTTCAATCTGTGGAACATGATTCACGACTCGCATATCCTGGAGCGCACCGGCCTGATCCGGTTTGACCCGTGGATCAGCTACGTTCTGCTCATTGGGCTGGCGCTGCTGGCGCTTTATGCGGTGGAGAAGCCGGCACAGCGGCAGTTGCGGAAATGGATGGGCGTGAGCACGGTAGTGAAAGTGCGGAAGGCAGAGCTGGTGAGCGCGGACAAAGATGGGCCATGAGTTGACAGGTTACAGATGACGGTTTTCGGGTTGCACCACACCGGAGCGTTTTTTATAAACCAGCTTTGTGTCAGGGCATGAATTCAGTCGTGCCGCAAAAAGCTCAAAATAACGGTGGGCTTTACAGGCTGCGGAAAAACTCAATTCGGCCGGGATTTTCGACGGCTCTGTAACAGGGCATGACTTCAGTCGTGCCGCAAATAGCTGAAAATAAATGTGGGCTTTAGCCCCTGCGGGATGCTTTCTTCCAATTTCACCCGAACCATCGAGTTTTTCCGCAGCCTGTTTAGCCCCTGCGGGGTGCTTTGCGAGAGGACGCTATTGGTCAGGTCTTTAAACCCACTCCCCGCCGCGCATCAGCGGTTCGGCGACATCGTCAAAGGTAATGCCATCAATGTCCAGCTCGCCTGAACCAATCATCCAGTCCACATGAATGAGGCTGTCGTTCGCGCCTTTTGCCGCCAGTTCTTCGGGAGTCAGCTTGTCTCCATCGCGCAGGCACGAAGTGTAAGCCTGGCCCAGCGCGATATGCGACGCGGCATTCTCATCGAACAGCGTGTTCAGGAAGAGCATCCCGCTGGCCGCAATGGGCGACGAGTGCGGCACCAGCGCCACCTCTCCCAATCGCCGCGCGCCGTCGTCGGTGTCGATCAGTCTCTGCAACACCTCCTGGCCTTTGCTTGCGCGCATCTCCACGATCTGCCCTTTTTCAAAGCGAACATGAATGCCTTCGATCATCGTGCCCTGGTGCGAGAGCGGCTTGGTGGCCGTTACCGTGCCATCCGCGCGGTCCTTGTGCGGAGTTGTGAAGACTTCTTCCGTAGGCATATTGGGAATGCAATAAAGCCCGTTTCCTGCCGTCGTTCCCCCGCCCATCCAAAGATGATCGTCGGCAAGCCCAAGACGAAAATCCGTTCCGGGTCCTCGATATTGCAACGCCGCATAGCGCTTCTCATTCAAGCGCTCCGCACGCTTGTGCAAGCCTGCATCGTGCGACTTCCACGCCGCCACTGGATCTTCGCCATTGATCCGCGTCGTCTGGAAGATCGCCTCCCACAGCTTCGCCAGCCCCACCTCGGGAGCATCTTCGGGAAACGTCGCCGCGGCCCATGCTGGAGTAGCACTCGCCACAATGGTCCAATTGATCTCATGCCGCGTAATCAACTCGAGCGCCGGCCGATAAGCCTGCGACACAGCGCGATTGGCCCTCCCGACTTTCTCGCCATCTTCATTGGAGAGCAGCCCCGGATTCCCGCCCGCGATTGCCAGCCGCGCCGCCCCGCTCTTGAATGCCGCGCCCATTCCGTCGTACAGCCACTTGGCCGCGCGATCGAAACTCTCGTCCGGCGCGAAGTGATAGCGCATCAACGCCGCCTCATCGTCACTGTAGAGCGTGGTCACCAGCGAAGCGCCGGCACGGTACGCCTGTTCCGTGATGCGGCGCGCCAGCGGCAACGCGTCCAGCGAGGCTGTCATCACCAGTTCCTGCCCAGCCCTCAGGCCCAGCCCAACCCGCACCGCAACTTGAGCAAGCAGGTCCAGTTTCTCTTCGTGGGTACGGATTTCCGGCGTAACTGCGGCAATACTCATTTGTTCCACCTCCAGCGCTTTCCCAGCATAAATCACGCTGCATATTCATCGCCCCCAAACCTCCAGCGTCTAATGTAGAGAGAGGGCTGGGTTTCTTGCCCTAAAGCTCCGGCATTAGTATCCTTTCCGTGGACCTCAGGACCCCCCCGCTTTGATTCGAGCACTCGTAGATTTCGCACTGAAGAGTCGCTGGCTGGTATTGGGCGGGATGCTGGTGCTGACGGCGTGGGGCATTATTTCCTTCCGCGCCCTGCCCATTGAGGCGTATCCGGATGTCGCCAACAACTACGTGCAGATCATTACCCAGTGGCCGGGCCGCAGCGCCGAGGAGATCGAGCGCCAGGTCACAATCCCGGTGGAAATTCAGATGGCGGGCATTCCGCACCTGACGCATCTGCGCTCCACCACGCTGGCCGGGCTTTCGAGCCTGATGCTCGTCTTCGACGACGACTCAAAGAGCGACGTAAACCGCGAGCATGTGCTGGAGCGGCTAAGCCAGGTGAGCCTGCCCGCCAACCTCACTCCGCAGATGGGAACGGACTGGAGCCCCGTAGGCCAGATCTACTGGTACACCCTGGAAAGCACCAACCCGGCTTACGACGTGATGGAGAAAAAGTCGCTCGAGGACTGGCTGCTGGAGAAGTCCTTCAAGGGCGTCAAGGGCGTGGTCGATGTATCGAGCTTCGGGGGCCCGACCAAAGAATACCAGATCAAGCTGGACCCGGAGAAGCTGGTCTCTTACGGCTTGTCGATCACCCAGGTGGAGCAGCAGATCGCCAACAACAACACCAACGGCGGCGGCAGCTTTATCGAGCAGGGCGCGCAGCAGATCAACGTGCAATCCAAGGGCCTCTACACCAGCGTCCAGGATATTGAAGACACGGTGGTGAAGACGCAGAACGGTGCGGCAATTTCGATCAAGGACATCGCCACCGTAACCCAGGGCGCGAAGATACGCCTGGGTCAGATCGGCCGTGCCTGGCACACCATCGACAGTTCCGGAAACAGCAAGATCGTCGACAATCCCGACACGGTGGAAGGGATCGTGCTGCTGCAAAAGGGCGACGACTCCGACCCGGTGCTGGAGGGCATTCACGCGGAAGTGGAGAAGCTGAATCACGGCATTCTGCCCAAAGGCGTGAAGGTAGTGCCGTTTCTCGACCGCTCCGATCTGGTGAAATTCACGGTTGAGACCGTGGAGCACAACCTGACCGAAGGGATGATCCTGGTCGCGATCATTCTTTTTCTGTTTCTGGGCAACGTGCGCGGCGCGATCATTGTTACGCTCACCATTCCGTTCGCGCTGATGTTCGCGGCCATTTGCCTTGACCTGAGCCACATTCCGGCCAACCTGCTTTCGCTGGGCGCGCTGGATTTTGGAATGGTCGTGGATGGCTCGGTGGTGATGATCGAGAACATTGTTCGCCACCTCTCGGAGAAGGACGACACGCGCACCGCCGGGCAGAGGATTCGTGAGGCGTCGCACGAAGTTTTGCGGCCTGTGTTCTTCGCGCGCGCCATTATCATCGCCTCCTACCTGCCCATCTTCACGCTTCAGGCGGTAGAGGGCCGGTTGTTCAAGCCCATGGCGTGGACGGTGACATTTGCGCTGTTGGGGGCGCTGCTGTTTGCCGTCGTCATTGCTCCGGTTATGGCCAGCCTGCTATTTCCCAAGGGCGCGAAAGAATGGCAGAACCCGATCATGAAATGGCTGATCCAGCACTATCGGGTTGCCGTGCGGGCTGCGATTGTGCATCGGCGGACAACAGTGGGCATCTCCACCGTTCTGTTCCTCATCGCCATTTATCTCACCCTTGGCGGGCCCATCGGCTCGGAGTTCTTGCCGCATCTGGATGAAGGCTCCATCTGGGTGCGTGGCACGTTGCCGCCCAGCGAAGGCCCCACCGCAAGCATCGACTTCACCAACAAAGCGCGGCTGGTCATGGCCTCGTTTCCCGAAGTAACTCAGGTGGTGAGCCAGACCGGCCGCCCAGACGACGGCACCGACACCGCGGGCTTTTTTAATACGGAATATTTTGTCGACCTGAAGCGGAAAGAAGACTGGCGGCCCGTCTTCCACCGCGACAAGGAAGAGCTGATCGCCGCCATGGACAAGGAGTTGAGCAAGTTTCCCGGCGTCATCTGGAATTACTCTCAGCCCATCTCCGACAACATGGAGGAAGCCGTATCCGGCGTCAAAGGCGAACTCGCCGTGAAGCTCTACGGCGACGATCTGCGCAAGCTGGAAGAGACCGCCGACAAGATCCAGGCGCAAATGGCCTCCGTTCAAGGAGTCGGCGATCTCGGCATCTTCCGCATCGTCGGCCAGCCGAATCTCAATCTTCAGGTAAATCGCAAGGCAGCCGGCCGCTATGGCATCAATGTGGCCGACGTGCAAGACGCGTTGCAGACCGCTGTGGGCGCCAATGCTCTGACCCAGGTGCAGCAGGGCGAGGCGCGCTTCGACGTAACGCTACGCTATCAGCAACAGTATCGTGACACGCGCGAGGCCATTGAGAAGGTGCGCCTGCTCTCGCCCTCCGGCGAACGCGTTTCACTCGAGCAACTGACCACCACATCCACCGACGATGGCGCGGAACAGATCAACCGCGAGTCAGGCCAGCGCTACATCGCCATCAAGTATTCAGTGCGGAACCGCGACCTCGGCTCGACAGTCGAGGAAGCGATTTCCAAGGTGGAGCACAATGTGCAGTTGCCCACTGGCTACCACCTGGAATGGGCCGGCGAATACGAGAGCCAGAAGCGCGCCAACAAACGCATGGCCCTGATTGTTCCCATCACCGTGCTGGCGATTTTTCTGATTTTGTACACCATGTTCCGCTCGGCCAAGTGGGCCATGGTGATCCTGGTCAGCGTGGTGATGGCGTCGATCGGCGGGCCGCTGGCGCTGTTTCTCACGCACACCAATTTCTCGGTCTCGTCGGCGGTAGGTTTCCTTGCGCTCTTCGGCGTGTCTGTGGAGACAGGCGTCATCATGATCGAGTTCATCAACCAGTTGCGTGCCCGCCGCAAGGGCATGGAAGAAACCAACGAGGGGCACATTGTGGAGGCGGCCGTTGAAGGCGCGGTGCTGCGCCTGCGTCCGGTGATGATGACCATGCTGGTAGCCACCCTTGGGCTGCTGCCGGCGGCGCTGTCTCACGCCATCGGATCGGACTCGCAGCGGCCTTTCGCCATCGTGATCGTTGGCGGTCTGCTGGCCAACCTGGTGATCGGCATCTTCCTGCTTCCCGCGATCTACGTCTGGATGGCGCGCGAAGACGACATCCTCCCCGAAGTTGAAGACGGTGCGGAATATTGAGGGGTGGTATGCGGGTTTTATCGCAGTCAAGCTTGGGGCCAAGGTCGAATTTGGGGCCGGCTGAATTTGTGCTGAGCGTTCAAACCCGCTTTGCAGGCCGCTTTTCGTCTATAATGTGAAAGAGTCGCGCCAATCGAGAATTGCGCATCCGTGGTGGATGCCCGCCTGGGAGCCGAGGCCGAATTGGGCCACGCCGGCCGGGGAAGGGCACATCATTCCCGCGCGTAGAGAGTAGAAGGTCCAAGTCCATCCATGATTCGTTTCCTGCAAAGAGACAGCCGTGTTGTGAAGGCATTTTTCGTGGTCATCATCGGGATGGCCTCAATATCAATGGTGGTTTACCTGATCCCAGGCCTCACCGGCCAGGGAGCCGCATCCGCGGATACCTACGCCGTAATTTATCCCCACTGGTACAGCAAGCTGTTTTCTTCCGGCTCCACCGTGAGCCAGCAGATGGTGGAAAAGATGGCGCGGACGCAGTTGCAGCAGCAGCGCTATCCCGACAACCCGATGATTCTTGGGCTGTTTGAGGACCGGGTTGGCAAGCAACTGATTCAGCAGGCGGTTCTGCTGGATGAGTCGGAGAGGCTCGGCATTCGCGCCACCCCCGACGATGTGCGCCAATACCTGCAAACCGGCTCAGCCGGCCAGGTGCTCTTCCCCGGCGGCAAGTTCATCGGTGAAGACAAGTACACAGACATGGTAGCCACCCGTTTCAACATGTCGGTTGCCGAGTTTGAAGAGGACGTACGTCACGACATAATGATCCGGCGTCTGCAGGCGTTTATCACGGGCGGGGTCTCGGTGGGCGACCAGGAAATTCGCGACAATTACCGCAAGGGCGCCATCAAGATCAAGTTCGATTACGCGGTGATCTCCGCGGACGATTTGCGCAAGGGAATCAATCCTTCCGACAGCGACCTTCAAGCTTTCTTCAAGAAAAACGCCGCTCGTTACGCCTCAGCCGTTCCTGAGGAGCGCAAGATCACCTATTTTGCGTTTACGCCGAGCGACCTCCCGGGGGGCATTCCACAGCCTACGCAGCAGGAGATCAAAGCGTACTTTGGCGCCCACCAGAGCGAGTACGAGACGCCGGAGCAGGCGCGGTCGCGGCACATCCTCATCAAGGTGGATGCAGGTTCGGACCCCAAGGCCGATGCCGCTGCCAAGGCCAAGGCAGAGGCGCTTCTGAAGCAGATTCAGGGCGGCGCGAACTTTGCCGACCTGGCCAAGCAGAATTCCGACGACCCAGGCAGCAAGGACTCCGGCGGCGAACTGCCCTTTGCGCAGCGCGGCACCATGGTTCCGGAATTCGACAAGGCCATCTTCACCCAGAAGATTGGCGACACGCAGATTGTGAAGAGCCAGTTCGGATATCACATTGTGCAGGTGGAAGAGCGCAAGCCGGCGCATTCGCAGGACATCGGCGAGGTGCTGCCCACCATTCAAGCCACGCTGTTCCGCCAGAAGGCAGCAGCCGCGGAGGAAGGCTTCGCGCACGCTCTAACCTCTGAGGCCATCAAGAATGGCCTGGAAAAGACAGCGGCCGCACATCGTCTTGAAGTAGTGACTACGCCTCCGGTTGGGAAGCAGGGCGTGATCTCCGCGCTGCCTGACGGCTCGCAGGTCATTGCAAAGGCATTTGAATCCAAGCAGAGCGATCCGCCGCAGCCCGCGCCCACCGGCGAGGGCTATGCCATCTTCCAGGTCACCGGCATTCAGCCTGCGCACGCGCCGGCCTTTGCCGACTGGAAAGCGCACGTGCTCGACGACGATCGCAACGAGCTGTTGCCGCAACTGCTGAGCGCGAAGACTAACGAACTGGCGGCCAAGGCCAAGGCCGGGAACGATCTTGCCAAGGCTGCCAAAGAATTAGGCGCGACGGTGAAGACAAGCGACCTGGTGGGTCCGGATGGACAGGTTCCCGATCTCGGCCAGGTGGCGCAGGTGGCCCCGCAGCTTCTCGATTTGTCGGTCGGAGCCATCAGTGGGCCAATCGACACGGAGCGCAATGGTGTGGTGGCCAAGCTGGTGGACAAGCAAGAGCCCACTTCGGACGAGATTGCGAAGAACTTCGATCAGACGCGCGACCAGCTTCTGGAGCAGCGGCGTTCGGATGCCTTCAACGTCTTTCTCAGCGGCATCATGGCCGACTACAAAAAGAACAATCGGATCAGGATGAATGCCAAGACAAAGGGACCGCAGATTCCGGGCATGTAACCCGATCTGGATCTGACTGAAAATGGGAAGCCCGCAACTGCAAGAGTTGCGGGCTTTTCTCGGTTCTCTGGCTTGTTCCGCTCCTAAAGCTCGTACCACAGCAAACCTGTCATCCTTGAGCAGCCCAACTCGCTTCCAGCGAGTTACGCTTGCAATGAACCCCGTGCCCGATTCGCAACAATAGCTCCGTGCCCCGTTCTTGCGACTTTTTTCCTATCGCAAGGGTGGGAAACCTCAGCGCTCAATCAGCCTTGTTCATAGGGAGCAGCCCGACTCGCGGTGTCGAGCTACGGCTCCGATGAACCCCGTGCCGGATACACACCAAACCGCTCCGTGCCCCATCCTTGCGATTTTTTCCTATCGCAAGGGTGGGAAACCTCAACCCTAAATCGGCCTTGTTCATAGGGAGCAGCCTGACTCGCCGTCGCAAGTTATGCCAGGAATGAACCCGCGCCGGTTGCGCCAAAAATGTTCCGTGCCCCGTTCTTGCGACTTTTTTCCTATCGCAAGGGTGGGAAACCGCGAACCTCAATCGGCCTTGTTCATAGGGAGCGACCGTAGCGCAGCGAAGGGAGCCGAAGGACCCGCTTTTGGTTTGCTCGTCGCATGAAACTCTGCGTCTGGGAAATGCAATGGACTTCCGAAACACTCCACTACCGCAGATTCGTCGTCTGGAAGGGCAGCCCAGTATTGGGCCAGTGACCTGGTTGTGCATCGACGTTTGGGGCGATGGAAACGCCTGGCGCTGACACGGGAGCGACCGTGGCATTCCAGCCGTCGACGACGACCAGCGCGTCCTCTCCGTTGAACGCGCTCGCTTCCGCTTCCAGCATGATGGTGCGGGTTTCGTTCCCGACAAGCGAGATGTAGTTATCGTTTGGGAAGACCGGCAGAATGCGCTCGCCCGTCGTCCTGTTGCGCAGTTGCAGATGCGTCATGAGCGCGATGCTCTTGGTCGGGTTATGGAGCGTCACGGTCACAACCTGTTCGCCGCCGGCGAGACTGCGTTCGACCTTCGCCTCAAGCGTGACCGTGGCCATCTTTTCGAGATCGGTGAGAACGTCGGGATAACCCGGTTGAGCAAGCCAGTAAAAGTTCGACGAGACGAGCTTGCCCTTCTCATCGCGCAAATCGAGCCTGAGAAAGTGCGTGGAAGCGAGCGACTCGGGGAATTTGACCTTGCCAAGATTGGTGACCGACGAGGCCGGCGCAGTCACTTTGTCCTCATACTCTGAAGCCAGCGATCCGTCGAGGTGGTAAATGAAGACATGCGCAGTGGCGCCTGAGAGAGCCTCAGGCAGATTGTTGATGACCTGCAATTCGCCATCCGCTTCGTTGTATTGAATATGTACCAGCTCGCCGGCTTTCTTCACTGCAAAGAGCGAAGAGTTGGGCTCGAGGTCGTAGTGGTAGAGCTGCCACACAAAGCTGGGCTGCGCAGGGTGGCTCATCCACGTGATGACAGCGGTCGTTGGATGGAACATCTGCGCGTTGCGCCCCTCGTACATGGCGCGGTAGGCTTCGTAATTCATCAGCTGAGCTTTGCGGACAAAGTCAGCGAGGTTGGCGATCTTGCCATAACGCGCCGCGAGGACTGCAGGGTACCAGTCGCCGCCTGAAGCTCCCTTGGCCAGGTCGTGCTCGGCCCAATCGTCGGTGATGGTCTCCCAGTCCTTCTTCGGCATCATTCCATGAATGGATTCGAGCGTAGGCACGGAGACACTGCCGGTCTCAGTCTTGAAATAGTCGTCGGTGACTTTGTAATACTCGCGCGGGGTACGCCAGAAGTACGGGCCTCCGGAACGCACGCCTGCTCCATCTGTGGAACTGGGCTGATAGCGCCGTGTGGGTTCGAGTTCGGCCATCAATTTGCGCAGCTCCGCATCAATCTCCGGAGGCGGAAAACCTTCGTTGCGCGCGCACCACAACATGATCGCGGGATGGTTGCGGAAGCGCAGAATTTTCTCGCGCACATTGGCGACATAGGTTTCCAGATCGGTCGGGTTGGGGCCGTCGCTGGGGTTGGGCTGGAAGAACTCATCCCAGATGAGAATGCCGTACTTGTCGCAGAGTTCGTAGAAGTCTTCGCTGGTGCTTTGGCCAACCCAATTGCGAATGAGGTTGACATTGGCCAATTGGTGCATGTGAATCTCGGCATCGAGGCGCGCGCGCGGGATGCGCTTGAGGCCTTCGTCGAGTCCCCAGTCGCCGCCGCGAATAAAAATCGGAACGCCGTTCACGCTGATCGTCAGGGTGTCAGTGCCGGGAACGCTGTACGTGATTTTTCTAACCCCGAACGTGACTTCCTGCGCATCCGAGATCTGCTTGTTTACTTTGAAGCTCAGATGAAGCTTCAAAAGATTCTGCGGTCCATAGCCGTTTGGCCACCAGAGCTGCGGATGGTCCACATGGAGCACCGGGAACTCTTTTGCGTCGAAGGAGACCATCTGCGATACATGCGGTGCGAGCGTGACGGGACGCCCGAAGCTGAAGTCTCCGATGGCGCCTGAGATCTCTCCTGTGACCGGCTTGTCGGTGACATTCTCCACGGTTGCCTGCACTCCAATATCGGTAGAGTCGATGCGTGGCAACGGAAGATCGGTAGTCACGAGCGGGTTCTTCAAAACCACTGGGCCGGTAGTGGAGAGAAATACCTTCTGCCAGATCCCGGTGTCGCGGTCACGGATGGCGGGAATCCAGTCCCAGCCGATGGTGCTGAGGAAGGTGGCTCCGTCGATAGCAGTCTCGCCGCCGTTCTTACCGAGTCCATCGCGCAAGGTGTGTTCGTGAGAGACGCCGGGATGGGGCTGCGGGGAAACAAGCACGGCGAGCACGGCCTTCTGTCCCGGCTTCACGTTGGCCGTGATGTCGAAGATGCCGCGTGCGAATGCGCCGCGCGTCGTTCCAATCTGCGTTCCGTCGATCCAGACTGCGGAGGCATAGTTGATGCCATCGAAGTTGAGCCAGATGTGCTGGCCCTTGTAGGACGCTGGAACTTCAATCAGGGTCCGATACCAGTACGAGGTGTGCGCCAGGCTCTCGGGAATCGTCTCGGGACGGTTATTCTCGCCGTAGAGCGGCTCAGGATAGACGTGGTTGTTCACCAGCGTGGTGAGCACGGTGCCGGGAACGGTGGCAGTGTACCAACCTGTTGTTTTGAAGGCTGCGGCGGAAACTTCAGCCCCGGCTTCCGGCACTTTCGCCACGTCCTGCAACTGCCAGCCGGTGGACAAGAGCAATGGCGAGCGTTGTACTTGTTGTGCCGACGCTGCGGCAGGAGCCAGGAACGCTGGTATCGATACCAACAGGAAGGAAACGAAACGGCCAAAACGAATTTTCAAGGGAGTCATGCCTCGGATTTTTCGGAAGAAGTTGCGGCAGGTTCCGCCGGACACACGGATTATACCGGGTGGCAGTGGGTGGCATCGCGCGGTGGCCGGTCTTGCATCGGATAATGGTCATATGGAATTCAAACGTTCGTCCGGAGTTCTTCTGCACGTGAGCTCGCTGCCTTCCTACGGGGGCATCGGCGACCTGGGTCCAGCGGCCCACGAGTTCGTGGCTTTTCTCGCCGCGGCCAAACAGCATGTCTGGCAGGTGCTACCGCTCTGCCCAACCGGCTACGGCAATTCGCCCTACGCAGGTTCGTCGGCTTTTGCGGGCAACCCATATCTCATCAGCCTTGAGCTTCTTTGCGACTGGGGCTGGATTGCCGTCGAGCGCATCGCCGGGCTGACCGGCCGCGGTGGCAATGTGGAATTCGGCGTGGTGGAAGGGAGAAAGCTCCCGCTGCTGCACGAGGCGGCTGGAAACTTTCTCGACCGCGCGCAGCACGATGCGAAACTGGCAGACCAATGGGCGGAATTCGAGGAGTTTTGCAGCGCGGAAGCGGGCTGGCTGACCGACTATGCGTATTATGCAGTGCTGCGCAGGGAATACAACACCGGCGCATGGACGGCGTGGCCGGAGCCTGTTAGGAAGAGACAACCGGCCGCGCTGGCGCAGGTTGCTGCAAAACATGGCCGTGCGCTGGCACAGGAGCAGGTTCTGCAGTTTGCCTTCGCGCGTCAGTGGAATGCCCTCCGAAAGGCTGCCGCATGCGACGCCATACGCATCCTGGGCGATGTGGCGATCTTCGTGAACATGGATTCTTCAGACGTGTGGGTCCATCCTGAACTGTTCGAGTTGGACGAGGAACTGAAGCCGGTGCGCATCGCCGGTGTGCCGCCCGACTATTTCTCGCCCACAGGCCAGCGCTGGGGCAATCCGCTCTATCGTTGGGATGTTCTGGAGCAGAGCGGCTTCGACTGGTGGATCGATCGTATTCGCAGGGCATGCGAGCTCTATGACATTGTCCGGCTTGACCACTTCCGCGGCTTCGAGGCCTACTGGGCGATCCCTGCGGATGAAGAAACGGCCATCAACGGCAAATGGATCAAGGCGCCGGGCCTCGAGTTGTTCCGCGCGTTGGAAACCGCGCTGGGCCCTCTGCCGCTGGTAGCCGAGGATCTGGGCCTGATTACAGCCGAGGTTGATGCGCTGCGCCTGGAGTTGGGGCTGCCGGGGATGAAAGTAATACAGTTTGGATTCAGCGACAAGAGCGCGCACATGCACCTGCCTCAGCAGTACACGCCCGGCACCGTGGCCTACACGGGAACCCACGACAACGACACAACGCAGGGCTGGTGGAACACCGCCGACGCTGCCACGCGAAGCGCCATTGAGGCATTCGTGGGTCCCGTTGGCGGAAGACCGGTCTGGCCGCTGATTCGCGCCACCGCTGCGAGTGTAGCCGAGGTCGCTGTAGTTCCTGCGCAGGATATCTTGGAACTCGGCTCGGAGGCGCGCATGAATACACCGGCGGTGGGAGCGGGCAACTGGGGCTGGCGCGCGCCGGAGGGAAGCTGGAAGCCGGTGCTTGCCTCGCGGCTGGCGGCGCTTGTGGATGTGACGGACCGGGAGAACGATCCACTGGGAGAGCCTGAAACCGTGCGAGAATAGAGGCATGAAGCGCACATTCGCCGCGACTGTTTGGAAGGAAGAGAATTGGTACGTCGCTCAGTGCCTTGAATTGGACGTTGCCAGCCAGGGCGAGACGGAAGAGGAAGCACTCGATAATCTCCGCGAAGCGCTCGATCTTTACTTTGAGCCTCCTCAGGCTACGCGGCCACCAAAGGTCCGCCTGATCGAGGTCGAAGTTGGGTCGGCTTAGCCCGCAGCCTTTCCGAGAGGTTAAGCGCAGGCTTGAGGCTGCTGGATTCGCGGAAGCCTCCCAGAAGGGCAGCCACATCAAGTTCGTCAGGCGTGACGGATCGATCGTCAATACTGCAATCGTCCCCAGAAAACACGAGATTGCTGTTGGAACCTTGCGCAGCATTCTCAATCAGGCTCATATCGATCCAGATGTTTGGGAAAATCTTTAGATCAGCCGCTGAATGGCACAGATTCTGTGCTTACCGCCGCCTTGTAAGCCGGCATCCATTCGGGAAACGCGAAGACCTCCATCATCTTCGACATCAACGCTTCGGCCTCAGCCTCGGTGAGCCTTGAGCCGATTGTCCATGTCCCGGAAGTGCTGTCGATCTCCACTTGGGTTTGCTCAGGGTGTTCTTTCCCCGTCAAGGAGACGCGCGGATTTGAACGCAGGTTCCAAACGGTGTAGGTCAACTGTGTGCGACCCTCCGCACAGGGATGGGAGGTCGTCACTGTGAGGGCGCCAGAGGTCAGGATCACAAGCCTCTTTCGCCCCACGAGCTCCGTGACGAGGGGTATGGCCAGAAACAACGCAACCGCGCCAACCATCTCCAAGATCCAGCTTCGTGCCGGATCGTCGAATCCTCCAAAAAGACCGTAAACAACGAACGGAGTCCCTGACACAATGACAATTGCCACGATATCCGCGAAGGAAGCCGGTTCAGGCATCTCCACACGAATCCCATCCTCCCTCCGTTCCCACTTCAGTCTTCCGACCAGCGTATCGAGCATCGTGCGCTCCTGGCTACGATGCTAGCGCAAGTTATGGCCGATGAATGTAACTCCGATGGGGAATGAAGTTACGCGAAGGTTGAGTGCGGGATTTAAAACCAGCTCCTCGGGAATTCATAAACCTGCAGCATCTTGTCGATCAGCGCGCGGGCTTCATCCTTTGAAACTCCCTTGGCAAAGCTCTGCGGCCGGTCATTCACAAGGAACTGAATCCTGCTTGAGTTTGGATTCAGAACCGAGCGCTGCGTAACAAATCGAGAGGGCGGGATAAACTTCATGCGGTTTATCTGATTGGTTTGCAGTGTGCGTGTGCTGAGATTGACGCCGAAAACGCGGGTCTGGATTTTTACTTCGGGTGGATTCAAAGTTACAACCGTTTCGCCTGTCGAGGTCCACGCCAGCCAGCAGACGAAGTAGATGAATCCAACTGAGTAAATGCCTATGGCGATCGTTTGCAGGGTGAAGTTGATATCTTCCGGGTGGGGCCCTGCCAGCAGCTTCCAGTAGCGGATGGTCGCAACGACCAGCCAAATCGCAACCAGCGGTCCATACACGGCCGCAAACGGACCGCGGCGCACCGGGATTCCAATGTGAATTCCCTGGTCTGTCTTTTCCCACATCACTCTGCCTTCCAGCTTCTCGTACATTTGGCCGTCTCCTTGCCTTGAGATAGTAGCGCGCTCTACACTGAGGCGGCCAGTCGCGAAGCAGAACGCGCCCCATTTCCGCCAAGAGAGCACGTCTGTTCTGGCTCCAGGTTGAATTCTTCATGCCGCGTCACGACCGCATCAACGCCCTTTTTCCGTCTGTTCTTCCAGTTCTGTGCATGGCGCTGCCGGCGCTGCTTCTGGCGGCGAACAGCCTGCGCGCACAGAACCCGGCAAAGAGCGCCAGCGACAGCATCTTTCGCAATACCGACCCATCGGTGGCCTACGTGGGTTCGAAAAGCTGCGGAGAATCCGGCTGCCACGCCGAGATCAATCGCGATTACATGCCCTCGCCGCACGGCCAATCGATGGCCCCCGCGAACATCCCCAGCGACCTGGCGCGCGTGCCCAAACCGGTCACTGTTTTCAACCCAAAAAACAATCGCCACTACACCGTCTACCAGAAAGACGGCGATCTCTACCAGAGCGCCTACGAAGAGGACAAGAAGGGCAGCAAGACCTACGAGGTTGCCCACAAGATCGACTACGTGACGGGCGGAGAAAGTGTCGGGTACAGCTATCTTTTTCAGGTAGGTCCGTGGATCTTCCAGGCCCCGCTCAGTTACTATGCGCACTCGAAGACCTGGGAGCTCTCGCCCGGCTACGTGGCCGACGATGTTGGTTTTACGCGGGTCATGACGACCGGCTGCCTGCTATGCCACAACGGCCAGCCTGACCCTGTGGCCAAACGCGACGGCAAGTTCAAGGATCCGCCCTTCCGATTCGGCGAACTGGGAGTGAGCTGCGAGAGCTGCCACGGCCCGGGCGCTTTACACGTGAAGGAAATGCAGGCGAAGAAAGGCCGTGTGCTCGCGGCCAACGAAGTAGATACGACCATCGTGAATCCCGCCAAGCTCTCGCCGCGCCTGGCCGACGACCTTTGCCAAGAATGCCACCAGGCAGGCGACGCGCAGGTGATTTATCCCGGCAAGAGCGAGTTGGACTATCGTCCTGGAACTCCGCTCGCCGATACGATCGCAATCGTGAAACGGCCCATCAAGCCGGAGCAGCGCGAGGAAGCCAATCGCCTTGAGACCAATCCGCCCATTCGCGGCAGCCTGGAACAACCTCTCTGGTGGAAGAACTCAACGCTGGAACTAAGCAAGTGTTACCAGGCCAGTCATGGAAAGCTGACCTGTTCGACCTGCCACTCCATTCATCGTGAGGCAACGCCGGGAAACGAGAAGGCGGCCTACCGCGCCGCGTGCCTGACTTGCCATACCGTGAAGAGCTGCACGCTGAAGCCCGACGACAGCAAGCGCATCGCAGCGGCCGACTATTGCGTGGAATGCCACATGGAGAAGCGTCCGGTGGCGGGCATTGCGCACTCGAATGACACCAAGCATCGCATCGTGCGCTACCCCGGCCAGCCGCTCCCCGAGGTCGCGTTTGAGCAACCGCAGCCTGACCTGCCCGGCCTGTTGTGGATGAACCGGCCGGCTGGCGAACCCGATGCGCGCCTGCCCGAATTGGCGCAGTTGGAGGCCTATTTCACCGCGGCGCGCAAGGATCCGAGCCTGTGGCCTCTGTGGTTCCGCAAGCTCAATGAGCTGAGCAAGTCGACCCCCGGCAACCCCACCGTGCTGGCGTCACTGGGCGCTGTTGCAATGGCCCAGACCAAAGACAACGCCACGGCGGCGAAGGATTTCGCGCTGGCCATCGGGAATGGGTCGGAAGAGCCGATCGCATTTCTGAATCTGGCCACTGCGCTTGAGAACCTTGGCCGTGGGCAGGAGGCCGAGGGAGTGCTCGAGAAAGGGCTGGCCGGGTATCCCTATTCGGGCCAGCTGACGGCAAGGTTGGCGCAGCAATACGCGGTGGATGGGCAGGCCGCGAAGGCGCGCAAGCTGATTGGCCAGTACCGGGCGTTGTTTCCTGAGGACCTCGGAGTGCGCGATGTAGAGCACCGTTTGGATGACATGGGGCGTGCGGACACGTTGACGGGGCCAGGGCGTTCGACGCAAGCTCCGCTGCCCAGGTAGGTTGGACTGCCGTGCCGCTTTGTTCTCTATCCAAATGTTGTTATCCTTGCCGCACATGGAAAATGCTGCGATTCAAACGCATGGACTCACGCGGCGCTTCGGCGCATTGACCGCGGTTGAGGATGTCACGCTGAGCGTGGCGTCTGGACAGTTCTTCGGCTTTCTGGGGCCGAACGGAGCGGGCAAGTCAACCACCATCAAAATGCTCACCGGACTGCTGGAACCAAGCGCAGGCACGGTCGAGATTCTGGGCCGTCCCTTCGGAGCCTCCGCACTCGATTTGAAACGCCAGATCGGCGTGGTTCCGGAGGGCATGGCTCTGATGGGGCGACTCACCGCGACCGAATATCTGCATTTTGTTGGTCGCATGTATGGCCTTGACCGCCAGACCACGAATCAGCGGACACAGGAACTGCTTGAGTTCATGCAACTGGCCAATGAGACCAAAAAGCTGGTGACGGACTTCTCGCATGGAATGCAGAAGAAGCTGGCGCTGGCCGCGGCGGTGATTCATGGGCCGAAGGTACTGTTTCTCGATGAGCCGTTCGAGGGCGTCGACGCGATTGCGGCGGGCATGCTGAAGACCATGTTGACGGGCATGATCAATCGCGGCGCCACCATCTTCCTCACCACGCACGTGCTGGAAATCGTGGAACGCCTATGCAGTCACGTGGCCATCATCAGCCAGGGGCGACTGGTAGCCAACGGTTCGCTTGAGGAACTGCGCGCCGGTGTGGCTTCCACTCTCCCTGGCGCCGAGCGGGAGCAGCGGCTCACACTCGAAGAGATATTCCTGGCCATCGTTGGGGCAGGCGGGCAGCAGGAGCAGGCGCAGGAGCTGACATGGCTGACCTAGTGGGCGCTGGCTCTGGCGGGACGGGCCAGCCGGCGGCCATTGACATCGGTGGCATGTTCGGGCCATTGGCGCGGGCACAGTACGGAGCCATGTTCAGGCTGCGTTGGGAGATGTTTCGCAGCGGACTGCGCTCCATTCACGGCATTCTCGATCTGGGCGCGACCGGCATCGCGTGGATGATTTACGCCTTCCTGGGGGTGCTCCTTGGCACGGGCATGGGGATCGCCACCTACTACCTTGTCTCCGAAGCCGAGTGGCGATTTCTACCAATTCTCTTCTGGGTCCTTTGCTTCCTGTGGCAGATGATCCCTGTAATGCTGGCCTCTTATCAGGAACAATTCGACCTCGGGATTCTGTTGCGCTTTCCGGTGCGATTCGGGTCGTATTATCTGCTTTACCTGGTCTTCGGGCTGCTCGATGTTTCGACAATTTTGGGTGCGGTAAGCTGCCTCGGCATGTGGATTGGTGTCGCAGTTGCGCGGCCCGAACTGCTGCCGTGGACCACATTCGCGCTGGCGGCGTTTGCGGCATTCAACGTCTTGCTGGTGCGGGCCATTTTTGCCTGGATTGAGCGCTGGCTGCGGCAGCGCAAGACGCGCGAGATTCTGGGCGCGGTGTTCATGGTGGCGCTGTTGAGCCTGCAACTGATGAATCCGGCGATTTACCGGAAGAGGCACTCGGGCCGCAGCCACTCGCAGCAACAGGCGGAGCAGCTTCAAGCGGCAAAGGAGCGGTATAAGCCGTATTTGCAACAGGCCAACGCCGTGCAGAAATGGCTTCCGCCGGGCCTGGCCGCACAGGCGCTGCGCGAATCCGTTGAGCAGAATCCGGCAGCAGGGATGGGCTTGCTGGGCGTTTTAGGGCTCTATGGTGCGCTGGCTGGCGGCATCCTCGCGGTTCGCCTCAAGTCCGAGTACCGTGGCGAAAGCCTGAGTGCAGCTCCCGGCCGCGCCAAGTCAGCGATGGGCAGCAGCAAGGCCTCCGCGGGTCTGAGCGCCTCGGGCAGGGAAAGTCTCGACCGCGTGGGCGCGCGGATGCTGGGTGGCTCCGGGCCCATAGCCGCCGTGATCGAGAAGGATGTACGGGCGCTGATGCGGACCTTGCCGTTGCTCTATGCCATTGGCGCGCCGCTGCTGCTGGTGCTGGTTTTTTCAACCGTCTTCCTCAAAAACGGTGCTGTGCAGGGTCCGGTATTCCCGCTGGCGCTCCCGATTTGCATGGTGTACGCCCAACTCGGATTCACGCAGGTATTCTTCAACAATCTGGGCACCGAGGGAGCGGGGATTCAGGTGTATTTTCTTTCACCAACACCCATCCGGACGGTCCTGTTGGCCAAGAACCTGCTGCACGCCCTTCTGTTTGCGGTGGTGGCCGTTGTGGCCGCTGTGCTCGCCGCCTTCCGGCTTGGGATTCCGGACCCTGCAGTGGTAGCGGCAACGGGAGCGTGGCTGGTGTTTTCATTGCCGTGCAATCTGGCCGCGGGTAACATTTTTTCCATCAAGATGCCTTACCGCGTGAATCCAGGCCGGATTTCCCGCCAGCGCGGTTCGCAGGCCAATGCACTTCTCAGCCTGCTGGTTCAACTGGGAGTTTTGGCCGTCGGCGCATCGGTCTTCGCGCTGTGCTGGTTTCTTGAGAGGATGTGGCTGGCGGTTCCGATCTTTCTTCTTCTTGCTGTGGGCGCCGTGTTTGTGTGGAGGCGGGTGCTGGACAACTCCGATGCATTGGCTAACGAGCGCAGGGACGAGCTGATGGCGGCCTTGATGAAAGAAAGCTGACAGCCGACAGGTGTCTATCGCCCCCGACAACGAATCGTTAATCCGATGGTTTTGACAGGGCATGGCGGGGTACCCTCTAGGTCCTGTGCCGCAAAAAGCTGAAAATGATCATGGGCTTCAGCCCCTGAGATCCTGTCCGGAAACTATGTGCCCTTCATGTACTGGATTCATCCCGTACATGAAGTGCGAGTCTTGGCCTCGGCCTTACATGCTGCGGAAGAACTCAACGGATGAGGCAAGAAGTGTCGCGGCGAAGTTCAGCAACGCGGAAATAGGACACTACCGCAGCTTCTAGGATTGGAAGAAAAGTGGAGTAAGATTCAAGTGTTGAAGTGGCAGCGCACGAATTATCGTCTGTAGTAATCACTATTGGCTGGAGATTGAATCACAGTGGTTCGCTGCGCATCCCTTTGGGCGCCGCGGAGCGTGGCCTCGGGGAATGCTATCCTGCAGCGCGATCCGAGCTTGCCTGGCTCATCATGAGGTGAGAATGAATCCACAAAATAGGCGCGACTTTCTCAAGCTGTGCGTTGCGTCTGTACCAGCGCTGGCCCTGGCGCATGGTGTCGATGCAGGCGCTTCAACGAGCCTGCCGGCCCACCGCAAGCCAGGCGAGCTGGAGCGGTATATCGATCCACTGCCTGTTCCAAAAAGACTGATACCTCAAAGCACAGGCAAGGACGCGGTCCAATATCGCGTTAGCATGTTGGAATTCACACAACAGATGCATTCGCAGCTTCCTCCCACGAAGCTGTGGGGATATGAGGGACAGTATCCCGGTCCAACTTTCGAAGCTCTGCGGGGGACACCGATTGTAGTTCAGTGGGAGAATCATTTACCCTCACGGCATATTTTTGACATCGACCCCCGCATCCATGGCGCAATGTCGCCGGCTCCCGCAGTCAGAACGGTTCCGCATCTTCACGGTTCGCGCAGTGCATCCGACAGCGATGGGCTGCCTGAGAGGTGGTTTGCGACCGGAAATTCGGCGGTCTATCGTTATCCGAATAGTCAGGCGGCCGCGACACTCTGGTATCACGATCATGCTGTAGGCATTACACGCTTGAACGTATACGCGGGCTTGTCAGGATTCTTTCTCCTGCGCGACGAAGCTGAGCGCAGCATGGGCCTGCCTTCAGGCGACTACGAGATTCCACTTTTATTGCAGGATCGCACGCTGGACGACCAGGGACAGCTCGTTTACTCTCCCACGTTCGACGATGGCCAGAAGCCTCCTCCAGGTCTTTGGGCCCCTGAGTTATTCGGCGACCTTCCAGTAGTCAACGGCGCCATCTACCCTTATCTCGCAGTCGAACCGCGCCGCTATCGTTTGCGCTTGCTGAACGGCGCAAACTCCCGGTACTTCAATCTTTTTTTCAATCTTGCCAAGAGTCCAACGGACATCCCATCGCTTGTATCCTTTCACCAGATCGGAACCGACGGCGGTTTTCTCGCAAACCCCGTTCCGTTGAACAAGCTCTTGCTCGCACCCGCCGAGCGCGCCGACTTGATCGTCGATTTCTCCGGCCTTGAAGGCAAGATCGTCACCTTGTCTAACAACGCCCCAGCTCCATTTCCGGGATGGGACATGCTCAAGCCGCACCATCTGGCATTGTATGAGTTGATGCAGTTCCGGGTGACGCTACCGATCTCCGGCAAGGGAAAATCTTTTAACCTGCCACCGGCGATCCCCCTCGCCAGGCTGGATGAGAGTAAATCTATCGCTACAAGGGATTTCGTGCTGGCAGAGGGATTGGATCGACAAGGACGGTCAGTGGGAACACAAATCAATGGCAAGGGATACGACGCCCCAGTCACGGAAGTTGTGAAAATGGGCTCCATTGAGAAGTGGCGATTTATCAACAATACCGAAGATGCACATCCGATGCACTTGCACCTGGTGCAATTTCAGATCCTGCAACGCCAGGGATTCAACCACATGTCTCTTCGAAACGGTACCCTGGAACTTGTGGGAATACCACGCCTGCCAGCGGCAAACGAGGCCGGATGGAAGGATACGGCGACCGTCAACCCACGAGAAGTGCTTACGATCATAGCTAGATTCGAAGGCTATACTGGCCGCTATGTGTTTCATTGCCACATGCTGGAACATGAAGATAACGATATGATGCGGCCATTTGAGGTAGTGGCCGCTGATTTGAATTCGCCTCAGCGATAGTGGACGTACGGTGGGGTGGCATTTAGCCGCTGAGGGAGTTTTTCAAGCAGATTGCAATCCTTCAGCGGCTAGAGCCGGAGACCAAATTCGGCCTTAACGTGCGAACTGAAGCCTGTACGCTTAAACGGCTAGGTCTCTGACCGCTTGTTGTTGTACTAA
>Ga0182030_10005542_pt1 | contig 26757 bp, 24 predicted proteins | sample 812S3MmetaG_FD_121299 | JGI IMG/M metagenome (GOLD analysis project Ga0182030, IMG submission 121299) | Permafrost microbial communities from Stordalen Mire, Sweden - 812S3M metaG (Illumina Assembly) | ecosystem: Environmental > Terrestrial > Soil > Wetlands > Permafrost | place: Sweden...
TCGCCTCGGTCTATAGCATCTCGACAGAGGTGGTCCGCTCGGACAAATTCTTGTAGCAGAAGCAAGGTGCACACAACGGTCGCAATGTACGAGTTCACACGAGGATGCGTCTGCAGGCGCTCCGAAAACCGATGATTATGGGTGTGATCTCAGCATCGGTTGCGATGGACAAACAAGTCAATGATGAAGCCGGAGTGAATGCAGTTGTCCATGGGTTCGAGGACGCATGGAACCGCCATGATATGGACGCATTCGCGATGCTATTTGCTACCAACGCTGATTTTGTAAATGTAATCGGTATGCGCTGGGTAGGCCGTGACGCAATCAAGCAGCGCCACGCCGCGAGCCATGCGACTATTTTCAAGTCGAGTACACTCAAAATCGGGGATACAACCCTACGTTTCCTGAAGACAGACATTGCCACTGCGCGCTCGGTATGGACCCTTTCGGGAATCACCTCGGAGTCCGGGGAGCCCGTTCCGACCCGCACCGGAATACTGACCCACGTTCTCGCTAGAATCGTCGGGCATTGGCTGATCGTGCTGTCGCAGAACACTGATATTTCAAAGCCGGGCGGTTAGAGGTTCTAATTCTATGCGATGGGAATGCCGACTTCGAGTGTCCGCTATCTCAATTCGATCCATGCGCGCCATAGTTCCGCTTCTGGCTGACAGCTGCGGTACGGATTTCTCTGGACCGGTCGCTCCGACAAATTTAACACATGCAGATTTGGTGGTGCTCGCCAAGGCAAAGTCCTGACCCAATGTGGACGAATTCGAACGACCGCTAATCAGTAATGCGAAACCGCCAATGTTTTCTGCGCGGTGACGCGCATGAAGAAACGGAAGAACATTTCACGCTCGTTATCAATCCTGCGGTGCGCGTAATATTTCCGGGGATAAAATTATCTAGCGAGGTGTCCATAACGGTCCGTCGGCGGACGTGTCGAAGTTATAGATATCTCGAATAATCAACCATTTTCCGCCTCGTCGTTGCAACACCGAGAGGTACTTCCCGGTAGCAGCTACGGCACCTGATTTGTCGACGATCTTGTAGGTCCCCCATTGCCACGCGATATCGCGGGATATCTCTAGATCGCTTGCGGAGCCGTCTGAGTCCGAGTAGCCCGTCGCTGCAAACGCTGCAGCGTCTTTCAAAAAATATTGGAGAATGGCGGATTTTCCACGCACTGCGGGCGCACCGAAAGGGCCAGTCACAGCATCATCCGCGTACAATGCAGCGACAGATGCCCCGTCGCCAGAGTTATAGGCCTTGTACCAAGCGAGGTTTGTTGCTCGAATCGCAGCTTCGTCGGTAGCCGGGGTACTTTTCATGCGTGCTGGGTTCGCCCATGTTGCTAGCGTGGTCAAGCTTGCGGCGAGGACGGCACACGACAGCATCAACGCTGTTGGTGCCCAGTTTGATCGGTGAATGGTATTCATTGATGGACTTCCGCCGTTCGACATCGTTGGAGTTCAGCCTACCGCATTCCGTGACTGGCCGGTTTAAGGCGCGTCGTTCCGGCAGGGGTAAGACCGGTTGTGGGCCGCTAGCTCCGGTTACCCATCCAGAAACGGTCGTTTGCCAACCAAGCCGCGTACACCGACCGCGTTTTGAAGGTCGGTCACTCGTTAGCGGCGCCTTTCGTCCGCTTGCCACGACCCGGCCGAACACCCACCGAAGCTGATAGCGCCAATCCTATGCACGTAACGATTGCCACCGCAACTCTAAATATGCGCAACGCGCGAACCAACCCAATCACGGCAAGGACCACGAGCGCGATCAGCAGACCTACGAGCGATGCATGTGAGAAAGATTCCTCATACCGATAGAGTTGTTCGGTGCCTACGTTAGAATTGGGCCGATACGGTTTGCGCGCAGAGCCTCGATGGGCTCTTGGTGGTTCGGGTCGGGGCAGGAGGGGCGTAATGGGGCTAAGGGGATGGTGGGCGCTGGTCGTCGTCGCGATCGCGATGGAAGCGAGGGCTGAGGTCTCGGGTCCCACGGTCCTGAAAGACCAGACCGTGCCGATGCGCGATGGGGTGACTCTCTCCGCAGATGTGTATTTGCCTGGCGGGCAAGGGCCGGGTCCGTGGCCGGTGGTGCTGATGCGCACGCCCTACGACAAGGCGACGAGGTCGGGCGGGTTCGACGCTTGGTTCGCCGCGCGCGGCTATGCTGTGGTGGTGGAAGATACGCGCGGGCGCTTCGCGAGCGGCGGTCACTGGAGCTTGGTCGGCGTCGATGGTCCGGACGGATATGACACCACGGCATGGATCGGCCGTCAGGCTTGGTCGAACGGCCGGATCGGCACGATCGGCACCTCCTACGAGGGGGGGACGCAGCACGCGATGGCCCTCGCCGGCGCGCCGCACCTCACAGCCATGGTCCCTCTTTTCGCGCTCTCCGATATCGGCGAATACGGCGTCAGGCACGATGGCGCCTTCGAGCTGCGCTTCTTCAATTGGGTGTTCGGGATCGGCTCCCCATCCGTGGCCTCACCCAAGGCCGCCCGGCGCGCGGCTGCGGACCCGGCCTCAACCCCGGCCGTGCTCGCCTTGGCCGACGAGGTGGAGGACTATGTCACCCGCTTGCCCCTGCGCCCAGGGACGACGCCGCTACGCCTTGCGCCCGATTATGAGCGAGGCCTCATCGATTATATGAGTCACAGCGACGATGACGCCTATTGGACCGATAGCGGCTTCGACATCATCCATCACGTCGCCGACTGGGAGGATGTCCCGGCCTATCATGTCACCGGATGGTACGATTCATGGTCCCATCAGGTGGCCGATCTCAACTTCCCGCTGCTGAGCGCCGCAAAGAAGAGTCGCCAACGGCTGATCGTCGGACCGTGGATCCACAGTTCTCCGGGACTCAGCCACGCCGGTGACGCTCAATTTACGCCAGACGCGGCGATAGATTTGAACGTCTTCGAAGAGCGCTGGCTTGCTCGGTGGTTGAAGGGCGTGGACAACGGCGTCGACCGCGAGCCGCCGGTCCGCATCTATGTCATGGGTGGCGGCGACGGGCATAAAACCCCCGAGGGACGGATTTTCGTCGGCGGCCACTGGCGTGATGAGCAGTTCTGGCCGTTGGCGCGAGCCCGCTATGTCGCGTGGTATCTGCAAGCGGGCGGAGCGCTGGGCCCCACACCGCCGCCCGCCGGCGCGGCGCCGATTTCCTACACTTTCGATCCCAAGTCTCCGGTCCCAACGGTCGGCGGGAATGTCTCAAGCCAGGGCAAGCTCTCAATGCAGGGTGTCGCCGACCAGCGCTGCCATAAGGGCGTGGGGCTCTGCGCCGACGACCTTCCGCTGTCGACGCGCAACGACATCCTGGTGTTCGAGAGCTCGCCCATCGACCACGACATGGAAATCACCGGCCCGTTGGTCGTGAAGCTCTGGGCCGCCACGGACGGACCGGACACCGATTTCACCGCGAAGCTCATCGACGAGTGGCCGCCGAGCGCTGACTTCCCGGCCGGCTACGCGATGAACATCGACGACGGGATCGTGCGGGCTCGGTATCGAAACAGCCTCCAGTCGGCTCAACCGATGACCCCGGGGCAGCCGGTGGAGCTGACCATCCAACTCTATCCGACCTCGCTGCTGGTCAAGGCTGGACACCGACTGCGTGTGGATGTGAGTTCGTCGAACTTTCCCCGTTTTGACGTCAATCCAAACACCGGCGAGCCGCTTAACGCCAACCGGCGCTGGCGCACCGCCGTGAACACGGTGTTCGTCGATGCGAAGCACCCGAGCCGGATCGTGCTGCCGATGGCGGACGCAGAGGCGGGCTCCTCAGAAAGCCGCAAGCCCTAACCGCGCGCTGGCGTCACCGCCAGCTCTCGCGGAAGCCGCCGTTCCTAACGTCGCCAAAGAGCTGAAAGGTGGGCCCATTTCGAGCATTCGCCAACGTCCGCTCTCGCGAAGGCCAATGGCATGCCCCATCAGCCTTTATGCCCCTCGAGATTCTGGATTGCGATCTGGATTTCATCGCTGATCTGCTTAGCGCTAAGTCGTGATTCGGCGACCATGTACCGGCCGCCAATCAATAGCAACAAGGTCCCTCCAACCGCGAGCATAACCGGCAGCCCACTCAATGAGCCCCCGAGGGCCCGGACCAGGGCTATGGACAAGCAGTTGGATATGAAAACGACGTTCGCGCCATAAAGCATCGTGATCGAGCGCTCCACGAACCGCGACCGCTGCTCCTGGCTTTGCAGCCACGAACGCAATTGTTCGGCCGTGATACCAGTTTTTCCCGCGGTTCCCTCGTGAGCAATGGCGGCGAGCATACGGGTTCGGTCTCCGACCCTAGCCATCCGCACTAACGCAGATGCAACCAGGGAGGCCGACCCTAGGATCAGCAACGCGGGTGTGATCATAGCCGCTATGATCGCGACCGCCGGTGACGGTGCGTTGACATTTCCCATGGACTTCCAGCTCCCCAGATCCGCCCTCTCCTCGAACGTACGTCGTCAGTGCGCGAACAGCATTGACCAGTTCACGAACGGCCGGAGCTCTACGCACTCAATTCGAAACATTCCCGCAGCAACCATCGGCATCGGCGCGAGAACCTGCATCGCGCGCGCCGCATCGTCCGCCTCCATCACGAAAATGACGCATCTTGGATCCTCGGTCGCGTAAACTTCCCGCAGCACGCCGGATGCGTACAGCGCCCAGGAATTCTTGAGTTCGCTGGCGAGCTCGGCGCGTACCATTTCGAGCTTTGCCTCCGGCTTTAGGCTCAGCGTAGCGAGCACTTTCATTCGCGTCTCCTCACATACCGTTCACTCCATCAAACCTTTGCCTCAACCATCCGCTATGTTGCGCAACGTCTTCGACTTGAGGTGCGATACCATCGCGAAGTGTCCTATCCCACTTCGTGGAACAGCCGATGACGAGACCACTGCAATGCGAACTCGGTTGCGCAGTTGAAATGGGTCGGCTGCCATAGGGTAGCTACTTGTTGCTCACATAACTAAGACTTTGTATGCTCGATCCATGCCTTATAAGTATGGATGATTCGGCGCGTATGACCCCTTCCGAATGCCGATCAGCTTGTGAAAGTGACCGCTCCCCGGAAATCGGGGTTGAGACTTCGTGGGCCGGTTTTGGCCGGTCACGTCGCGGAACGGCCGGTATTTGGCGGCTAGAGCCGTCATTCCGACGAACAGTTTTTGACTTTCAACGTTGGCGCCGTCCGCCACATCCAGATCGTGACCCGTGGAAGACTCTCGCGACCGACGGCTTTGCTGTATTCGGAGAGGTGCGATGTCGGTCGTTTCGATAACTCGGCTGCGGGCGCGGTCATTGCGGTTTCTTCCCGCAGTTCTCATTCATGCGGTTTTTTCCGCACTGCAGGCGCGGAAAGCGTCCGGCATTCGATCCGCCGCCTTGCTGAAAGACGATTGGCGCACCTACTGGACTCGAACTGTTTGGACTGACGAAGAAGCGATGAAGGGGTTTATGATCTCGGGCAGCCATCGTCGCGCAATGCCAAAACTTATGGAGTTCTGCGATGAAGCCTCGGTGGGTCGTTGGAACCAGGATGATGATACGCCGCCGATGTGGGGCGATGTTCACCGCCGAATGCAAGATCAAGGTCGTCCTTCCAAGGTGAAGTATCCATCGGCTGCTCATGTTGCCTTTCAGATTCCCGTCCCACGAGTTCGGCCTTTTTCGCAAATTACGCTGAAGTGAAGCGTCGTGCCTTCGCGCAGCCAAGGCATTCCGATGAGAACGCGTCACGCCGAGGCGCAGAACCAGAGCAGGCTTGCCGATGGCCTTCCGCTCCGTGAGTACCCGTTGACTGGGTTACGCGTTGCGCGCGAGAACGGCGACGCAGTGTGCACGCGGGGAAATTCGGGGCTTGATCAGGCTGGGTGTTGATACCATACGTATCAACCCTGCAACAGGCGGATCGGGATCAATCATGACGAACAGAGCCAAGGCGGAAAGGCATGGATGCCTCGCGACAACCGTTTGTCTGACCCTTGCCGCATTCGCACACGCTGAGGGGTCTACCCGGGATCTGGCAGCCGCCATTCGTGATTGGGACATGCCGGTGCTGCAATCCGTCGCCGGGCAAAGATCTCATGGCGGCCAAACCGCTCTTGCGCGCGGTGTGCTAAGCGAGTTTGAAGGTGACGATGCCGCTGCGATTCGTCAGTTAAGCGAATCGCTTTTGTCCGGTCACCTCGACGACCCGGACAAACAGGCCGCATTCACCGAGTTGGGGACCGTATACTTGCGTGATCAACAGTATTCTCTTGCTGTCTCCGCATTCGAAAGTGCCCTGAAGCTGAGCAACAAAGTCGGTGCTGAGGAGACAGAACAAATTTCGCGCGCACTGGCAAATGCGGGCGCGTTTTCCGGCATCCCGCGGATGACCAAAACCGTCATGAACCACGACCCCATACCGCTGACTCGGGACGCAATGGATCTGCCACGCGCGGAAGTCAAAATCAACGGAAACCAAGTGGACGCCATTGTGGACACCGGCGCGTCGAATTCCGTCGTTTCCGTCTCAACGGCGAAGCTGCTGAATCTGCGGATGCTGCGGGCCAAGGGAAGCGTGACGAGTGCTGGGATCGGGCGAGTACCGGCGCAGTTCGGGGTCGCCGATACGTTGCGCTTTGCCGGCCATGAATTTCGTAACGTCCCGTTTATTGTACTAGCCGACGAGGCGCTGACCGTCCCAGTTGAGGTGGGCGTGGCCAAGCTCGAGCCGATCATAGGCGTCTCGGTGTTACGCCTGCTCGGCCGGTTCGAAATCTCTCGGGATGGCGGTAAGGAACGTCTGCAAGTGGCATTCGGCGAATTGAATTCGGACATGCCGGCCAATCTCATCCTCGCGGGGACGCTCCCCGTGGTTCTCCTGGGAGCCAACGCCGATGGCACGCAGCTGCGGATGGCACTCGATACCGGGGCGAATCGCACATCACTCGCCCCCGTTGCGATCGCCAAACACCCGCAGCTCACCGCAGGCGCAACGTTGGGAAAAACATCGATGGCGGGCGCTGGCGGCATCGCTGCGAACAATTCGGCCACCATTGTCCCGCAGATTTCCCTAAGGATTGGGACCGGAACGAGTCAGCTGTCACATGTTCCGGTCTCACCCGGCCCGGATAATTGCGAGGGAACCCTCGGACAGGATGCATTGCGATTCGGTCGCGGTTACGTCATCGACTTTGTACATATGACTGTGAACGTTCTTCCGGCGGTAGGCGCCCGATCAGGTCGATAAAGTTCCCCGAATGGTTCGGCAGCGCCGGATTCTCGACTCGGGCAAATCCTAGACGGGCCGCCGATACGCGAACACTTCAACAAATAGGCGCCACGTTGCGCCATTGTCCATCGACGCCTCGGCCTTCCAATGGAAGGCCTGCGGCGTAATCCCAGTGAAGGTCCAGCGTGAAAGCGCCCCCGCCTCGGTGGTGCCCTCCTGCACGATGTCGGCTCCCTGCCGGCGACCAATCTGCTGGCGGTAGCTGTTAGTCGCGGGGTCCACCCAGAAGATGCGCCAGGCTTGGAGGGCAGGATCATAGACACGGATTGTCGTTCCGAACCAATTGCCCGCGACGGGCATCTCCGGAGCGTGCGGAATGCGATCCCTGTGCTGCGGGATCATCCAGACGTCCTGAATCGCGCGGCCTTCAAGAATCCAGCCAAAATGAATTTCACCCCGGCCACGATGCTGTGCACCATCCGGTGTGTAAGTGACGATGTGGCGCTCGTGACATCGGGGACTTTTAGCTATCGAACCGACACGGGCGAGGGAGCTCTATATCCAGGGGCGATCCTGCTGGGAAATGCCGGCTCCTGTTATGAGTGCGGTCACGAACACAGTCACGGCGACAGGTGCTTGGCCCTGCACAGCGACCGTGAGTTGTTTGGGGAGATCGCCGCGGGCTCCTCGGGTTCGAGTCGCTGCCGTTTTCGCGCTGCCATTCTACCTGCGGTGTCCAACTTGGCGCCTATCTCGGTGTCTCTCCAGCTGGCATCTCTGCCGCAACCGAAACTCGCCATTGAAGAAACAGTTTATAGTGCCATTGGGACGATCGCCCGTGCAGTGGGCACCAACCGCACGCGAGCGCGCAGGCCGAAACCGGCGTCAAACCGGCGGATGACAGCCGCAATTGACTATATCGAAGCCCGACTGGCGACCGACCTCAGCCTTGGCGAATTGTCCGCGTGCGTTGCCATGAGCAAGTATCATTTTCTCCGAACCTTCAAGCAAATGTTCGGCATGACCCCGCACCAATATATTCTTGGGCGCCGTCTTCGCACGGCTGCGGCAGCCCTACGCGCCACCAGAGAACCGGTGGCTCGGGTCGCGCTGGATCAGGGATTTGGCGATTTGTCGACCTTCAATCATTATTTCCGCCGGGTCATGGGGGTTACGCCCACGACGTATCGGTCGAACTCGACCCGGATCGAACGCGCCGCGGGATGCAACATCTCGCCGCCTAGTCAAACCACCCGAGATCCTTGCTGTCCGGCATGGCAAACGGCTTGTCGAAGAAATCGAGCACCGTCTTGTTGAAGATCGCCGGATTTTGCGCCGGAATCATGTGCGTTGCGCCGGGAAAGATCGCCAGCTGCGATTTTTGGAGGGCGTGGAACATGCTGAGCGTATGCTCATCGCGAATCACGTCGCGGTCTGCCGCCATTACCAGGGTTGGAACCTCGATCGTGGCCAGGTCGGTCAACGGTATGTGGGGTTGGGTTCCCATCAAGTTGAGCAGCTGCAGCTGCAGTTGCAAAGGTTTTGGATCCTTGCTGCCGGCCATCTGCGCTGTGATCCGGTGGCGGACTCGTACGATGCCATCTACCGCCCATGGATATGCGGCCTCCGGCTGGAGATTCGCACCCATCAATGCGAGCATGGCCACTTTCTCCGGATGACGGATCGTCAATAACAGGCCGATGATGCCGCCATCACTCCAGCCAAGGACCTTGACGTGTTTGAGCGCCAGGTGATCCAGCAACGCACTGGCGTCCTCCGCCATCTGTTCATAGGTGAGTGCGGCCGTACCCAGCCCGGATTTGCCCTGTCCGCGGCTGTCCATCGCAATCACCCGGTGCTGTTTTGCGAAATCTCCGATCTGCCGCTTGAAAATTGCGATCGATTCACCGTTTCCGTGAATCAGCAACAACGGCGGGCCCTCGCCGTAACTCTCGAAATAAAAGCGCGTGCCATTGAAGACGAAATCGTTGCCGGCGGCGGGATTGCTGCCGTAGACGACGGCGGCCGGGCGCACCGCAGCGCTTGCCGCGCCGCCGCCGAACACGGCAACCAGGCAGGCAATGGCAAGGATCCGGCCGAGCGACAGACAAGCAGGCATTTATGATTCCTTCTGGACGGGCGTTGAGAACCCAATGCTGCGCGACATACCCATCACCGCCGCCGGCGAACGCCCGTGGGCCACGCACCGGTTATACTGTCGCCGTCGACAGTCCCGAGGTGACGGATGAAAAAGCTCAAACACGAGGCGGAGTTGTTCAAGGCGGCGCTGCTCGCGGGGGTCCAATATGCGGAAGGCCGCAAGGCGGTGGAATTCGAGTCGACGGACTCCGCGAGCGACAAGGCCTTGTATGTCTATCGCCTGCTCGTGCACGACAAGATCATTTCGCCGATGCCGGAGGACCAGGTTGGAGAGAAGACGATCCGCCACCGTCTCGCGACCTGGTACGCCCATCAATTGCCGGCCGGACACCCCTTGTTGGGTTAGAAACCGCTCGGACATTGCTTGCCCGGAAGCTGCCCTAATAATCCACTCCAAGCACACATCCCTCGGACAACAGACTTCAAGCGCGGTCTGTCGGGCGCAATGCACCTTACCCGATACGGATGACCTTGGACAGGGTGACCCGCGCTGCATCGGGACGATCTCCCGGAAGCCGCGTAACCTCAACCGTGACGTCCGGACAAATGTAAAATGGTAACGTGTGGGGCGGACGGCACCCATTGCCTGAACGGGGACACCATGAAATCAGCCTTGATACTCGGTCTTCTCCTCGCGCTGCCGGGCTGTGCGGTGTGCAGCAGCTCGGACAACGCAGAACAGTGCCGGACGAAGCAGCGCGATCATTCCAACCCCCGCACGGAACTGCCCACGTCATTCCGCGAAATGCTGGGACGACTGGCTGCCCGCTCCTAAGAACCGAAATGCCGGCTCCTTCCGCAGCCACCGGGAACAGCACCATGATGATCTCCATCGCCTCGATCGCGCTCGGCGCCGCGCTCGGGGCGCTTCTGCGGTGGTACTTCGCCATCCGGCTGAACGCGATGTTCCCGCAGCTGCCGCTGGGGACGTTGGCGGCCAACGTCCTAGGCGGGTACCTGATCGGCATTGCCATCGCCGTTTTCGTCGCCTATCCCGGGCTCTCGCCCCAATGGCGCCTGCTGACCGTCACCGGGTTCCTGGGAGGATTGACCACGTTTTCCACGTTCTCCGCGGAGGTCGTCACCGCCCTCCTGGAGGGCCGAAGCGTGTGGGCCTTTTCGACCGTCGGGGCCCATGTCTGCGGCAGCGTCGCCATGACGTTGCTGGGTGTGGGTACCGTGCGGCTCATTCGCACCGTAATGTAGGACACCTCATGAAAGGCTTTCAAATTACGATCATGACCGAACAGAACCGGCGCATCGAGAAGAAGCAGCCCATGGAATGGTTGATGCAAGTCGCCGCCGAACTGGGCATTTCCGGAGCCACCGTCTTCTCGGGCGTCGAAAGCTACGGCCACGACGGCCGGCGTCATTCCGCCCGCTTTTTCGAACTCACCGACCAGCCCGTTGAATTTGTGGCCGCGGTCACGGCAGACCAGGCGCAGCGTCTCATCGATCGCATCAATGGCGTGGACACACGGGTCTTTTATATGAAGACGGAGATCGAGTTCGGCGAGCTGGGGGCCGGGGCCTCGGCGGGTTGAGCGGGCGCGGAGAGGCATCGTGACGCGGACCCGGTTTCTGCTGACGCTGCTGCTGGTGGCGATCCTGCTCCGATTGTTTCCCGACCGGTCGGCGTTCATCGAACAGGTGGCCGTGGGGGGAGCCGCCCTCTATTGCTTGATCTGGTTGGGCTCGAGATTTCTGGGACGCTATCGCCTGCGCCGGCAACAGGACCGGCTCGCGGCGGCCGATGCGGCAGAATACCGCGACTACGAGCGGGAGTTGGCCGACATTCGCGCCCGCACCGACGAATCGTCGCCGCAATTCCAGGTCGAGTTGTCGGCGCTGCACGAGCGGCATCGGGACATGCTCACGCGAAAATTCGGAGCGGGCTAAGTCGCTTCAGCCACGTCCGAGATACGGCATCTGCGTGGCCATCACGGTCATGTACAGAACGTTGGCCGACAGGGGCAGATTCACCATCGCCATGAAGGTGTCGGCAACCGCGGATAGGGGCATGCGCGCCTCGGGTCTCGACGTGCCGTCCGGCTGCAAGGCACCGGCCGCCATGTTTCGGGTCATGTCGCTTTCGACGTTACCGATGTCGATCTGGCCGACGGCAATGTTGAACGCCCGGCCATCGAGCGCCGCTGCACGGGTGAGGCCGGTGATCGCATGCTTGGTCGCGGCATACGCGATCGAGCGGGGCCGGGGCACGTGCGCCGAGATCGAACCATTGTTGATGATCCGACCGCCCTGGGGCGACTGTTGCCGCATCTGCCCGAAGGCCGCCGCAAGGCAAAAGAACGCGCCATTGAGATTCGTATTCACGGCCTGTCGCCATGCGTCCGCAGACAGCTCGTCCGGCAATGCCGGGGCTGGGCTCATCCCGGCATTGTTGAACAACAAGTCAAGGCGGCCGCATCTCTCCCCGACCTGTCGGAACAAGGCTGCGACCGACTCCTCCCGGCCGACATCGCACTCAACGGCCCATGCGCGATTCGCCGGTGCGGAGCTGGCGGCAATCGCCTCGTGGAGCACGTGTAGCCGCCGTCCGGAGAACACCACCTGCCAGCCGGCAGCCAGCAGTGCGCGGGCGCAACCCAAGCCAATGCCGCTGCCGGCACCGGTGACAACCGCCACTTTGAAAGCTTCAGGCATGCGAGGAGTTTAGGTCTTTTCCTACAGGAGATGGCGCTAGGAGCGGACACGAGTTAAGGGGTAGGCTAGCGATTCTGCGGAATTATAGCCTGCGTGTGGAGTGAAAGCATGTCGAGTGAACGAGACGTCTACCTGTTCCGGGAGGGCACGCAGTCGCATGTCCACGACATGTTGGGCTGCCATCTCTCCGCACCGGGCGAGACCCGCGCCGGCGCAGGCAGCCCGTCTTCCGCCCCGTCGCACTCCGCCCGCTTTGCGGTTTGGGCACCTAATGCCTCGGCCATCTCGGTTATCGGCGACTTCAATGACTGGAAGGCCGGTGCGGGTCCGCTCGCGCCGCGGACGGACGGGTCGGGCATCTGGGAGGGCGTACTGACGGGCGTCGAGCACGGCCACGCGTATAAATACCGGATCACGTCTCGGGACGGATCCAACGTGTTCGAGAAGGCCGATCCTGTCGCCTTTTATGCCGAACGACCGCCGGCCACCGCCTCGCGTGCGTGGCGCCTCGACTATGAGTGGCAGGATACCGCCTGGATGGCGGCCCGCGGCGCGCATAACGGCCTCGATTCGCCCATGGTGATCTACGAGGCCCACCTCGGCTCGTGGCGCCGCAAAGACGGCGTTTTTCTCAATTACCGGGAGCTCGCGCACGCCATGGGCGACTACCTGGTCGATCTGGGCTTCACGCACGTGGAATTGATGCCGGTCACCGAACACCCCTTCTACGGTTCGTGGGGCTATCAGACGACGGGGTATTTCGCACCGACCGCGCGGTACGGCACCCCGCAGGATTTGATGTACTTTGTCGACCAATTGCATGCCCGCGGTATCGGCGTCATTCTCGACTGGGTCCCCTCGCACTTCCCGACCGACGCACACGGCCTCGGATATTTCGACGGCACCTACCTGTACGAACACGCGGATCCCCGCCAGGGCTTTCATCCGGAATGGAACTCGTCGATTTTCAATTACGGCCGTAACGAGGTTCGCAGTTTCCTCATCTCCTCCGCGCTTTTTTGGTTCGACCGTTACCACATCGACGGCATCCGCGTGGACGCGGTCGCCTCCATGCTGTATCTCGACTACGCGCGCAAGCAGGGCGAGTGGATCCCCAACCGTCACGGCGGACGTGAGAACCTCGAAGCCATTGAGTTCCTGCGCACCCTGAACGAATCGGTGTACCGCGATCACCCGGATGTGCAGATGATCGCCGAGGAGTCCACCGCATGGCCCATGGTGTCGCGGCCGACGACCATGGGCGGCCTCGGATTCGGCATGAAGTGGAACATGGGTTGGATGCACGACACGCTCGCCTACATCAAGCAGGACCCGGTGTTCCGCAAATATCATCATGGCGAGCTGACGTTTTCGCTGATCTATGCGTTTCACGAAAACTTCATCCTGCCGCTCTCGCATGACGAAGTGGTGTACGGCAAGGGCTCGCTGATCGGCAAGATGCCCGGCGACGATTGGCAGATGTTCGCCAACCTGCGCGCCCTGTACGGTTACATGTGGGGTCATCCGGGCAAGAAACTGCTGTTCATGGGCGGCGAGTTCGCCCAACGCCGCGAATGGACGCACGAGGGTGAGCTGGAATGGTGGGTGGCCGCGCTTCCGGGGCATTCGGGCGTCCGCAACTGGATCCGGGATCTGAATAAGGTCCTGCGCAGCGAACCCGCCCTGCATCGGGTCGACTTTTCGCCGGACGGCTTCGAGTGGATCGATGCCGGCAACGCCGAGATGAGCATTCTTGCCTTCATGCGCAAGAGCCGGGGCGCACCGCCGATCCTCGTCGTGACCAACTTCACCCCCGTGCCGCATCGCAATTTCCTCCTCGGGGTGCCCAACCGCGGCGTGTGGCGTGAAATCCTGAACAGCGACGGACAGGAATACGGCGGCTCCGGATGGGGAAACATGGGCGCCGTAGAGTCCGTGCCGGTAGCGGCGCACGGGCGCACGGATTCTGTGAACCTCAGCATTCCGCCCCTGGCCACACTGATGTTGCGCTGGGAGAGTCATGGCTGAACGGCCGCGTGCAACCCCGACGGCGACGGACAAGGCGGCTCCCGAAGCACCCCCCGGCGCCGGCCGCGTGCGCGCGGTCATCGACGCGGTGCTGCCGTCGGTCGACGGCGGTCGCTTCGCCGCGAAGCGCATTGCAGGCGAGCCCGTACACATCCTTGCCCATTGTTTTGCCGACGGCCACGACAGGCTCCGGGTGGTCCTCGGGTGGCGGCCCGTCGTCGGGTCGGGAGCGCTCGAAGAGGTCGAGATGACCGCCCTGGTCAATGACGTGTGGACCGCCGCTTTCACGCCCGCCCTGCCCGGCCGCTACCGCGCCACCGTTACGGCCTGGGTCGACCATTTCGAATCCTGGCGCAGCGAGATCGAGCGGCGCGAGGATCGGGTCGACGTGAGTCACGCCCTGCGTGTCGGCGCCGCCCTGGCGGCAGCGGCGGCGCGCCGTGCAGGGCCGGACGCCGCCGCCGCTCTCTCGGCCTGGGGGGCCCGTCTGGAGGAGGCCGCCGCCGGTCAGTCGGAGACTGACGCCTTGAAGGCGCTCGCGCTCGATCTGACGCAGGCCACACGGATGCGGCGGCACGCGGACCGCTCGCTCGCCGCCCACGCCACTCTCGAGGTGATCGTGGACCGCAAGCGGGCGCAGTTCAGCACGTGGTACGAGCTCTTTCCTCGCTCCGCCTCGCACGATCTGACCCGCCACGGCACTTTCTCGGACGTCGAGGCGCATTTGCCGTACGTCGCCCAAATGGGTTTCGACGTGCTGTACTTCCCCCCCATACACCCGATCGGCCGCGTCAACCGCAAGGGCGCCAACAACGCCCTTCAGAGCCGCGACACCGATGTCGGCAGTCCCTGGGCCATCGGTTCCGCCGAGGGCGGACACAAGGCGATCCTGCCGGCGCTCGGGACGCTGGAGGACTTCAGGCGTCTATGCGTCAGGGCGCGCGAGTCCGGGATGGAGATCGCCCTCGACATCGCCTTTCAGTGCGCTCCTGATCATCCGTACGTGCGGCAGCACCCCGGCTGGTTCCGGCATCAGCCCGACGGCAGCGTCCAGTACGCGGAGAATCCGCCCAAGAAATACCAGGATATTTATCCCTTCGATTTCGAGTGCGCGGATTGGCGCGGCCTGTGGGACGAGCTGAAGAGCGTTTTCGACTATTGGATCGCACAGGGCATCCGGATATTTCGCGTCGACAACCCCCACACCAAGTCGTTCGCGTTCTGGGAATGGGTGATCGCCGAGGTCCAGCGGACCCAGCCGGACGTGATCTTTCTCGCCGAGGCTTTCACCCGTCCGAAGGTCATGCATCGTCTCGCCAAGCTCGGATTCACCCAGTCTTACACCTATTTCACGTGGCGCACTTCGAAGCCCGAACTCACCGCCTACTTCACCGAACTCAATTCACCGCCGGGAAGGGACTATTTCCGCCCGAACCTGTGGCCGAATACGCCCGACATCCTGCACGAGACGCTGCAGTCGGGCCGCCGCACCGTGTTCGCTTCGCGGTTGATTCTGGCCGCCACGCTGTCCGCCAACTACGGCATATATGGACCCGCGTTCGAGCTGATGGAAAGCACGTCGCGCGAACCAGGCAGCGAGGAATACCGCGACTCGGAAAAATATCAACTGCGCGCCTGGGATCTCGACCGTCCCGACAGTCTCTGGCCCCTGATCGCCCGGATCAACCGCATTCGCCGCGAGAATGCGGCGCTTCAGGCAGACCACACGCTGCGCTTCTGCCCCGTCGACAACGACATGCTCGTCGCGTACCTCAAGCAGGACGTACCCACCGGCAACGTGGTTCTCACCGTCGTCAATCTGGACCCTTACAACACGCAATCGGGCTGGATCGAGCTGGACCTGGCAGCGCTCGGCCTGTCGACCGGCGAGGCATTTCAAGTCCACGACCTGCTGAGCGACCAGCGCTACACCTGGCGCGGCCCGCGGAACTATCTGATACTCGACCCTTATCGCCTCCCGGCGCACGTGTTCCGGCTCCGGCGGCACGTCCGCAGCGAAAACGACTTCGATTATTTCCTGTAAGTCGCGCTCATGAACGACATCCACGCCCCGCCGCAGGAATCCACCGCCCTCTCCGGCCTGGTCGTCGACGATCCGCTTTGGTACAAGGATGCGGTCATCTACCAGCTCAACGTGAAGTCGTTTTTCGACTCCAACGACGACGGGATCGGTGACTTTCCCGGGCTGACGTCCAAACTCGGCTACATCCGCGACCTCGGCGTCAACACGATCTGGCTGATGCCGTTCTACCCGTCGCCGCTCAAGGATGACGGTTACGACATCGCCGACTACGAGGCAATCCATCCGCAATTCGGCACGCTCGACGATTTTCGCGCCATGCTTCTCGAGGCCCACCGGCTCGGTCTCAAGGTGATCACCGAGCTCATCATCAATCACACCTCGGATCAGCATCCATGGTTCCAGGCGGCGAGGGCGGGGGCGCCCGATTCGCCCGAGAGGAACTTTTACGTCTGGAGTGACACGGACCAGAAGTATCTCGGCACCCGGATCATCTTCCTCGACACAGAGAAGTCCAATTGGACCTGGGATCCGCTGGCCAAGGCCTATTTTTGGCACCGCTTCTTCAGCCACCAGCCGGACCTCAATTTCGACAACCCGCGGGTCCTCGAGGCGGTGCTCCGCATCATGCAGTTCTGGCTCGACATGGGCGTGGACGGGTTTAGGCTGGACGCGATTCCCTACCTGGTCGAGCGCGAGGGCACCAACAACGAAAATCTGCGCGAGACTCACGAGGTGATCAAGCGGCTGCGCGCCGCCATCGACGTGAACTACCGGAACCGGTTCCTCCTTGCGGAGGCGAATCAGTGGCCGGAGGACGTGCGCGAGTATTTCGGCGACGGCGACGAGTGCCACATGGCCTATCACTTCCCCCTGATGCCGCGCATCTACATGTCGATCGCCCAGGAGGACCGCCATCCCATCACGGAGATCATGCAGCAGACGCCGGACATCCCGGACAACTGCCAGTGGGCGATCTTTCTGCGCAACCACGACGAACTGACCCTCGAGATGGTGACGAGCAAGGAGCGCGACTACATGTACGCGACCTACGCCTCGGACGTACGCGCGCGCATCAATCTCGGCATCCGCCGGCGGCTGTCGCCGCTGATGGAGAACGACCACGAGCGCATCAAGCTCATGAACAGCCTCCTGCTGTCCATGCCGGGGTCGCCCATCCTCTATTACGGGGACGAGATCGGCATGGGCGACAACGTGTTCATCGGCGACCGCAATGGCGTGCGCACGCCGATGCAGTGGAGCCCCGACCGGAATGCGGGCTTCTCGCGCGCCGATCCGCAGCGTCTGTACCTGCCGCCCATCATGGACTCGATCTACGGCTATCCGTCCACCAACGTCGAGGCGCAGATCCGGGATCCGAGCTCCCTGTTGAGCTGGACCAAGCGCATGCTCGCCGTGCGCAAGACGAGCCAGGCCTTCGGGCGCGGTTCCCGGCGGTTCCTCAAGCCCGGCAACCGCAAGATACTCGCGTATCTGCGCGAGTACGGGGACGACAGCATCCTGTGCGTGGCCAATCTCTCGCGATCGGCGCAACCCGTCGAACTCAATCTGTCGGTCTTCAAGGGTCGCGTTCCGGTCGAGATGCTCGGCCGCACCGCCTTTCCGCCGGTCGGTGATCTGCCCTATTTGCTGACGCTGGCGGCCTACGGCTTTTATTGGTTCAAGCTGACCACCGATGCCGAGGGACCGTCGTGGCACGAGCTCGTCTTCTCCATCGAAGACCGGCCCGTTCTCGTCCTCTTCGACGGCTGGAGCAGTCTGTTCCGCGACCGGGTCGTCCCCTGGCGCATCGCCATGGCGGAGAAGACGCGCGTGCAATTCGAAACCGACACGCTGCCGCGCTTCATCGAGACGCAGCGCTGGTACGCGGCCAAGGGAGTTCCCATCGAGCGCGCGCGCATCTCCGACCACGTCGTATGGCAGGAGGGAAAGCAGAGCTGGGTGATCGCACTCCTGGACATTTCGCCCTCCGATCCGCCCGCCTCCTACTTCATGCCGCTGGGACTCGCCTGGGAGGAGCGCGACGAGGAGCGGGTGCGCAACTTGTCGACTTCAGGAATTGCCAAGGTGCGTCAGCAGGCGAACGTCGGCGTGATGGGGGACGCTTTCGCGGACGAAATTTTCTGTCGGGCGATCGTCGCCGCGATGGCGAAGCGCCGCGTCATCGCCATGTCGCAGGGCACGCTCGAGTTCCGTCCGACGGCGGCTTTCACCGAACTCTCGGGCGGCGACACCGCCGCGCTCGCGGTCGCACGGCCGCAGGGCACCAGTTCGAACACCGTCGTTCTCATGGGCGAGCGTTTGATTCTGAAGGCGTACCGCAGGTTGCGCAGCGGGACCAGCCCGGAACTCGAGATGGGCATACACCTGACGGAAGTGGTGCATTACCCGAATTGCGCACCGGTTGCCGGCGTCGTGGAATACGCGGGCAACGACGGACAGAAAAAGCTGCTCGCCATGCTCCAGGCGTACATCGCCAATCAGGGCGATGGCTGGACGTACTCGCTCGAGTATCTGCGCCGCTATCTCGAATTGCACATGACGGCGCCCGCCACGGATGCGCCGCCGCGCAACGCCCACGAAACCTACCTGATGATGATCCGCATGCTCGCGAAGCGGACGGCCGAGCTGCACAAGGCGCTTGCTCAGCCCACCGGCAACGCGGCATTCGATCCGGAGCCCCTGACTCGCGCCGATGTCGACGGCTACCGTCAACGTGCGCGGACCGAGGCGCGCGATGCCTTTGCCCTGCTGGCGGCAAACATCGACCAGATGCCGCCGCCCGGACGCGACGAGGCCGAGACGTTGCTTGCGCGACGGGACCGCCTGCTCTCCGATCTGGACGCCGCGGGGAGCGACGACTCCTCCGGGTTGAAGATCCGCATCCACGGCGACTACCATCTCGGCCAGGTGCTCGTGACGCGCAACGATTTCGTGATCGTCGATTTCGAGGGTGAACCCGGCCGAACCCTCGAGGAACGCCGCGCCAAACAATCCCCCCTGCGGGACGTCGCCGGCATGCTGCGCTCCTTCAGCTACGTGGAGCAAACCGCCCTGCGCAGCGTGGCGCACGATGAAGTCCAATACACCAAACTGGCGCCGCTCGCGCAGGGATGGAATGCCGAGGCGCGTACTGCCTTTCTGTCCGCCTACGACGCCGAAGCGCGCTCAGCCGGGCTGTACCGCTCGCTCGAGCCGCACCGCGGACTTCTCGGGTTGTTCGAACTGGAGAAGGCGCTCTACGAACTGCGCTATGAACTCGGCAACCGCCCCACCTGGGCCGGCATCCCCGTGAAGGGAATCCTGGGCTGGAACACCGTATGACGATTGGAGGCTCGCATGCAAAGCATTGACATGTTGTTCGAAACCACACGGGAGTTCCTGCACCAGATCGCCGCTTTGCTGCCGCGTCTCGCATTGGCGCTCGCCGTCGTGTTCGCCGGCTGGTTGATCGCGAAGGCGGCGCGCTTTGCCATCGAAAAGGGATTGCGGGCCGTCAATTTCAACGTCCTCACCGAGCGCGCCGGCACCGATCATTTCCTGCAGCAGGGTGGCCTGCGGGGCGACACCACGACCCTGTTCGGTCTTCTCGCGTTCTGGGCGGTGATACTCGCCGCGCTCATCATTGCCTTCAACGGCTTGGGGCTCACCTATATCACCGATCTGCTGCAGCGGTTGGAGCTGTTTCTGCCGAAGGTGTTGGTCGCCATGCTCGTGGTCGTGTTCGGCTCGTATTTCGCCCGGTTCGTCGGCGAGGCGGTGCAGACTTACTGCAGCGACGCGCAAATACCCGACTCGGACATTCTGGGAAAGCTCGCCAGATATCTCATCATGACCTTCGTCGTGATGATCGCGCTCAGCCAGATCGAGGTCGGCGGCGACATCGTGCAGCGCACGTTTCTCATCATCCTGGCCGGTTTCGTCCTGGCGCTCGCGCTGGCCTTTGGGCTGGGAGGCAAGGAATGGGCCGCGGCCATGCTCGAGCGTTGGTGGCCGTCGCGCAAGCGTGACGATCACCGGACCTACTGACCGGCACACGAGGCGGGACCATCGACCGTCGACGTGGGATACTGCCTCCCGAGCATCACAAGAAGGACACGTCCATGAATCGTCGGCTAGCCCCATTTGTCTCCTCCTGCACAGCCGCGTTCGCGCTTTGCGCGTGCCTCATCACCGTGGCCCGAGCCGCGGCGCCTGACGCGGTGCTCGGCGCCATCATTGCCGACCCCGCCCGCACGCCGGCGTTCGCCGCCCGCGACAAGGCACGGCATCCGGCCGAGGAACTCTCGTTTTTCGGCCTTGCGCCCAAGATGACCGTGGTGGAATTGTGGCCGGGGGGCGGCTATTGGACGGAAATCCTGGGTCCCTATCTGGCCAAAACCGGCGGCACCTACTATGTCGCGCTCAACGCGCCCGGCGACCAGGAGGAAGACAAAGGGGTCGCGCGTTGGCGTGCGCGCGTCGCGGCTCAAAAGGACCGGCTCGGAACCTTGCATGAAACCCGACTCGGCTCCGGATACTTCGACATCGCGCCGCCCGGCTCGGCGGACCTCGTGCTCACCTTCCGCAATCTGCACAACTGGATGGACGGCGGATATGCGGAACAGGCGCTCGCGGCGGCGTTCAAGGCTCTGAAGCCGGGTGGCGTCCTCGGCATCGAGGAACACCGCGGCCGCACCGACAAGCCGCAGGACCCCAAGGCCAAGGATGGCTACGTACGCGAAGATTACACCGTGGCGCTCGCCCGAAAGGCCGGCTTCGTGCCCGCAGGATCGTCGGAGGTCAATGCGAACCCCAAGGACACGAAGGATTGGGTGGACGGCGTCTGGACGCTGCCGCCCTCGCTGTCGCAGGGCGACAAGGATCGTGCTCGATACCTGGCCGTCGGCGAGGCCGACAATTTCGTCCTGCGTTTCAGAAAGCCCAAATAGCAGGCGCCTAGATTTCGGGTCCGAGCACGATGGGTGATCCGTCGCTGAAGCGTGAGACGCGAAACGGCTCGGCGTCCACCGTGGCGGTGGCGTCCGTGGCGAGTTCCGCAGCCAGCTGTCCCGCGCCCGGTCCGATGCCGAAGCCATGACCTGAAAATCCGGTGGCAACGGTCAGGCCCGGCAGGTCGCCGACCCGGCTGATGTAGGGCACCACGTCCGGCGTGACGTCGATGTACCCGGCCCACTCCTGCACCACGGGCACCCGCGCGAACTGCGGGTAGAGCCGGATCATGGCGTCGAGCGCCTCGCGGTTGAGTACCCGGTTGGGAGGGGGATCGAGCACCCGCGTGCACTCGAAGGGACTCGGCCGGTCGAGCGTCCACGTCCGCGGCGTCCGGCATTCGAGCAGCGATTGACCGTTCACGCGCGGCTTCAGGTTCTTGGCTTCCGTGCGGATCGTCGGCAGGAACTCGCGGAGGTACCGCAGCGAGTCCGGTACCAGCGGCACGACGTAGCCCGAACCCCGGGCGATGGTGTAGCCGCCGTCGCGCCGCCGACGATAGCCCAGTTCCGTCATGTACGTGCACGTATCCGGGCCGTCGGCAACCGGCGCGGTGCGCATCACCGAGGACAGCACCTTCAACTGCGGCAGGCGCAGCCCGAGGCTTGCGCAAAACAGACTCGTCCAAGCCCCCCCGGCCAGGATGACCGTGTCGCAGCGGATGCGACCGCGTTCGGTGACGACCGCGCTCACGCGCCCCGCGCTGCGGTCGACGCCACGCACCGCGCAATGCGCGAGGATCACGGCGCCCTCTCGTTGAGCCGCACGGGCCATGGCGGGCGCCGCCATCTGCGGCTCGGCACATCCGTCGCTCGGCACCAGCAAGGCGCACCGATACCGGCGGCTGGCGCCCGGCATCAACGTTTCGAGTTCGGCTCCGCGCACGAGGCGCGCGCCGACGTCATAGGGGCGGGCCATCTCGAGCCAGGTGCTGAAACGCCGTTCATCGTCCTCGGTCTCGCCAACGTACATGCAGCCGCAGGTGCGGAACCCCGTCTCGCTCAACGTGCGGCGGTTCATGTCCCGCCATAGCCGCAGGCTCAAGGTCACGAGCGCCATTTCGCGTTCGTCGCGTCCCGCCTGCCGGCACCACCCCCAATTCCGGCTCGACTGTTCGCAGGCGATATATCCCTTCTCGCACAAGACCACCGGTATCCCGCGGCCGGCGAGCGACAAGGCGGCGCTCACTCCGATGATTCCGCCACCGACGACCACGACGCGGGTCTGCTCGGGGAGGACTTCGTCGGAAGTTACTGAATCGACATACGGACCCATAGATCGCCTTTGCGCGGGACGGAAACAGCCCGACAGTATCTCGCATTGACGAGGCCTCCGGGTGGCGGCCGCTCCGCCTTGAACCGCTTTCGGACGCCCCCATCAATAAGGCTTGAGCACTCTGCCCTCCACCCGGTTCTTCCCCGCGCAATGACGGTTCGCCGGCGATTTCTTCATCCGGTGTGGCTGCTCGTCTCCCTGCCGGGCTACATCGGGTGGCGGCTGCTGCCCGACCTGAACTTCGGTCTCGCGGGGCTCCTCGGAGGGATCGCCATTTTGGCCGGCGCCTGCGCCATTATTCCTCTGTCGGTCGGTCTGCGCGGCATGTCAAACCGCGCGGTCGCGGACCGGATTGCCTGGGTTGGCTTCGTCGCGATGGGCTTTTTTTCCTCGCTTTTCGTCCTGGTCGTCCTGCGGGACTTGGGTTTGCTTGCCGCGCGTTTGATCCTGCCGCCACCGGAAGCTGTTGCCCTCGCAATCCCGTCCGCTCGATGGGCCCTGGCCCTGACGTGTTTGTCGACCGCGGTGGGTCTTGTGATCGCCCGCCGTCCCCGCCTCGTGGAGGTCGAGATTCCCGTCGACGGCCTGCCGAGGGCCTTGCACGGGTTTTCGATCGCGCAAATCACGGACTTGCACGTCGGGCCCACCATCAAGGGCGGCTTCGTCGAGCGGATTGTGGCGAGGGTCAACCGTCTGAACGCCGACATCGTCGCGATAACGGGCGATTTGGTCGACGGCACCGTGAGGGACCTTTGCGCCCATACCGCGCCCCTGGCGCGCCTGACTTCCCGGCATGGAACGTTCTTTGTCACCGGCAACCACGAGTACTATTCCGGCGAACCGGCGTGGACCACCGAACTCAGGCGCCTCGGTTTGACCGTGCTGAAGAATCAGCATGTTGCGCTGCAACATGATGGTGCACTTCTGCTGCTCGCGGGAGTCACCGACTATTCGGCACACCATTTCGATCCCGCGCAGCGCAGCAATCCCGCCGCGGCGCTGCGCGGAGCGCCCGCCGGAGCCGGGGCCAAAATTCTGCTCGCGCACCAGCCGAGTACGGCAGCCGCCGCCGCGGATGCCGGTTTCGACGTTCAGATCTCCGGCCACACCCACGGCGGACAGTTCTGGCCCTGGAATTGGCTGGTGCGCTATTTCCAGCCCTTCACGGCCGGTCTCAATCGCTTGAACGGCCTGCGCGTGTACGTGAGCCGTGGCACCGGCTACTGGGGTCCACCCAATCGTTTCATGGTACCCGGCGAAATAACCCGCATCCGCTTGGTGGCGGCATCGCCCCGGCCTACGGCCAAAATCGTTGCTACCGGGCAACAAACACCGCCTAGTCTTACCTCGATTGAACCCCTTTGCTGACAGCGCCCCTGCAGCCTTCCGGAGGACACTGGCACCCGTTAAGACCTTCAGGGTCGCACAGGAGATCGCTGCCATGTCACGCAACCAGAATAGAACGAACCACGTCAAGTACGCTGTCATCATTGCTGCTGCGTGGGGCCTCGCAGCCGCGGCCAGCATCATCAGCGTGCGGGCCGAGGCGCAACCCGCGGGGGCGGCTGCCTCAGGCACAGTGCGCGCGGCACCGCTTCGACTCGACCGCTCCGGCCGTGTGCAAAGGGGCAAGGCGTCCTTCTATGCCGCCCGGTATTCGGGACGGACGATGGCGGATGGGACACCAATGCGGCTTTACAGCAACAACGCGGCGAGCCTGAGACTGCCCTTGGGCACCACGGCGCGCGTCACCAACCTGCAAACGGGCCGCAGCGCCGTCGTCACCATCCGTGACCGCGGCCCCTATGTCACGGGGCGCATCATCGACTTGTCCCCCGCGACCGCGCGCCAGATCGGCATATCGCGTCGTCAGGGACTGGCCGACGTCGAAGTGAGGCCAATCGAAATTCCTCTGGCCGACGGCAGCGTCAGAGTTGCCTCGCTGACGCGCTGAGGCGCTCCGGCGGAGGTTCCCGCCGGTTCATCGACGGGTGGTGGCCGGGGGGACGCCATTGCGCCACTCCGGCCAGTCCGACACGATGGCTCGAACCAGGGGCAGACCCGCGGTGACCAGATTGGCGGCTGCCACGGGAAAGGCGTCGGGCAACGCCAATTGCGTCGTCAGCGAAGCGAGGACGCTCTGGCCGGGATAGGGCCGGTCGAAATCGGAACCGGCCCGCAGCACCGCAATGCGCGGCAAATCGATGAGCCCGGCCAATGCGCCCCGCGTCAGGGCCGCCAAGACAGCGTTGTCCTCTTCCTGGCTCGTGCAGTAAACGCCCTGATCCTCGGTGACCAGCCGCGTCCAGCGGGCGGCCCGTTCGCCCAGGCGGCGGCCTGCCCACCAGGTGTCCGCCGACAACGTGTCGCACTGGGTTACGCGCGGTGGTCCACGCGCCGCGGCGTCGGGATAGTGTGCACGGTACGCGGCGAGCGCCGGCGTATCGCGGAGTGATGTCCGTTCCGACACCTCGAGGGCCTTCTGCAGGAGACGCTCGTCCAGCCGGAACACCTCGCTGTGGTATTCGAGCTTCGGGATTTCGACCGGCGAGTGCGTCAGCACGCCGAAGTATCCGTCCCGCCAGCCGCGGGGCATTTCGCGCGCATCGATTTCGTGGGCAATGCCGCCATCGACGACGTAGCGCGCCCAGGCTGCCGAGCCGATGGTGCCGTGCGCGGGATCGATACCGGCGATCCCCGCCACGAGGAAATACGTCTCATGCAGGTCGAAGAGGCCGCTGAACAGCACCGCCATGACCGACGCAGCCGCATTCGCATGGCCCATGTCCGTGGTCATTTGACACACCGATTCCGGGGTGCAGCGAACGAGCGGATACGCCGCTGACAGGCCCGGCACCCGGATCGGGTCGGTGGGCTGCAGCGCCGCAATCCATGGCGCTGCCTCCAAGCCAAAGAGATTGATGATCAGAACTTTGACGTGGCGCGGCGCCGCCGCGACGTTCACCGGCATGTCAGCCGCCGACGCAGGAGCCGCGGGCGTACCGGCAGACTGGGTCTGGGCCGCGAGGATGCCGGTGCCGGTCAGTCCCGCGCATAGCAGCAGGGCGGCGGCCATTTTTTTGGGCGGGCGAAGGGAGCCAGCCGTCATGCGAGGTAAATGAAGCGCACGATACACAACGCAGCGAGCAGGTACACGAGCCAGTCGCGAAGCCGGGCCTGGCCTCGCACCAGCTTGAGCACCGCGTGACTCGTGATGCCGAACGCGAGCCCGTTCGCGATCGAGTAGCTCAAGGGGATGATGATCACGGTCAGAAAGGCCGGGATCGCCGCCGCGGGATCGGCCCATTCGATCTCGGCCAGGGCACCCATCATGAGGGCGCCCACGAGGACTAGCGCGGGCGCCGTGGCGGCCGTCGGAATCGCCTGTACCAGCGGCGAGAAAAACAACGTGCACAGGAACAACAGCCCGACCACGATGCTGGTCAATCCGGTCCGGCCGCCCACCGCCACGCCGGCCGCGCTTTCGATGTAGCTCGTCACCGGACTCGTGCCCGCCGTGGCGCCCACCAACATTGACACCGAATCCGCGAGCAGAATGCGATTCATGCGCGGAATGGTTCCATCCGCGTCTGCGAGGCCGGCCCGCTTCGTGACCGCCATGAGCGTGCCGACGTTGTCGAAGAGGTCGACGAACAGGAAGACGAAGACGATCTCGAGCAGCGACAGCCCAACCCCTCCCTTCAAAGTCAAGGCCGCCCGCACATCGAGCTTGAACGCGGTCCCGGACAGATCCGCAAGCGAGTAGGCGCCCGGCGCGAAATGCGCGAGACCCAGCATCCATCCGAGGGCGGCTGTCAGAAGGATTCCGATGAGAATGGCCCCTTTCACGCGCATCACCTGCAAACCGGCGATCACCAGGAGCCCCAGCAGCGAAAGCGCAGGGGTGGGGGCCGTCAGATTTCCGAGCCCCACCATCGTGCCCGGCTTCGCGACGATGACTCCGGCATCCGCCAGACCGATGAAGGCGATGAACAGACCGATCCCGCCGCCTACGGCAGCGAACAGCGAGCGCGGCACGGCGTTGATGATGAGCTGACGGACGCCGGCGACCGTGAGAAAAAGGAAGGCGACGCCGGAGATAAACACGCAACCCAAGGCGGTCTGCCAGGGCAGACCCATGCCCTGCACGACCGTATAGGTGAAATAGGCGTTGAGGCCCATTCCCGGCGCCAGCGCCAGCGGATAATTGGAGAGCAGTCCCATGAGGATGCTGCCGAAACCGGCGGCGAGACAGGTGGCCGCGGCAACCCCGGCGACGGGCATGCCGGCGGCACCGAGAATCAGCGGATTCACCACGACAATGTAGGCCATGGTGAGAA
>Ga0182030_10005543_pt1 | contig 26749 bp, 21 predicted proteins | sample 812S3MmetaG_FD_121299 | JGI IMG/M metagenome (GOLD analysis project Ga0182030, IMG submission 121299) | Permafrost microbial communities from Stordalen Mire, Sweden - 812S3M metaG (Illumina Assembly) | ecosystem: Environmental > Terrestrial > Soil > Wetlands > Permafrost | place: Sweden...
AGTCAAGCACCTTTTCTTCATTGCGCGCGCCTTCCGTTTCGACCAGTTGTCGAAGACTCTGACCGGGAATGTACGCCAGGACAAGATAGTCGCGTTCGTTTTCAAAAAAACGATCGTAAACCCGCGCAACTTGAGGATGATGCAACTTCAGTAGCAGCCCGCTTTCACGCTTGAAGAGCTCCTTTGCTTTGCGACTGCGCGAGACACCCATAAGTTCTTCATCATTGCTGCCTTTGTGAATGACTAGCTCTTTCAATATAACTTTGCGACCTTCGGAGTTGCGAGCCAGATAAGTCGCAGACAATCCACCCACGCCAATCTGAGCAATTATGCGCAAGCGATTCTTATTCACGGTGGTTCCAGTCGAAAGCGGCACGAAAGTGCTGGTCGTAAAATGCGACTGTAGTTCTTGCTCCCACAAAGTGGTAAGCGAAAGATTCATACTGGGGCTCGGTCCGGCGACAAGTTTACGTCGCAATTCGATTAGTTCCGGAGCCATTACAGCAGTGCTGCCCCAGCGCTTGCTCACCCGGAAGAGTGTGTCGAGATGCGCCACATTAAAATCTTTCAGCGGAATTTTGGTACAGCCGCCCGAAGCAAAATGGAACACCATCTGCCGCCGTTCTTCATCATCGAAAGGCAGCAAATCTTCGCCCTCGTCTTGCAGGGCAATTGCGCCAATATCAGTCCATTTACGAAAGATACGAAAATGCAGATCGAAGAGAAAGCTCAGGGAGAAGATGATGCCACTTTTGGACATTATCATGCGTTTTGTGCTTAGCTCTTGCCCGAGAACCTTAAAAACCACCGCCGAGAGCATGCATAATCCGATCAGCCCCCACTCAGGCCCGCCCGAAAGCGTTTTCAGAACACCAACGACAAATTGAGCAATAACCGCAAGCAACGACAATAGCGACAAGACGTGGCAGAGCTGCGGTGCAGCGCCGTCCGATTTCCAGGCAAGTGTGATTTGCTCGTCTTTACTTTTGTTTTTTTGGGGCAAAGGCAAATTGAATCCTCCCGCCAATGTTATGCCCAGCGGCGACAAGCTTTTGCAGTTTTGTAGAACTTTGTTAGCTTTAGCTTAAACCTCGCCCTAGCATGGATTGCGGGCGATATCTCCTCAGGAAGTCGGGTAGGCTACAGCTATGGTCGCAGTTTGTCGGGTCAACCACTTCAGCGCGCTTCCCCACTGTCGTGTTAAATAATCGTCGATATTTCACTCGACTTGCGTGTGGGACACCGCAATGATTTTGGTAAATCTACCGGCATTGCATCAGTCTGCGCTGGATCTCCTACAAGGGGCGAGGCACGGCGTCGCGCGGGTTGCACGGTTCGGCGTCGCCTGGCAACGAGCGTTCTCGATTTGCAAAGGGCAACGGGAATCCAGGCACCACCTGCGGTGCGTCAGGGTGGGTGGACAAGCCGCAAAAAGTAAAAGAGCCAACCATTTCTGGTTGACCCTCCCTTGTTTTCCCGGTCCCGCAACCGGCAACAAAACTGTTCCGCATAAGCATCCGCCTATCGGATATATCAAATTTAGGCCTAATCCGTGACTTTTTTGTGGAAAGCGCCTAACAAATTTCGATATAATTCGGAGATGTATCCTGAAGGCTTAAAAGCAATCATTTTTGACATGGACGGCGTGCTGGTTGAAAGCGAGCCGTTACATTTGCTCTCGGTGCAGTCCCTATTGTCACGATATGGTGTCGATTACACGGAAGAAGAAAACCGCGAGTTTCTCGGGCGCAAAGATTTACTTATCGCCGACGCATTAATCAAACGACACTCGCTCGATCTAACGGTCGAAGGCTTTATTGAGGCAAAAGAGGAATTGCTGGCAGAGCTTATTTCCACAAAAGGCGAAGCTCGTCCGGGCGTTTACGAAGTTTTGGAAGCGGCAAAGTCGCTAGGCATACCGATGGCAGTAGCCTCGTCGGCAACAACTTTGACAATCAAACTGGTCGTAAAAACACTGGCCATCGAGCATTATTTCAGCTGGCTTTGTTCAGGCGATGAGGTTACTAACGGAAAGCCCGCTCCCGACATCTACTTACTTGCAGCCAACAGACTTGGTGTTGATCCGACCAAATGTCTGGTTGTGGAAGATACAATTACAGGTTTGACAGCCGCCAAAGCCGCGGGCATGTTCAGCATTTCCATCCCCTGCGCCGCGACAGCCTATCAAGACCACAGCATCGCCGATCTAAAACTTTCAAGCCTTGAACAACTTTCTGTCGAGCAAATCTTCGGATATAATGCGCAGACAAAGGACACGGATAGGCGAGATGGCAAGAGTTTTGATTGTCGAAGATGACCTTGATCTTTGCGATCGAGTGGTTTTGTGGCTCACGCATGAAGAGCATACTCTCGATGCTGTGCATGATGGGCTGGAAGCGCTCGACATGCTGCGCTCACGCGAGTATGACATTGTTATTCTCGATTGGGATTTGCCCGGCATGCTTGGTGTCGACGTATGTAAAACATTTCGCGCCGAAGGTGGCACGACGCCTGTGCTGATGCTCACCGGCCGCGGCAATATGAGCGACAAAGAGAAAGGTTTTGACGCCGGCGCTGATGACTACCTGACCAAACCTTTCCATTTGAAAGAACTTTCGGCGCGCATAAAAGCCATGGTGCGGCGCAATTCAATGGTCGAAGTAACAAAGCAAGTTATTGCCCAGGCGCGTCCGGACATTTTTTACAAGCTCTGCCCCGAATGCGGGTTGTCTTATCCGTTAAATAAAGAATTCTGCGATGACGACCGCGAGCAGCTGGTCACAGAGAAACTAGACCCGGCGCTTGGCACCGTGTTTGGTGAGCGTTATGAAATAGAATCAGTCATCGGCAGTGGTGGCATGAGTGTCGTCTACAAAGCCAAGCATAAGTTGATGAACAAAGTGGTGGCAATCAAGCTGATGGACCCGCGTCTGGTGCGCCAGCAAATCGCTGTGCGACGCTTTCAGTTGGAAGCCCAGGCGGTCAGCCGCTTAAACCATCCGAATGTTATCGTGGTGCACGACTTTGGCATCACTCCTGACGAGCAACCATATATGGTGATGGATTTTCTCAGTGGACGAAGCTTGCAAGATATTTTGGATGAGCGCCCGCAATTAGAACCACCGCGAGCCAAGCGTATATTCATGCAGTGCGCCTCCGGGCTGGCTCACGCCCATCAGTTAGGCGTAGTTCATCGCGATGTTAAACCCAACAACATCATCATCGACCGCGATCATAGCGGCGAAGAACTTGTAAAAATTGTAGACTTCGGCATCGCCAAACTCGTAAGCGAAGCGGACAGCAAACAGCAACGCCTCACCAGAGCCGGTGAGTTTTTCGGAACGTCGATGTACATGAGCCCCGAGCAATGCCGCGGCAAAGATGTGGACCGGCGGGCAGACATTTACTCATTGGGCTGTGTAATGTTTGAGTCACTTACAGGACTGCCACCATTTGAAGGCGACAACGACCTGGACACAATTCAAATGCACTTGAGCGCAGAGCCGCCGACGCTGCGCGAGCGCCGTCCCGACTTAAATATTCCCGATGAGTTCGAATTTCTCGTGCGCAAGTCGCTGGAGAAAGATGCTGATAAGCGGTTTCAGACAATGGAAGAACTCATATCCGAACTCTCACGGCTAGCTCTGTAACCTAGCGCTATCAAGGCGAGGATTGTGGAAGCAATGCCCGGGAGCGCGGGCGTGTCCCGCCCGCTTTCGCGAATTTCCCAGCCAAGAATTGAATCTAGCCTCTGAGGCGTCGCTACCAGTGATCAAATTCATGTCTCCGACACGGACGAGGATGGCTCGTCCCTACCTTTTCATGGTAGGGTCGCGCCATGCGCGACCTTCTGCGGATCGGATAAGTGTTAGCGCACCTGGTTGCCGTGAGTCGCCGTTTTGATTTTAGCGCTCGATTCTTTGCCAAATTTGGAGAACGAATTTTCCATCGGCTTCATCGCGTTGTTGGCATTATGCGCGAATCCATCGAGAGACTGTTCCAGGGAAGTTCCGGCAGGGTGACTGCGGTCTACTGAATGCATGTCGTTGCCCAGACCTTCAATTTTGTTTGAAATGGCATGGCCAGCTATCTCAACGTCACTGCCGACAGTGTTCATGGCGTGCGTGGCGTTAGATTTCAAATCGTTCCCACCCTTGCTATTTACCGCTGTGCCGACGTTATTACCAAACTGATCAATTGAAGACTTTATATTTTTGCCCGTACGATCAGCAGCTGCATCGAAGCGCTGCACTGATTGGGATGCATTGTCTCGCATCTCCTCTCCGCGGGGACTCGTACTGCAACCACTGCATAGAAGTCCAATAACGAGAATAATGTTGAAAGCAAAAACGATATTGAAAGCTTTAGTATTCATTTGCATGCCCTGTCGCCGATAAAATCCTAGATAAGCTGATGCTTTAGTACAGCATAAGTTCCTTATCGAAATTAAAAATTCAATTTCGGGAACCGCAGTCAAACTCTTCTATCACTAAACTCGAATGAAAGATTTCATGAAGAGGACTATAAGATGGCAGATCTGGCTCCCGACCGAATTATTTTGGCGACAACGCCCGCAACCGCTCTCGAGCAGTCGCTCAATCGACGCACAGAGCATAATATCCATGTCTACTCAGTGCAGTCTGGGCAAGACATCAGCTTTCATATTGGTGAATTACAACGCGAGTGGAGCCTCGAGCGTTCAGTCGAAGCAGGTGCCGCAGGACTTGCGATGCTAGGCTTGATTCTTGGCGCTTTCGCCAGCCCGGCGTTTTTGATTATCCCGATTATTATTGTTGGATTCGCGTTGGCCCATTCAGTGTGGCGCTACCGTCCCGATTTCACCAGATTGCCCAAGCAAGGTTTGAGAACGCAGAGAGAAATTGATGCTGAAATCTTCGCCATGCGCTTCATGCGGGGTGAACTCTCATATCTGCCTTCCAGCACCGACCGTGCTCTGATAGCCGATCGAGCTATCGCCGCTACGAGTGCATACACCGCGCACGAATAACATAACAAGTTTAGAGCCGCGCCAGGAATATCTGGCGCGGCCACGGCGTTTCTAGCGCCGCTCAGTCAGTCTAATCGCTTCTTCTATCTTCAAAAAAACAAAACATACATAAATATGAGTTCGATCAAAAAAATATTGTTGAGCCTCGTCATCCTTTTCGTTTTGTGTGGTGACAGCATTGGGCTTGCCTCAGAATACGCCATACTAAAAGCACCACCCGGATTCACATACAACGAAACGAACAGTGTAAGCACGCTGGCAATTCAGATTCCGGGAATGCAACAAATTGATTTGTCTCTGCCGAAGTTGCTCTTCTATTTCTTCTATTCCGGCGGAGTTTTCAATCAAGTTGCCACAAATAATATTGATTATGCAATCTATGGTTTGCCGAATGGAGCAAAGCCCGGATCTGAGTGGATAGATCTAGGCAATCTCAAAGACTGTTTTCCCTATCCTCTGGGAGAAACCTATATTCGACTCGACATAGAATGGCACAAGCTGCTCGGTGACAAGGTTTACAAACAAGCAATGGACAATCTTCTGACGAAGATTCGCGTAAAATACAATCGAGACAACCCCAAAAAGCAAATTCAGAAAGTGGCGTTATACCAGATGTGGTGGCCGCGCAGCGAGCAATCATACACGGCTTTGCGTTATCCAGCTAATACGCACTGGCAACTGATGGCGGCGGAGGGGCACTGAGATGAACGTAGAAAAGAAAGCGAATATTTTTTCGGCATGGAACAACTTGTGGTTTGCTGAGGTTTCTGCCTACCCCCTGGCCGCTTATCGCATTTTGTTCGGCTTGTATATGGTGGCATATCTTGCCTTCTCGATTCCGCATATAACGCTGTTTTTCTCGAACCAGGGCGTCTACAGTCCATTTCTGATTCCAGATATTGCACCAGCCCCGCTGCTGGCATATATTTTGTTCGGTCTTATGTTTCTTGCAGCGCTGGCTTTTACGCTTGGCTACAAAACAAAATACTCGGCGCCTCTTTTATTAACGCTATACTTTTATCACTTCTTTTTGAACATCGCAGTTAAAGCCTGCTCTTACGACCGGCTGATTCTCATGTCTTTGATTCTTATGAGTTTTGGCGAAATCGATGCAGCCTGGTCAGTCAAATCACTAAAAGGTTTGCTCGGTCGCAAACGAATTACGCCCGTCGAGGAAGACGCTACTTCAAATGTAACGGTAGCGCCCGGAAAACTTGATGATAGCCATTCGAAGTTGAATTTACGAAATTCGGTATGGAGTTCGGCTCTTAGCGATCTAGATAGTCGCCGAATGAAGATGGACGATAAGAAAGGCAAAATTGACGGCAGCAATAATGTGATTCATATCGCAAGCAAGCAAGGCAACATCAGCATCGGCATATATCGTTCACGCAAACGACTCGGTCACTCAGCAGCCGCTCAGTGTTACTATGGTGGTGGCAATAACAAAGATTTGCACACAGTAAGAATAGCCTTTCCGACGGCGATGCGAGCTTCAATAAGCCTTGGCTTATACGGTAGTGAAGTTGAAGTAGAAGGTTTAGAGCATAACCTTGTTCAAAACGATTCCGGCAACGTCAGAGCGCTTAGCGATGCCGCTGAGCTCAGAGCGGCGCAAGCTAGAGCAGTCTCAGCATCATCAATAAATGAAGAACAGTTTTCCCACACACGCGCGCTGGCGAAAGTTGTGAATGCAGGCGACTACGCTCCGGCAACCAGACTTTCCTTGTGTGAGAGCCAGGATAAATCTTGTCGTGAAAATGAAATCGTATTTGATCGCACGCAACCATTAGCGCGCCTGGCAGTTCCGATGAGCCTCAGCAAAGGCACCGATGTAGCGAATTACACCAACGCCAGAGTCGGTGGCTCACATTTAGCTGGCTATTCGGCAGCCCAAGCCGCACCGTCAAGCCTGGCAAGCTGGTCTCCAGCCTCGCCTTATCCTGCGGCACCAGCACCGGCCGATTCGGCACAACTAAAAGATCTGGGCAATCGCATAATCAATTTCCCACAGATATTGCCGCAAACGGCTAGCAGCTGTTTCGCCAACGCAGCATCGGCTGAAGAAGCCCCCACCGGTTCCAATTCAATTTCGAACTCCTTTGCACCAATATCTTCTTATACAGATCCACAAACGCAATCGTCCAGCTATCCAGTATTCTTCGCACGCGAGAAATCAGAACCTTACGTAGCGTTTGGTCCAAAGGTGTCAGCCTGGCTGCCACGCTTGCTGGCATTGCATTTGGCAATTTTCTATTTCATGACCGGGCTTTTCAAAGCACTTTCACCAGGATGGCATTCAGGCGAAATTCTCAAGGGAGTTATGTCGGGAGTATATGCCAGCGATGCCGGTTTCGGCATGCTCGGCTTACACGTGCCAAATTTTGTTTATGACATGATGGCTCTATCAGTGATCGTTTTTGAGCTTACTTGCCCATTCTTCTTTTATGTTCGCAAACTCGACTTTAGCTTCGCCATCGGCGCCAGCAGCTGCCGCATTAAGATCGAGAATGTGCAGCTCTACTTTTTCCTTGTCGGCTTTCTATTTCACGCAGGAATTGCGATCGTCATGCAACTGCCGCAATTCATGATATGTCCAATTGGATATGTTTTGTTTATGAATGGCGCTGATGTGCGCCGCTTATTCAAGCAAATAACGTTGAAGTTTCGCTGGTTGTTGCTGAAAACAGAACTCTGGTACGAATAAATCATTTTGCCATTGATTCTCGAGCCCCGTTCACCATCAAGTCTAAGAGGTTGTTGTTCACACGTTCCGTACCTGCGGTATTAACACCACTTATGACGGTGGCATCGCTGCCTTGTGCACCATTTGTAGCTCCCTGAAGGAGCGGTCCGACTCCGCCATGAGCAATGACAGTCGCGGTCTTCATCTTGTAAGTTTTTCCACCGGACGTGATCAGGGTAGAGTGTTCGCCGGATGCGTCAACCACTTCTTGATGATACGCAAGTGTTTGGAATTTTCCGTTTGTCAGACTGGCAACCTGCCTGAATGCAGCGATTCCACCAGCTCCGTCGAAGTCAGACAGAATTACGCATACGGCTCCCAGCTCTGGAGCCGTATTATTCAAACCTTCCGAATCTCAAATTCGAAATCGAAATCTAGTAAATGAGTCTCACCGCGCAGACTCCGCTGTGCTGGCTTTAGATCTATTGGATTTACACTAGTGGATCTGCAACCATGATGGCATCCTAACATGCGTACTTGCAAACGATCATCCAGCATTAGTCATCCATCATCATGACTCAAGTCATTTGAGAGTTACGAAGATCAGTGGAAATGTCTTTGCCGATATTAGATTTAATAAAGCAAGTCCAGCTAAAAGACACGCTCCCAAGAGCCTGCCAATAACCGCGAAACTGCACTAGGTGTGCCCTTAACCGATAGACTTGCCTTCGAAGCCTGATTACAGGCAAAGAACTAAAAGAGCCATAAAAGCGTTCTGTTCTCTTCTAAGTGATAAAATAGCCGGTTGTCGCTTCGACGGGGGCTGTATCAGATGCATATCTGTCATAAACAACTCTTGCTACTCACCACCTGTATTTGTTTGATACAAGGCGCCGCAGCCGCGGAACCCAGGGCGGGCACATTTGAGTATTTTCGCGACAGTGGCGAGAAAGCCTTTGGTCAAAACAATTATGGATTGGCCGAAAAAAGTTTTCTCTCGGCGCTTAAAGTAGCAGATACAGACGGCTTTCCCGCAAATGATCCACGCTGGGCGATCGCCTACAAAAATCTTGCCGCGTTTTATGATGTGCGCTCACAGTTTCCCAAAAGTGAATATTATCTCGAACGTGAATTACGCGCCAAAGAGAAAACGTTAGGTTCCGAAAACCCGCAAGTGCTAACGTCAGTGGGCAAGCTTTGCCGCTTTTACCTTGCCCATGATGGACAGGTCAAAGCCGATCGTCTCTCCACCCTGTTGGTGTCTTATGCAGAGCGTGTTCTCAAAGACGAACAAAACCTAGACACTCATTTCGCTGAAATAGACAAATTTTTCGCAGCCCACAAAGAATATGCAGAGTCCGGGCAAAAGCTGAAAAGCGCCGAAGAGTCTGCCAGCAAGGTGCGCGCCGACGACCATCTAGAACTGGCAAACAATTTAGACTCGGTTGCAGCTCTCTACAAAGATCGCAAACAATATCCATTAGCAGAGCAAATGTATAAACTCGGCTTGGCGCTGCGCGAAAAAGCGCTCAGCCCAGGACATCTGGCTCTGGCGTTTGGTTATGAGAATTTGGGCAATTTGTATATAGCTGAAGGCAAAAGTGATCTGGCACAACCGTTGTTCCGTCAGGCGCTTGAAGTCACCAGTAAGACCCTGGACTTTAAGCGCCCCGAAGTATATGCGCGCATGGACAGCCTGGCTCGTACATATATAAGTACGGGACAAACTTCCCAGGCTGAGTCGCTATACAAACGCGCCTTGACTTTGATTAAAGATAATTGCGGTACGCACACCAAAGATTATGGATCGGCGTCCCACGCGCTGGCGTCGCTGTATATAAAACAGGGACATTTTTCCGAGGCAGAGCCTTTACTGAAGACAGCCGTGAATATATCTGAGAGTATTAACGGTGCGCAGAGCGCTTCGCTTGTGCCGCTGCTCGATGCGTATGCTGACACGCTGGAAAAGACGAGCAAGAATTCAGAAGCGTCAAAAATGAGACACAGAGCAAACTCAATTCGGGGAAATGCCAACGCATGCGACACCACAGCACAATCAGCCACAAGTTTCTAAACAGGTCGAGCGTAGCATCTGAGCACGCGAAACCTCATTGTGCGCCGTTTTTGCTGGCTTGCCTTATGTTTGCATTTTGCCTGGTGCCAAGTTTTGCCAACGTCGATGCGGCGGTAGCACAACAAACAGAAGACGGCGAGAAAGCCAAAGGCAAAGAAGTACCGGTAAATCTGAAGCCGATCGAAGACGTAGCCAATGCCTGGTTGCGCCGCCCCGAATTGCAACATTCGCAGGTCGGCCTGGAAATTATGCATATTCCTTCGGGACAAGTGCTTTTTTCGAGCAACGGGCGCAAGCGCTTTGTACCGGCTTCAACCACGAAAGTATATTCGACAGCCTGCGCGATGGATACGCTCGGACCCAACTATACTTTTTCGACCAAACTAAAGGTATACGGCAAAATAGATGGCAACCGCATCGACGGCTCGCTATTTATTGAACCTTCGGAAGATCCCACTCTTGAAACGGAAGACTTGCGCGAACTTCTGTCGGTTCTGCAAAAGAAAGGCATCAAAACCATTGAAGGCAAGGTTGACGTAGTTGGTATTCCCGGTGGTGGCGACCGCTTCAGCAATTACTGGTTGTTAGAAGACTGGGGACAAGACTGGATGCCGGTGCCATCGGATCTTATCGTCGATGGCAACATTGCGCGGAAAGATCCGGCGCGTGGCTATCCGCTGGTGCAATACACAGCAAGTCGCGATCAGAATGCGCTGCTCACATCGGTGCTAACTTCGGCTGAAGGTCCCGCCTGGGTTTGTTTCCATCCGGGCAGCAAGACCGTGCAATTCTGGCATCCGACCGGGCCGCTATGCGGAGGTCAGATTGTCGGAAATCCCAACGAATATAATCTGGCGATTGCGCAGTCGTTGATAAAAAATATGGGCATCAAAGTCAAAGAAAAAACGATTCCCCTCAATGTGATGGAACAGGCACCGACAGTCATCGCTGAGCATCATTCTGAGCCTCTTTCAGCTATCGTCAAATATTGTTTGAAGGAAAGCGATAACTTGTACGCGCAACAAATGCTACGTACGCTAGGAAATTTACCGCCGGTTTCCAAAAACATGGAGAAGGCTACACTGGAAGAACGTGGACTGGCGCGCATAAATCAATGGCTTCTCGCTATGGGTGTCACTCCGGGGGAAGTTCTTCTCTGGGATGGCTGCGGTTTATCCCGCAAAGACTGCTTCACGCCACATGCACTGAATATGGTGCATCGTCATATGGCTGGCGCGACACTTAAAAGCGCATACCTCGACGTCATGCCGCTCGACGGAGCCGAAGGCGCGACCAATGGCACATTCCGCTATAAAACCGGCACCATGGATAGCGTCAGATGCATTTCAGGCGTGCTGATCACAGCCGCGGGAGAACCGCTGGCAGTAACGGTAATGGTTAATGCGCATAATCCATCAATACGCGATGTGCGTGCCAGCATGGGTGGCATGATCGATCGCTTGCAATCGCTCGGCTCGCTGCGCTTGCCGACGGTACCAGTTTCATCAGCAGTGCTGCAAAGACGAGCAGCTCCGGCAGCGACGGGAACGGGGGCGGCATCGGTAGCACCAGCAGCGACTCATCATAATGGACAACGACGTAGACGACATAGACATTAAGAACACTAAGGATGGGTTGAATACAATGAGTCTAGATAAGTTCAAAGAAGCTCTAAAAGCTGAGCAACTGATTTGTCCAACATGCCAAAAGCCAATCAAGAAATTTGACAAATATGTAGATCGAATGGCCTCTGTTTGGGACGGCGCCGGCGACTCGCTAACTGAAACAGCCGGCTCTCTAGTGACCCTAATTTGTGGCAACGACAGCTGCGCCTGGAAAGAACGCACCGAATACTGGGAAGACTTCCGCGCTTAGCCGGTACAAGTGCCGCGGTCAGGGACGCCTGGGAGATTCTCTCTTGAGCGTCAAGCTCGTAGAGCTGATATTGCTACAAGTAGCCAATTAACAAATGCCGGTAGGCTCTGGAGTTCCCTTAGGAAAAAGCATTAAATATTGACATTGACAACGTCCGGATTAGCCTATTCCCTCGTTGTCAATGTCAATATTTAATGCTTTTTTCTAAGGGAAAGAAGGATTTAGTACGCGGGCATTCCTTTCTGGGCGCTCCCAAATTTTTTTTCAAAAAAGGCGTTCTGGCGCTTAATTTTGGCTCCGAAGCGGTAAAAAAATAAGTATGAACCCGCGCCGGAATTGACTGATGTCTACATCCAAACACGAAAGTGCCCCACCGATTCAAGACCAATCGACCGCTGCCGAGGCGGCACCTCACGGCGCCGCATTTGGGCTTGACATCATTAGGCGCTTTCACCATACTCTTTTAGTGGACTTGATAGCCAGGTAACTAACTATGTCCGATCATAATCTTGAACAAGAGCTCAAGATCCTGGCAGCCGCGTCCACAGGACACGAGTCAGGCATAGCTTCAGAACCGTCTATCAAAATTGTCAGATCGGAATTGAACGAATCGGCAAGCTCTGTCACGCTTTTACCGGCGATTGCGTCACAGCAAGCCGAAACAATTTCGGAAACAGCTCAGGCAACTGAGCAAATCACGGTCGGCAATTTCGTTCTAGAAAAGGAAATCGGCGCTGGCGCTCTGGGTAAAGTCTACCAGGCACACAATGTGCATACCAAAGCTCCATTCGCCCTCAAATTAATCTCCAAAGAATACAATCGCAACGAAGCCAGCTGCGGTCATTTACTCGAAGGCTTGAAAAACGCCGCTGGCGCATCCAATCCACATCTTTCCGCCTACTACGACTGCAGCAGCTATGACGGAACTGTTTATCTCGTAACTGACTATCTAAGCGGCAAAACTCTAAAAGAGCACATCGCCTTCGGCGCCCATTTCGAATCCGAGCGATTCATTGATTTGATGCACCAGATTTGCCAGGCGCTAAAAAGTTTGCACCAGCAAAACATTGTCCATGGAAATTTAAAGCCATCCAATATCTTTCTGCAAAACTCAGACACCGAGCATGATTTTGCTAAGCTTGTCGATTTCGGCATGTTGGGCAAATTCACAGAAGAACAACGCGATGAATACCTGCGACATTCGCAGGACAAAAATTCATTTGTCAATTATATGAGCCCGGAACAGTGCCTCGGATACGAAATCGATGAGCGCTCCGACATATACTCACTCGGCTTAATCATGTATGAAATGCTTACTGGAACACCGCTCGTTAACGGGCAGAGCAAAATGCATACGACAATGAAGCAGCTCAATTTGCGTCCGAGACCGATTAGAGAAATTTGCAAAGACGTTCCAGTAGAACTGGAACGAATAATCATGAAGTGCCTGGAGAAAAACAGATCGGCGCGCTATTTTTCTATCGTCGACCTCGAACTTGATCTTGACCTTGCTGCAGCTTCGATCAGAGGAATGGTCAGCAGTCATGTTGCTGGTTCAAACAATAACGCAAATCAGAAGCCGGCAAGCGGCAACTACAATCTGGCAGGCAACGGCAATGCATCAGAGAAAGATGCACGTGAACAGCGCATTAAGAATGCACTATCGGCGGTGATCTGGGTTGGCGTGTTTAGTTGCATTGGCATTTGGTTTGCTCAGGCAATTCATAGTAAACTTCCGCATCAACGCGATTTTGAGACCATGCAAAACCCCGAATCGGCGATACAATCACTTCAGCCGCCGGCATTGGCGCAAGCACCTCAGGCGCCACCACGCCACCACGGGCGCAACCACATCCCCTCGTTTGTTTTACAAAGAGAAGCAGAAGGAATTGTTGAACAGGCGCTCAATCCAAGTACTGATCGAACTATTAGATACCAGATTAATTACTACGGCGCCGCTCCTACCCAAACCATATTTTCAGATAGTCAATACTTACTGCTTGAAGCCGCGCAAAAATATACTCAGGCAATCGATGCAATTCAACGCGAGCATCGCCGCAGGCCATTCAATGAAGGTGACACACAGCGCCTGGCCGGCATGCAAACTGCGTTAGGCGAAATTTTAATAGGCGCACGTTTCGCAGACGAGGGCGGTCGCAACGATCCAACTACGTTCAACGCTTACGAAGAACTTCCTAACAAAGAAATGCGTTTCCCACCAGCCTTTCCAGGGCTGGCTGATTCGGCGATTTATCCGGCAAACTTTGACAACGCCAAGCGCGCCTTGGATGAAGCGAAGCGTGCTCTGGGAAATAAGTTTGGCATCGAGCAAAGTAACTTGCTCTGGGATTCGGCATTTACTGAGTTCAAGCTTGGCAACATTGCTACGTCGATCGACGTTCATAAACAGTTGCTCGATATCTACAACAAACAACCCTTAGTCGATAAAGAAGCGATTGCCATGGTGCACAGTAACCTCGGTCGGCTCTATCTCTGGCTCGGTGAAAACGATAAAGCTGTGCCCGAATTCAAAGATGCCATTAAGATCGACAGTGCCACCAACAAGCTAGGCGGATCTCACACCGATCAGCTTTCGCTCGACCTGGCTCGCGGTTTGTTCCGGCAAGGCAAATACAATGACACCGTTCGTTTCGCCAAAAACACTTTAAAGCTAATGGACGAACGCGCAGATTTTGATCCTGAGTATAAAGGTAAGCTGATTCAAATCCTTTGCGATTCACTCGATCAGGTCGGCAAGCAAGCCGAATCCGCCCTGCTGGAAAGGTCCGCTCGTCGCGAAGGATTGTTGTAGAACTCACTTCCGTAACGCGCGTAACTCATTCATCCTTCACGCGCGAACCCTAACCGGAAGAGCAAGCGTTCCCGGGAGGGGAAAGATGATGGATGTTCAAGAAGAGCTTATTCCATGGGAGTTGGTCGAGAAGAATCGGCCGTTGCGCGATGACATTCGATATCTGGGCACCTTGCTGGGTGATACCATCCGACGTATTGATGGTGAGCTGGTGTTTGCGCGCGTCGAACAGTTTCGCAAACTTTGCAAAGCACTGCACCACAGTCACGATGCGACGCTTAAAGAAGAGCTTTCACAGCTGATCGAGAATATAGATTTTGAAACGGGAACGAAAGTAATAAAGGCATTTTTGACTTACTTCGATCTCATCAATATCGCTGAGCAACATCATCGCTTGAGACGGCGCAGCGAAATCGAATCTCGCGAAAACAGCCCGACACAGAGTGATTCACTTGAGGCTGTATACAGTAAGGCGGACAAGAGTGAGACTAATGGAAATCGCAGCGGTGAACAATACCTGAAAGAAGCGCTGGAGAATCTCGACATTCAGGTGGTTTTCACAGCCCACCCTACCGAAATCACGCGACGCACCGTGCTTTTGAAACAACTGGCAATTGCAAAATGTCTGTATAAACGCGATCATCCACCGCACACACATCGCGAATCACAGGAGATTGAAGAGGCGCTGGGGTCGGCTGTGGAAACACTGTGGCTCAGCGATCATGTCATGTATTTCAAACCAGCAGTTATTGATGAAGTAAGATATGGCCTTTATCATTTCGAACACACCGTTATCGACGCCATTCTCGATGTGCACGCAGACCTGCGGCGAAAGTTTGCCACGCTGGTCGATGACAGCACTTACCCGCCGCGTAAATTTACAACATTCGGTTCATGGATTGGCGGCGACCGCGACGGCAATCCGTTTGTCACGCCGGCAATCACGCTGCAAGCGTTGCTGTTTCAGCGCAATGTCATACTAAGAGAATATTTGAAAGGGTTGGAAGATCTCTTTAACGAATTGAGCCATTCCGACAACTGGATCAAAGTTACACCCGAGCTATTGGACTCGATCGCAGATGAGCGTCCTGCGCTTCCACAAGAAACGAAGCAGCGCATTGACGAACGTTTTTTACACGAACCGCTCCGACAGAAGATACTGGCTATGCAAGAAAAGGTTCGCCATAACATTGATGAACCTGCTCAGAATGCCGATTTCAACGACTACAAGAGCAATGACAATAGCAATAGCAATAACAACAACACCAACACCAACAGCAGCAACACCAACACCAACAACAACAACAACAACAACAACAACAACAACAACAACAGAAGCAAGAAACTTTTCTACAATAACGCCGGCGAATTGCGTAAAGATCTTGAGCTGCTGCTGGAAAGCCTCCGGCTTGCCGACTGCAAATTAGGCTTCCGCAGCGTTAAACGCCTCATCGATACTGTTGATATATTCGGGTTCCACCTAGCCAAGCTCGATATACGTCAGCATAGCGCGCGGCATACGGGCGCGCTTGACGAAGTCTGCCGAAGCCTGCGCATACTTCCGGGTGCTTACGAGAAACTGAATGAGGACGAACGCGTAGCATTTCTCACCAATGAATTGCGCACGCTGCGCCCACTGATTCCGCATGAATTGCATTATTCCAATGAAACAGCTGACACCATTCAGGTGTTTCGCACAATGGCTGAATGTCAGGATCGCTTAGGCATAGAGGCGCTCGATACCTACATTGTAAGCATGACGCAAAACATGAGCGACTTGCTCTGTATTTTACTTTTTGCTAAAGAGGCCGGATTCTTCGAGGCGACATACTCTCACCGCACTATAAGTGTGGTTCCGCTGTTCGAAACAATTGGCGACCTGCGACGTGCTCCAGAAATTCTTGATGCGCTGCTGAAAAACGAGGTCTACGCTGAGTATCTCGCCAAGCGTGGCAAGATTCAAGAAATAATGATTGGCTATTCTGACAGCGGCAAAGATGGTGGCATCGTCAGTTCTAACTGGGAACTTTACAAGGTACAAACTCAGCTTGTTAAGATTGCGCGCCTTCACGGCGTGAGACTCAGATTGTTTCACGGGCGAGGTGGAACGATTGGACGGGGCGGAGGACCGACGCACCGAGCCATCATGTCGCAACCACCAGGCACTGTAGCAGGACGCATAAAAATCACCGAGCAAGGCGAAGTAATTTCCGCAAAATATTCATTGCACACAATAGCAGTGCGGAATTTTGAGCAGCTGGCAGCCGCGGTGCTGGAAACATCTATCGAAGAAGCAAGCGAGCAGGCAGCCGCGGTGGAACCTGAGCCATGGCATGAGTTTATGGAAGAATTTTCGCAAAATGCGTTCGACAGTTATCGCAGTATCGTATATGGTGACCCTGATTTTGTAAAATTCTTCCAGGAAAGTACTCCCATAAACGAGATCACTCATCTGCGCATGGGCTCACGTCCGACCAGAAGAAAAACCGGCTCACAATCCATCAGCGATTTGCGTGCCATCCCCTGGGTGTTTGCCTGGACGCAAAGCCGCTTTCTCCTGCCCGCATGGTATGGACTCGGAACTGCTTTTAAGCTCCAGCTGGAAAAGCATGGGGACGAGAGACTCGCCCTTATGCGCCAGCTATATAAAGAATGGCCGTTTTTCCAGGGCTTAATCAGCAAGTTGGAAACCGCACTTGCCGTCACCGATATGAATATCGCCACGTTTTACGCAAAAACGCTTGTAAAAGACGAAGCCTTGCGCGACAAATATCTCAATCAAATCACTGCCGAATATCAGCTTTGCCGCGACGCTGTATTTGCCATTTGTCAGAGCGATTCACTCTTGGCAAACAACCAGTTCTTACAACGCTCAATAGAATTGCGCAATCCCTATGTCGATCCGCTCAGTTACCTGCAAGTTCGCTTTTTGCGTGAGTATCGCGGTCAAATTGACCAGAAACTAAAACAGAGCGGCTCCTTTTATCTAAGCAGCGGCGAACGCGACCTATTGCTCGAAACCATACTTATGTCAATCAACGGCGTGGCGGCAGGACTGCAAAGCACCGGCTAAAGCGAGATAGCCGACATCCTTAAAGCCGTGATCGTCACTGCAGACCTTGCGGTACAATAGAGAATATTTGCAAGGGGCTGGGCGTGGCTGTTCTTCCAAAAACTGGCGATATATTCAATCAGCAATACGAGTTGCTTGAGCAGATGGGCTCCGGTGGCGTAAGCACGGTTTTCAAGGCAAAACAAGTCGTAGACAGCAGCGTCGTCGCCCTTAAAATCCTTCATTCGGTCGAAAACAACAACGACCAGTTTAAGCAGCGCTTCCTTGAGGCGGTAAAAGCGCTGAGCATAGCGCCGCAAAACAGCATGGTAAAAGTTGTGCAGTTTGGCGAGTCAGAAGATGGATTTGCTTATGCTGCTATGCAATTGGCTAACGGCATCAGTTTGCGCAAGAGACTGAAAGAGCAACAGCGCTTGCCTGCACTAAAAGCCACAGCTGTGGCGCGTGACGCCGCAATTATTCTTGAATCGGTGCACACAAAGGGATTTTTGCATCGCGATATCAAATCAGACAACATAATTTTCACAAACACACCGGCACCAGATACAGTGGTACTGGTTGATCCCGCGTTTGCATATATGACTGAGTCAGATAGTTTTGCTCGCGAAGGAACATTGATTGGCTCGCCCCGTTACATCAGCCCTGAACAAGGTGCAGGCAAGCCCAGCGACGCACGGTCTGATATCTATTCACTATGCGTTTGCTTCTACGAAATGCTCAGCGGCGAGAAGCCCTATTCGGGAAACACATCCGCCGCAGTTTTGTACAAGCAGATGAACGACCCTATTCCACAGATCAAGCATGGTGAAATTGACCGCTTTTTACCAGAAATCAACGACGTGCTCAAAAAAGGAATGGCAAAAGACCCAGCTGATCGATACAATTCCATGAAGGAATTTGCTAACGACCTGAGCAAGCTGCTTTCCAAGCTTGAAACTGTGAAACCAACGACGGTGGTTAAGAAAGAAGCTGAAGCTGAAGCCACGAAAAAATCCGCTTCGCCACTTGTTCCGGTGGCAGCGAGCATATTGATTGTTGCGCTGCTTAGTATTGCTGCAGCCTGGTTATTGAAACCGCCACAAGCGCAAAAAGCCAATGCCGAATTCGACAAAATTCAAAATGCACACAAGAAGAAAACGATCGCATTTTTGCAGGCTGATGTTAAGCAATTGGAAAAACGCAAAGCTTCACGGCTGCACGATCCTGAATACCTGCGAAACCTCGCGAGTCAACTACGTAAACTTGCCGAAGCGCAACGCAGCGCGGGGGACACCGCCGACGCACAGAGTTCTGCTTTAGAGGCTATCGGACTTTTGGAAGGAAATAAGGGCGGCTATGCCGCGGTTCTGACGAAGCTTTATGCCGAGCTTGCTCTAGATAAAATTCAGGCAAAAGACTATCCCGGTGCGCAAGAAATTATTGCCAAAGCTGAAGCACTGCAAGGTAAGCCTGGCGGGGCGGAAGCCGCGGCAGACGCAGCGTCAGGTCACAGCGGAGGAGCCAGCTTGCTTCCGGCTCGCTTGCAGTTGAATATTCACTTGCACAAGTTCGATCTAGCAAGCAAAGATCTCGAAGCAGTTTATGCTCTTAGCCATAAACTGAGCAAAGACGACACCGACGCACCACTGGCGGTGGCGACTACAAAAGATGCTTTTGAGGCTGTCGAGTCCGAGCAGTTATCCACTCCGGAAGAGAAAGTCGCAGCGCTCGCCTTTATCGACACGATTATAGAAAAATTTCTGGAAAACGACAAAGACATGGCGAAGGCGCCATGCAAAATGGCAAAAGACTTGCTTGCCGCCATCCCGGCAAGTACCCCAGGAATAGCTGAGTTGACTGAACGAACACAACGCCTACTTTCGCACGGATCGAAGAGCTGATAGATTCGTGTTTCAACACAGAACTTGTACGATTAAGAACACAGTCGAAATTCAAGCAATAGTTGCAGATGACAGAACACAAGCAAATTCAACCTGCACGACAAGTTCCCGCCAGACGGGAATTTGCCAAGCTTTCCTGTTATGCGCTGGTCGCGTATATGATCCTCTGGGGACTGATGTATACGCCGTTTTATCCAACGGTAGTTCTGCATCCTGATTCGAAAGACAGTGAATTATACAAGCTCGAAAAGATTCAGGATGCACCAAGAGAAGAGTTATTTATAGACAGTCACGGCGATAAGATGCACGCCTGGCTGTTTCGCAAGCCCCATAGCCACATACTTGTAATTGTCCACCACGGCAACGCGGGAAATATACTCAACCGAGTCTTTTTAGCCAAAGCATTCATTCAAGCTGGCGCCTCAGTTTTACTTTACGATTATCGCGGTTTTGGCAAAAGCTCTGGCAAGCAAAGTCTCAATGGAATAGCCGAAGACGGCATAGTGGCGTTCGACTATGCCAAAAACAATTTCAAGTACCCGGTCTTGATTAACTATGGCGAATCCATCGGCTCAGGCGTAGCCTGTATTGTTGATTCTCAAAGAAAAGCAGACGCGCTTGTGCTTCAATCGGGAATCGAATCGTTACCACATGTCGCCAAAGATGGAATTATGGTTTTCAAACTTTACCCCGACAATATGTGGCCGCAACCACAATTTGATAATGGTGCTTTGCTGGCTCAGTCGCATACGCCGTTGCTCATACTGCACGGAGAGAAAGACACAATGGTGCCCTGGAAACACTCGCAACATTTATTTGATGTCGCCGCCGCGCGGGACAAAGCGTTCATCAAATTGCCTAAATGCGGGCACAATGATGTGGGCTTCTTTGATGCCGACCTCTTTCAAAAATCAATCACAGATTTCGTGGCTCAGCACCCAAAGCAACTAGATGCTAAGTAATTTCCTCAATCGGACAGCTTCACTCTGACCGTGCTGGACCGGTCTTGAATATAATATTTGGGCGCGCTATATATCGCCTGTCCGCCCTTCACCGTCACCGAAGAGTCGTCGCCGAAGAGATTATGAACAGCTTGATACGCCTTAATTATGGCAATGGCAGGATCTGCCACTATTGAAATAAACGGATGTTCAAGCGGATTGACAAAGTCTGGTGTGTCCCGTCGGTAACCTATATGTTCGACATTGCCAGCCGCGTCCTTGGTGACGTAATAAGACGGGGTAAGCGACTCGGCGCACTTGTTAAGCTCTGATTGCGACATACGGCTGAGCGCAGTCGGACCCACATAGAGGTTGTCGTTGCTCTTGTCCGAGCTGGTACTGCCATCTCCGACCAGCCACATCGAATGCAAGAGCGAGTCGCATTTGCCCAGATCCATTTGCCATTCGACGAATTTGCTTCCCTGCCCTAATGCCGGTGCTTTGAATTCGGGAATCTGCCCCATCCTGTAATCGGCAAACGAATCGTGAGCATTATCAGTCTTCGCTGCAATTGGACCATCGTGCTGTTCGCTAGCCTGCTTAAGTTCAGCCATTATTTGTCTCCCCAGTTTCGCCGCCTCGATTAACGCCAGTTAACAACCACTAGGGTGCAAACAGCGTGCAGATTTCGAAACCGGCTCAGCAACTAGAGATTTTGGATGAAAGAACTATAGCCTGCCGCCTGACCGAAGATTGACATAATAGTCTTGCAATTGGCATATAAGTTTCCTTGATGGAAAACCGCCACGTCATTTAGGGCGAATGGACCTGGTCGATCAGGCGCATCCCAGTGAGGACAGACGCATGCTATATGACTGGCTCTGCGACGATCTTCTTAAATACGGATTGGAACAAAATGGCAACAGCAAGTAGATTCGGATCGGTCAATCGATGAAAGGACAAAGAATGGCAAGAAGATTTTTCCTGGTATTGCTGATGGTGCTGCTCTTGGGCAGCCCTGCCTGGGCTGCACCGAAAGCGGACCACGTTATCATCATAAGCTTTGATGGTGGCAAGCCGACAGTGATGCAAGAAAGCAAAATGCCCGTGCTGCAATCGGTGTTAAAGAAAGCCGCCTACACCTGGACTGCACAAACAATAGTGCCGAGCCTGACATTGCCGTCGCATACATCAATGCTTACCGGAGTTAAACCAGACAAGCATCAAGTTTTGTGGAACGACTGGGAGCCGCAGCGAGGTCTAGTCAAAGTGCCGACGATTTTTGCTCTGGCTAAAGAAAAGAAACTCAGCACTGCGCTTTTTGCCGGCAAACCGAAGTTTAATCACTTCAATATACCTAACACAATAGACAGCTTCGCGCTGCCTGCGTATGACGCCAAAGATGTAGCCAAAGTCGCAGCGGAATGCATCATCTCGAAGAAACCGAACCTTTGCTTCATCCATTTCGCCGATTCTGACGGCGCCGGGCATGGATATGGCTGGGGCTCGGATGAACAGAAGAAAGCCTTCGCCGACGAAGACGAGGCGCTGAAAACCGTGTTGGATGCGGTGAGCACAGCGGGTATCAGCGAGAGCACCGTATTGATTTTGACCGCGGATCACGGCGGACACGACCGAACTCATGGAACAACGATGCCTGAAGATATGAACATCCCGTGGATTGCGGTCGGAGAGGGAGTCAAACGCAACTTCGAAATCACAGCGCCGGTTTCCACCTGTGACACAGCGGCGACTGCATTGTGGTTATTAGATGTTCCTGTTCCGCAGAGCTTCGACGGCAAGCCAATCACTAGCGCGTTTTCAGCTTCTGCTACGAAGCATAAATGACCGAAACACTAAACCGATACGCGTCGCTTTGTCCACGTTGCGACGCAAGAACTCGTTGCCGGGCGGCGCATGGCGCCGCGCCCTACCGATAGGCGCCGGGAGATTCTCTCTTGCGTGTCAAGCCAACAGTAAAAGCGGGCGGGACGCCCGCTTTCGCCTAAGGCTGACTTTGAAATATTTCCTCGATGATCTTGTAGCCCTGTTTACCAGTCGGAGCTAAGACCATTTCAAAGGGCGCACTGAATTTTCTTTGCGACGAAGTTCTCGTGCATTTTATACGTACGTTGTTGCCTTCATGCGCGTAGCTAACTTGCGAATAAGCAAACTGCTCACTGCGAGCCTTCTGCACAGGTAGCTGCGCCTTTATAATCGCTTTGTAATTGTCGCCGGTCCAATTGAAAGTTTTAGTCGGTCCCTCTTGATACACACGCGTATCTTTAATCACGGCAGATGAAGCGAAAAGATCAGCCTGCGCCGGATCATAAGCATGTTCGAGATCGACAAATTGCTTAAATAACCTTTGTGCATCAAGAGTAGCAGCGTCATCAGCAGCCAGCGCTGGATTCACAAAAGAGATCAAGGCGCCCACAAATAAAATCAAAGCGCCTGCAAACAACTTAGCGAAATTAACGAGGGCACCACCGGCGGAGGCTTTAGACACTAAGCACGCTCCTTAGCGGCAAACTGCTCGTTCAAACGCTTACGCAAAGCAGAGCAGCTCTTTGTTTCAGATGTCGACAGAATCTCCAGGTCGTAACGACTGATACCATCGTGCGGGCTCTCATTGGTATTCTCAACGACACAGAGATCTTTAATTGCCGGGAAATAAAGTTTGAGTAAATGCAACATGCGCAAATCGTCAGCATCAAAATATAAGTGTGGCACGTTAATTGCATGGACTAACTCGGCCATACTAATAAATCCATCACAGGGCGCAATATCGAGATCGTTGAAGCGTGCAAGCAAACGAAAGAGAAACTCATCGCCAACCAGACAGCTAGCCGCATGATGCCCGGCTTCGGAAAGTTCGGTGCGAATCGAGCGAACACCAGACATGCTCACTCCGTAAACACTGCGCAGATAGTCTTTCAAATACTCCCGCCCAATGTTCAGCTCTTGATCGCTCTGCTGCTTGCTTTTTGATTCGTTGTTCATTTTGCCCCGTTTAAGGTTAAATGGTTTTTCGACCCAGCCAATTGCTATTACTACATTTTGTCACACAGATGGTATTGAGCCAAGATATACCACCGTCTGCTTTTCGAAATATGAGCGAACCTCGTCTTTGGGGTTCAAATGGCTAAGTTTAATCTGCGCGTCAGCAACACCGCTTGTAGTCAAGTTCTTGCGCAAGCTCTCATAAGCCCCTACGCGAAGCATATCGCCCCGAAGCGGATCCAGTCGCATCGACTCGCGTTTCGTCTTGTATTCAATATTTCTGTTATAGATTTCCGACTCGAAAGTACTGACAAGTTTGTTTAACTGCTCTTCCGAGCAATTCTCGCCCGCTTCAGGTTCAAACAGTAAACGATAATGTGGGTTTGGGCGAAATTCGGGCAACACCGTGAAGAAACGGCAGCCAATTCCGTGAATTAGCAAAGCCGCCCGCATCGCATCAGTAATCTGCAGCTCAGTTAATTTCTCTCCGGTAAACGACGAAATATTGCCACCCTTATATTGAAACTCGATAAGCGGACATTGATGATAATGCCCCACGACTTTAACCACATCATTTATATGGTAGCGATATAGCCCGGCCGAGGTCGTGAAAATGATGTAGTAGTTTTTGCCCTCAACTAGCTCGTCGGCTAAAAACGCTTCCGGATTCTTTTCGTCAATTTGCTCTTCCGGTACAAACTCGAAAAAGTGTGAACGAACCGACAGAAGCTGCCGCCCATCCCCCATCGACACAGTGCCACGTCCCTCGCTGGCACCATAAGTTATGTCAGTCACCGGCACGTCGCCGAAATAACGAGGAAAGTCTTTAATATAGAAAGCGGCACTTGCCCGAGTCCAACAGCAAACGACTTGCAGTTGCGGCCAGATCTTATCGGGGCGCATCTCGTTCTTCTCAATCAGCTGCGACAGCTCGCGCGCGCGCGCCGGATTTTTGCGCAGATAAGGCTTCAGAGCTTTCAGCAATTCACGATTGGCTGGCGCCGCCGCGTCAAAATTGCCGGGGGGAGTGAAGGTTCCTTCCGCAATATCTTTAGCGAGCTCCGCGCCATAGCGGTCTAAGCGTTTAAGCAAGACAACAATTGTGCTTGGATTTAGCGTATAGAAGCAGGCAACCGGCAAAACCAGAGCGCAGCGCAACAAAGCATAATATTTGGTTTCGTAGTCTTTGATCAAATAGACAGGATACGGAATCGGCGAAATGTATTTTTTCACCAGCGCCGGCTCCCGCAGATAAAGCCCGCCAGAGATGGCACCATAAGGCACACCAGCAGGACTCAGACCTTCCTCAGCCGGCGAAAACACGCTAAGCGTAACACCATTGGCAATCTTGGGAAACTTTTGCAGCGTAAAAAAACCGGAGGCGATCGACGCGTGGCGAAATTCCTTTATATATGACTCTGTAATCGGAATATATTTAGCCTGCCCCATGGTACCGCTGGTAGTGGCGAACATAAAAGGCTCGTCAGCAGTTAAGACATCTTTCTCGCCCTGCCAGATTCGATCGATATATGGTCGATGCGCCTCATAATCGGAAATCGGCACAGCCTTACGATAATCTGCAACAGTTTTGACATTCGCCAATCCGTGTTCTTTACCGAAAGCCGTATTGGCGTTGCTCTTCATAATATGCTCGAGCTTAGCCAGCTGCGCCGCCCGTGGATTTTTGCAATCAGCCTCAAGACCAGCCATCTCGCCTGCCGCCAGGCGCTTAAAGACCTGATATACAAGTTGTCTCACAATCGACATACGACGCAAATTTTCTCAAGGTTAAGCAAATGAAATAAGTCGCTTTGAGGCGCAACTGTAGAATTGGCACAGCGGCTGGCATTATACTCTAGGAGATCGTTTCCAGATGCAATCATGGGAGCCCCGTTCGCTTACTATGATATTTCTTTGCCTATTCATCTTTATCACAATCGCCGTAACGGCTTCGCAGCTTTACGCTTTCAATCGTATGCTGCGCTATGTCAACGCTGAAATGTCGCTTCCTGCGCCAGTGTACAAGCCCAAGCTTGCCGTGATTCTGCCTTGCAAAGGACTCGATCCAGGCTTTCATGACAACATGCGTAAACTGCTGACGCAGGATTATCACAAAGACGGCAAGGCGCATTTCGAAGTTTTTTTCGCGGTGGCTACCGATAGCGATCCGGCCTATCCGGCACTAAAAGCGGTGGCTGATGAGTTTCCAGCGGTACCGAGCAATGTAATCGTCGCCGGTATCGATTCGAGCCGCGCGCAGAAATTGAACAATCAACTTGCCGCATTGAAGCAGCTCGCGCCCGATATCGAAGCTATCGCGTTTGTTGATTCTGATGTAATTGCACGCGCTGATTTTTTGAGCCACCTGGTCGGACGGCTCGATGAGCCCGACACCGGTGCCACCACAGGCTACCGTTTTTACGTTCCGCACAAAGGTGATTCAGCATCGATGATGCGCAGCATTTGGAATCGCATGTCTGCCTGGGAGATGGCCAGCCCGCGCTTTTGCTTTTGCTGGGGCGGCGCCATGGCGATCCGCCGCGACATTTTTGAGAAAGCAAACGTACTACAACACTGGGATAAAGCCGCTGACGACGACCTTTCGCTCACCACGGCAGTGAAAGATCTCGGGCTGCGCGTGCGTTTCGTGCCGCAATGTCTGGTTGCCAGCCACGGCGACGGCGACTGGACGGAAGTTATCGAGTGGACGAATCGGCAGCTAATCTTAACCAAGGTTTACTATCGGGCACTTTGGCTGCGCGGAATTGCCCGAGCCGCCATCATGGCAACCTGGCTTGTGTGTATTTTTTGGACACTTGCACTACTTCTAATGACGCACGACCCGATTTATTTCTATTCATTGCTATCGGGGCTATCAGTTTTGCCAATCGAAGTTTATTTCCTGTTAAAGGGACAGACCCTCTGGCAGGAAGTTCTTTGCGACTGGCACGAAGAGCTGGAAAGGTCGCGCTGGAAGTTCGTTCTGGCTGTGCCACTAGCGCATCTGGTCTTGCCTTTCATGACTCTTTACTCGCTTTGTACCAATCGCATTCAATGGCGCGGTGTTACCTATGAACTGCGCAGCCCAAGCGAAATAGTCGTTATTTAATCGAAGTCGGACACTTTCGTCTGAAGCAAGGCCGCCGCTTGCAGACAGCGTTCGTGGTCTGATTCAGCTCATCGTATGAATCAGACGCCCCTTGAATGTTTTCTACGATACAAATTCGCCCTTCTTGGCATCAAATCTACGACTATCTAAGACCTGTCCAATGGCAGAAACAGTCTGTTTTAATATAATTACTGGATCTTAATAAGCGAGTCGCAGACTCTTGTTCTGTAAGCCTCGTCAGTAACTGCACGGTGCCCGTCGACTAATTTGCCAGTAAGTAAACTGACC
>Ga0182030_10005545_pt1 | contig 26745 bp, 25 predicted proteins | sample 812S3MmetaG_FD_121299 | JGI IMG/M metagenome (GOLD analysis project Ga0182030, IMG submission 121299) | Permafrost microbial communities from Stordalen Mire, Sweden - 812S3M metaG (Illumina Assembly) | ecosystem: Environmental > Terrestrial > Soil > Wetlands > Permafrost | place: Sweden...
AGCAGGAGTTCTCCGCCGATCTCGCCGTCATCGCCCACGCGGTGGAGCGTTACGGCCTGCCGGCCTCGCTCAAGCTGAGCGTCCATTCCGGGAGCGACAAGTTCTCGATTTACGCCCCGATTCATCGCTGCCTCGTCCGTTCTGGCGCCGGGTTGCATCTAAAGACGGCCGGGACGACCTGGCTCGAGGAGGTAATCGGGCTTGCCGAGGCTGGCGGTGCCGGGCTGGCGCTCGCGAAGGAGATCTATGCCGGGGCGCTGGATCACCTCGATGAACTCTGCGCCCCGTATGCGTCGGTGATCGACATCGATCGCTCCCGGCTCCCCGCCTCGGGTGAGGTCGCCGGGTGGAGCTCCGCCCAATTCGTCTCCGCGCTGCGCCACAACCCCGCCGACCCGGCCTACAATCCGAGCCTGCGCCAACTCGTTCATGTGGGCTACAAGATCGCCGCCAAGCTCGGCGACCGCTACCTGGACGCATTGTCGGCCTACGAGCCGTTCGTGGCCCGGAATGTGACCGCCAACCTGTTCGAGCGCCACCTGCGCCCGGTGTTCCTCGGCCGCTGAAGCCACCTCTTACCTCCCCCCACCGCCATGCAGATCATCCACGTCCAAGTCCAGGTCAAACCAGAGGCCGTGGAGGCGTTCAAGGCGGCCACGATCGAGAACGCCAGCCAGAGCCTCCGGGAACCGGGCGTCGCCGCGTTTGACGTCGTCCAAAGCCAGGACGATCCCACCCGGTTCGTCCTGGTCGAGGCCTATCGCACGTCCGAGGCGGTGCTCGCCCACAAGGAAACCCGCCATTACCAGACTTGGCGCGACACCGTGGCCGACATGATGGCCGGGCCCCGTTCCGGCACGCGGTACACCAACGTTTTCCCGGCCAACCCGCGTTGGGAGTCCCGCTCGGCCCTGTGATCCCCCGCTTCGAGTTTGCCACGGCCGCCCGGGTGGTTTTCGGCGCCGGGACCATTCAGGAGTCAGGCAGGCTGGCCGCGGACTTTGGCGCGCGCGCCCTGGTGGTGACCGGCCGGGATCCCGCCCGGGCCCAACCGTTGCTCGATTCCCTTCACGCGGCCGGGGTGCCGGCCGTCCTGTTCGGCGTCGCCGGCGAACCCGCAATCGAGACCATCAACGAAGGCGTCGCCGTGGCGCGGAAGGAAGGTTGCGGCGCCGTGGTGGCGTTCGGTGGCGGAAGCGCGATCGACGCCGGCAAGGCCATCGCCGCCATGCTGGCAAATCCGGGGGAACTGTTGGATTACCTCGAGGTGATCGGCGGCGGGAAGACCCTGCCGCACCCGTCCGCCCCGTTGATGGCCATCCCCACCACGGCGGGCACCGGGTCTGAGGTGACCCGCAACGCCGTGCTCACCTCGCCCGCACACAAGGTGAAAGTGAGCCTCCGGGGCGCCGGGATGCTGCCGCGCATCGCCCTGGTCGACCCCGAGCTGACGCACAGCCTGCCGCGGGCGGTCACCGCCAGCACCGGTTTGGACGCGTTGACACAGCTCATCGAGCCGTACACCTGCTGCCGCACTAATCCAATGGTGGACGCCTTGTGCGTGGACGGAATCCGCCGGGCCGCCCGTTCGCTGCGCCGGGCTTGCGACCACCGCGCGGATGCTGACGCCCGGGCGGACATGTCGCTGGCCAGCCTGTTCGGCGGCCTGGCCCTCGCCAACGCCGGGCTGGGCGCCGTGCATGGGGTGGCCGGCCCGTTCGGGGGCATGTTCGACGCCCCCCACGGCGCCACCTGCGCCGCCCTGCTCCCCTACGTCATGGAGGCAAACCGGGACGCCCTGCGCCAAAGAGCCCCCGGCTCGGCGGCGGCCCGACGCTACGAGGAGATCGCGCGCCTGCTGACGGGGGACCCTTCCGCCGACGCGGCCAGCGGAAGCGCCTGGGTCCACCGGCTGGTGCGCGATCTCGATATCCCTCCCCTCAGTGCCTATGGCTGGGAGGAGGCCGATCTGCCCGAACTGGCCGCGAAAGCCGCCCAAGCCAGCAGTATGAAAGCCAACCCGATCGTCCTCACCACGGATGAGCTGATCACCCTGCTCCGCCGTGCCCGGCGGGGCGAGGCATGAGGTTTCCCCCCGCGACCCGGAATCCACCCTTTTCAGCCCGATGAAAGAACCCTCTCTGACGACCCCGCCCGCCCCGGCAACCGGTCGACCCCGCCTCTCCGGGTCCGCACGGTGGCTGCGCCTCTTCCTCGGCGTTTCGCTCCTCGGCGGCCCCTTGCTGGCGGGGAGTCCGGCCGCCCCTGAGCCGATTCTCACCGCCCCGCTCTCGCTCCCCGACGCCGTGAACCTGGCGTTCAGCCGCAACGCGACCGTCCTGCGAGCCAGGAAGGACCTCGAATCCACCGAGGGGTTGATCGTGCAAACCCGGGCCATCGCCGTTCCCAAGTTGGTGGTGTCCGGAAACTTCAAGGCGGTCCAGCCTTCGGACATCGACATCGTGTCGTTCCCCGCGGGTTCCGGGCTCCCCACCGGACTCACCTTCGGCGTCGACAAGACCTGGGCCACCGGCGTCGAGCTGGTTCAATCACTTTATGAAGGCGGACGCATCGCCTCTTCGTTCCGCACGGCCCGCCTCTCCCGCGCCCAGGCCCTGCTGAACTACCAGACTGCCTTGTCCGACGTGATCCTGTTGGTCGAATTGGCCTACTACGACGTTCTGCTGGCCCAGCAGCAGATCACCGTCCGGGAGGCCTCCGTGGATCTGCTCACCCACGAACTGGCCGACACCACCCGCCGTTACGACGCCGGCACCGTCCCCCGTTTCAACGTGCTCCGGGCCGAGGTCGAACTGGCCAACGCACGGCCCAAACTGATCCGCGCCCGCAACAGCTTCCGCATCGCCAAGAACAACTTGGTGAACCTGATGGGATTCAACCTGCCGCGCGAGACCTCGGAGGACATCCCGCTGACCCTGGCAGGGAAGCTCGAGGCGCAGCCTTACACGATCTCCCTCCCGGACGCCCTCCAGGCCGCCTTGGGCCGCCGCACCGAACTGCAAGCACTGCGCAAGGCCCAGGCCCTGCGCAATGAGGACGTCATCACCGCCAAAGCCGGCTCCAAGCCAAGCGTCCAAGCCTACGCGGGGTATGAGGTGCACAACTCCGCCCTCCATGCGGACGTGGGCTACGAAATCCACGGCTGGGTCGCCGGGGTCGGGCTGAATTGGAATGTGTTCGACGGCATGGCCACCCGGGGCCGCGTGCGCCAGGCGCTGGCCGGCCTCGACCGTGCCGCGATCGACCTGGACGACACTGCCCGACGGATTGAACTCGAGGTCCGGACCGCTTTTTCCAACTTCATCGAAGCGGGAGAGGTCAACGAATCCGAGAAAAAAGTGATCGAGCAGGCCGAGGAGGCGTTACGGTTGGCCCGCTCGCGCTACGAGGCGGGAGCCGGCACGCAACTCGACGTCCTCAGCGCCCAGACCGCCCTTACCGACGCCCGTACCACCTCAGTCGAGGCCCTGCACGACTATTCCGCGGCCCGTGCGCGGCTCGAGCGGGCGACCGGAGCTCTCACTGCCGGGGCCGCCGGCACGCCGCCCTCCCAGTGATCAATTCCCCGGCAGCGCGGCGACGGCCATGGCTCCTCCCGGCCCTGTGGGCGGTGGCGACCTTGGGGGCTGTTTGCATGGCACCGCTGCCGGCGGTCCTCGCTCAGACGATCGCGTGGGGTTATCTGGCGCTGACAGGCGTAGTGGCGGTGCAGGCTGCCGCCGGGCCCCTGCCGCTCCAGAACCGCCTCGCCGTGGTCCTGGTGGTGGGAGCGCTCGGCGCTTTCGCGTCGTGGCTGGCGGCTCCGGGAGGACTGGCTGCTTCGGCCGCGGTGGCGGGTGCCCTGGCTTGGGTCTGCGCGGCCTCCCTTGGGCGCGGCATCGCCCGCTGGCTGCTTCAAAATCGCCGCCACCGTGCTGGTTACGGGCTCGAAATCCTCGCCTTGGGAGCGGGTTTGGCGGCCTGGCTGCACGGGCTGTTGACCGCCTCCGCGAGACTCTCAACCTCCCCCTGGCCAGGCGCCTTGATCTCCGCGTCACACCTCCCGGCATGGCTGCGTCTCCCCACCGGCGCACTGGAGGCGTCACTTATGCTGGTGGCTGCCGCGCCCTGGTTCATCGACAAGCGGGCCCACCCCGCCCCGCCAACACCCACGCCACTGCTGCTCTGCCTCGGGATCGGCATCCTGGCGGTCGCGCTCGCCGCCCGGGCCGGCCAATATTCCGTGGCACTGGTTTTGCCGGTCCTCGTGGTTTTTCTGGCACTGCTCGGCCTGGGGATCAAACCGTCGGGTTCCGGTTCGCAGACGGAGGATTGGCAGCCGGCAACCAACGGTTAAATGCCCCTGCCGCCCCAGAGTCCGGGTGAAGAACGGCGGGCCACCCGCCGCCGGCTCTCGACCCCGGGGTTTCGGTTCTCCGCCCTGGATGCCGGGATTCTGGCGGCGCTGGTGATCGCTTCCGGACTGCTTTACCGCCTCCCCTCTCCGCTGTGGTGGATAAGCGCGCTGGTGGGCGGCCACTTTTTCCTCTTCTGCAACGTGTTCCGTCTCGCCCGGGTGCTGGAGCTGGTCTGGGCGTTTGCCTTTCTGGCCGCGGTGCTCCTGTTCGCCGTCTCCGAGCGGTTGAGCCTCATCAATGTCCTGGCGTTCCAGGCTCCGATCAGCGTTGGCGTCATCGTTTGGGAAATCAAGTCGCCGCGGTACCATGGCATCCTCGCGGCGTGGGTGAGCCGCGACCCGCCGCCGTCGGATGGAGTGATCGGCGCGGAGGCGGCGGAGCACACGAAGGAAACGCCCCCTCCGGGAGGTAATCGAGGCCGGTGACCGGAGCGGTCAAGCTTGACTGGCGGTCCGGGCTTCGACCTGCCCAATGGCCCAGCGGGCGTGCTCGGCCACCAGCGGCTCGGGATCGCCCGCCGCCCGCTCTAGGGCGGGTAGCGCCTCGACCCCGCCCGTGTTGCCGAGCGCAACGCACACGTTCCGCAACAAACCCCGCCGTTTCCCACGCCACATCGGGGTGTCGCGGAACCGTTGTTTGAAGGCCGCGTCGTCCAGGGCGAGCAGGTCCACCAACCTCGGGGCGGCAAGATCCTCGCGCTCCTGCGGCCGCATGAGGCGCCCCTCCCGGCTGAAACGGTTCCACGGGCAGGCGGCCAGACAATCGTCGCAGCCGTAGATGCGGTTGCCGACGGCACGGCGCAGGGGGACCGGTATCGGCCCTTTCAGCTCAATGGTCAGGTAGGAGATGCAGAGCCGGGCGTCCAACTCGAAAGGCGCGGTGATCGCCCCGGTCGGACAGGCGGTAATGCATCGCGAGCAGGCGCCGCAGCGGTTTGGCTCCGGTGGATCGGGATCCAGTGGGAGCGTGGTCAGGATTTCGGCCAGAAAGATCCAGTTGCCCAGGCGCCGGCTCACCAAGTTCGTGTGTTTCCCGACGAAACCGATCCCGCCCCGCTGGGCGAGATCGCGCTCCATGACCGGGCCGGTGTCGACATACCACAACGACCGTGTGCCCGCTCCCCCTTGCTCGTCCACGAAGCCGGCCAGTTCCCGCAACTGCGCGGCCAGGACGTCATGGTAATCGGCAAACCGGGCGTATCGGGCCACCACCCCGGCACCGTCGGGCGGCGCGGCCGCCAGCGCGTCGCGCCCCGACTCCCCGGTGGCATAGGAGGTCGCGAGCAACACCACGCTCCGCGCACCCGGCAGCACCAGGCAGGGATCGGCGCGCTTGTCCGCCTGGCGGGCAAGGTACCCCATCTCCCCATGGCGGCCCGCGGCCACCCATTCGCGGAAACGCCCGCCGCTGGCCGGCGGCTCCGCGGAGGTGAACCGGCAGTCGTCAAACCCCAGTTCCCGGGCACGCCGCCGGATCGCCTCCGTCATGGACGCGCGCCGTTCGCGCCGAGCAGGTGGTGGGTCACGTGGGACGCCACCTCGCGGAGGGATCGGTTTTCGGTGTTCACGAGCACGTCCGCCGCGCGGTAATGGGGCTCTCGCGCCGCCAGGAGTTCCCTGATGCAGCCGCGCGGGTCGGGGCCTTGCAGCAAAGGCCGGTGGGTGTGCGCGGCGACGCGCTCGTATAACGTTTCCGGCCCGGCCCAGAGACAAACCACCAGCGCGTGCGTCTTGAGGTTGTCCAGGTTTCCGGGAAAAACCGGCAGACCTCCCCCGGTGGCGATTACGGTCCGTTGGTAACCGGCAAGTTCGGCCACGATCTGCCGCTCCCATTCCCGGAAGGCGGCCTCCCCCCGGGTGGCGAACATCTCGGTAATGGTCATCCCCGCCCGGCCCTCGATCAGCCGATCCGTGTCCACGAAGTCGAAGGACAAATCTTCCGCGACCATGCGGCCGACAGAGGACTTGCCCGAACCCATAAACCCAATAAGGGCGAGATTTCGCACCACACGGCCCAAGGTCACCGGCGAAGAGATACCCGAATCCGCGTGCCCCCGCACGCCTTTTCGGCAGGTTCGGGCTGGAACCCGGAACAGCGGTTGATTACAGTCCCGCCGGTGAGTACCAAAACATCCCCCGCCAGGAGAGCAAAGGCGCGCGCCGGTGACGGGGAGCTTGAACTCCCCTTCGCCGCCGCGACCAAACAACCGTCATCCTCCGCAGCCAGGCAACCCGCTGCCCCCGCCACGGCATGGCCGGACGGGCTGGCGGACTTCAAGGAGTTTGGGGCTGCCACCCGCTGCCTCGAAACATCCTGCCTGACGCCTGACGGTGCGCCCATCGCGATCCCCACCTACGTCAACGAGTTTTGGACCGCCCGCCAGCGCCAGGCCAATTCGCTCCACGAAATCTCGTACCGCGCCTGCTTCAAGCCGCAGCTTCCCCGCTTTTTCATCGAACGGCTCACCCAGCTGGGCGACACCGTTTACGATCCTTTCATGGGCCGCGGGACCACGGTCCTGGAAAGCGCCCTGCTGGACCGGATTCCCGCCGGCGGCGACATCAACCCGCTCAGCCGGCTCCTTGCCGGCCCCCGACTGGAGCCGCCCACCCTGGTCGAAGTGGCGGAGCGCCTCGCGAGCATCGACCTGTCGGCCGGGGAGACGCCGGAGGATCTGCTGGTTTTTTACCACCCGGACACCTTGCGGGAAATCGTCGGCCTCAAGAACTACCTGACGGCCCGGGTCCGGTCCGGGCTGGCAGACGGTATTGACCGCTGGATCGAGATGGTGGCCCTCAACCGGCTCACCGGACACTCGTCCGGCTTTTTCTCCGTCTACACGATGCCGCCCAACCAGGCCGTCTCGCTCAAGTCGCAGCGCAAGATTAACGAGCGCCGCAAGCAGACCCCGCCGCGGCGGGATATCCGCGGGATCATGAATAAGAAAACCCGGATTCTCCTCTCCGAATGCGACGAGGCGATTCGGGACCGCCTGGCCAGGATCGCCCCCCGGGCGCGTCTCCTCACCGGCCCGGCCGAGGCTACGCCGCAGATCCCCTCCGGTTCGGTCACGCTCGTGGTCACCTCCCCGCCGTTCCTGAACGTGGTGGATTATGCCACCGACAACTGGCTGCGCGGCTGGTTCGCCGGCATCGATCCGAAAACGGTGAAACTCACCGTCCCCCGCCGGATTGACGATTGGAGCGCGGCGATGACGGCGGTGTTCCGCGAACTCCACCGTGTCCTGCGGCCAGGCGGGCGCATCGCCTTCGAGGTCGGCGAGGTCCACGCGGGCACGACCCGGCTGGATGAGGCCGTGGTGCCCTGCGGCATGGCGGCCGGGCTGGAGCCGGAGCTGATCTTGATCAACGACCAGAAGTTCACCAAAACGGCGAATTGCTGGGGCGTGGACAACATGGACAAGGGAACCAACACCAACCGGATTGTGGTGCTGGTAAAGTAGCGTCCGCTCGGGGCTGGAGCAGGCATCTTGCCTGCCCGTTCTCGCGGCTTCCAGCCGCGGTTGTGGTGCTGGGAGTCCCTTGGGAAGGGAGGCAGGATGCCTGCCCCACACCAAAGTGAGAATTGCTGCTCGCCCGTCCGGGCAGCTTGACACCCGCCAGGGGGGCGCGGACCATCCGCTTGGTGAAACCGATTCTGCGGGTATGGTTCTTGGCGTTTTTGGGGTGGTGTCTCGCCGCCGGTCTGGTGCGGGCGGCCGCACCGGCCTTGGTGATTGACGACGAGGATTACGTCGAGCAAGTAGCCAAGGCCAGCGGTGTGTTCATGGCCGCGGGCCGTCTGGTCCCCGCCGCCACCCTCCGCGCCCAGGTAGGCAACAAGGCAATCGCCCTCACCCCCCTGCCGCTGCTGAAGCACAAACTGGACGGGCCGGACCTCTGCGATTTTCTGCGCGGCAGCGTGCTCGCCCTCGGGAGTTACTACCACTGCCCGGATTGTGGCGACTGGCATTTCAGCGGCAGCGCCGGATTCATGGTCGCGGACGGAATCGCCTGCACCTGCTGCCATGTGGTCTTGGGCGAGGACGAGGGAATCAAGGAGTCCTTCCTCGTGGCAGCCGATGCCGCCGGCCATGTGTACCCGGTGCGATCGGTGGCGGCGGCGGACACCGCGTCCGACACCTGTTTTCTGCGCCTCGAGGGTTGCCCGCTGAAGCCGCTTCCGCTCCGCGCCGAGGTGCGCCCGGGCGAGCGCGTCTATTGCCTCAGCCATCCGGGGGGCTATTACTTCATGTTCACCCAGGGGATGATCGCCCGGCTGAACCGCCGCCCCAACGAGGTTTATGATGACAAGGGCCGCACCAACGGCACCTTCACCCGGCCGATCCTGTTTCTGAATGTCACCGCTGAATTCGCCCCCGGCTCGAGCGGCGCTCCCGTGGTGGACGATGCCGGGAACGTGGTCGGGCAGGTCGCCAGCATCGCCGATGCGGGCGAACCGTCGGCCGGCGACACCAACGCACCGGCCTCGCCGAGCGTGCCGGTGCGCTTTTGCACCGCCAGCCGGGAAATCATGAGTTTGTTCGATGGTGCGGCCAGCCATCGCGTCGGCTCCGGAGCCGGGGAATCCCCCGCCCGCCGGCCCCCGCACCGGCCCAAGGCTGATTCCAGCCGGCGGCCGGCCTGCCCGCGCTCCGCCGTGGTGCAGCCGCGCTGACCCTCCACTCCGCACGCCCCACACCCCGCCCAAACCTCGCGTGCGGAAGCGGCACTGCCGGGCTGGCAGCGCGAGGGGCGCGATTCTTCCCCCGCCGCGGGACGGCCGTTGTTTCATTTCCTCTGAATTTGACAACACCCCGGAACGTCACACAGACTGTGCGGCGAGACTGTAAATGATGAAGCCCTACCCTGTTTTTCTGGCGGCATGCCTCTCGACGGTGATGCCGGTGGCGGTCCATGGCGCATCCGCTCCGATCGCGCTGGTTTACGAGACCCCCAAGGAGTTGTTCGGCACCGCGGATTTCGACGGCGATGGCCTGCGCGACATCGTGATCCTCGACAAGGACACCGGCAAGTACCGCATCGGCTATCAGCAAGTCGGCGGAGTCTTCCTCTGGGGTGACAACCGCCCGACGGGGCTGAAGAGCGTGACCAGCCTCAGCCTGGGGAAATTGGTCGATCCCAAACTCGATGCCTTGGTGGTCTCCGCACCCGATGCGAACCAGCTCGTGGTGGTGGACGCCACCAGCCCGGCCGCCACCGGCAAACCGACCACCCTCGCCTTTACCGCGGGTCTCGGCCCGTCGCTGGTGGTCGCCCTCCCCGCCGCTCCCGGCGAGCGGTCAGACCTGTTCGTCGGCTCGATCTACAACTCGCCCGACGCGAACCTCGGCACCTTCCTTCACAACGACAAGGCCGAGTATCCCAAGACGGCGGATTACGCGCTGTCCGGAGTGGCCGCTCACGGGGCGACCATCTCGCTCGCCGCCGGCCAGCCCGAGCTGCTCTGCTTCGTCGTCTCAGGCGACCAGGGCGACACTTTCCGGGCGGTTTCCCCCGCGACCAAAAAGACGGTGGCCGAGGCGGGTGGCCTGCCCCAAGGCGTGGATTACACCGCCGGGCATTTCCGTGGCAACGACTCGGCGGACCTGCTTTTCTACAAACCGGGATCGACCTCGCTCCTCCTGCGGGCAGCCGCCCGTGACAATGCCGGCGGCTATTCTTTCGACTCCAAGAGCTTCGACCTGGGCCAACCGGTCACCCGGGTGGTGGCCTTGGATACCTACAACGAGAAGCGCTTGTTCGTGATCTTCGGGGACGGCCAGAAGGCCGGCGTCTATCGCTTCGACGGCCAGAGCGCCCCTGCCCTGGTTCAGATGCTGGATGCAACCAACGACCTGTTCACCTGCGCTGCCAGCCTGCCCAACGGTTTCCTGGCTTTCCTGCAGGTCGGGGGAGGCAAGTTCTCCAACCGCTATCAAGTGTTCACCGCGGCTGATTCCGGCTTCACCGCCGGCCTGTTCGGGGGACTCCCTTCGCTGGCGGAGAACGACAACATCACCATCCCGGACATCGCGGAACGCATTATTTCCGCCGCGGCCGCCGCCAAGCCGGAGATGCAGCCCTACACGAACACGATCCCCGGCACGCGGGTGGACTACGTCATGCTCCCCATCCCCGGCGGCGAGTTCCTCATGGGGAGCCCGGAGGGCGAAAAGGGGCGCAAGCCGGACGAGGGTCCGCAGCACAAGGTCAAGATCGAGCCCTTCTGGATGGAGCGGTGCGAAGTGACTTGGAACGAGTATGAGCTCTTCATGTATCCCGAGGAGGAGCGCCGCAACCGCGGCACCCTCCCCACCGACACGGCGGGCGACAAGCTCGCCGACGCCGTGACCCATCCCTCGAAGCCGTACGTGGAGATGAGCTTCGGCATGGGGAAGGATGGTTTTCCCGCCATCGCGATGACCCATCATGCAGCGAACAAATACTGCCAGTGGCTCAGCGCCAAGACGGGACATTTCTACCGCCTGCCCACCGAGGCGGAGTGGGAATACGCCTGTCGCGCGGGCACCACCACCGCGTATTTCTTCGGCGAAGACGCGTCCCAACTGGGTGATTACGCCTGGTACGAGCAAAACAGCGACTTCAAGTACCAGAAGGTGGGGAAGAAGAAGCCGAATCCCTGGGGGCTTTACGACATGTACGGCAACGTGGTGGAGTGGGTCCTCGACCAGTATGACCCGGCCTACTACCAGCAGTCCGCCGCCGCGGGCACCGTCACCGAGCCCTGGAAGAAGGCCACCAAGCCATATCCGCACGCCGTCCGCGGCGGTTCCTGGGACGACGAGGCGGGGATGCTCCGCAGCGCGGCCCGCCGCGGCTCGGAACGCGCTTGGAAGGCCCAGGACCCCCAACTCCCGAAGAGCGTTTGGTACTTCTCCGACGCGCAGTGGGTCGGCTTCCGCATCATCCGGCCGCTGAAGGCGCCTCCCGCTGATCAAATGCAGAAATACTGGACAAGCGGCACCGAGCGCGATTAGTATCCCTGTCCATCAGCCCATGCGCCTTCCAGTGCCCCGCTCAACCCCCCCCGGTGCCGCCGCGTTTCCCCGCGCCGGGGGGGCTGCCGGCCGCCTTCCGCGCGCCCCGCCTCCTTTAAGGAACGCTCATTTTCCGTTACCCAACCATCACATACCCAGAAAGTAAAATGCAAGACTCACTCCCCAGTCTGTCCTCCGCGTCCTCGCGGCGGCATTTCTTGAAAACCACGACCGTGGCGGCCGCGGCGGCCGCCGCATTCCCCGCGGTCATGCGCGCGCAAAACAAGCAGCCGATCCGCGCCGTCATCATCGGCTTGGGCGGCCGCGGCGGCGGCGCCGGCGGTAATTTCGTCGAAGCCGCCAAGACCATTGGCGCCGACGCCAAGATCGTCGGGGTGGCCGACATCTTCCCCGAGGCGGCCAACTCCGCCCGCGGCAACTTCGGCGTTGCGGCCGACAAATGCTTCAGCGGTTTCGACGCTTTCCAGAAGGCGCTGGCGCTCCCCGATGTCAATTACGCCATCCTCGCGACGCCGCCCGGTTTCCGGGCCGTCCATTTCCGCGCCTGCGTCGAAGCGGGCAAGAACGTCTTCATGGAAAAGCCGGTCGCGGTGGACGGCCCGACCTGCCGGGTCATGTACGCCGCCGCCGAGGAATCCAAGAAGAAAGGTCTGAAGGTTGCCGCCGGCACGCAGCGCCGCCACCAGGCCAGCTACATCGAGACCATCAAGCGCATCCACGCCGGTGAGATCGGCGACGTCACCTCCCTGCGGGTTTACTGGGTGAACGGCGGCCCGATCTGGCACCGCGGCGACCACGGCGCCACCGACCTCGAACGCCAGATCCGCAATTGGTACCACTACATCTGGCTTTCCGGCGACCATATCTGCGAACAGCATGTCCACAACCTCGATGTGGCCAACTGGGTCATGGGCACCCACCCCGTGCGGTGCTGGGGCATGGGCGCCCGCCAGCAGTTGGACGGGAAGTCCGGCGAGATCTGGGACAATTTCGCCCTTGAGTATGAGTACCCGAACGGCGCGCACATGTCCGCCTATTGCGGCCAGATCAAGCGCGACTGGGCCTCGGTCAGCGAAGCGGTCACCGGCACCAAGGGCACGTCGGATCCCGGCAACCGCATCCAGCCAACCGGCGGCGCCATGTGGCGCTTTCGCGAACGCGCCATCGACCCGTATGTGCAGGAGCACATCGACCTCATCAACGCGATCCAAAACGGCACCGAGCTCAACGAGGCGAAGCAGGTGACGGACTCGACGCTGACCGCCATTATGGGCCGCGAGGCCGCCTACAGCGGTGCCGGGACCGATTGGGACAGCGTGCTCAACTCCACCTACGCGTATTCGCCGGAACAGCTCATCAAGGATCCGGCCGCCATGCAGTGGGGGGCCTTCCGCACGCTGCGCCCGCCCATGCCGGGCGACCATAGCGTCACCAAGAACCCGGCCGTCGTGCCCGAGGTCAAGGCCTGAGTCCGTTCCGCCTCCAGCCGAGGCGGGAAACAGTGCGCGGCGCGCCCTCCCGGGCGCGCCGTTTTTTTTCATCCCGCAACGCCGACTTGGGCCGCGCGGCGCGCGCCCCAGCCCGTCCACCTGGGGCTTGTGCCCCCTGCCGGGGGTGTTACATTTGGTCCATGATGACGCAACGATGGCGTCCGGTGCTGCTTTCCGGCGTGGCGGTGGTCGCGGTCTGGCTGGTGGCCATCGCCGGCTATTCGCTGGCCAGGAACGCCCGCATGACCGCCGAGAAGGTCCGCCAGTACGCCGAATCCACCGACCTGCGCCAAGTCAGTGGCGAGGCGCGGGCGCGCGCGTTGAAGCGGCTCGCCGACCTGCTCAACGCCCTCTCGCTCGACGAGCGCCGCAAGGCCCAATTGGAACGCGTCTCCTGGGATTGGATGGACGCCATGACCGAGGACGAAAAGGCGGCCTTCATTGATGCCACCATGCCGACCGGCTTCAAACAGATGCTCGCCTCCTTCGAACAACTTCCCGAGGAGAAGCGGAAGCACACGGTGGAGGACGCCCTCCGGCGCCTGCGCGAGGCCCAAGTGAAGATGCGGGTGGCGGACGGGGACTCCAATCCTGGCACCAACGCCGGACCGGTCCTCAGCGACGACCTGCAAAAGAAGATTCGCAAGATTGGCCTGCAGACCTTCTACAGCCAGAGCTCGGCGCAAACCAAGGCGGAGATGGCCCCGGTGCTCGAGGAGTTGCAGCGCGTGATGGAGAGCGGGCGCCCCTTCAACGGCCGATGACCGCCCGCGCACCAGTCTCCGGCGAAACGAGCCGCGGGGCCTTCACCCTGATCGAACTCCTCGTGGTATTGGCCATTATCGCGCTGCTCGCCTCGTTCCTGCTCCCCGTCCTCGCCCGGGCGCGGGAATCAGGCCGCGCGACCCGCTGCCTGTCAAACCTCCACCAGATCGGGCTCGGGTTCCAACTCTACGCCCAGGATAACAACAACCAAATGCCCGTGATGCGCGACCAGCCGCTGACCGGCACCAACAGCCTGCCCGCCCCCAACCAGGTCCTCGCCGCCTCGGTGGCCAACACCAACGTTTTTCTCTGCCCCTCCGACAAGTTCCCCGGCGACCAGGCCGGGCCTCTCCCGCTGGCGGACCCCACTTATTTCGCGCAGACCGGGTCGAGCTATTCGTGGAACTCCCTGCTCAACGGCCAGGATGCGGACCGTCTCTCCGTGATGATGATGAGCTTCACGCCACTGGAACTGCCGCTGATGTACGACAAGGACAAGTTCCACGCCGCCCGCGGCACCGGCAAGGAAATGAACTGGCTGTACGCCGATGGCCACATCAAGAACCTGCTCGCCATCCCCGGCACCGCGGCGGGCGGCAAGTGAACGGCGGAGGGACTTGACCGGTGATTCAACTCAAGAACGTGCGGAAGGACTTCGGCGGGAGGACCGCGGTCGAGGACCTCACCCTCGAGGTGCCGGAGGGTGCGATCTACGGACTGCTGGGGCACAACGGGGCGGGAAAAAGCACCGCCATCGGCATGATGCTCGGCCAGGTCTGGCCCACGGCGGGCGAGGTGCGCGTCTGTGGCTTCGAGGTCTCCTCCCATCGCCGCCAGGCCCTCGCGGCGGTCGGCGCGATCTTCGAGAGCCCGGCGTTCTACGACTACCTGAGCGGTCGGCGCAACCTCCAGATCCTCAGCTCCTACACCGCCCCGACCAGCGCCGCCCGCATTCAAGAGGTCATTGACTGGGTGAAGCTCGGCGAGCGTGCCGACTCCAAGGTGCGCACCTACTCCCACGGGATGCGCGCCCGGCTGGCCCTGGCCCAGGCCCTGCTCCCCAAGCCGAAGCTGCTCATCCTCGACGAACCCAGCGACGGCCTCGACCCCGAGGGAATCCATGAAATGCGCCAGACCATCCTGCGGCTGCACCGGGAAATGGGGCTCACGATCCTGCTCTCCTCGCACCTGCTGAACGAGGTGGAACAACTCTGCACGCGGATCGCGGTCATGAACCGCGGGCGGAAGGTCTTCGAAGGCACCCTCGACGAAACCCGCCGCGGCGGCGCCTGGCTCCGGCTCGTCGTCCGCGATTTTGCCGGCGCCGCCGCCGCGTTGACCACGGCCGGGTTGATCACCGCCGCCCGCGACGGGAAACTCGTGCAACCCGCCGACGGCACGGGTGCCGATGCCATCGTCCGCTTTCTCGTCGCCCGCGAAATGCCCCTCTACGAAATCGCCCCCGAGCAGGAGACCCTCGAGGGGTTTTATCTCGGCCTGATGGACCGCCAACGCCCCTGAATTCGCGCATGTTCCTCGCCCATCTCCGCAACGAACTCTGGAAGCTGTTTGGCAAGAAGCGGACCTACATCGGCTTCGGTGCCTTCCTGGTCGGCCAGAACATCATGCTGCTGATGTTCCACTACACGCGCTGGCAAAATGGCATGGAGCGCTTGCTGAGCGGGAACGGTTACCTGCCCGCCGAATTCGTCTCCGCCCTCACCGTCGCGCTCATCATGCTGATCCCCCAGATTCTCATGCTGATGCCCCTGTACGCGGCGCTGGTGGGGGGCGATTTGGTCGCCAAGGAGGCGGAGGACGGGACGCTGCGCCTGATCCTGTGCCGTCCCATCTCGCGGCTGCGCCTGTTGACCGCCAAGTGGGCCGCGGGCGTCGTGTTCGCGGCCGCTCTCGTCATCGTCTTGGGAGCCACCGCGTTGTTCTTCGCCCGGCTCTGGTTTCCTTGGAAGGGAATGTTCGTCTTCGCCCCGGGGATGGTCTTCAACACGCTCACCGCCGCTGACGGGCTCAAACTCTACCTCTGCTCGCACCTCTTCCTCACCCTGAACGCCAGCGTGATCCTCGGCCTGGCTTTCATGTTCTCCTGCTTCAACATGAAGCCAGCCGCCGCCACCATCCTCGCCCTGACGTTCCTGTTCGTGAACCTGGTGATGGAAGGGATCCCGTTTTTCGAGCAATACCGCCCCTGGCTGCTGACGTACCACTTCCAGTCCTGGCTGCTCGTCTTCTCGCAGCCCACCCCGTGGGACCGCATGGCGGAATCGATCTGCGTCCTGGGAGCCTTCAACCTCACCAGTTTCCTGATCGGTGTCGCCGCCTTCCAGGCGCGCGACATCAAATCCTGACCAAGCCCGGCCCTCCGGCCGCCGGCCCCGGCTAAATCGCCGCCAACGCGCCGCGGATGAAGGCGTACGACTCGATGACCCCCGGCATCGGATTGTCGCCGTTGGCCTCATACTCCAGATTGACGTAGTGGGCGTAATTCAGCTCCTTGAGGGCCTTCAACACCCCGACGATGTCGATGATCCCCTGGCCGACCTCGGTTGGCTTTCCGCTCGCGGTGGCCGTGGTCACGTCCTTGAAGTGGAAATCGAGCAGGCGTTTGCCGCAGTCGTGAATGACCTCGACGGGGTCCTCCCCGATCCGCACCGTGTGCCCCACATCCATGCAGATTCCCATGCGCGGATCCCGGTCCTTCACCAGGCGGAGGACATCGCGGGGAGAGGGGTATTTCTTGTCGGTGGGCCCGTGGTTGTGGATGGCCACCAGGATGTCGTGCTCCTTCGCCGCCGTCTCAACCAAATCGAGGACGGTCGGATCGGGGCTGCACGTGATGGAACGCATGCCCGCGCGTTTGGCGTACGCAAAACTGTTTTGCACCTCGGCGGCGTTCTTCATGTAGATCACGCCCCCGCCCACCAGCACGAGCCCGGCCGCTTCGATTTTCCGGGCGGCCTCCTGGCACTGCGCCTCGTCGCTCTTCAGGGGCAAGTGCATGTCCTTGAGACAAATGTATTTCACGCCCACCTGTTTCGTCATTGCGATGGCGTGGTCCAGATCGAAACTGCGCAACGTATAGGAGGCCATGCCGAACTTGAGCCCGTTGAAATTATCCCGGGGCGTCTTGGTGGGGCCCGCCAACAGGGAGGACGGGGGCAGCGCGGCCGCCGCCACGAGACCGGTGGTGCCAAGGAGCCCGGAGCGGAAGAAGCGCCGGCGGGATAACGTGTCAGTCGCAGAGTGTGCTTTCATACTTGAGTGGATTGTCGACGCTCATTTCGCCCAGAAAGGAGGCGCGCGCGCAAGTTCGCTTTCCGTTCCGGGGCGATTTGATCGACGCTCGCAGGACATGCGGTTTGACAAGTCCCGACGGGCACCTGACCGTGGGGCCATGTTTGACGTCCATGAAAGCGAGGCGGCCACGGGGCTCGCTTACCCCGAACCCAGCCACCCGATTGCCGAAGGGTTCATGCAGCGTGATCACCACCGGGTCTATTGGCATGAATACGGCAACCCGGGCGGCGAACCGGTAATCTTCCTCCACGGGGGGCCCGGGGCCGGCTCGAAGGCCAGGCACGCCCGCTTCTTCAACCCTCGCAAATACCGCGTGGTGATGTTTGACCAACGCGGCTGCGGGCGGAGTGAGCCACGGGCCCAGGACGACCCCCGTGCGCTGGACGCCAACACAACGCTGGACCTGGTTGGCGACATCGTCGCGTTGCGCGCCGCGCGCGGATTGGCCGAACCGGCCCACATCTTCGGCGGGAGCTGGGGCAGCACGCTCGCGCTCGCCTACGCCATCCAGCACACCGCCGATATCAAGACCTTGATTCTCCGCGGCATCTTCCTCTGCCGCAAACCAGACCTCGACTACTTCTACCAAGGGAACGCCACCACCTACCCGGCCGGCATCGACCGGCCGGGGACCTACCTCTCCTACCCCGAGGCGTGGGCTCCGTTCGTCGAGACCATCGCCCAGGAAAAGCGCGGCAACATGATCCAAGCCTACGCCGAAATCTTCAACGCCACGTCGCACCCGCGGTTGGAGGAGGCCGCCAAAGCCTGGTCCGTCTGGGAGGGGGCGACGAGCTACCTCTCGCCCGGGCCCAACCTCGCGGACCACGAGGACCCTGAGTTCGCGAAGGCCTTTGCCCGCCTCGAAAACCACTACTTCACCCATCAGGCTTTCTTCCCCTCCCCCGACTACCTCTTGGATCACGCACCCGACTACGCCCACCTCCCGATCCACATTGTGCAGGGGCGGTTCGATCAGGTTTGTCCGCGGTTTCAAGCGGACCAGTTGGTGGCCGCGCTGCGGCGCGCCGCCCCGGGGCGGCCGCCGCATTACGTCGTGACCACCGCGGGACATAGCGCGTTCGAGCCCGAGACCGCGCGCGCCCTCACGCGGATCATGGACGATCTCTGATCGCCTCAGCCTCCGCTTCCGCCGCCAGCAATGCTGATATTATTGTGGGGCAGGCATCCTGCCTGCCATTTCCGGGGGCTTCGATCCCCGGGAACGCGGCTGGAAGCCGCGCTAATCGGCAGGCAAGATGCCTGCCCCACTCTCCCCCGCGATCCCCACTGGCGGCGCGCGACCGGTTTTGGTACCCTTTCGGCATGATGAAAACGCCCCGCCACCTGCTGCCGTGGGTCCTCTCTTTGACCGTCTTCCTCGGTGTGGCCCCGCTGACGCCCGCCGCGGAGAGCGGGCCACCCCGCGAACGCCTGCTGCTCGACTTCGCCTGGAAGTTCCACCTCGGAAACGACTGGGGAACCGGCGAGGATCTCGCCAAAGCCGGTTCCAGCGGCGGGCCCGCAAAGCGCGATTTCGCTGACACCGGCTGGCGGACGGTCAACCTGCCGCACGACTGGGCGATCGAACTTCCCTTCGACAGCCATGCCGACGGCTCCCACGGCTTCAAGCCGGTCGGCCCGGGCTATCCCGAGAACAGCGTCGGTTGGTACCGGCGCTCTTTTGACCTGCCCAAGGAGGACACCGGCAAGCGGATCTGGCTGGAGTTTGACGGCGCTTACCGTGACTCGCGCGTCTTCGTGAATGGTTATTTCGTCGGCCACCATGAGAGCGGTTACACCAGCTTTCGGTACGACATCACCGACCTGATGAACTGCGGGGGCAAGAACACCGTGGCGGTGCGGGTGGATGCCTCCCAGTTCGAAGGTTGGTTTTACGAGGGGGCGGGCATTTACCGCCATGTTTGGTTGGTGAAAACCGCCCCGGTAGCGGTCGTGCCGGACGGCGTGTTCGTTTACAGTTCGTTCGCCGGGAGCGAACCGGTGGCCAAGGCGGAAATCCACGCCGAGGCCCGGCTGCACAACAGTCGGCCGGAGGAAACCGCGGCCCGTGTCCAGTTCGAGATTCTCGACGCCAAGGGCCAGTCCGTCGCCCGCGGAGAGCGGGCCGCCCGCCTCGCCGCCGAAGCGGACACCACCGCGGCGGCACTGATTCCCCTGCGCTCGCCCGTCCTCTGGTCGCCGGAACATCCAGTGCTTTACCGGCTGGTGACGACGGTGGAGCTTGGGACCGTCGTGACCGACCGGATCGAGACAGAGTTCGGGGTTCGCACCACGGATTTCGACGCCACCCGCGGCTTCCTGCTCAACGGCCAGCCCTACGTGCTTAAGGGAACCTGCAACCACCAGGACCACGCCGGGGTGGGCGCGGCGCTCCCCGACCATCTCCAATGGTTCCGCATCAGCCGGTTGAAGGAAATGGGCGGCAACGCCTACCGCACCTCGCACAACCCGCCCACCCCGGAACTGCTGGAGGCCTGCGACCACCTGGGGATGCTGGTGATGGACGAAAACCGCCTGCTGGGCAGCGATGCCGCGAACCTCGCCCGGCTGGAAGGGCTCGTCCGGCGGGATCGCAACCACGCCAGTGTGGGCATCTGGTCGATCGCCAACGAGGAAGGGGTGCAGACCACCCCCACCGGCGGCCGCGTGGCAGAGACCATGCAGAATTTGGTGCACCGGCTGGACCCCACCCGCCGCGTGACCATGGCCGCCAACACCGGCAATGACTTCGGCGGACTGAACCGGATCATTGACGTGCGCGGCTGGAACTACAACATCGGCCGCGGCACCGACGACTACCACGCCGCCCACCCCCTCCAACCGAACGTGGGCACCGAGCAGGCCAGCACCGTTTGCACGCGCGGCATCTACGCCAACGATCAGGAAAAGGGCTACGTCAGCGCCTACGACGACAACGCGCCGCCCTGGGCGCACACGACCGAGACGTGGTGGAAGTTTTTCTCCGCGCGGCCCTGGCTCTCGGGGGGCTTCGCCTGGACCGGGTTTGATTACCGCGGCGAACCGACGCCCTACTCCTGGCCCTGCATCAACTCGCATTTCGGCATCGTCGACACCTGCGGTTTCCCCAAGGACAATTTCTACTATTACCAGGCATGGTGGGGCGATCGACCGCTGGCCCATCTGCTCCCGCATTGGAACTGGGCCGGTCACGAGGGCCAGGAGATCGACGTTCGCTGCTTTGCCAACGGGGATGAGGCCGAGCTTTTCCTCAACGGAACGAGCCTCGGCCGGAAGACCATCGAGAAGAACTCCCACGCGCGCTGGAAGGTGAACTACGCGCCGGGCACGCTCGCCGTGAAGTCCTTCCGCTCAGGACAGCCCGTCGCGGAGGACAAGGTCGAAACCACCGGGGCGCCCGCGGCGGTCCGGCTCACGCCGGACCGGCCGGCGATCCGCGCCGACGGCGAGGAAGTGAGTGTGATCACCGCCGCCGTGGTGGATGCCCAGGGACGCGTCGTGCCGCTCGCGGGGAATCTCCTCCACTTCGAGTTGCAAGGGCCCGGCCGGATTCTGGGTGTGGGCAACGGTGACCCAAGCTCGCACGAGGCCGACCTTTACGTGACGAAACCCGCGGTGCGCAGCCTGCCTTTGAACGAGTGGCGGATGAAGGAGGTCGGCAACCCCAAAAACTCCCCGGAAACCGCGGTGGGAGTGGAAGACACCCAGTGGCGCAAGGTGGATACGCGCGTCGGCGAAGGACCGCTCCGTCCGGGTCGTTCTGCGGTGTTCCGCGCCAATCTTAATATCACAGCGGAGGATCTCCAGAGCCGGGAAATCACCCTCAGCGCTGGGATGATCGACGACGAGGGGTGGCTGTACGTCAACGGCCAGTTCGCGGGAGAGGCGCATGATTGGTCCTCGTCCCCCTCGTTCCCGATCCGCCGCTTCCTGCGGGAGGGCCAGAACACCCTGGCGTTCGCCATCCAGAACCGGGAGGGCGCGGGCGGGCCGAACAAGGGCGTCACCGTCGAATTCCAAACCAAGCCGGCGGAGGTCGACTGGCGCCGCAGCGCCTTCAACGGCCTCGCCCAGATCATCATTCAGGGTGCCAAGGAGCCGGGCACCCTGGCGTTGACCGCGCGCGCCGAAGGCCTGAGCGAGGCAAAGCTGGCGCTGCCAGCGGAAAAGTGCGTGCCACGGCCGGCGGTGAATTAGAACTCGTTTGAAAAACGGTCCGGGGCGCGGGTTGCGAACGCGGCCGCCCGCTCCGAGCGGTGGGCGATCACCCCGGGGCCCCGTCAGTGCACGTAGAGCGCCGACTTCAGGTCGCGGACCATCACGCTGATCACCGGCTGCCGGCGTTCCGGTTGGGACTCCAAGCATCGCAGGATCACCTTTTCCAGATCAGGCGGCAAATCGGGGTTGTAATGGGTGGGGGGCACGAACTGGCTGCGGTCCAGTTGCCGGTTCAGGATCTCCGCCGGGGTGTCGCCGGGAAAGGGCTTCTGGTTGGTCAGCAACTCGTAGGCGGTGACGCCGAACGAGAAAATGTCTGCGGTGTGCGAGAGCGGCAGCCCTTGAAGCTGCTCCGGGGCCATGTACCCGGGCGTGCCGGGGTTCTTCTTGGAAACCTTCGTCGGCTTGGGCGGGATCGGTTGGGCCAAATCGAAATCGATGAGACGGACGCTTCCGTTGCGGGTGACCAGGATGTTCTCCGGCTTGTAGTCCAGATGCATGTACCCCTTGGCGTGCATGTGCTCCAGGCCCTCCGCCATGTCGATCAAGATCTGGGCGACATTCTCCACCAAGATCGGGTCCTGGCGGCCGTAGAGATCCTTGAGGTTGTCCGCCTCAAGGTATTGCATCAGGCAATAGTGCCGCCCCTCGATCTTGCCGTGCTCGACATAGCCGACGATGCCCGGGTGCCCGCTGATCTCGCGCAGGATGTCGCAGCCGTGGACGAAGCGTGCCCGCGCCATGAAGTTGAACCGCAGGCGCTGGTGCATCGTGCGCAGTGCAAAGGCTCGGTGGTGATCGTCGGTGGCCAGCCAGATGTCCGCCATCCCGCCACTGCTCATCAATTCCTGAAGGTAAAACCTCCCGAACCGCCCCGGCGAGGGTGCCGGGCCGCCCGGATTTCCACTTGTCGGGGAAGCCGCCATGCCCACTTTCTAGCATGGAACCAGGCCCGGCGCCACAGGATTCGGCGCACCCGCCGGGAACGACATCTGGTCGGATGGAACGTCGGCTTTGGCCAGGCCGTGACTGTGCACCTGGGATGGACTTGATTGCACCGCAGATGCTTACGAACAACGAGGACAAGTTGTCCCGCCGTAGCCTTCCTGCCCGCCGTAGCCTTGGCGAAGGCGGGGGCGAAGGCGGGCTTGCCGCGCCGAAGCTTCAGCGAAGGCGGGAGCCCTTGCACAAAAAGCTCTGGCAAGCGCGACGGATCCGTGTGAATAGTTACGCCTAACGCAAACAGCGAATGAAGGTCGCCATGCGCGCAGACTTTTGGAGGGCATGGGCCGGTGCCGCCCTAGCCCTCCTCTACCCCGAGAACTGCCAGCTCTGCCTGAAGGCCCGCGCGACGCCCGCCGAGGGATTTGTCTGCTCGGAGTGCCGGGGCGGCGCCCGCCTCATCAAGCCCCCCTTCTGCCAACAATGCGGCAGACCGTTCCCAGGGGCCATCACCGTGGAGTTCACCTGCTCGGTCTGCCAGGGGGCCGGGTGGAAGTTCGTCCGCGCCCGCTCGGCGGCCGAGGCCAAGGGGCCGGTGCTTGAAGTCATCCACCGGTACAAATACGCCCGCGCGCTGTGGTTCGAGCCGTTCCTCGCCGGCCTGCTGATCCAGCAGGCGCTTCCGGAGGTCGGGCGCGGGGAGTTCGACTGCGTGGTTCCGGTCCCGCTCCACCCGGTGAAACAGCGCGAACGGGAGTTCAACCAGGCCGAACGGCTGGCGCGTCGGCTGGCCGCCGCCGCCCGGCTCCCGCTGAACCCCAAAGCCGTGGTCCGGGTGGCCCCCACCCGCACCCAGACGCTGCTCACCCGCGAAGAACGCCTGGCGAACGTCCGCCGGGCTTTCGCTCCCCGGCCCGGTGCCCGCCTGAACGGTGCCCGGGTGCTGCTGGTGGACGACGTCCTGACCACCGGCGCCACCACCAGCGCCTGCGCCGGGGCGCTCCTGGCGGCCGGAGCCGCCTCCGTTTGCGTCTGGACAGTCGCCCGCGGAATATAGATAATCAGGAGAGCATGGCTACCACTGTGTTTACGAAGAAAACCCTGGGGCTGGAAACGGTCGAGCCGGCGGTCACCCCTCCCCCCCCCAGCACGGGCAACACCAACTTCGTCAAGAAACCCAAGCTCGCCTCCGGGAAGCCGAAGAAACGGGAGATCCCGGAGGGGCTCTGGACCAAGTGCAAAAAGTGCTCGACCATGGTGTTCGACAAGGACCTGGACGCCAACCTGAAGGTCTGCCCGCATTGCCAGCACCATTTCCCCATCGGTGCCCGGGAGCGCATCCACTCGCTGGTGGAAACCTGCACCTTCGAGGAGATGGACCCCGCGATGACCAGCGTCGATGTGCTGGCCTTCACCGGATCCGGCTCGTACACCTCCAAACTCGAAAAATACAAGCGTGACACCGGGCTGAAGGATGCCGTGCTCACCGGCCTCTGCCACATCGGCCCCTACCGGGTAGCCTTGGGGGTCATGGATTTCAGCTTCCTCGGGGGCTCGATGGGCTCCGTCGTCGGTGAAAAACTGGCCCGCCTGATCGAGCGCGCCACCGAGAAGGGACTCCCCATCATCATCGTCTCCACCAGCGGCGGCGCCCGGATGTACGAGGGCATGTTCAGCCTCATGCAGATGGCCAAGACCTGCGCGGCCCTGGCCTACCATGCCCAAGCCCGCCTGCCCTATATCAGCGTCCTCACCGACCCCACCACGGCGGGAGTCATGGCGAGTTACGCCAGCGTCGGAGATCTTATCCTCGCGGAGCCCTGCGCGATGATCGGCTTCGCCGGCCCCCGCGTCATCAAGGACACCACCCAGGCGGAACTCCCGCCCGGGTTCCAAACGGCGGAGTTCCTGCTCGACCATGGCTTGATCGACGCCATCGTGCCCCGCGGCGAGCTCAAGACCCGCCTCATGGACTACCTCGGATTCCTGACCGAGGGCGGCGAAGTGAAGGAAGCCGCCCGGGCGTAGGGCCCGCCCGCGATGGCCTCCCGCCGGGTGCGCGAGGAGCCACAGGAGAAGCGGACGCCAAACCGTCGCCGGCGGCCGGGCCCCAGCCAGCGGCGCTTAAGGTCCGCCACCACCGTCCCCGTTCCCACTGTGGAACGTCCTCCCCATAATCCTCAATCAACCATGCCCGCCTGCCCCTCCTCGATGATGAGCCTGCCCGCGCAAACGACTGGTTGAAATGCCCGCCGTAACGCCCCCTTGGGGTGTCGCGGAACCCCTTCGACATAAACCGGGAGACGCCCCGCCGCACAGGTCGAGGCACGGAACCCCGGGTGCCACTTCCAGCGGACTGGGAAACTACCACCCGTTCTGAGCTTGGCTTCAGGACCGGCTCTCAGCAGTGCCCAACAGCCGCTCGAGTCTGGCGACGACACTAGCTTGGTGGTCCGGCGCGAGGCTCAACGCGGACACGCGGAGGCGGAGCGTGTCTGGTGAAATCATCTTCTTCCCGATCAAGATCGCGACGAAGTTCAGGTCCTTTTCACGCCCCGCGGCCAGTTTGGCAGCCGCCAGGTCCTGCACTTCAAGGCACCACCCGGTGGTGCCGCCGGTGTTTTCGTTCCTGATCGGGATGAGGCGCGCTTCCCAGCCGGGCGGGAGCTTGGCTGTGTCCTCCGCCACGCCACGAGCATAGTATCCAAATGTGTCATGAAACATCGAACGCTCGCCGATCGCGCCGTCAATTTGGATGGCAAGATCGGGGCGCGCCCGGGGAAACACGTCCGCCTCCATCGAAATGGTGAGCGCGGGTGGTGGATGCGGGAACTGGCCCAACACCGCCTGACTGCCAATCACTACGATATCGGACTGGCCGGTGATCCCGCTGGAAGCGCGGATAATGTGCTCAAGCTCGGCGCGATTCATACTGCTTGAAAATGGCCAAGCGCTCGGCGGGTGGGAGGATGCCGCAAAACGGGCTCGACTGGCGGAGCCGCCTGGCGCGCTCGTCGTCGCTGGTGATCAGCGCGATGATCTCATCAAAGCTGAGGCGCTCCAGGCAATCCTGCCACTCCCGCAGCGCGAGTGGAGGATCCGGCTGCCGTTGGCCGATCCACCGCGCCAGGGTGTTACGGGCCCGGTCGAGCAGGGACGGATCGGCAAGGAGCCGTTGGGCTATGGCCCGGTCCAGGGCCAGACTGCGTTGGTCGATCCACTCGTGTGATCGCATGCAGCCAAGGCAAGCCCAAACGCCCCGGCGGGAAACGCGAGAATCCGCCGCGCGCGCGGCTTTCGCCGGGTCGGGATGGCGGGCGGCAGGTCCCGCTGAGGAGGATCCCGATCCGGCTCCGTGTCTGCAGCGCGCCCGGCTTCCGCTTGCGCGGGTTACAGGGGCATGTGGTTGAACGCCCGAATCGGCGCCCCAGGTTTGGGTCGGCATCGGTAATCAGCCCCACATCACCGGCAGAACAGAGGGGCAAGCTCACACATTCGTTGCCCCATCTGCGCGCTGGCGCCACCAGAAGCCCCCGCCCTGCCCGGCCGGACGCTATCCTTCGAGCTTTCCGCGGATCCATGCCGGGTCCCTTCGCAGATCGACCACCGCCCACACCACCACGGCCCCTTCTTCCACGGTATAGAATATGCCGCAGGGGAAAACTCTGCTCAGGAGGCGGTGGTAATCGTGATAAACCACCCGGTGACTACCAGCCGATGCGCTCAATCCCTCGATATCCGCACGAAGACAGGCCACGAAGTAGTCGCCCAGTCCGGCCTCCTGCGCCTCGTAAAAGAGAAATCCATCGTTGAGGTCCTCGAGTGCGTCCTCGGAAATCCGCCCGTGGATCATGGTCTCCCGAGAGTGCCTTTCACAGACTCCCAATCGACCAGTCGCGCGGTGCCTTCCTGGACCCGCGCGCGGCGGCGATCCAAGAGGTCTTTCTGTTGCTGCGTAACGCCCAGATCGTCGAATCGATCGCGGAAATCCTCCCAGATGGCTTGCATGATCTGCATCTTCTCGCAAATCGGCAGTGCTTTGACTTCTTCCGCTGTCATGGAAGTAGCATAACGCGGCTGTGGCGTGTCGGCGAGCCTCTTCTTTCGCCAGAACAGGCAACACAACCAGGCACCGCCCACAGGGGGGCATCCTGTCCGCGCCGGGAATGGGCTCCACCGGGGCGCGTGCGAATGGCCAGCCGGGGAATTCGCGTTGCGGGGGGGGATCTGGATGCCGTCTGATAGTGGGTCGCGGAAGAGACCGGACCGGTCCCCCCGGCCCGGTCCCCGGCCTCGGCAACACTGCCCAGAGAGCCCGGGGAAAAAGCGGGCGGACTCACCTTTTTTCCTCCATCTGCGCGCTTGCGCCGCCGGGATGGCTGTGGCAAAGTGCGCGCGTCCGGACCGAAAGGGACGGCCTGCCAGAGTAGCTCAGGGGTAGAGCAGAGGACTCATAAGCCTTTGGTCGGGGGTTCAATTCCCTCCTCTGGCACCATCCCATTCCCCCCGCCCGGACCGGTCAATCCTCGCGGCGCACCGTGAGCAGGAAGAGCCCCGTAGCCACCAAAACCGA
>Ga0182030_10005546_pt1 | contig 26744 bp, 21 predicted proteins | sample 812S3MmetaG_FD_121299 | JGI IMG/M metagenome (GOLD analysis project Ga0182030, IMG submission 121299) | Permafrost microbial communities from Stordalen Mire, Sweden - 812S3M metaG (Illumina Assembly) | ecosystem: Environmental > Terrestrial > Soil > Wetlands > Permafrost | place: Sweden...
CGCGCACAAGGCGCTGGCTCGTTTCCAGCCCAAACCGGAACCTGAGAAGAAGACATGAGCGACACCACGGCCGGAATGCGGCGAAAGATCGCCGGAGCCGGGGATCTCCAATCCGTGGTCCGTACCATGAAGGCCGTGGCCGCATCGAGCATCGGGCAATACGAGGAATCGGTGAGCGCACTGGCGGAGTTCAATCGTGCCGTGGAACTCGGATTGGGTGCATGCTTCCGGGAAAACGGTCCCGCTCCCCTGACCCCGGAACGGAAGGTACCGGGCGCCATCGGCGCGGTCGTGTTCGGATCGGACCAGGGACTGGTGGGACAGTTCAACGACGTGGTGGCCGATTTTGCGATCGAAACCCTCGCGGCTCTGCCTGGCGAGCATGAGGTCTGGGCCGTCGGCGAGCGCGTTTATGAGCGCCTTTCGGACGCGGGCCTGCCGCTGCGGGGACTCTTCCCCGTGCCGAACTCCGTCAAGGCCATCACCCCGCTCGTCGGCCAGATTCTCCTGGGCGCCGAGGCGCGCGAACACCGCGGCGAAATCGCCGAGCTCCACCTTTTTCACAATCGTCCCAATTCAGGGGCAGTCTATGAACCCATTGACCAGCGCCTGTTACCGCTGGACGAAGAATGGCGGCGCCATCTCGCCGCGCTTCCCTGGCCCACGAAAAGCTTGCCTGAGGTTATCGGTGGCGGCACTGAAACCTTGCGGGCATTCATCAGTGGGTATCTTTTCGTGTCGATCTTTCGGGCGTGCGCCGAATCGCTGGCGAGCGAAAACGCCAGCCGCCTGGCAGCCATGCAACGCGCCGACAAGAATATCGACGAATTGCTAGAGGATCTTAATCGCACATTTCATCGGCTGCGCCAGAATGGCATCGACGAGGAGCTGTTCGACGTTGTCTCCGGCTTCGAAGCATTGACGCCGAAAGGATCGAGATGAAAATCGATTCAAAGGATGTGCTGGATTCTCTCCGTGAACGGAAGATGGTATATCCCTCCACCAGTCCGAAACGCCGGCGGGAATTGCAAGCCATCCGCACGCTGCTAGCGAAACAGGTATGACCTTATGGCTACCGCTATAGTTGTCCAGACTCCCACCGGCCTCACGAGCGAGGAAGTCCGTAGCCGGCTCGAAAAGTTCGGTCCGAACGCCGTGCCCGACACGGCTTTGCACCCGCTCCGCAGGGCATTCACTCACCTCTGGGCGCCGGTACCCTGGATGCTGGAAGCTGCGGTCGTGCTCGAGATTGTCCTCGGTAAATACATCGAAGCTGGAGTGATTGCGGTCCTCCTGGCCTTCAACGCTGCTCTTGGGTTCTTCCAGGAAGGGCGCGCGCAGGCGACTCTCGCCGCTCTGAAATCGCGGCTCGCGCTGAACGCGTCGGTCCGTCGCGATAATGCCTGGGCCACCGTGCCTGCTTCCGGGCTGGTACCCGGCGATATTGTGAAGTTGTCGCTCGGCGCCGTAGTTGCCGCCGACGTGCGTCTGACCGGAGGCGAGATCCTGCTTGACCAGTCCATGCTCACCGGCGAATCGGTACCCATCGAAGCCGGCGCCGGATTCGAAACGTACGCCGGAGCGCTGGTGCGGCGCGGCGAAGCTGTCGCGGAAGTGACGGCCACCGGGACGCGCACCAAGTTCGGACGCACGGCGGAGTTGGTTCGCACCGCGCACGTCGAAAGTTCCCAGCAAAAGGCCGTCCTGCGCGTGGTGCGCAATCTCGCCATCTGCAGCGGCGCCATCATTGTGCTCCTCGTGGGATATGCCCACTCTCTCAGGATGCCGGTGAGTGAGATCGTTCCGCTGGTGCTCACGGCCGTTCTGGGGTCGATCCCGGTAGCTCTGCCCGCCACCTTTACGCTCGCGGCGGCGCTCGGCGCGCGGGCGCTGGCGCTTCTCGGTGTCCTGCCCACGCGCCTCTCCGCTGTGGATGAAGCGGCAAGCATCGAGGTCCTGTGCGCCGACAAGACGGGCACTCTGACGCAAAACGAGCTGACCGTAACCAGCGTTCAGGCCATGCCCGGCTTCGACGAGGCGCACGTCCTGGGGTTGGCTGCCCTGGCCAGTTCGGACGGCGGGCAAGATCCCGTAGATGCCGCCATCCGTGGCGCCGCTACCAAGAAGGTCGCTTCCGATCTACCGAAACTGAGCAAATTTGTGCCGTTCGATCCCGCCACGAAGATGTCGGAAGCGACGGCTGTCGATGGCAGTGGCGCAACGGTCCGGGTGGTGAAGGGAGCCTTCACGGCAGTTACCGGCCTCGCGCCGGCGCCGCCGGACGCGTCCACGAAGACGGACCAACTGGAGGCGCAGGGCTACCGGGTGCTGGCCGTCGCAGTGGGCCCTCCAGCAGCGCTGAAGATCGCGGGGATCGTCGCCCTGAGCGATCCGCCGAGAGCGGATTCGGCGGCGCTCATCGCCGAGTTGCACACCCTCGGAGTCCGCACCGTGATGCTGACGGGCGATGCCCCGGCGACGGCAGAAATCGTGGCCCGCGCGATAGGCCTGGACGGAGCGGTCTCGCCACCCGGACCAATCCCCGCCGGGGTGCGTCCCGCGGATTTCGCGGTCTTCGCCGGCGTTCTTCCCGAGGCAAAATACAACCTCGTCAAGGCGTTTCAAAAGAGCGGCCATACTGTCGGCATGTGCGGCGACGGCGCCAACGACGCGCCGGCTCTCCGCCAGGCGCAAATGGGAATTGCCGTATCGACTGCGACCGATGTCGCCAAGTCAGCGGCTGGCATTGTGCTGACTAAGCCGGGCCTCGGCGGCATCGTCGCTTCGGTAAAAGAGGGCCGCGTGACGTTCCAGCGCATCCTGACTTACACGCTCAACTCAGTTACCGGCAAGATCTCAAAGCTGTTCTTTCTGGCCGTAGGTCTGGTCATGACCGGGCACGCCATCCTGACTCCTATGTTGATGGTGATTATCATGCTCACCGGCGACCTCCTGGGAATGTCCTTGACGACGGACAACGTACGGCCGTCCCCATTGCCCAATGTCTGGCGAATCGGTGCGTTGACGATCGCGGGTGTTTTCATAGGAGTCTGCGAACTGATCTTTTGTACCGCCGTCCTGGCGGTCGCCAAGTTCCGCCTGGGTTTTGACATCGATATGTTAAGGAGCTTGGCCTTCGTGGCCATCGTGTTCGGAAACCAAGCAACCACTTATACGAATCGGGAACGCCAGCGCCTGGGATCCTGTCGCCCAAGCCCGTTGCTCGTCGGGTGCTCCGCACTCGATCTGCTGATCGCTTCCACGCTGGCCACTTGCGGAATCGCCATGAGCCCTCTGCCCATACTCGTCGTGGGAGGAACTCTGGTGTCGGCGGCCGCCTTCGCATTCCTCGTGGACTTCGCAAAGGCGCCCTTGTTTAACCGTCTCAAGATCGCATAGGAAAGGATGGGGCGCGAAAGCCGATTCGTCGGTAAGCGAGCTTTGCCTTAACTCAGAGTCCATTGAGTCTCGCAGACTTGGGTGACAGCGCTGGTGGGGCGGGCTTTAGCCTGCGCGGGGCTTCAGCCCCGCCGAACTGTAACCGTATCATGCGAGGCTCAATAAGGGCTGCCAGGACCTGGTCGCTAGTGTCGGGCAGGAGCACGCCGCGAGCCTTCAAGAATCCGTCCAGGTGGGTATCCGCTTGACTCAGGTTGGCCCAGGAAGGCCGCTATGCCTTGCGCAAACAAGGTGCGCCGCACACAAGAGGTCGAGGCCACCTGAGTGAACGGGACTTCCGTTTCCGTCTATCTCAAAGCGAGATGCGGTACCGCAACTGACGGGCTTGAGCACGGTCAATTTACCGGAAGGCACTTCTTCGACGGTGAGCGCCTCGTCACGAGAGCGCGAGATCCCCCCAGGCTCCGCAGCGAATTGCCACGCCATCTCTTCGGGAACATCGGACTGAATAAACATTCCATGGCTTTTAGTTTTGGGCTCACTATCCGTGAGCGTGTGCCGTACGGGTTGTAAACGCCGGTTGGAGAGGCGCGGCTACGCGAACGGAACGAGCTTTGAAGTTCGGATGCGGGCATCCCTCGTCAGCAAAGGCACCCGGTAGGTCAAACTAGTGGCCGCGATCAGTTCGTCGGCAGGATCGCTCTTGAAGTCCAGCGCCGCGAGGCTCAAACAGACTTCTCGACTCAGGGGCCAGACCTCGATGCCCCCAAGGGCTTGCGATAGTAGCGGACTCTCTAGTCCAAGAGTGATTCTCCCTAACTGATGAAGTTTCGCGATCTCCCAGAGTACGATGGCCGAGATTCCCCAGCGATGGCGTGCGAGCACCGCCTTCTCGCGGCGCGTAACAGTGCCCAGCAATGCAAAGAGCAGGATATGGGTATCAAGATTCAGCATCCCAAGCCGTTCCTGTAGAGAGAATATCCCCGCGGATCTCGAACTTCCCGGCAAGGCTACCGATCAAGTCGGCGTTGTTGTCACGAAGGGGTGCGATGCGCGCGACCGGCCGCCCCCGCCGGGTGATCACGAGACCCTCCGGGGGCAAGTGGTCCAACAAAGTCAGACATTGGCTGCGGAATGCAGAAGCGTTGAGACTCTTCATGACATCTTCAATTGTACAACTCAGTTGTACAAGTCCGCAAATGGCGGTGGGACGGCATAGTTCAGTGCCATGCCGCACGCTACCGTGGATCCGCGCCGAGTGAACTTCAGCCCATCTGAGGATCTCCGCGTTCTGTATCTGCAACCACCTTCCGGGGAGAGGTAGCCGCCGGTGTTATGATTCCCGTAACGCCCCGTGAAACTGCTTATCTTCTCCGACATTCACAACGACTGGAAGGCGCTCGACAGTCTGCTGGCCATCGAGGCCGACTACTATATCGCCGCGGGCGACCAGGTGACTTGGGCGAAGGGAATCGACCGCGCCGGCGAGATTCTGGCGCAGCGCGGCGATAAGGTGTACGTGCTGCCGGGGAATCACGAGTCGGCCGATATGGTCGCGGGCATGTGCGCGCGGCACGGACTGCACGACCTCCACGAGCGGCACATACAGGTGGGCAAATGGAACGTGGCGGGCTTGGGGTACTCCAGCCCGACGCCGTTCCACACGCCGGGGGAATATAGCGAGCCGCAGATCGAAGAGCGCTTGCAGCGGTTTGCCGAGTTGTCGCCGCTGGTGCTGGTGTGTCACGCCCCGCCATACGGTACTGCGCTCGATCAAATATGGCCGGGATTGCATGCGGGGTCGCGGTCGGTGCGGGAGTTCATCGACAAATATCAGCCGGCGCATTTCTTCTGCGGCCACATCCATGAAGCGGAAGGCGTGGCGATCGAGATGGGGCGGACGCACGCGATGAATGTCGGGAAGGCCGGGCATTTGTTAGAATTGGAATGAATCCCCATGACATTAGAAGAGTTAGAACGCTCCTACCAGCCTCTCCGCGACCAAGCCCTGGCCGTGCGGAGGTATCTTTGACGCTCCTCGACAGAAGCAGAAGCTAGCCACAACCGAAGACCAAATCTCCGCGCCCGACTTCTGGAACCAGCCCGAGAAGAGCCAGAAAGTCATGCAGGAGCGCAAGAAATTGGAGCAAGCCATCTCCAACGACGAGCGCATCCGCGCCATGACGGACGATCTCGACACGCTGTTCGAACTGGCGCGCGAGGGTGAGAACGTCCAGGCCGATATCGAGCGTGACAGCAAGGCTTACGGCGAACTGCTGGAGCGTTTGGAGACGGCCATGCTACTCTCCGGCCCGAACGACGCACGCAGCGCGATCATGACCATCCATCCCGGCGCCGGCGGTACCGAGAGCCAGGATTGGGCCGAGATGCTGCTGCGCATGTACCTGCGATGGGCCGAACGCGACGGCTTCCAGACGGTGGTCACGGACCGGTTGGAGGGCGAAGGCGCGGGTATCAAATCGGTGACGTTCGAGGTGAATGGCGAGAACGCTTACGGCCTGCTGCAATCGGAGATCGGGGTGCATCGACTGGTGCGCATTTCGCCCTTCGACTCTGCCGCGAGGCGGCACACGTCGTTCGCCTCGGTGTTCGTTTACCCGCAGGTGGACGACGAAATCAAGATCGACATCAAGCTGGACGATCTGCGCATCGACACCTTCCGCTCGTCGGGCGCGGGCGGGCAGCACGTCAATATGACCGATTCGGCGGTGCGGATTACGCACTTCCCTTCGGGCATCGTGGTGCAGTGCCAGAATGAGCGGTCGCAACATAAGAACCGCGAGACCGCCATGAAGCAGTTGAAGGCGCGGATGTACGAGCGTGAGCTCGACAAGAAGCGCGAGGAAACGCGCAAGACCGAGGATTCGAAGCTTGAGATTAATTTCGGCAGCCAAATCCGCAACTACGTCCTGGCGCCCTATCGACTGGTGAAAGACCTGCGCAGCAAGCTGGCGATGGGCGACGTGGACCGCGTGCTGGAGGGGGACCTGGAGCCGCTGATCCACGCGTTCCTGGTGTGGCGTAAGACCGGAAAAGTCGCCGGCGACGACAAGGACGAGTCGCCCGAGTGAGCCTGGAGCAGGCAGCCGCGCTGATTCGCGCCGGAAAATTGGTGGCGTTTCCGACCGAGACAGTGTACGGGCTGGGAGCGAACGCACTGGACGCCGCGGCGGTGGCGCGCATCTTCGAGGCGAAGGGCCGGCCGCGGACCAGTCCGCTGATCGTACATGTCGATTCCGTGGAGATGGCGCGCGGGTTGGCGTCGGAATGGCCGGAGGCGGCGGAAACATTGGCGCGGCGCTACTGGCCTGGTCCTTTGACGCTGGTGGTGCCCAAGGCCGCAGTGGTTCCGGACATCGTGACCGCAGGATTGCCGACGGTCGGGCTGCGTATGCCGGCGCATCCTTTGGCGCTGGAGTTAATTCGCCATGCGGGGGTGCCGATCGCCGCGCCCAGTGCCAATCGCTTCACGGAACTCTCGCCCACGCTCGCGGGGCACGTGCCGGAGGGACTCGCGGACTATGTGGTGGATGGCGGACCGGCGCGAGTGGGCATCGAATCGACAGTGCTCTCGCTGGCGGGCGTGCCGACGCTGCTGCGTCCGGGGGTGATTCCACTGACGGAGATCGAAGCGCTGATCGGGCCGGTGGTGGCGGGCGAAACTCCCGCGGATGGTGCGCACGCATCGCCGGGGATGCATCGCCGGCACTATCGTCCGGTGACCCCGCTCTATCTGGTGGAGCGCGGCGAGCGTCCGCCGGTGGAGTGCGGTGCGTGGCTGCGCATCGGGCAGGAGATGCCGGGCGATCCCGCTGCGTATGCCGCGGCGTTGTACCAAACGTTGCACCGGTTGGACGGTGAGCGGGTCGGCGGGATTGCGGTGGAAGTTCCGCCGGATACGCCGGAATGGGCTGGCGTGCTGGATCGATTGCGGCACGCGGCGGAATAAACGCGCGAGGAAGATATTTCACCGCGGAGACGCTGAGTCGCAGAGAAAGCCCAAAGTCAAAACCGGAGAGCGCGGAGCGAGCTGAGAGCGCTGAGGGATGGCAGGCGCGGTGCTGACAGAGAGCGATCCGCGGCGGCTGTTGTGCTGGATCGAAGCGGCACACGGCGGGATAAGCTTCACCGGGGCGACGCCGGGTCGCAGAGAAAGTGCCAAGTCAAAAGCGGAGAGCGCGGAGCGAGCTGAGAGCGCTGAGGGACGGCAGGCGCGGTGCTGAAAGAGAGCGATCTGCGGCGGCGATAAGCTTCGCCGAGGCGACGCTGAGTCGCAGAGAAAGCGCAAAGTCGAAACCGGAGAGCGCCGAGGGAGTGCTGGCACGGTGCTGACAGATACGGTTCCGTGACTACAGGCCAGATACCCCCTATTTCGGAGTGTAGCATCGGAATATAATGCGGTCATGGTACTGCTCGCGAGGAAGTCAGTGTTTCGACTCCCCTCAGCACTCCTGCTGATGGTGGCGGGGGCTTTCGGTCAAAGCCTGCCCACGGTAAAAGACTGGGCCGGGATGACGCCGGCCGAGAAACTGGTATGGAGCAATCTCAAGGTCGCATGGAACGGGAGTTCCGTGGGGCCCGAGATTCGCGCCCAGGTGGAGAAACTGAACCAAGTCGCTTTGGCCGCGGTGGCGGCGGGCGACCACATGGCATGCGTCAAGAATGTGAGCCACGCCATCGCGCTGCTGCACGGCCAGGATTGGACGCCGCAACGCGCCTTCGTCGCCGCCATGACGGTGGATTTGGACCACGCCGTGGTGGCGCCCGGAGATCCCGTCAAAATTCATCTGGGGCATTCGTTCGCGCTGGATGAAAAGCTGACCGGTTCACTGAAGGTCGCGGTGTCTTTGCAGGAAGGCTCTGCCGGTTTGCGGGCGCGAGACACCGAACTGAAATTCGTGGATGTCCCCAACGGGGATTGGTCGCGCACGCCGCAGGATATTGAGATCGCGGCGCCCAATGTGCACTGCGTCAATTGCCGGATCGTGGTGGCAATCGGCGATCCGGCGGTACGGAAGACCGTCCCGCTCCGCATTTTGCCCGGGCTGGCGGACTTGAACAAGCGAATTGCCGCGGCGAACGGGCGCGTGGCAGCTTTGGAAGCCAAGCCCGATATGGCGGCCGAACTGGCGCCAATCCAGTATCGCCTCTCGCTGACGGACGAAGCGTCGTTCAACGAAGCTGACACGGCTCTCGGCGCTGTGGAAGCGGGCGGTCATCCGTGGGCCGGGCGGCGCGGCGATTTCCGCCTGGCCTATCGCTCCTCGGTGGACAATATGCTGCAGCCGTATCGGCTGTTCGTTCCGAGCGCTTACGACGGGAGCAAGGCCTATCCGCTCATCCTGGCACTGCATGGCGCGGGACGCGACGAGAACTTCTACTTTGACAGCGTGGAGGACGGGCAGATCAAGGCCCTCGCAGAGAAACGCGGGTACATCGTGGCGTGTCCGCGAGGGCGCGATCCGCTCTCCCTATACGTGGGCGACGGCGAGCGCGACGCGATGGACGTGCTGGCCAGTGTGCGGGGATTCTTCAAAGTGGACACGGCCCGCGTTTATTTGGCAGGGCATGACACGGGTGGCGCGGCGGCCTGGTCGATCGCGATGCATCGGCCGGGAGTCTTCGCGGCATTGTCGGCCAGCGCTCCGGCGGTATTCTTTCTGACTCCGGATGATATGGCTGGCCTGAAGGCGGTACCGCAGGTGGTGGTGCAGGGCGATCAGGATACCCAGGTCCCGGTGAAGCAGACGCGGCTGTTTACGGAGGCTGCTCGCAAGGCAGGCGCGAAGGTCAAATACTTGGAAATCTCGGGAGCAGGACACGCGGATGTCGCAGGTTCCGCGCTCGCGGAGATGTTCGACTGGTTCGACGCTCACTCCGGGCCGGGGGCGTAGCGGAGGGCGAAGATAAGAATTCACAGCAGAGGCGCGGAGACGCAGAGAAAAACACAAAGTCAAAACCGGAGAGCGCAGAGCGGGCAGAGAGCGCTGGCGGACTGCTGGCGCGGTGCGGGCGAGACGATTCTTCACGTTAGCGGCATCGGCAGTTCCTATCGAAACCCTGGTGACCTTGCTGCCGTCTGACCATTTGAGCCGGGATCGGCGATTGGGCAAGCTAAACCATGCCTCACCGTTTGATAATAGAAGCGATGACCAGCGAGGCGGTTTGCCCCAAGTGCGGTGGCATGGGGTTCATTATTACGGAACACGCCCATATGAGCGGCGCCACGCCCTGCGATTGCCGCGCGCAGGGCCGTGCCGCGCGCCTGGAGGATCAATCCCAGATTCCGGTGCTGTATCGCAAGTCTTCGTTCGAAAACTTCGTGGTGCCGGGCAATGAGAACCCTACGGCGCGGCGGGAACTGACCACGGTGCTGCTGGCCGTGAAGCAGTTCGTGCGCGATTTTCCCAATGAGAAACGGCCCGGCCTGCTGCTGATCGGCGAGACGGGATGCGGCAAGACGCACCTCTCGGTGGCGGCGCTGCGAGAGATCATCGCCAAGGGGTTCGAGGGGCTGTTCGTAAATTATCAGACGCTGCTGAACAGCATTAAGGCCGGGTACGATGCCGCCTCCAATTCTTCCAATCGCGAAGCCTACCAGACGGCGCTGGACTCGGAAGTGCTGCTGCTCGACGACCTGGGCGCGCATCGCACCACCGATTGGGTGGAAGACACCATCAACTCGATCATCACGTACCGGTGCGATAACCGGAAGCCTCTGCTCGCCACCACCAACATGCCCGACCCGGACGCGGGCAGCGTCACCTTCCAACGGTCGGGGCTCGACAAGCCGGAATACCGGCGCACGCTGGCCGAACAGATCGGCGCCCGCGCCCGCTCGCGGCTGTTTGAGATGTGCACGGTGATCCGCATGCCGTTGATCGAAGATTACCGCATCCGAAAGGGCAAACAATTTTGAGGCGTCTGGCCGCACTGCTGGTGCTGTTCGCCGCCACACTGCCCGCGCCTCCCGCGCCCACGCCGCACGATTATGTGCAGGCCGTCGAGTTCCCCTATTACTTGTGCCCGCGCACGCTGTGGGAGCGCGAACTGGTGTGGCTCAAGAATATCGGCGTGCAGACGGTGGAGTTTTCGATTCCGTGGAACTGGCATCAGGTGCAGCCGGGCGATTACGATTTCACCGGCCGCACCAGTCCGCGGCGCGACCTGGTGGCCTTCATCAAGATTCTGCGTAAGCTCGATCTGCAGGCGTGGGTGCGCCCCTTGCCGCCGGTGAGCGGCTTCCTCAACAACGGCGCGCCCGCGGGATCCGACGCGCGTTCGCAGCGTGCCTGGCTACGGCGGCTCGAACAGCTGCTCACGACGCAGACCGCGGCCCACGGTGGGCCGATCGCATATGTGGAAGGCCGCGCGCTGGCCATCGATGCGGGCGCGCCTCCGGCGCAGGTGACGACGATTTCCGCCGTCGATCCGGATGCCCTCGGGAAGAGCCGCGATGCGCTGGCAGCGTCTGCTTCCGGCGCGATTTTGTGGACCCACGTGGAGGATTCGCTGTACCCCGCGGGTTGGGCCGCCGACCCAACGACGTTACTGCGGCCGGGCGCAGTGGGCCTGAGCGGCGACGAGCGTCCCACCGCGATTCCGCTGCGCCGCAACGCTGCTTTGTTGCGCAAGTGGGGGCCGATGCGCCCTGGATTGCATCCCGTCATCATGCCGAAACCGGCCTCGGGAAAGTTGCCTGACGGCGTGACGGCGAATGAACTGGTATCGCAGGGCGTGAGCGCCATCAGCATTACCAATCGCGGAAACGCGCCCTTTCACGACGAGCTGCGCGTCTTCGAGCCGCTGTCGAAGCGCACGCTGGTCATTCCTTCGGTGACCGTTCCGGCGGGCGAGTCGCTCTGGCTGCCGCTGGACGTTTCTGTGGGGCCGATGGGGCTATGCCACGAGTGCACGCAGTTTTCCGAGGCCGAACACATTGTCTACGCCACCGCAGAATTGCTGACCGTCGAATTCGAAAACGGAATTCTGGCAATGGAGTTCGCGGCGCCGGTGGGCGGCGAGATGATTTTGCAACTGGCGCGCAAGCCTGTGGGCCCGTATCTGGCATCGGGAAAACCCACGGAGTTCGAATGGGACGATAAAGCGCTGCGGGCGCGCTTCGTCATCCCGGCGAACACCGCGAACGGCAACCGCGTACGGGTGGGCATCGCCATGGAGGAGCCGGAGACGTCGGCATTTTTTAACGAAGCGCGCCGACTGATCATCGGACAGAAGAACATGGTGTCGACGGCCTACTCTTCGGCCGAAGTGGCGGCGCGCTCTCGCATGCGGCTGCCGGAGGGATTCACGGCGGCGCCGACGCCGATATCGCCCAACGAGATCGACTACGAAGTCGCCACGCCCGCCGAGGCGTTGCACGGCGATTATGCCGACCTGGCGCTGGAAGCGGACGGGGTTCCATTGGGCCGCGCGCACCTGCAGATGTTTCGCCCGGTCTCCATCCGGCTGATGGAAGCGATACAGATTCACTTCGGGACGGAGGCCGAATTGACGCCGGATCCGCCCATTGCACCCATCGAACCGAAAGCCGGGAGCGATCTGGAGCTTGCGCTGAGGAACAACTGGCCCGGCATCCAGAATTACACGCTGTCGGCCGCGGGCGAGGGGCTCGATATTTTCCCGGCGAAGTTCGAAGTGGCCGTGGATGCCATGGCGGAGCGGCGCACTCCGCTGCGCATTTTCGCGAAGGAGGGAGTAGACGGCCTGCGCGACTGGAGTCTGAAAGTAGGCGGCGGCGCGGCGCAGGATCTGCCTATGCGCGTGCTGCTGCTGCCGCGCGGGCGTACGGTGGCGTGGTCGGCGGACCTGGATGGCGACGGGTCGCCGGAGTGGGTGCTGGAGACGCAGAAGGTCCGGGCGATTTTCTCGTCGCAGGATGGCGGGCGGTGGATGGAGTTTAACTGGAAGGACACCAATCTGAATTTTCTGCCAGTGCGGGGAGTTTTCGCGGCGGCAGGTGCGGTGGAGGTCCATGCCGTGGGGGATAGCCTGGAGTTCGTGGGGAAGGGGTGGAAGCGGACTGTGCGTCTGACGAATACTACGCTGTCGATCGAGCAGACCACGCCGCTGCCGGCCGACCAGCTGACACCCGACCGGAGGGGAAATGTCGATTTCCAAATCGAGCATCCCGCGGCGAATCGCGCGACGTATACCTTAAGGTAGGACACGCTTTAGCTTGTCCAGGCGAGCGGAGCTCGCCCCCGTCGGCAGGCGATTTCGTATACCGTTATAATCATTTCGGTCGCCCTACGTCATCGTTAATGGACCCTTATGTTCCCTAGCTCCCAATCCACCGAAGTCTCGCGGCCCGATGTGCGTTCCGGTATCGATGTCCGGCTGATTGCAGGCGTTCTCCTGCTGGCCGCCGCGGCGGTATGCACGTGGTGGACTATCGGCGGGCTTTCGAAAAGGCGCGTGCTCCGGATGGAACTCGCTGAGATCAGCCATGCGCGCTATGACCTGCTGAATGTGGACCACTGGGTGGCGAAATTGGTGCCCATCCTGAATGAGAAGGTGGACGCCATCGACTTGAAGTCGGCGACTCAGGGGCTTCGTCCGACGGTCGAAAAAGCCCTCTATGAGCTGCTCGATCAGGTGAAGCAGAAGATGAGCGCCCCCGATCCGCAGAACAAGGGCGGCGGGTTGATGGGTGGGGCGGGCGCGATGATGGCCAACATGATGATCGGCGCGCTGAAGCCGCACGTTCCGGAATACACGGATGTGGTGCTGGCGCAACTGCGCAAGCCGGAGAACGAAGCGGCACTCAAGACGTACCTCAAGGGTGTGTTGGCGGATGGTGCGAAGACCACGTTGGGGAAGGTGGACACGCGATACTACGCCTACATCCTGAAGGAACACGGCTGCCAGGATGGCGCCGCATGCCGGCAGGAACTCGGCAGGCAGATCAACGACTTGGATGACAAGGTCACTTACTACTACCTGACGGCGCTGACTGCTAGCGCCGTGGCATTCGTGCTGCTGATGGTCGGGCGGCCGGTGCTGGCGAGGGCCGCGATCGTGGTGCTGCTGCTGTTCTGCATGGTGCTGCTGGCGGGCGGCATATTCACGCCGATGCTCGAGGTGGAGGCGAAAATCTCGCGGCTGGGCTTGACATTTCTGGGCGATCCCATCGAGTTCGGCGAACAGGTGCTCTACTTCCAGAGCAAGAGCGTGCTGGAAGTGTTTCGTACGCTGGTCACCATGGGGCGGCCGGATATGTGGATTGTCGGGGTTCTGGTGCTGATGTTCAGCGTGGTGTTTCCGACCATGAAGATCTTGACGTTGGGGCTGTGTTTGGCTAAACCAGCGTTGCTGAAGACCAGCCGCCTGGCCAAGTTTTTCGCGCTGGAGTCGTCGAAATGGTCGATGGCCGACGTGATGGCGCTGGCGATCTTTATGTCGTTCGTGGCGTTCAACGGGATCGTCTCGAATACCATGAGCGGGCTCAGGCAAAGCGGCGCCGATCTCGTGATTCCGACGGATAGCTCGAAGATACTGCCGGGGTATTTCCTCTTTATCGGGTTCTGTCTGGCGAGTTTGTTTCTGTCGAAGAAATTGGAGCGGGGAATTCGGACGGCACAAGCTTCGGACGCGGAGTAGTGGTGGCGCGGAGCTCAAAGATCCCCAATGATACAATCCCCTCGCAGGCCGCCGGATGCTCGGCGCGAGTTGCACGGGGGAAGACTGTCTTCGTGTGGCAGGCAATCTTGCCTGCAGGCGGCCTTTTAGGCCGCCGTTTTCAGTGTGCGGCGAATTCTTCGGGCTTCTGGACCGCGCCCTGGCGATAGGCGAAGCCAAAGAAATGGGGCTGAATCCCTCCGCAGACTGAAGTCTGCCCACGAATGGCCAAAGCCCAGCGGCGGCCTGAAAGGCCGCCTGCAGCCAGGATTGGCTGCCACACGAAAATGGGCGATGCCTTTAAAACACCACCCCCGTCGTCAACATCAACGATCGCGGAGTGATGAAGTGCGTGCCGCTGAAGGTCGACAGGAAGTTGTACAGCGCCACTTCATTGGTCAAGTTCAACACCGAGAATTTCAGCGTCAACTTCACCTTCTCAGTGTGCAGCACGTTGTCGTCGCCTATGCTGAGATCTAAGATGCTGTGCGGGGCGATGCGCGCCGGGTTGGTATCGGGATTCGCCGTGCCTGCCGCGGGAATTACCAGCCGGGTGGCGCCGTAGGTGCCGCTGCACGAGCTGATGCGGTTCACGATTGTCGCGTATTGATTGCCGCAGTAGAAGCCGATGGCAGCCTGCTGGTCGGCCGTCAGCGCGAGGGCCGACGCGAGATCGGTTACGCTGCCCGCCACCTCGCCGCTGTCGAAGCGCCATGTGAAGTCGATCCACGGACCGTTGTGCGGCCGCTGATAGCGCAGGTTCATGGTCTGTTCATACGCCTGGTCGTGGTCGATGCGAAAGACGCCGACGTCCACCGGAGAGTTAAAAATCAGCCCGCCGTTCTCGGGTCCGAAGAAGCGTGCGCGGGTGTGTCCCAAGTTTATGAACGCCTGAAAGCCATGGAAGTTGGTGGTGGAAATACGCGCCGCCACACCGTCAAGCTTAGACTTCTGCCAGGCGATCGGGAACGTGATGGGCGAGTTGAACAGCACGTCGAAATCGTAAGCGTTGTCGGTGAACTTCCAGAAATATTCCGCGTCGAACAACAGGTACTTGCCGGCGCGCTGCTGAAAACCGGTATTGTACTGGTTGCGCTGTCCCGGACGAAGCGGGGCGGAAGCGTAGGCGCCGAACACGTTGGTCGCGAGGCCGCCCACCCCGGAAGCGCTGGAGAGCAGCAGATTCTCGTTATACGGTGTCTCCATGGTGTGCGAGTACCCCGCGCGCAGCACCGTGCCGGTCGCCTTCAGCATGTAGGAAAGCCCGCCGCGGGGCTCTATGCCGGTCTTCTCGCTCAGACCGTTATATTGATCGACCCGCAGTCCGTAGTTGAAGGTGAGGTGTCCCAGGGTGATCGAGTCCTGACCGTAGAACGCGAACTGGTTGATTTTGCCGGTGTCGCGAAAATGGAACAGCGATCCGCCCCGCGTCAGATCGTAGGGAACCAGGCCCGGCGAGAGGTTTGGGTTAGCCGTAAACCCGAGACCGGCGCAGGCGTTCGGATCCGTCACCGACAGCGATCCGGCCGCGCTGCCGTTGGCATCCACGCAGATCGGATTGAACGTGGGGTCGGTAAGTCCCAGCGAAAAATCTTCGAACAGGCGCGTCTGCTTAATTTCTGTACCGATCTTGAAATTGTGGACGCCGAGCACCGACGAGATGTCGGCGCGAACACCGTAATTCAGCAGATGGCGGTCCTGCGAGATGGTCGCAGGGGTGTCATTGAATAGATCGCGGCTGGGATAGTAGTTCATGAAGTCGCGCCGGACCCACGGGTTGACGGTGAAAAGCGTGGTGGTGCCGAAGGTGTGCTGATATCCGGGCGCGACGTTGAAACTGGTCACTTTCTGGCGCTGATCCTGGTTCGGCGCGTCGTAGGAAGTGGGAATCTGGAACCAGTTGCGCGCGGCGAATAGATCGAGATGGAAGGAGTCGTGTTCGCCGGGCTGAAAGTCGACGCGGTCGAAAAAGGTCTGGTCGTTACCCTTGTCGTGCATGGGATCGAATTCGGGACCGTCGAGGAAGCGGCCGGTGCGATCCGAGTTCAGCACCATGAAATTGCCGAGCTTGGGCCCGCCGAAACCGAACGAGGCCTTTTCTCCCACCGTGCCGAAAGAGCCGTAGTTGACGTCGAACTCTCCGAAAGGCTGCTTCCCCAATCCGGAGCGCGTCACGCCCTCCACTACCAGACTGGTCTTGTCGCCGTACTGCGCGGCTGCCGATCCGGTGATCATTTCCATATTCTGGAAGGCGTTTTCCGGCATCTGCGTAGAGAACGCGCGGCTCTGCTGATCGCTGATCGGTTGGCCGTCCACCACATAGCTGGTCTGCGCATGATCGCCCTGCGGGTGGAAGAAGCCGTTGGAATCCGCCACCACTCCGGGCGTGCTGAGCGTGATGAGGTCGGACAGCCCCGTCCCACTGGTTGGCAGGTTATTGATCAGGCTCTGGTCTACGTCATTGTGAGAGGCGGGATTGAGATCGAGCATGGTATTCGATGTCGCCTCCACGTCGATGGTGGTAGTTTGCGGCCCTTCGATCTGGAGCGTCAAGTCCTGGCTGGCGGGCACCGTCGACCGGATGGCCAAGTCCTGTTCGAGCCTGGCAAAACCGGGCGTGGCGATCGAGAGCCGATAAGAATTCAAGGGAACGTTGTTGAAGCGATAGGCGCCGTTCTCGTCTGTCCTGGTCGACTGATGGTAGTTTGTGGTCGAATTTTGGAGGGTGACGATCGCCCCGACAATAACGGCGCCCGACGGGTCCGACACCTTTCCTCCCACGGTTCCTGCCCCGATGGATTGCGCCAGCGCCGCACAGGCACACAACAACAAGACCGCAATGACTCGCATATCCACTAGTTTGCGTAGGGTCCAGACAGAGACCTATGGATACGTGACAGGCGGGCTGGTAATGTCCATGAGCGGGATATTTTTCGCCGGGAGCGGACTGGCCTTCTGGGAGGTCCGCTCACGGTGATTATTAGCCCGTCTGCCGTAAAATGAAGTTCATCGATGAGTTTTTCGTACGCAACGTCGGATGGGTACGGTACTACCTTAAGGTTGAACCCCGCGCCTCTACGCACGCTCGTTATTGACGACGAACCAATCGCGCGCCAGGTGCTGCGCGATGAACTGGGGGCGTTTGAGGACGTTGAAATCGTCGGCGAGGCGGCCAACGGCAGCGATGCTCTCAGCGAGATCGCCCGGCTCAAGCCCGACCTGGTTTTCCTGGATCTGCAAATGCCGGTGATGGGCGGCTTCGATGTAATCCGCCAGTTGCCGGCGCGCGCACTGCCGATCGTAATCATCGTTACCGCATACGATCAGCACGCCATCCGGGCGTTTGAGGCGGGCGCGCTCGATTACTTGTTGAAGCCGGTGAGCCGCGAACGGCTGGAGAAGGCGTTGGACCGCGCGCGAGCCCTGCGCGGAAACAGCCGCGATGTTGCGGAGACGCTGGCGCACTTGAGTGAGGGTGTGGAAGCCGCGGGCGCGCCTCGCGGCCGTAAAGTGGTGGGCCGCACGGGCTCCGAGTATTACCTGTTGGATCTCGACGATGTGCTGGCCTTCCAGGCGGAGCGCGAACTGGTGTGGATCCTGACCGCGCGGCAGCGCTACCTGGCGACGCAGACACTGCGTAGTGTGGATGAGCGTCTGCGCGGCTCCGTATTCCAGCGGGTGCATCGCAACGCGCTGGTGAACGTCAATCACGTTCGCAAGATGAGTCCGATGAGCAGCCAGCGCTGGCTGCTGACTTTGAGTAATGGGCAGGAATTCATCGTGAGCAAGCGGCAGGCAAGCACGGTGAGGAAGATGCTGCAATGGTGAGGGGGAAGCTATCAGCTGAGAGCTGTCAGCTGTCAGCTTTGTCGCCGCGCGGGGCGCGGCCCCGGATAGGTCTGTTTATACGGCCCTTGACTGGGGGGTGCGGCACATCCTCCAGCGATCCGCCCTTCGGGCAGTCTCCAACGCCAGGGAACAAATCGGTGGTGCCGGTGGTTTCCGATATGTGGTTACTGGAGAGCGGAGCCGCTGCGCCGGCGGGCAGGAGTGCTTGCGCCCCGCCGGCTGTCACGGCAGACGCACAGAGGTGGCGGAGCGCGCAAGCTCTAAAGCTGATAGCTGACAGCTGATAGCTGACAGCCTTCCCCCCATGCTCCCCTTCAATCAGCCCGTCTTAATCAACATTCTCGGCCACGCCGGGGGGGCGCTGATCTTCGCGATTTTCCTGGTGCTGCTGTTTAGCGGCCGCGGATGGTCGGGCTTGAAGGGCCGTTATCTTTCCGGATTGGCCGCCGGACTTTCGCTCGTGTGGAATCTCGGGTCGTTGGTGGTGCTGGTGTTTCCCCATCTTCCCGCGGTATGGCTGAACCTGGCGATCGCCATCAGCTTCTCCGTCCTGAGTCTGCTTCCCGCCGTGCTGCTGCACGTTTCGGTGGGTTCAGCCCGGCCGCAACTCGTGGCATTGGGATACGCTCTCAGCGCGATTGCCGTGGGCATGCATTTCTGGGAGATTCGCGGCAACGGACCGGCTTTGCACCAGGTGGCACTGCTCCTGATTACGATCGGATTCCTGCTGCTGACGATATTCGCGGCCGCCGACGCGGCGTTTCGCGGCAAAGGGCAGGGGAGGCTGAACGGCGCCCGCATCGCCGGCTCCATGTGTCTCGCGCTGTTCGCCATGTCGTTCCTGCACTTCGGCGCCGGCCACGACGCGAGCCAGGCGTGGTCAAGCGAACTGATCGTCCACCACGCCGGCATTCCCCTGGCGCTCTTCGTCCTCCTGCAGGACTATCGCTTCGTTCTGCTCGATGCCTTCGTGCGCTTCCTGGCGAACGCACTGCTCGCCGCGCTGCTGGCTGCGGCGGTGATTGAGGCGGCCTTTCGTCTGGTGCTGGTGCGGCGGGCTGTCCTGCAGCCGCTGCCGGAGGCGATGCTGCTGATGAGTGTCTGCCTGTTTCTGGTTCTGTTTGCGTGGATGCGCAACCGTGTGCAGGCGGTCCTCACACACGCCGTCTTCCGCCAGGGAAGAGTCGCGAACTTGCCGGCGCAATTGCGCGACTCCCCGGTGTTCGATACGGAGGAACAATATCTGGAGTGGGCCGCTTCCATCATGGCCGCAGCCGTTCGGACCGGCGAGTTTACCATCGTCAGCCAGGTGGAGGTGGACCCCGAAGAGAGTTTGCACGCGCCGGTTGTGGGCGTTGTGGGCGGGCGCGAGTGGGCCGAGGTCGCTGTGCCTATCCGTCTGGCGCAGGGCAATTCCCGCCTGGTGCTGCTGGGCCGGCGCGAGGGTGGTCAGCGCTATTTGGGCGAAGATCTGGATGCGCTGGCGAAGGCCGCGGTGCAAGTCGCGGGCAAAGTGGAATCGCTGCGGCAGGAGGAGATGACGCGTTTGGTGACGCAGGCCGAACTGCGTGCGCTGCAATCGCAAATTAATCCGCACTTCCTGTTCAATGCCCTGAATACCCTCTACGGCACTATCCCGCGCGAATCGTCCACGGCACGCCGCATGGTGCTGAATCTGGCCGATATTTTTCGCTACTTCCTGCAAACCAACAAGACATTCGTCACTCTGGCCGAAGAGATGCAGATCGTGCGGGCGTATCTGGAAGTAGAGCAGAGCCGGCTGGGCGATCGTCTGACGGTGCAGATTCAGGTGGACGATGCCGCCATGCCGGTGGTGATACCGGTGCTCTCCATCCAGCCGCTGGTGGAGAATGCGATTAAGCACGGCGTGGCGCAGCGGACCGAGCCCGGCTTCGTCCGCATCACGGCCATCCATGGCAGCGAAGGTCTGCGAGTCACGGTGGAAAACAGCGGCGCGCCGCACCCACAGAGTGCGCCCGGGGCTGGTGTAGGGCTCGAAAATGTTCGCCGGCGCCTGGCGATTTGTTACGGCGCTGCCTCGGAGTTGCGGGTCGACTTCCAACCCGAAACGGCCGTGGTGGAGCTGCGGATTCCACTGGCGCAAATAGCTGTTGGCGGTTAGCTTTTGGCTGTTAGCTGGGCGCCGGCGGGGCTCGAGGTGTTAGCCAAAAGCCAAGAGCTAAAAGCCAAAAGCGCATCGCGCTAAAATGTTTCCGATGACGGAACCGCAAGCCGACAGCCAGCCGGCCGAGACTTTCGAAGCCTCGCTCGACGAACTGGAGAAGGTAGTCAAGCAATTGGAAGCCGGAGAGCTCTCGCTGGAGCGCTCCATCGAGCTCTTCGAGCGCGGCGTGAACCTCAGCGACACCTGCCGCAAACAGCTCGAAGACGCCGAGACGCGTGTCGAAATGCTGATCCGCAAAGAGGGCAAGATCGCCGCCGAGCCGTTCCGCCCCGAAAAATCCGAGAAAGCATGAATCTCCGCGAATACCTCGCCCGGCAACAACAGCTCATAGAGGCGGAGTTAGACCGCCTGGTCCCGCCGGAGACCACCCATCCGGAAACCATACACCGCGCCATGCGATACAGCCTGTTCGCGGGCGGAAAACGAATCCGGCCCATCTTGTGCATGGAAGCCGCGCACTCCGCCGGCTGTGAAGCCGACGGGGTGGCCGCGTGCGCCTGCTCGCTCGAGCTCATCCACACCTACTCGCTGATTCACGACGACCTGCCGGCGCTCGACAATGACGACTATCGCCGCGGCAAGCTCACCAATCACAAAGTGTTCGGCGACGCCATGGCGATTCTTGCGGGCGACTCCTTGCTGACGCTGGCGTTTCAGGTGCTGGCGGAACTGCGCGTTGCCGACGATCGCAAGACGCGTCTCATCGCCGAACTGGCGGCCGCGTCCGGTACGGTCGGCGGCATGATCGGCGGGCAGGTGGCCGATCTCGAAGGGGAAGGGAAGACGCCGACCGCGGACCTGCTGGAATCGATCCATCGGGCCAAGACGGGTGCGCTGCTGCGCGCCAGCCTGCGCATGGGCGCGATCTACGCGGGGGCCAACGATGAGCAATATGCCGCGCTCTCCTGCTACGGCGAGCATATCGGGCTGGCGTTTCAGATTGTGGACGACATCCTGGACGTGGAGGAATCCTCAGCGGCGCTCGGCAAGACGGCCGGCAAGGACGCGGCCCAGCACAAGATCACATTCCCGGCCGTTTACGGGCTGGAAACGTCGCATCGCATGGCCGAGGAAGAATGCGCGCGCGCCCACCAGGTGCTGGCCCCATTCGGCGATCGCGCCGCGCGGCTCCATGAGCTGGCCGATCTGATCGTGCATCGAAAGTCATGAGGGGAAAGCTTACAGCTGTCAGTTGTCAGCTTTCAGCTATTGGCTGTTGGCTCTTGGCTGTTAGCTCGCCGAGGTGGCGCAAATGGTCGTGCCCGCCGCGCCGGGCCGCTTCAGGAGTCCCCTCAGCGCTCTCTGCCCCCTCCGCGTTCTCCGGTTTTGACTTTGTGTTTGACTCCGCGTCTCTGCGTCTCTGCGGTGATTGTTCGTTTTGGATGTTCCCATGAAAACCCGGCTCGACCGTCTGCTGGTAGACCGTGGGCTCGTCGAATCGCGCGAGAAAGCCCAGACCCTCATTATGGCTGGCCTGGTGCTACTCAGAGCTTTTGGCTATTGGCTCTTGGCTGTTAGCTCGCCGAGTTGGCGCAAATGGTCGCGCCCGCAGCGCCGGGCCGCTTCAGGAGTCCCCTCAGCGCTCTCTGCCCCCTCCGCGTTCTCCGGTTTTGACTTTGTGTTTGACTCCGCGTCTCTGCGTCTCAGCGGTGATTGTTCGTTTTGGTTGTTCCCATGAAGACAAGGCTCGACCGTCTGCTGGTGGACCGTGGGCTCGTCGAATCGCGCGAGAAAGCCCAAGCCCTCATTATGGCTGGCGAGGTGCTGCTCAACGGACAGAAAGCTTCCAAACCCGGCCAGCCCGTCGAGCCTGGCGCGATGGTCGCAGTGCTCGCACGTCCGCCTTACGTGGGCCGCGGCGGCTTCAAGATGGCAGGAGCTCTGCAACACTTCGCCATCGACGTCACCGGCAAAGTCTGCATCGATGTGGGATCGTCCACCGGCGGCTTTACCGACGCGCTGCTGCAAGCCGGCGCCGCTCGCGTGCACGCCGTCGATGTCGGCGCGGGCCAGTTGGCATGGTCGCTACGCACCGACCCGCGCGTCAAACTGCACGAAGGCATCAACGCGCGCGAACTGCGCCCCGAACAGATCGGCGAGCCGGCCGACCTGCTCACCTGCGACGTGAGCTTCATTTCTGTCACGCTGATTCTGCCCGCCGCCGTGGCCCTGTTACAGCCCAGCGGGCAAATGGTTATACTGATCAAACCGCAGTTCGAAGTCGGGAAGGGGCAGGTGGGCAAGGGCGGGATCGTTCGCGACCCGCAACTCCACGAGGCTGCATGCCATCGGGTGACCGGCGCGGTGCGGGAATTCGGATTCGAAACCAGTATCATGGAAAGCCCCATTTTCGGCGCCGAAGGGAACAAGGAGTTCCTCCTCTATGCCCATCATTAACTCGGTCGGGGTGATTTCCAAACCGAACGTGCAAGCCGCCGTGGCACTGGTGCCCAGGTTGCTTCAGTGGCTGCACAAGCGCGGGATCGCCGCGCGTTTGGACGAAGCGACAGCCTTCTATGGCGGAGGTTCCGGCATGCCGCGCGCCGACGTCCCGGAGGGCTGCGACCTGGTCATCGTCCTGGGCGGCGACGGCACCCTGCTGTCGGCCGTGCGCGCCATCGGCCGGCGCGAGATCCCGCTGTTCCCCGTGAACCTCGGCAGTCTCGGCTTCCTCACCGCCATCACCGTGGATGAACTGTTTCCCGAACTGGAGCGCGCGCTGCGCGGTGAACATAGGATCGCCAAACGCAGGCTCATGAACACCGAAGTGGTGCGCGACGGGAAAACCGTAGGCACATTCGACGCGCTCAATGACGCTGTCCTCACCAAGGCCGACATCGCGCGCATGATCGATCTCGACGTCTATGTCGACGATCAACTGGTCTGCGCGTACAAGGCCGATGGGCTCATCATCTGCACCCCCACCGGCTCCACGGCGTATTCCCTGTCGGCCGGGGGCCCGATTATTTTCCCTTCGGTGCCGGCCCTTTGTCTCACGCCCATTTGTCCGCACATGCTGACCAATCGCCCGGTGCTGGTCCCCGACAGCAGCCGGATCCGCGTGATTTCCCGCGGCCCCGACGAAAGCGTATACCTCACCATTGACGGCCAGGTGGGTACACCTATTCGCGAGCGCGATACGCTGATCTGCCATAGCACGGAATATGCTCTGCACCTGATTCGTCCACCGCGCCAGATGTTCTTCGACGTGCTGCGGCAGAAATTGAAATGGGGGGAACGTTGAAGCGTCTTTCGCTGACCTTTTGGATTTTCGTGGGAATGGCAGCAGGTGTGGCGGTGGGCGCTCTGGCGCCGGGCTTCGCTTCGCATCTCGATCCGGTCAGCCATGTTTTTCTACGGCTGATTCGTTCGATTATCGCGCCCCTGCTATTCGCCACGCTGGTCCAGGGCATTGCCGGCTCGGGCGATATCAAACAAATGGGCCGGATTGGATTGAAGGCCATTATTTATTTTGAAGTCGTCACCACGCTGGCTCTGTTCCTCGGACTCGGCGCGGTGAACTGGGTGCGGCCGGGCGATGGCGTATCGATCGCGCGAACCGCCGCGGATGCCGCCCTGCCGGCAGCGCAAGCCGGGTTCAAGCTCGAGAACATTTTTCCCACCAGCATCGTCGACGCCATGGCCCGTAACGACGCGTTGCAGATCGTGGTCTTCGCTTTTCTCTTCGGCACTGCCTGTTCCGCGATCGGCGCGAAGGCCGCGCCGGTGGTGACATTCTTCGGTTCGCTGGCCGAAGTGATGTTCCGCTTTACGAAATACGTGATGTATATGGCGCCGTTGGGCGTGGGCGCCGCTATCGCGGTGACCATCGGAAGCAAAGGCGTGAAGGTGTTGTTCGGCCTCGGCCAGTTGATCGGCACCATGTACGTCTCGGCGGTGCTGTGTATCCTGCTGGTATTGCTTCCGGGCCTGATTGTTTTCCGGATTCCCATCGAGAAATTCTATCGCGCGGTCCGGGAGCCGTTTTTGATCGGGTTTTCGACGGCGTCGAGCGAGGCCGCGCTGCCGCTGGCCCTGGAAAACATGGAGCAGTTCGGTGTGCCCAAACACATCGTCGGCTTTGTGATTCCCACCGGATATAGTTTCAATCTGGTGGGCAGTGCGCTCTATCTGTCGCTAGCTTCGATTTTTGTGGCGCAGGCCGCGGGCATGCACCTCACGCTCGGCGAACAACTGGCCATGATGCTGACCCTGATGCTGACCAGCAAGGGCGTGGCCGGTGTCCCGCGCGCCGCTCTGGTGATTCTCGCCGGCACACTGGCGACATTTCACCTGCCGATGGAGGGCATCGCCGTACTGCTCGGCGTCGACGCCATCCTCGATATGGCGCGGACTTCGATCAATGTGCTCGGGAATTGTCTGGCGAGCGCAGTGGTGGCGCGATGGGAAGGGTACAAGTTGTAAGGGCGGTATGTGTATTTGAACGCTTGGGATCCGACAGCCCGCACGGATGTGCTCGGGATAGTGAAGTAGCGCGCGCCCCAACGCCGAAATCGCAGCGTAGTAGCGGGACGGCTTCCGAGCCGAAGACCTGAGCCAAAGCCCCTTGCAGAGGGGGCTCTTTGTCTCCTAAAATGGGAGACGTGCTGCGACGCAAGAAGCTATCGACCACCATCGGCGCGAATAGCTATGCTTACCTGCACAATATGGTAAAGGCGGGTAAGGCCGAAAGCGTCGGAGAAGCAGTGGACAAGGCTGTGGGGCTGGCTTGTCGGCTGGACAACCGGGCTCGTTTGGAGCGCCAGACCGCTGCTTATTTCAAAGGCCTGACCTCTCAGGCTGCCGCGGAAGAGACCGATCTCGAGGATGCCTTGAGCATCGCATCTCAAGAGATGGACTTTGACCAGCCATAACGCGCCTGCCCGGCGCGGCGAGATCTGGACCGCCATGCTGGGGAACCCGGCGGTACGCCATTGGGTGTTGGTAGTCTCGCTCGACTCCCGTAATATGAGCGACCGAGTCGATTCTGTTCTGATCGTTCCCTTCGGCAGCCAGGGCGCCGACGGCCCGACAACCTTGCGATTCGAGCCCGGAGAGTCGGGATTGCCAGGGCCATCATGGCTGAAGGGCCACTTCATTACGACGTTAAAGAAATCCCTCCTTGGAGAGCGTTTGCCGCGCCCGCTGTCGGCTGCCCGCATGCGGCAGGTCAGCCTGGCCATTCGGTGCGCGTTTGACGCGGATTCGCCTCCTCGCAAGGCGTAACGGTCCGTCACTGGTGTTTCCGCGAACTGCAAGCGAAGGTGATCGTTGTCGACCACGCAGAGAGAACGCCGACAACCAACTGACGCGACAAAAGTCTTTGCCCCCACCTCCGTCTGAATCCAGTGCGACTGCACGTCGTACGCACCTTCGATCCTGCTCCTCAGCCCGGAACCACAAACGACCCGATCTACCGGTCCGAGTTCGCACGCGCTCTCTCGCTTCGTGCAAACTGGAACTCATGAACTTATTCCGCATCGCCCTCGCGAACATTCGCTTTCCCTCGTCGCCGGAAGAATCGATCGTCTTGGCCGAGCAGACCATTGCCCAGGCGGGTACTGAGCGCGCCGCCATCGTGTGTTTTCCGGAGTGCTTCGTTCCCGGGTATCGCGGGATGGGCAAGATCGTTCCGCCACACGACGACGTGTTTATGGAACGCGCCTGGTCTGCCGTGCGCGCGGCTGCGGCGAAGGCCGGCGTCTCCGTGATCCTCGGCACGGAGCGCGCCGTCGAGGGCGCTTTGCGGATCGCCGCGCTGGTCATCGATGCGGACGGAAGCATCGCCGGATTCCAGGATAAGGTCCAACTCGATCCGTCCGAGGAGGGCACTTATGCGCCCGGTACAGAGCGGCGAATCTTCCAGGCCGGCGCGCTGACGTTCGGAATCGCCATCTGTCACGAAGGCTGGCGTTATCCCGAGACGGTGCGCTGGGCCGCCCGCCGCGGCGCGCAAGTCGTATTTCACCCGCACTTCCATCAGGCCGAGGCGGGCAGTTACCGGCCATCCACCTTCGCCGATCCAGCGAACTCCTTCCATGAGAAGGCGGCCCTGTGCCGCGCCGCCGAAAACACCTGCTATTTCGCCATGGCCAATTTCGCCAGCGAAGGGTCGCCGACCACGTCGGCGGTGGTGCGCCCCGATGGCACGTTGCAGAGCTACCAGCCGTACGGCAAAGAAGGACTGCTCGTCGCGGACATCGATCTCGACGCGGCGACCGGCCTCTTCGCCGCGCGGGCGAGAACTGCGTAGCGCCACTCTCTTCAGTGCCGAGACTCCGAACCGTTGAAGTCACGGTGAACCAGACTTGGCTCTGTGACGCCGGACGTGGCGCAGACACTCCTGTCTGCAGCGCCGAGGCTCATCTCGGCGTTCCCCGCGCTTGGGCTAGCTCCCGAAGAGGGTCGAGACGAATCTCTGGACGCCTGATGTCGCCCGCAATTTTGAATGCGCCATGGTAATTAATTAGGCTGAGCCCAGGCTTCGCGGAAAGAAGAAAGTTTGGCCGCCGATGAACGCAGATGAACGTTGCATCAGACTGCACCTCCCGTCACGCAAAGATCTGTCGTCGGGATGGACGGTGCCTCGGACCGCTCGCTGCTTGACAACGGATGACCATGGAGGATC
>Ga0182030_10005547_pt1 | contig 26739 bp, 25 predicted proteins | sample 812S3MmetaG_FD_121299 | JGI IMG/M metagenome (GOLD analysis project Ga0182030, IMG submission 121299) | Permafrost microbial communities from Stordalen Mire, Sweden - 812S3M metaG (Illumina Assembly) | ecosystem: Environmental > Terrestrial > Soil > Wetlands > Permafrost | place: Sweden...
ACGTTGCTGTTGGTCGCGCCGAGATGGAAGTTCGCATGAAACAGGATGAGGACGGGGCCGACGACCCCGAGAACCATGTGGAATTCGAACCACGCGGGGATCCCCCCCATCCATCGCAGCCACGCAAAGCGCTTGCGCGCGGAATAAAGCAGCAGCACGATCATCAATGAGCCGCCGATGATCCCGAGCCAGTACCCGATGCCCCGCTGCGGTGTGATATAGCGATCGAGATGCGCCTGCATGCCCCAGGCGAGCAGCAGCGTGACGACGATGGTCCAGACGATGGGCCAACGCAGCCGCGGAAGACCGGACGTCTCCTTGCCGGCCGCCACGTCGCGGGGAATCGCATTCACCCGATCACCCGATCGATCTTGATCCGCAGCGGTTGGTGGGCGGCGGGGTCGATCGCGCCGCTCGAGCCCTGCAGATCCCCGGGCGCCGCCAGCGGCTGACCTTTTTTGGAGATGCGGGCCTCGATGATGACCCGGCCGGCCGTGGAGAGCGTCCGGCCAGGCATCATGGACTGGGAGTCGTCGAGCGTGAAGGTGAGCGGCCACTTGCCCACGCTGGTGCGGATGACGGCCACCGGGGCGCCGGGCGATTCGACCGATTTGGCGAGGATGAACAGAGTGTCGCCGGCTGCCGCCTTGCCGCCGATGGCGTCGTCGATCGTCACTTCACCGCTCAGCGAGATCGCTGTCGATGCCGCAGGGAGACCGATGCCCGGAGCGCCGCCGGAGGCACCGCCTGCGGCAGGCAGTTGATGGGCGCGTGCCTTGGCGGCGTCGTCGGGACGCTTGAGGAATTCGAATGATTTGGCCAGGAGTTCCCAGTCACCCGGTGTGCCGCCGCCCTTGGCGAGGCGCGCCTCCAGACTGGCCACGGCGCTGTCCATCGAGCCGGCGGACTTCGCGGTTGGGGCGGCCGGCCCCGCCCCGGAGGGGCCGGTGGCATCGCCGAAGGTCTTGGCCGCCAGGCCGAAAGGCGTCGTCGGGGGCGCGCCGGCGGCACCGGTAGGCGAGGGGACCGCGGTTGCGAGCGACGGCGGGGATCGCTCGTCCTGATGGGGACGGCCGAGCCCCTCATACAGGCCGGCGAGCGTCGCCACCAGCACCCCGGCGCTGACGCACGCCCGCAAGGGCGTCGAGGTCAGGGCCCCCAACTGTGACAGGGTTCTCAGCCATGGGGAGAGCAGTGCCAGGACGGCGACGGTCGTCAATATTCCGGCCATGAACCAAAACAGCGGCATTCAAGTTCCTTTTATTCCTGCGGACAGCCCCGGCCGTTGCGCACGTGCGCACTTCTTATGCGCATATCCTAATACTCGCTCGTCCGAACAAAGTAATGTGTGCAATAAGCGACAGTTCCAACGGGCTCAACAAGTGACCAGAATCACAGTATCTTCGATCCCCCGCCTTTAGCCTGTTGCGGCTGAAGGCACACAGCTGGTTGGCTTATATATGGATTTATTGTCAATTGGAGTCTACGCCGTGCCCTTTGCGGTAGTCACGGTGTATTACGTGATGCGCCAGCGGCGGGTTCACGCCCGGCATCTGAAGGTGCTCAACGATTCCGTGGCGGCCGGGATGACGGAGCCGGCCTCGCTGCATCCGCTCATCGATCCGAGCAAATGCCTCGGCTGCGGCACCTGCGTGAAAGCCTGTCCCGAGACTTCCCACCACGACGTGCTCGGTCTCATCAACGGCAAGGCCGTGCTCATCGGTCCGACCGACTGCATCGGGCATGGCGCCTGCAAGACGGCCTGTCCCCTGGATGCCATCACCCTGGTGTTCGGCACGGCACGGCGCGGGCTCGACATTCCCGTGCTCAAACCGAATTTCGAATCCAACGTCCCCGGGGTCTACGTGGCCGGCGAACTGGGGGGCATGGGGCTCATCAAGAACGCGCTCACGCAGGGTCGGCAGGCGCTCGAGGCAATCGCCGAGGCGGGCGTGCGGCGCCCGGACGCGCTCGACGTACTCATCGTCGGAGCCGGCCCGGCCGGTCTGGCCGCATCGCTGGCGGCCAAGCAGCGGGGGATCAAATTCCTGACGGTGGAACAGGAGGCATTGGGCGGGGCGGTTTTTCAATATCCGCGCGGCAAGCTGGTGATGACGGCCCCCGTCGAATTGCCCCTCATCGGCAAGGTCCAGTTCCGCAACACCTCCAAGGAGGAGCTGTTGAAATTTTGGAACCACGCCTGCAACAGCAACGAGCTCGACATCAGCTATCAGGAGCGGGTCGAGACCGTTCAGCGCCAGGGCGACGTGTTTCATGTCAAGACCAACAAGCGGCAGCTGGTCGCCTCGACCATTTTGCTGGGGATCGGGCGGCGGGGCACGCCTCGCAAGCTCGGGGTGCCGGGTGAGGAGCTATCCAAGGTCGTGTATCGTCTCATCGACCCCGAACAGTACCGGGGTCAGCGCGTCCTCGTGGTAGGGGGGGGCGACAGTGCGCTCGAGGCGGCGGCGAGCATTGCCGAACTGGGCGACACCGCGGTGACGCTTTCCTATCGCGGCGACGCCTTCCAGCGCGCCAAGCAGCGCAACCGGCAGCGCGTCGAGGCGGCCGTGGCGACGGGCCAGCTGACGGTGATCCTCAATTCCCAGGTGAAGGAGATCCTTCCCGAGGCGATACGGCTGCGCAACGGGGACGAGGAGATCAGGATGGGAAACGATGCCGTGATCGTCAGTGCCGGCGGCATTCTGCCAAACGATTTTCTGAAATCCATCGGCATCGAGGTTGAAACCAAATGGGGGACGGAGTGATTCGCCGGCGCCCGATGCGCGCCGTTGGTCTCGCCCTGGGCGTGGCTCTCGTCATGACGGCGGGCGCCGCCACCCCCAAACGCGCCAAGTCCGTTGATCCGTTGGAGCCCGCACGCGCGGCCCTGCGCACCCTTCAGTTTGACAAGGCGCTGGCCCTGCTCACCACGGCCGCCCACGCGGGAGATGCCGATGCGGAATACCTGCTCGGCCTCATGGTGCTGAACGGGGTGGGAGTTCCCGCCGACCCCGTGCGGGGCCGGGAACTCGTGCGGGCGGCCGCGGACCAGGGGAAGGGCGCGGCCGCGTACGTGCTCGCGGGCGAGCTGTCGCGAGACCCGGGCGCGCCGCCCGACGAGGCGCGGGGTTGGCTCGAGCGGTCCGCGCGCGAGGGGTATTTTCGAGCGGTGGACGCGCTCAAAACCGGGCGCCCGCTGCTCGACCGTGAATCGGTGGGCGAGACGGATCCGGCCTTGATGACACCCTGGGTGATCGATTGCGCGCGGCGAAACGACGCGGCGTCTCTGCGCCGTCTCGGGCCGGTGAGCGCCGGTGTGCGCGATGAGTTCGGACGAGGCTCCCTGGACCACGCTGCCGAAGCCGGCAGCGTCGAGGCCGCCACGGTGCTGCTCGGACTGGGTGCCGACGTGCGCGCCGTCGACCAGGCGGGCGTGTCCGCGCTCATGATTGCCGCCGAGCGGCCGTCGCAACCCATGGTCGAACTGCTGCTCGCCCACGGGGCCGACGCGCAGGCCGTGGACGCCGAGAAGCGCACGGCGCTCTTCTACGCGGCGCGGGCCAACCAGGCGGGGAACATCGGACCGCTGCAGCATGCCGGCGTGCCGCTCGACGCCCGGGACAGCCGCGGCTACAACGCACTTGATGCGGCCCTCGGCGTCGGTGCCGAGGCGGCCATCGGCGAATTGCACGCGCTCGGAGTCCGGGAGAACCGGGTGGCTTCGGACGCGGGTCGGCAATTCGGCAAATTCGATCCGGCACATCCCGGAGAGGTGTATCGCGGATGGCCGCCGTTGGCCCTCGCCGTCGTTCGCAACGATGTCGCCGGTGTGCAGCAGATGCTGGGAGCGGGCGGTGACGCCAAAGCCCGGCTGCCCCAGGGCGACACCCTCCTGCAAGCCGCAGCCGACGCACACTCGCTGGCGAGCATCCCGCTGCTGCTGGCGCACGGCGCGGATGCGGGCGCGGTCGATCATGCCGGTCACACCGCGCTGTGGCTCGCCGCCAGCCGCAGCGACCTGCCCGTCGTCAAGGCGCTGCTCGACGCCGGCGTGCGGCCCGACGTACACGCCGGCGGTGAACAGCCACCGCTGCTGGTGGCGATGCGGGCGCGCCAGCCGGAGGTCACCGCGGCGCTGCTGAATGCCGGTGCCAACGTCGATGCCGCCGATGCCGATGGTCGAACGCCCCTGATGCTCGCCGCCTCGGCCGCAGAGCCCGGCCTCGTCAAGTCGCTGCTCGACGGTCATGCGCGTCCCGATGCCGAGGATCACGAACACCGCACGGCCCTGTGGTATGCGGCGGCCTGCGGTTCGCGCGAGATCGTCGAAGCGTTGCTCGCCGCCGGCGGCAGTGCGAAGCACGCCGATGTGCGCGGCGTGACGGCGCTGCACGCGGCCGCGGCTCAAGCGGATGCGGCGGTTCTCGTGCCGCTGCTGGCGGCCGAACCGGCCTTGAACCGGCGCGACACCCAGGGCGACACCGCGCTGTTGATCGCCGCGGCGGCCGGGCGCGAGGGGGTGGTGAAGGCGCTGCTCGAACGCAAACCGGATCTCGATCTGCAGAACGACGCCGGCGACACCGCGCTGATCGCGGCGAGTCGGGGCGGCCATGCGGCGATATGCCGGATGCTGGCGGCGGCCGGTGCGAACAAGGCACTGCGCAACGCCGCCGGCATCTCGGCCGCTGACGTCGCTTCCGGGCGGGGTTTCAGCGCGCTGGCGAAGGAATTGGTCGGCAACGGCTGAGCTTGCCCGCGGGGGATCCGATCCCGGCGCCTATCCCCTCAGTAGGCGTAGAAGGGACCTTTGAACGACCCCGACGCCTGACCGTCGAATCCAATGTAGATCTTCCGGCCGTAGAAGAAGGGCATGCCCCAGGTGAAGCTCGTCGAACCGCCGCCGCCGGCGAGTTCGGAAAAGGCGGTCGCCGTTGCGACGAAGGTGTCGGGATCGCCGACCGCAAAGGTCACGGTGTCGCCGCTGCCAACGACGCTGGCCGTGGTGGCGGCGGCGCTCGTGTTGACGGCCGTCAGGCTGAGGGGCGCGACCGGGGGACAGTAAAAGCCCACCCAGGCGGCCGACGTGCATACCGGGATGCCCGGGTCGTCGAACAGATACGAGTCCGTTCCGGAATCGATGAGCGCCGGCAGGGAACTCGACGCGCCATTGAAGGTGGTCGCGAAGTCCCCGTTGGCATCGGCCCCCAGCAGCGTCAGCGCCGTGGGTGGCAGGCCGTTGTCCGCCTGCGTGCCGAGCCCGAAAATCAGTTCACCCTGGACGCTGGCGTCGCCATTCGCATTCTGCAGGGCAGGCACGCTGACGATGATGCCGTTGTTGTCGGCGGTGAACAGCGTGGCCGGATTGGTGACCTGCGCGGGCAACGCGACATTCTCGGCCGCACAGGCGCCACCGGTAGCGCAGCCATAGTACTGGGCGAGCGGTGTGGTGGCAGCGACGCACGCCGTCCCGCAGTCCTGGGCGAATACGCCGATCCCCAACACACCGTTGGCCTGCCAGTCGGTTACCTGATTGACGAGCGTCCCGCTCGCCCCGCAGGTGCCCGGCGGCGCGGCGCCGGTGCCCGTGTCGTCCATGATCTGCACGGGGACCTTGGCCGCGGTCTCGCCGGCGATGGTCACGTCGGCCGTGGCGACCGGCCCCCATGTCTGACCGCTGCCGAAGGTCGCGCACTCCTCGATGGTCTGGCCCTGCGCATCGGTCTCGGCCGGCAGCGTGACGGATCCCGCCGCCAGCACCGAACGTATCACCCGCAGCCCCCAGGAGCCCGTGTCGAGCAGGACATGGTCGATCGTCGTGCACGAGCTCGCACTGCCCGGGGCGCAGACCCGCACGCTCACGTAGGCATGGTTGATGGCGCCGGTCGCTGCCGCGGGGCCGGTGTCGACGGTGACGGCGGTGGTATTGACCACCGGCGCGGACGCGCTGCCCGCGCCAGCGGGCGCCTTGCCGCCGCCGAGGCACGCGCCCAGCAGGGTCGCGGTGACGATCAGACAGGACAGGCATACGAGTCGCATAAGCATCCTTGCGTCGTGCGCCGGATCAGCGCAGGTCGGAAACCGCGGCGCCGGCCGGGAGGCGATTCGCCAAATAGGCTCGGCCCCGATAGGCACGCATGTGACCGCCCGTCTCGACAACCAAGCCCGCGGTCTCGAGGCGCAGCGATCGCCGCAGGCCGGGTCGGTCGACCGTGGCCAGCGCTCCCGCATACGCCGCGAAATTATCGCCCAACAAGATGTGCAGGTCGGGCATCACCGGACCGCTCCAGGCAACGGCGAACACCACCCCGGCGTGAGTTGCATACTCCCGGATGCGCGCACCGTCGCCGGCGGCGATTTCAAAGATGTCGTAGGTCTGCAGAGCGGTTACCGCCGATGCGCCGTGCAGCGCCGCCGCGTCGGCTACCACGCTGTCAGTGCCCCCGCCGAGCGCCGCCTGCGCCGGCAGAGCCCACCCGGCAGACAGGCCGAATGCAAGCAGTATCAGTATCCTTTGGAGATGACGGTTCACGGCGGAATTTTGCTACATAAACGGTTCGCAATACAGAGTCTTCTGTGAGCGACAAGTCTCAGTATGATGGCTTCGGCCGGCGTGTCACAATCCGCAATTTGCAATTCACGGCCTTTGACTGCGCCACCGCATCGGGAGTCCTCGCAATCATGGCGTGCGCGCCTCATTCCCCGATCCCATGCACTTGTGCCGACCGCCGGAGCGGGATTGCCGGGCACGGCACCGGCGGGGGGCCGCGACGTTGAATCAGTTCCACGTGCCAGGGCCGGGTCCTTATGCCCTCACGCATTCGGTGGGCTGCCTGCCGTCGGGCTGTGAGGCGGCTCTGCGTCGCAGGGTGATGCTGCCTTGGATGGAGGAGGGCGGCGACGCCTGGGGCGCCTGGCTCGCAGCGATCACGGAGTTTCGGGAGGCGCTCGCGGCAGTGCTGGGTGGCACGGCCGCGCACTACTGCCCGCAGGCCAACTTGTCTTCCGGTCTCGCCAAATTGCTTCCGGCGCTGCCGCGTTCCGCCCGGCGCGTGCTGCTGGCGGCTGAGGACGCCTTTCCGTCCCTCGTCTTCGTGCTCGGGGCGGCGGAGCGAAGCGGCTACTCCAGCCGCTTGATTCCCGCGCGCGAGGATCCTGCATTGCTCGCGACCTGGGACCGTGCCCTGACTCCGGACGTCGCCGCCGTGCTCGTCACGCACGTCCATTCGAACACCGGTGCGAAGGCTCCAGCCGCCGACATCGCGGCCCTGTGCCGTGCGCGCGGCATCACCAGCATCGTCGATGTCGCCCAGTCGGCCGGCATCGTCCCCTTGTCCGTCGTCGAACTCGATGCGGACGCCGTCCTCGGCAGCTGCATCAAATGGCTCTGCGGCGGCCCGGGCGCGGGCTTCCTGTGGGTAAACCCCGCCGTGCTGCCGACCCTGGAACCCGTGGACGTCGGCTGGTTTTCGCACGAGGATCCTTTCGAGTTCGACGTGCATTCGTTTCGTTATGCGCCCGATGCCCGGCGGTTTTGGGGCGGGACTCCGACCGTTGCCCCGTACGCCGTCGCCGCAGAGAGTCTGCGGGTGCTCAGGGACATCGGCATCCCGAGGATGGCCGCGCACAACCGGCGGCTGACCGCCGCCTTTCACGCTGCCCTGCCCGAACGTTGGCGCGCCGGCTACGCCCCGGACCGACAGGGTGGTACTGTCTGCATGGATCTGGGCGGAGACTTCGACAGGATCATGGCTACGCTGCGCGCCAAGTCGGTGCGATGCGATGCCCGGGGATCGGTGGTGAGGCTGTCTTTTCACATTTACAACACGATTGATGATGCGGTGTCGGTCGCAGGTTGCTGGTCATGAGCCTGGCCGAGGACTTCGAACGCTGGATACGAACGGCCTTCGTTGAACTCAACACGGAACTGGAAAATCTCTATTTCGTCCAGGCAGACCGCGCCGAGGTGACGGGCTGCGGGGACGCGCTGAAGGCCACGCTGCGCGACGAAGGCCATGCCCACGTCGCGGCGCTGCTGGCGGAGGGCAACACGGGCGATGGCTTCGACAGCGCCTTCGCGGTGCTCGGCAATGTGGGCCTGTATCTCGGTGCGCTGCGGCGCCACGAATTGACGAACCCGATGCGCGAGGAGCGTTCGCCGTTTCCCGAAGCCTCTTCGCTCGCGCTGCACGTCGGCGCCTCTCTCGGGATGGCACCCCGGTTTTCCACGGCCCATCTCGCGACCCACAACAAGGCACGCGCGGGCGTGCGCAAGAGCTTTACCTCGCTGCAGGACGAGTTTCTTTTCATCGACGAGAACACGCGTGGCATCCTGGCGTTGCAGCGGGCGGCGGATGCGCTCGGCCGCATCGTGCACGTCGGCGTCTCGAGCCCGGTGGTCGACGTCCTCTTCGACGAGGCGCAGCGCGCGCTCGAGGACGTCATCCGGTTCAACGATCGTCTGATGACCGGTCTCGACGTCGAGCGATTTTTCTATTCCGTGCGGCCGTATTACAAACCGTACCGGGTGGGGCGCCAGGAATATCGCGGCGCCAATGCCGGCGATTTCTCCGGGATCAACGAGATCGATCTTCTGCTGGGATTGTGCCGGGCAAACGATCCTTATTACGCGCAGCTGCTCGTGGACAAGATGCTCTTCATGATTCCCGCCGACCAGGCGCGGCTGCGCGAATGCATGACCCGCACGAGTCTGCTGGACGAACTGCTGACGCTGGTCGATACCCACGCCGGCCGCGATTGGTTCCAGCGCAACGCCCGCGCATATCTGGCGGTTTGCGAATTGTTCGGGCGTGTTGCTTCACAGCACCACGATGGTCTGGTGCGCCGTTTCATCGAGGTACCGTCCGCCCGCCTCGACGCAGCCCACCTGTCGGGAGTCACGGCCAGCGGACCGCCGCTGCCCGTGCTGCTGCGGTCGCTCGAAGTGCTGCGCGATCTGCGGCTGGCCGCCCGCCGACCGGGACTGGCCACGCGTTGCGACGACCTCGCGCGGTTGTACGCCGCGGTGGCCGGCCGTGACGTGGATTCCCACCCGCAGCCTCCGGTCTGATTGTGTCCGGTCAGGCGCCGCCGTCCCGCAGCGAGACCGTCAGGGTGGCTGCCTCCGCCGCGCTCGGTGCGATGCGAAGGATGCCGGGCTTGTCGCGGAAATCGCCGCTGAAGCCGGCGGGATCGGCGATGCCGTGCCAAGGTTCAATGCAAATGAACGGGGCACCCGGCTTGGTCCACACGCCAAGATAAGGCGTATCGGGAAAGCTCAGCCGCAGCCGCGGTCCCGCCTCCGCGCCATAGGTGAGCGCACGGCTGCGCACGGCATCGAAGATCAGCGCATCGTCCCGGAACAGCGCGTCTTCGAGCCTCAAACACCGGTCCTCGACCGGCGTCGGGTAAAGGTCGGGAGCGAGCAACCCGTCGCGATTCAGCCGGCGCACCGGCGCGGGTTCGGCGCTCTCAAACTCGATGAAATGCGCCTCCCGCGGGCGGCCGAACGGCAGCGGCCACGCAAAGCCCGGATGGAAGCCGAAGCTCGCGGGCATGTCCTCGGGGCCGAGATTGCGGATCAATGCCGTCACGGTGAGGGTCGTGCCCTCCAGGCCATAGTGCACATCGAGTTCGAAGCGAAAGGGATACTTCCGCAGTGTGTCGTCAGTGGCCGTCAGCCGGAAAAGGGCGTTCGCACGGTCCGAATCGATGAGGTCAAATCGGGTGCCGCGCGCGAAGCCGTGACGCGACATGTCGTAGGTTGCCGATCCCAACCGATAGGCCCCGCCGGCCAGGGCGCCGACGATGGGGAATAGCAGCGGTGCGCGCCCGCTCCAGATCGACGGATCGCCGTTCCACAACAGATCGAGCCCCGCGGCGCTCCTGAGCGTGGACAACTGCGCACCCACAGGATCGATCTCGGCCGAGAGCCCCCCGGAGTCCAGGGATATCCAGTCGCCGCGTGTGTTTGACATGATCCATTCTTCAACGGTGAGCCCTCCAGGGTCAAGGTGACCGCTCGCGTAAAACAGACGGCCCGCACCGGCCGCGCTCGGCGGCAAGCCGCGACGAGTCGCGGCATTTCCCGCTTGTGACACCCCGTGAATGAGGTTACAAGAGCGGTAATCACCGGAGACGAGCCATGAGCGGAAATGCAGGAGTTTGGATCGATCATCGCAAGGCCGTGGTGGTGGACCTCAGCGGCGGCACCCCAACGACACACGTCATCCTCTCGAACGTCGAGAAGCATCCGGAGCGCGGCGGCGATGCGCCGATGCAGGGAAAATTTGAGGCGCGACAGGTGCCGGCCGACGACAAACGGCAGCGGGCGCTCACCGGCGAACTCAACGATTATTATGATGCCGTGGTCGCCGCCCTGCGCGATCACGATCGGCTGTTGTTGTTCGGACCGGGCGAAGCGAAGCTCGAACTGCAGGAGCGGCTGGTCAAAAGGAAACTCGGTGGGCACATCGTGTCGCTCGGGACCGAAGACCGGATGACCGATCCACAGATCGTGGCGAAGGTGCGTGCGCATTTCGACGGCGCCCCGCCTCGGGTTGCAACCTGAACTCCGGCAAAAGAAAACTTTTCGGGAATTGGTCGGGGAGACAGGATTCGAACCTGCGACCTCGTGGACCCGAACCACGCGCTCTACCAGTCTGAGCTACACCCCGATAACGGACACCGATCAGTGCTTGCGCGCCACGGCGAACCTGGCCAGTTCGCTCAGGCCCTCTTTGAACACCGATTCCGGTAGGGGGGCCAGCGCAGCAAGCGCCTGATCTGCCTCGCATTGAGCGAGGCGCGCAGTGTACGCAAGCCCCCCGAGGCTTGCAACGGCCCGTGTGATTTCGTCAAGCCGGTCCAGACCGCCATTTTCGATGGCATGGCGGATCATTTCCCGCTGCTCGTCGCTGCCGTGTTGCATTGCATATATCAGCGGCAGCGTCGGTTTGCCTTCCGCCAGGTCATCCCCGAGGTGCTTGCCGAGACTCGCCTCGTCGGCCTGATAGTCGAGGGCATCGTCGACCAATTGGAACGCGGTGCCGATATGGCGCCCATAACGGGCCAGGGACTCTTCGATCACGGACGGCGCGTCGCTCAGAATGGCCCCGATTTGGGCGCCCGCCTGGAACAGCCGGGCCGTCTTGCGCTGGATCACATCGATGTAGCGGGCCTCGGTCGTGTTGGGGTCGTGCGCGTTCATCAGCTGCAGCACTTCGCCTTCGGCGATCGCGTTGGTCGCGTCCGCAAGGACCTGCATGATGGGCATTCGGTCCAGCGCGACCATCATCTGGAACGCCCGGGAATACAGGAAATCCCCCACGAGGACGCTGGTGGCATTGCCGAACACCTCGTTGGCGGTCTCCCGCCCCCGGCGCAAGGAGGAGCCGTCGACGACGTCGTCATGCAGCAAAGTGGCCGTATGGATGAATTCCACGATCGCGGCCGCTTCGACGTGCCTTTCCCCCCCGTGGCCGCAGGCTCTGGCCGCCAGAAGCACCAAAAGAGGGCGCAGACGCTTGCCGCCGGCGTAAATGATGTAGGTAGCCACCTGGTCGACCAGAGCGACCTGGCTGTGCAGCCGACGTTTGACGACCCGATCGACGGCCTCAAAATCAGATGTGACCAAACCGCGAATCTGTTCTAGTGTCATGAAGCGCTCAAGGGAATACGGCATGTTACCTAACATTTGGCAGCCTGGGTTGACACCTCGGACTTAAAACCGGGGGGGCCGGTTTGATTTATCGGCCGGCGGGCCGTACAATTCGCGGCTCTTTTGCGGCCCGACAGGCTGCCCATTGGGAGTGAGAACCATGTATGCCGTGATTGCCACGGGCGGTAAACAGTACCGCGTCCAAGAAGGTGCTGTGGTGCGGATCGAGAAGCTCGATGCGGACCAGGGCGCCAGTGTCGAATTCAACCAGGTGCTGCTCGTCGGCGCCGGTGCCTCGGTGACGATCGGTGCCCCTTACGTCGGGTCCGCCAAGGTCGTGGCCACCGTCGAGAGTCATGGCAAGGGCGACAAGGTTCGCATCGTCAAGTTTCGGCGCCGCAAGCACTACAAGCGTGAGAAGACCCATCGGCAGCCGTATACCGATGTGAAGATCACGTCCATCGTCGCTTAAGTATTCGCAGGAGACCTTTGAATGGCACATAAGAAAGCGGGTGGAAGCACCCGGAACGGCCGCGATTCGCATGCGAAGCGGTTGGGCGTGAAGAAGTTCGGCGGGGAAGACGTGCTCGCGGGCAACATCCTCATTCGTCAGCGCGGCACCGTGTACCGCCCCGGGGTGAATGTGGGCATCGGCACCGATCACACCTTGTTCGCCAAGGCGCACGGCAAGGTGGAGTTTCGCGTCAAGGGCGCGCAGCAGCACACCTACGTCAACGTCGTCTCGAAGTAATTCTCGCCGCGGGCCGTCAAGGGCCCGGCGGCTTGTCGAGTCAAAGGGGGGCAGGCCAACACCTGTCCCCCTTTTTGTTTTGCCATGTGAAGACAGCCCATGAAATTCGTCGATGAAGCCAAACTCAAGGTACAGGCCGGCAATGGCGGCCGCGGCTGCGTGAGCTTCCGGCGCGAAAAATTCGTGCCGTTCGGCGGCCCGGACGGCGGTGACGGCGGTCTCGGCGGCAGCGTGTACTTGAAGGCCGTCGAGGGCATGAACACGCTGGCCGATTTTCGCATTTCGCGCACCTACCGTGGTCAAAACGGCGAGGGGGGCAGCGGCAACGACTGCACCGGCCACGGCGGCGACGATTGTCATGTCCCGATTCCCATCGGTACGGTCATCATGGACACCGAGACCGGCGAGACCCTAGGCGATTTGACCGTGGAGGGCCAGACGCTGCTGGTGGCGAAGGGCGGCAAGGGCGGCTGGGGAAACGCGCGCTTCAAGTCGAGCACCAACCGCACCCCCCGCAAGGCCGGTCTCGGGCTTCCCGGCGAGAAGCGCGAGCTTGCGCTGGAATTGAAATTGATCGCCGACGTGGGGCTGCTCGGGCTGCCGAATGCCGGGAAGTCGACGCTCATCCGAGCCGTCTCATCCGCGCGGCCGAAGGTGGCGGATTATCCTTTTACGACGCTATACCCGAATCTGGGGGTCGTGACCGCGGGCCCCGGCCGCAGTTTCGTCATGGCCGACATCCCGGGTTTGATCGAGGGTGCCGCCGAAGGTGCCGGTCTCGGGATTCGTTTCTTGAAACACCTGCAGCGCACGCGTGTTCTGCTGCACCTCATCGACATCGCGCCGCCGGATCCGGATGCCGATCCGGTGAAGGATGCACGCACCATCGCGCGCGAGCTCAAGAAATTTGCCGCCGACCTCGCAACCAAGGAGCGCTGGCTGCTCATCAACAAGGTCGATTTGTTGGAGCCCCAGGAGGCGGAACGCCGGGCCAAGGACATTGTGCGCCGGCTGCGCTGGAAGGGCCGGGTATTCAAGCTGTCGGGTGCCACCGGCGCCGGCACGGACGAACTCAAACAGGCCGTCATGCGCTATCTCGAGGAGCATCCGCGAGCCAAGTCCGGCCAGATCGCCGAGGACGCATGACGCAGCCGCACGGCCGGCTCAAAAACGAAAAAACCGGCGCGTGGCCGGTTTTTTCGATGCAGTGTGGGTCCGCTCACTCCGCTGGGCGGGCGCCGCCGTCCCCGGAGCGCGACCGGCCTGGCAGGGCTGGCGCGCGGATTATTTCGCCAAAGCCCGCACCTGCTTGGTGAGCCGGCTCTTATGACGGGCGGCCTTGTTGCGGTGGATGATGCCCTTGTTCACCATACTGTCGATGATCGGTGTGGCATTGGCGAGCGCGGCCGTCGCTTCGTCATGTTTGCCCGCCTTCAGCGCAAGCGTGGCCTTGCGGATGGCGCTGCGCAGCTGCGAGGTCAGCGCGTCGTTGCGGGCGCGGTGAGCGGTCGATTGTCGGGCAGCTTTTTCAGCAGATTTCGTGTTCGCCAAGCGTGAGACTCCTAAAACTAGCCGCTTAGTTTGGGGATCTACGATGCCCTTGTCAATGTCGCTGAAGAATCGCCCGAATCAATGCGCGGGAACTTGAGTATAATCTGTGGTTTTCGCCATGAAATTAGTCCGCGGACTGCACAATCTTTCGACGGCCGCGGGTCTTCCCCGGACGGGCGCAGCGGCGGCTGGTTTGGCACCGCCCGGGCGCGCTGCGGGAACGGGTTGTGTCCTCACCGTGGGCAATTACGATGGCGTGCACCTCGGGCATCAGCACATGATCCGGGTGCTGAAACGGCGCGGGGCGGAACTCGGTTGTCCCACCACGGTGCTGGTATTCGAGCCCAGTTCCAAGGAATTCATCGATCCCGCGGGAGCTCCGCCGCGGCTCACGCGCTGGCGGGAGAAATTTCTGGCGTTGTCGGCCCTCGGCGTGGATCGGCTGGTGACACTGAGGTTCGACGAGGCCATGCGCGCCATGGCGCCGCAGGAATTCGTTGACCGGCTGATCATCGAGGGTCTGCACGCGAAACACATGGTGGTGGGCGATGACTTCAGGTACGGCGCCAAGGCGCAGGGAACGATTCTCAGTCTGCGTGCGGCCGGCGCCGCCGGCGGATTCGGGGTGGAGCAGGTGGCCCCGTTCGTGTTCGACGGCGTGCGCGTAAGCAGCACCGCGGTCCGGGAACGGCTCGAGTGCGGTGATTGCGCCGGCGCGGCGCGGCTGCTCGGGCGCCCGTATCGAATGATGGGACGCGTCGCTCCTGGTCGGAAACTTGGGCGTACGCTGGGGTTCCCGACGGCGAACCTGCGGCTGATGCGGCGCAAGTCGCCGCTCTGGGGAATATTGGCGGTGCGCGTGCACGGGATCGACGCGAATGCGCACGACGGCGTGGCGAGTCTAGGGACGCGGCCGACCGTGAACGGCGTCGAACCGCTCCTCGAAGTGCATGTGTTCGACTTCGACGGTGATCTGTACGGTCGCGAGATCGAGGTGGAGTTCGTCGCGAAGCTGCGTGACGAGGCGAAATTCGATTCGCTGGATTCTATGATGGTTCAAATGCGGGTCGACGCGTCCCAGGCGCGCGACCTCCTGTCGAAGGTGGCGCGTGACTGACTACAAAAATACGATCAATCTGCCGAATACCGGCTTCGCCATGAAGGCGGATCTCGCCAGGCGCGAGCCCGGCATGCTCGAAACGTGGGAAAACGCGCACCTGTACGACAAAATTCGCGCCACCACGAAGGGCCGGCCGCCGTTCGTGCTCACCGACGGCCCTCCGTATGCCAACGGCGCGCTGCATCTGGGTCACGCGGTGAACAAGGTGCTCAAGGACATCATCGTCAAGTCGCGCACGCTCGACGGCTATGATTCCCCCTATGTGCCCGGCTGGGACTGTCACGGCCTGCCCATCGAAATGCAGGTCGAGAAGACACACGGCCGGGTCGGCCAGAAGATCGATGCCAAGGCATTCCGCGCGGCGTGCCGCGCCTATGCCCTGAAACAGGTGGATGCGCAGCGCATCGAGTTCAAGCGTCTCGGCGTACTCGGCGATTGGGACCATCCGTACATGACGATGATGCCGCGCTTCGAGGCCGAGCAGCTGAGGGCCTTCGCGGTCATCATCAAGAACGGGCATGTGTACAAGGGATTCAAGCCCGTGCACTGGTGCCTCAACTGCCGCTCCGCGCTGGCCGAGGCGGAGGTCGAGTACGAGGACAAGACTTCACCCAGCGTGTATGTGCGCTTCGCCGTGCAGGACCGCGAGGACCTGGCGCAGCGCATGGGCCTCGCGCTCACGGACCAGCTGGCATTGTTCGATGACGTGCCGTCGGCCGTGGCCATATGGACCACCACGCCGTGGACCCTGCCCGCGAACCGGGCGGTTGCCGTGCACCCGCAATTCGAATACTCCCTGGTGGAGTTCGAATTGGGGCAGGGAGTCGAACGGCTGCTGGTGGCCACGGAACTCGTGAAGACTGTCATGCATGCCCTCGGAGTGGCGCATTGGACGGTGGTGGCGGAAGCGAAGGGGGCGGCTCTCGAGAACCTCGTGCTGCAACATCCCTTTTATGACCGCGAGGTGCCGGTGATTTTGGGAGAGCACGTGACGCTCGATGCCGGCACCGGCGCCGTGCACACCGCCCCCGGCCACGGCCTCGACGATTACATCGTCGGGCGGCGGTATAAACTGGAGATCGACAACCCCGTGGGCGGCGATGGACGGTTTCTGCCGTCGACGCCGCTGTTCGCCGGCGAGGAGGTGTTCGACGCCAATGCGCATGTCATCGAAGTGCTGCGGGAGCGCGGGCGGCTGCTCAAGGGCGAACCGTATCACCACTCCTATCCGCATTGCTGGCGGCACAAGACGCCGGTGATCTTTCGTGCGACACCGCAATGGTTCATCAGCATGGACCAGGCGGGCCTGCGCAAGGGGGCGCTCGAGGCCATCACGCACGTCGATTGGATGCCCGGCTGGGGAGAGCAGCGCATCACCAGCATGATCGCCGGCCGGCCCGACTGGTGCATTTCGCGCCAGCGCACCTGGGGAGTGCCCATCCCCCTGTTCGTCGACAAGGTGAGCGGCGAGCTGCATCCGAAAACCCTGGAGTTGATCGAGGAAGTGGCGAGACTGGTCGAGCGCGACGGCATCGACGCGTGGTTCGATCTGGACTCGACCGCGCTGCTCGGCGTGGATGCCGCAAACTACGACAAGGCCACCGACGTGATGGACGTGTGGTTCGATTCCGGCGTGGTGCATCACAGCGTGACCCAGATGCGGCCCGAGGTCATCGCCCCGTCCGACCTGTATCTCGAGGGCTCGGATCAGCACCGCGGCTGGTTCCACAGTTCGCTGCTGACCTCCGTCGCCATGCACGGGCGCGCGCCGTACCGGGCCGTCCTCACCCACGGCTTCACGGTCGACGAGAAAGGCCGGAAGATGTCGAAATCCGTCGGCAACACGCTGGTACCCGCGAAACTGACATCGACGCTCGGCGCCGACGTGGTGCGCCTATGGATCGCGGCGACGGACTATTCGAACGAGATGAGCGTCTCGGACGAAATCCTGAAGCGCATGGCCGATTCCTATCGCCGCATGCGCAACACGGTACGGTTTCTGCTGGGCAACATGGACGGCTTCGATCCCGGACATCATGCCGTTCCCTGGCATGACCTTGTGGCGATCGACCGGTGGGCAATCTCCAAGGCGTTCGCGCTTCAGAACGACGTCGTCACCGCGTACCGCAACTACGAGTTTCATGACATCTACCAGAAGATCCACAACTTCTGCGTGGTCGAGCTTGGCGGATTCTACCTCGACATCATCAAGGACCGCCTGTACACCACCGGCGCGGCGAGCACGCCACGCCGGTCCGCGCAGACCGCCATGTATCACATCGCAACCGCGATGGTGCGCTGGCTCGCGCCCATCTTGAGCTTCACGGCCGAGGAGGCCTGGTCGTACCTGCCCGGTGACCGCGAGGAATCGGTGTTCCTCACCACCTGGCATCCGTTTCCCGCAGGGGCGGAGCGTGAGGCGGACATCGACTGGCCGACCTTCATCGCCCTCAAGGCCGACGTGGCGCGCGAGCTCGAGCGGCTGCGCACCGCCGGGGCGATCGGAGCGCCGTTGCAGGCGGAGGTGACGGTGTACGCACCGGCGGACCAGGTGGCGCGCTACAGTTCGTTGCAAGACGAGCTGCGGTTCGTGCTCATCACCAGCCAAGCACGGGTCTTGGATGCCGACGTCAGGCCCCCGGATGCCGTGCCCTCGGGCACCGAAGGGGTGTGGCTCGAGGTGCTGCCCAGCGCGCAGCCGAAGTGTGTGCGTTGCTGGCACCTGCGTGCCGACGTCGGTAGCGACCCGCGGCACCCGGAACTTTGTGCGCGCTGCGTCGTCAATGTTGAAGGTCCAGGTGAGGAGCGACACTTCGCATGAACGCCGTGGAAAACCTGACCAGCACCCTTCCGGATCGGAGTCGCCCAACCGCTTGGCTGGCCGTGTCCGCGATCGTCGTGATCGCCGACCAGTTGTCGAAGGCGTATATCACCCGGCATTTTGGCGAATTCGAGTTCACGACCGTGCTCCCCATCCTCGACATCACTCGCATGCACAACGTCGGCGCCGCCTTCAGCTTTCTCGCGTCCGCTTCCGGCTGGCAGCGCTGGTTGTTCATCGGTCTGGCGGTGACCGTGAGTCTCGCGATCGTCGCCTGGCTGTGGCGCCTTCCCCGCGGAACCCACAGGCTGCTGTCAGGGGGGCTCGCGCTGGTCCTCGGCGGCGCCGTCGGCAACGTCATCGATCGCATCCGCCTCGGCCATGTGATCGACTTCATTCATTTTCACTGGGATCGGGCCTATTTCCCGGCCTTCAACGTGGCGGATTCCGCCATCACCGTGGGCGCGGCCTGTCTCCTGCTGGACGCGCTGTTCGACTCGAAAAGGAAACCCTGATGCATATTCTCCTGGCCAATCCGCGGGGATTTTGTGCCGGTGTCGACCGGGCCATAGACATCGTCGAGCGGGCGATCGATCTGTTCGGCTCGCCGATCTACGTGCGCCACGAGGTCGTGCACAACAAATACGTTGTCGACCGACTGCGCACCATCGGCGCAGTATTCGTCGAGGAGCTGGAGGAGGTGCCCGATGGCGCCACGGTGATCTTCAGCGCCCACGGCGTGTCGCGCGTGGTGCAGCAGGAGGCGCAGCGCCGCGCGCTCAACGTGTTCGACGCCACCTGTCCGCTGGTGACCAAGGTTCACATGGAAGTCACCCGCTATGCGCGCGAAGCCCGCGAGGTGTTTCTCATCGGGCATGAAGGCCATCCGGAGGTCGAAGGAACGATCGGCCAGTTCGACACCTCGTTCGGCGGCAGCATCTACCTCGTCGAAACCGTCGAGGACGTTCAGAAGGTCGTGGTGCGCGATCCCGGCCACCTGGCCTTCGTCACGCAGACGACGCTCTCGGTGGACGATACCGCCTCCATCGTCGAGGCGCTCCGGACCCGCTTCCCGGGTCTCAAGGCACCGGTGAAGGAGGATATCTGCTACGCGACCCAGAATCGCCAGGATGCGGTCAAGGATCTCATCGGACGTTGTGACGTCCTGGTCGTGGTTGGCTCCAAGTCGAGCTCCAACTCGAACCGTCTGCGCGAAATGGCCGACAAGGTCGGGATTCCCGGCTTTTTGGTCGACGGACCGGAATTCCTGGAACGGCGCTGGTTCGACGGCGTGAAGACCGTCGGCGTCACGGCCGGCGCATCGGCACCCGAAATTCTGGTGCAGGGCGTTATCGCCCAGCTGAAGGAATGGGGAGGCGCCGTGGTCGACGAGCTCAAAGGAAGGGAGGAACACGTCATTTTCGCGCTGCCGAGGACCCTGCGGGACGTCACAAAGCGCGTCGGCAGCCTTTCGTCTGATGGCTCCCCGGGTTAGAATGCCCGCCCTTCCGGGTACGTGCCGCAATAGCTCAGTTGGTAGAGCAACGCATTCGTAATGCGTGGGTCAGGGGTTCGAATCCTCTTTGCGGCACCATTCACCCCGTCCAACGAAGTCTGATAATTTCCAGCGACGTCTAATTCGCTCGGAAAATCCCTGGAATTCCAGGCTCAAACTTTCCACGTCCGTCGACGCATGATTTTCGACGTCGATTGACAGCCAGATATTCCTGGGGGTACTCCTGGGGTACTCGGGCCTTCCGCGATACCCCGGTACCCCCAGAATCCGGATCGGGCGACCTGACGCGTTTTCGTTCACGCAACCGTCACGTGAGGTCCGATCATGCCGCTCAGCGAGACCGTCATCCGCCAGACGAAGCCCGAGTCCAAAGCGATCAAGTTGTTCGACGGACGGGGGCTGTTCCTCATCATCAAGCCCAACGGCGCCCGCGGCTGGCGGTTCAAATACCGCATCGACGGTCGCGAGAAGCTGCTCTCGTTCGGCGTGTACCCCGACGTGTCCCTGAAGCTCGCGCGCGACCGGCGCGAGGCCGCGCGGCAGCAACTCGCGTCGGGAATCGACCCGGGCACCAAGCGTAAGGCGGAGAAGGTCGCCCAGGGCGACACCTTCGAGGACATCGCCCGTGAGTGGCTGGCGCTGCAAGCACCCAAGCTTGCGCCGACGACGTTCGCCAAGGCGACCTGGACTCTCGAGACGCTGATCTTCCCGGGCCTCGGCAAGCGGCCGATCGCCAAGATCACGGCGCCCGATTTACTCGCGGTGCTGCGCAAGATCGAGGTGCGGGGGACCTACGAGACCGCCCACCGGGCGAAGCAACGCTGCGGCCAGGTGTTTAGGTACGCTATCGCCACCGGCCGTGCCGCCCACGACATCACCGCCGCCTTGTGGGGTGCACTGGCGCCGGTCGTGACGACCAACCATGCCGCCGTCACCGACCCCGCCCGCGTCGGCGAGCTGCTGCGCGCCATCGACGGCTACCGGGGCAGTCTCGTGACGAGCTATGCGTTGAAGCTCGCGCCGCCGACCTTCGTCCGCCCGGGCGAGCTGCGGCATGCGACCTGGGCCGAGCTGGCACTGGACGACGCCGAGTGGCGCATCCCCGCCGAACGCATGAAGATGCGCGAAGCCCACATCGTCCCCTTGAGCCGCCAGGCCGTCGAGCTCCTGCGCGAGCTCCAGGCAATCTCGGGCCGCAGCCGCTACATCTTCCCGGCCCTGGGCAACGTGCACCGACCCATGAGCGAGAACACCGTGAACGCTGCGCTGCGGCGCTTGGGGTACGCCCACGACGAGATGACCGGCCACGGATTCCGGTCGATGGCCTCGACGTTGCTCAACGAGCAGGGGTGGCACCCCGATCTCATCGAGCTGCAGCTCGCCCACGCCGAGCGCAACCAGGTTCGCGCCGCCTACAACCGGGCGCAGCGGCTGGTCGAGCGGCGCAAGATGATGCAGGCGTGGGCGGATTATTTGGACCAGCTCAAGCTCGCCACCGGCGGGTCGGCGAACGAGCGGATGCAGGCGGCGTAGGCGAGGAGAACTCGTCTGGCGCTGGTAACGGGCACGACGAGACGAAGAGCCTCGCAGTGGCCGTATTTTGCGGCTGGAGCGCGATCCTCGGGCGGGATCTCAGATCGCTTTGCGCTCGGAATTCAAACAACGATGCGGCCCAGTCCTCGGCGATGCCGGCCGACGAATCCGATTGCGGGCTCCAGCGTAGAGCGAAGTGCGTAGGTGAATGAATATACTGGAAAACATGGGGTGACGGGATACCACGCTTCTCCCTCGTGGGGCGCCATAACCCATTGTGCAGACTGTGCTTTGGGTGGGGTGTAACACCCTGCCTTTTATCTTGCTGGTGATTCTTCCTGCATCTCCTGGACATTATGAGCATCGAAACCGGTGTGCGCGCAACCTGCCGAGCTGAACCGTCGGCGCCGCGTCCAGCGTGAGCGGGAACCCGTGGACGAGTTCGGCCATCGCGATGGCGGAAAGCGGGGCGGTGTACGACAATGCGAGGTGTCTCCGCAGTATTGTACGTAAAAATTCTTTCGACGCTCGGGACGCTGATTTCCATGGTCGAGGACCGCAAAGTCGTCGCGAAGAGGCCCTGAGAAGTCGCAATGCGGTATTGGTGGGTCAATCAAAATCAGACCTACCGGCACGAGGTGGCGGGAGGCTATCTGTGGTCCCCAAAACGCAAGTCCAATGGTGGGGTCAATCCGTTTTACGAGTCCATGAGGGAGGTCGCTCCCGGCGACATCATCCTGTCGTTCGCCGACACGAGGATCGCCGCCATCGGCATCGCCCGGTCCCACTGCTACGAATGCCCGAAGCCACCCGAATTCGGTTCAGCCGGCATGAATTGGAACGCGGTCGGGTGGAAGGTCGAGGTCAAATTCACGGAGCTAGGCAACCGAATTCGGCCAGCCGAGCACATGGAGATCCTGGGTCCCCGCCTGCCCAAGAAATACTCGCCGCTGCTGTCGGATGGGCGCGGAAGCCAGTCGGTATACCTCGCAGAAATTCCGTCAGCGATGTTCGCGGCGTTGCGCGATTTGATCGGATCCGAGGCGCGCCAAACCCTGGGGGTCGCCGAATCCTGGACCGAGCTGGACACGACCGACGACACGCTCCTGCGCGACGTGTCCACCTGGGAGGATCACCTGCGAGAGTCGATCGAGGGCGACGTCACGATTCCGGAGACCCAGCGGCAGGCCGTCATCCAGGCCCGACGGGGGCAAGGGATATTCCGACAGAGGGTGTCGAACGTCGAACGGCGGTGCCGAATCACCGGCGTCAGCAACCCGGAACACCTGCGGGCGAGCCACTGTAAACCGTGGCGGGACAGCTCCAATGAAGAGCGCCTCGACGGCGAGAATGGGCTTTTGTTGACGCCCAGTATCGACCATCTGTTTGACCGAGGCTTCATTGGTTTCGAGGGTAGCGGGGCGCTCCTGATTTCGCCCGTAGCGGATCGAAACTCGCTCGAACGGATGGGGGTGCAAACGGGGGAGCGGCTCAACGTCGGGGCGTTTGCCGAAGGACAGCGCCGGTATCTTGATTGGCACCAGGAATACGTGTTTCTGCAATCGCGGGTGAGCGCGGACAGGTGACGCGTGCGCCGCACCGGAACTTATCTTGCTCAAGTTGATTCGGGTGGCCAATTTTCATTCGAAGAGGGGCGGGGGATACGTACAACGACTCCCAGTAACTCTTTGCATGGGAAATACAGTTGTCGGGTAACCAGATTGGTTTGCTCGGACCCGAGAGGTTGGTCAGGAGCGAATCACTCCTTGATCGCGCGCTCGAGCGTCTGCCGGATGAACCGCTGGTACGGCACACCACGCTGCCGTGCCACACGCTTGACAGCCTTGAGTAATTCGCCCGGTAGACGCATATTGATTCGCGCTTCCTTGGCAGCAAATTCAAATTGCGTCGCCTTCAGGGCGGATAGATCATAGCGCGTCAGATCGCTGCCGGCGACGAACTCCTCGGCCTCCAGATCAGTCTTGAGGGGAGGCAGTTTCGCCAGAGTCTTGGCTTTGCGCTTCATAATGTTTGATCTCCTTCGCATGCATAAACCGAGCGCTGATGGGTCTGATAAATCTCTGCTCTTCTCAAGTTCCCGAAAAGTGAACGCCACAAGAGCGTGTCGGCCAGAGGTCGTGAGCCCGATGCCCAGATATCGCGATTCGCTTGTCGAGTGGTAGGATCCGGAAACACGCGAAGTGTCCCTCCTCGAAATGCACTCTCTATCTCCTCCACCGTGACACCGTGCTTAAGGCACTTTTCGCGGTTTCCGTCGTCCCAGTTGAATCCTTCAACTGCCTCTATCATACGATCAGAATACCGATTGTATGTACAACTGTCCACACGCCAAATTGTGCGCGTCTGCCTCCGGCCACAAGGGCATCTCCTTGCGAACCGCTGTTCCAGCGTAGTCTTTTCCAGAACTCATCGGCTGGCGATGGGCGGTCTCTGGCGATCGGCCCTGCCGTTCAGATCGGTGAATTTAACAATTGTGTTTTTGGCGGTGTGCGCCGAGCGGTTTAGTCCTGACCCGTTGCTGCCGTCGGCGAACGGCGGCTGTAGGGAAGCAAAGTTTGGGAGCCATTCCGCTTGCCGAGTTCCGCAATGCCGTTCATCAGTCCTCGGGCGTCGTGTGCACTATCAAAGCGGCGCTGGTGAGAATCCAAAATATGAGAGTGACAGTGCCATACCACGCCCAAAGATATCTCCCAGTCGAGCTGGATCTCCCTTTAGTCCTTGTATTCGGGGCAAACTGCGGTGCGTTCCGAGTATTTTTCCCCAATGCCCAATGAACCCCCACCAACCCAATTGTTACAGCACCCACAACCCATCCGTGTTCCGCCATCTACTCCGGGATTCGAGGCCCGCCCGCCAGTTCGATCCAATAGGTCACCGCCGCACAATTCAGCAAGCCAAAAACGGTAAACGCGGATATACCTCTACCCCTGGTGTTCCTGAACGTGGTGCCCCGCGACTCTTCAAAAAGAACATAAGAGTCAAATATTCTCTGGTACATAGGTACACGCCTCGAAGTGATGAATGACGCAAGGTGACCGATGCTGACGATCGCGATTGACGGCTTTGCGGAACCAAAATCTCGTTACTGGGAGCCAATTGAATCGTGATTACTTTCGAACGAGGTTCTCCGCAGCGATCGTCGTCTCAATCTCGTGCACGGCTACGCTGGCCTCCGCGGGAGCCATCCGGGCTATCGCCACTGACTGTTCCGGGTGTTTACCGAGAAAATAAGCAATGTCAGCCGCGTATGGGCTATCGGCCATTAATCCCAGCATTGATGGCGTCACGGGTGTTTTACCGTGAATCACTACCTTATCAAAATCAGCGAAACGATCCTTGCGAGGTTTGATAGCTTTCATAAACTTTGCTACTTGCGCATTTCGTTTATTTACCTCGTCAATTCGCCGTTGGTCATTGAGTAGCCGAGCTTCTTCCATTGTCTCCAAATTGCGATTCTGAGTGTCTGGGTTCGTTGGGCCAACATTAGGCCTCTGCATTTGCGAAAATGCTGTTCCGGCGGAGGCAACCGCAACTACAGTTAGACATAAATATAGGTGTTTTGCGTTCATGATGGTGTTCTCGCCTGCATCCTTTGCTGAACCTTCGCCAGTTAACGCCCAGATCGTCCGGTCTGCTTCGCGGCTACTGTGATTGAATTGACTATAACCTAGGTTATGGCGAAGCGCTCTAGGCAGTTAACAGTTAACGCGCGGAGCGGTTGCGGAATATCGTCCATGGCTTAGTCCGATGTATATGCGCCAGCTAAGCGATCGATAATGCGCCCAAGCCGCTGGCCGCCCCCAACTCCCGCTCTAGACTGGACGTTGGGTGGGGGGCGTCCCAAGAACGACCGATGAACGGGAGGTGTTGGACCCGTAGCTGCCCGTCATGAATGTCCGGAATTGGGGACTTTGCCGAATCGATTTTGACCGGAATTCCTATCTACTAAGGATGGGTGCCAGCCTTTGGACCGCACACGAATCATCCAAAATAAGAGCAGACCTAGCGGCAGAAACTGCGGCAAGAAGAAAACGGTCGGCACGTGATACGGGCCAGGCAGCAGCCGCGCGAATCCGTTTGTAAAGCCCGAACCCGCTGCCAGAGCAAGACCCAGGCACATGCGCCAAAGATGCCGGGATAAACGCGGCACACCGGAGAGCGCGCCGGCCCGAACGAGCCGGGCATCGCCAATGACCGCAACGATTAGTATTGATGTGAAGCTATAGATGGCGACGAGCACTGGGCCCTTGAATGGGACCGCGCTCTCGAACAGTGGTGGCAAGCCAACGAGCAACTGAAAGGATAAAATGGCAAAAGGTGCGCAAAGACACAGCGCAATGGCCAGCGCGATCTTTTCAAATTGGCCGCCAGTGCCCGGTCTTCGGCGGACGGCCATCCAACCTGTCGAGATCAGGTAAATGGCGAAAGCTCCGATGAAGACGTTCGTGAGCTGGTCGGGCTCCGCAACGGCCAGGTAGATTGCAAGAACGCTCATAACAAGCATAGAGACAACGAAGATAGTTCCAGCCCTTCGGTGAAGAGATCGGCCCTTGATGGCAAGCGCGGCCACGGTTCCCGATACAAGGCCAATCGCCCCTCCACCGATGTGAAGAATGAACGCGAGCAGGGTAATGCCGTGAAGAAGTGAACCAGGCGCCAATTGATTCCGCAAACGCTGACCCTCCGTTATTACCCGCGTATTCTATCTGCGGCGCCACTTCCCGTGACGAGCATTCGACTGTCCGGTGTGGAGGAGGCCCATTTGGCAGGCGAATGTCTCGGTTTGGCCGTGTTCTGTCCGATTCTCCACTCCTGACCTGCCATTCGGGGCTGAATTCTCTGTGCATGGTACGGCTTATTGCGGTCCGTCGACGAATAACCGAATAGCCTCCTCGTAACCCCGAAAGCGCAGGTCCTCGGGCGCCATTCGGACGAGCGCCTCCAGATCGCGGCGATAATCCGCGACCCGGGGGTCTCGCTCGAGCCACCTTCGTAGATCCCTATCGGTAGATTTGGGCGTTGATCGCGTAATCCTTCCGATGGCCTGTCCGGCCAACCCGGACAGTTCGCTCCCATTCTTAAAAGGTAAAGGAGGTCTAGAAGGTGCGTCCGGGTTTGCCGGACGTTCCCGCGGCTGAATCCGGACAGGGCGAGGGCTGGATCCGGACAGCGGCGCGCGATCGGCCGGTGGCTGTCCGGCGGCGCCGGACAGGGTTGGGAAATCCAGCGGTACGTGATCCGGGAGTGCCGCCTCAAGATCGGTGCTCGGACAGCCGCGGGGTCGCTTGTATCCGATCAGCCAGCCGGCAGCGATGGCGGCGGCGCGGTGTTCCGCCACCGTGCTTTTGTCGAGACCGGTGTAGGCAGCCAGGCGCCGCACGCCGACCCAGCAATGGGTGCCGTCGCGGTGCATGCACAGCGAATGCGCATAGAGCACGAGCCGGGTCGTCGGCGCGGGCCCGTAGCGGCTCATCACCGCCCGCATCCAGTGATAGACGTTGTTACACCGTCGGGGCATTTCCGGACCCGACGTAGCGCTGTAGCTCGGCAACGGTGATGTACGTGCGCCGGCCGTCCTTCTGGACGGCGAGGTGGCCGGCTCGGATGCGTTGGTAGAGGGTGGCTCGGCTCATGCGCAACATGCGCGCGGCCTCGACGATGTCGAACCGCAGGTAGGGCAGGGGTCGTTCGGAGAGGGACATAGACGCCTCATGGTGTTGAGTGGCGTCTGACTAGATATTCCTCTTTCCGGCGCGATGCAAACAGG
>Ga0182030_10005548_pt1 | contig 26738 bp, 26 predicted proteins | sample 812S3MmetaG_FD_121299 | JGI IMG/M metagenome (GOLD analysis project Ga0182030, IMG submission 121299) | Permafrost microbial communities from Stordalen Mire, Sweden - 812S3M metaG (Illumina Assembly) | ecosystem: Environmental > Terrestrial > Soil > Wetlands > Permafrost | place: Sweden...
CCTGAGGCGGCAATACCGGCGAGCTTCTGCCTATTCAACGCTGTTCGGCTGCAGTTCGTTTTTGTTTATGAGCTTGACAGCATGGAACGCGCCCGCGCGGTCGGTACGATCACCGCCGCGCTAGAAAAAGGCACACTGAAGAATCGCGTCGCGCAGCCGACTTACAAACTTGCCAACATCATCGCGGCGCATGAAGCAGTCGAGCGTGGCACTCTCGGAAATGTCGTTGTGACGATCTAAAGGGGATTTTGGCGCGTCATCAACAGCACTAACAGATCGCGAAGGTCGCCCAGTGTAAAGAACCGGAATTATCTTGCGGCGGTATTTAACATGATAGTTGTGTCCGGTTCGATCAACTGTCCGGCGGACAGTTCACTCGGCCAGCTTGTTTGTCAAAGTCTCGTCGATCGTACGGCGAGCTTTTTCCATTACGCGTATTGGGGTCGCCTGCGCACGGGAGGCTGGCTGAGCGAATAGCGCTGCCAATCACGCAACTCTACGGGAATGAAAACAGAATCGTGGTCACAGGTCAGTATTTCGACACGTGGGGCACATCGGACCCGACATTGTATAGTGGCCTGGCAAGCGGTTTCAGCCCAAACAGCGACGGCTATATTGCGGAGATTGCTTACATACCATTCATCAATAGCAATGCGCCTCTATGGCCGTGGGCAAACGTCCGCGTTGGGCTCCAATACACGTACTACAACAAATTCGATGGAACGACGGTCAACGCCCACGATAACAATACGTTGTTCCTCTACGCTATGTTTGCGATGTAGTTGCGTTGGCGACTGAGGAGAAACCCACTCTAAGCGATGATTGCATTTGCCGCCTTCGGCATGGACACCGTGGCGATACTCGCTGCAGAGGCTCCAGCGATTAGAAAGTGGCGCCGATTAAGCCGCGGATCATCCATGGCGCTCGCCTTTAGGTTTTCAGGGCTACGAACCTTTTTTAATTAGGCCACGAGTGCCACGTGACGTCTGAGCAAAACTGAACACTTCCGTTGATTAAATACCACGCCATTAAGTTCGCTGCCGCAGACGGCGGCTTGGAAGTTTTTGGCGAGGCGGTCGTATCGGGCCGCAATTCGACGAAAATCCTTGAGCCGAGCGAACATGCGCTCGATGGCATTGCGATTTCGGTAGAGACAGGGCGAGAGGCAATGACTTGTCGATCGAGTTACCGACAGATTGAGTCGTCTCGCTCTCGCTCAAGGCGACGCAGGCATGGTCATGCGGAGCGCCAGGCTGGCCATGATCCAGATGGTGCCCGCGACCATGATGGTCAGCAGCAACGTCGAGAACAGGATCAGCTGCAGGTCCTCGCGCTTTTGCTTAAAGCCGATATGCAGGAAGAACCGAAAGTGCACCAGCATCTGCACCAACGCAAAGGCCCCGATGACGATCAGCAAGGGAAAGCGCGGAATGCCGGCCCAGTGAACCAGCGCAAACGGCGCCACGGTCAGCAGCAGCGCTAGGCCAATGCCCCAGACGTAGGAGCGGAATTCGCGGCGCTCCTGTTGCTTGAGCTCCCATTGGTCGCTGTAGTCGTTACCTTGCTCGCTCATGTCAGCCCCGCCAGGTAGACCACCGAAAAGATCGCGATCCAGACGATGTCCAAGAAATGCCAGAAAAGGGCTAGGCGCATGATGCCCAGCTTGGTCATTGTGTCCAGACCGTAGCGTGCAATTTGGCCCACTAGGCAGACCAGCCAGATGCAGGCGGCGGTGACATGCAGGCCGTGCAGGGGAACCAGGTCGAAGAACGCGGAAAGGTAGCCGCTGCGTGTAGGCACGCCGCCCTTGGCGAACATGGTAGCGAAGTCGTGCAGTTCGAAACCGAGAAAGCTCACGCCCAGCACCAGGGTCACTGCCAGCCATCCAATCAGCCGCGTCATGCTGTGCTTGTACTTGAGCGCCAGCGAGGCCATGCCGAAGGCGAAGCTGCTGGTCAGCAGCAGCATGGTTTCGATGAAGACGCTCTTGATGTCGTAAAGATCGTGCGGCCCAGGGCCGCCGGCGGTGGCGTCGATCGATGTCACGTACGTGGCGAACACCATACCGAACAGGATGGCATCGCTCATCATGAACACCCAGAAGCCGGACATCATGCGTTCGGCCGCGTCGTTATCCTTGCCGTGGGTGGGCCCCAGGTTCAACCCCGGGTGCTTTATGACTTCCTGGCTCATGGTACCACTCCATCAGCCCTATGTAAGGCGAGTCCAGCGTTGGCCGGCCCACATTCCTGGGCGCGGGAAACCGCGGTAGTTGCGGCCACGGCGCTGAGCCAGCGCCGGTGTTCCTGACGCACTTCGTCCGCCGTGACGATGCGCGTTGTGTCGCGGGCAAAACCACGCACGATCACCGTCACCACTGCGACGACGAAGAACAAGATCACCATCCACCAAATGTGCCAAACTAGGCCAAAGGCGACGGCAAAACCGATCGCCGCAATCACTGGGCCCATCGCGCTGTTTTTAGGCAATTCGATATTCGCGTAAGCATTCGGCAGTTGGAAGGCAACGCCTTCCTCTTTGGCCATCGTGAACGCATCGCGGCCGCGCACAACGGGAATGACCGCAAAGTTGTATTCCGGCGGCGGAGCCGACATTGACCACTCCAGGCTTCGTCCATCCCACGGATCTCCGACAAATACGCGGTTTTCGTCGCGATGCTTGATCGACACCCAGAGCTGAACCAATAGTCCGGCCAGCGCTGCAAGAATCAGCAGGGCGCCCAGAAACGCTACCCATTCGAGCGGCACGTAGGACGGTTCCGTATAGGCCACGGTGCGTCGCGGCAGACCCATGATGCCCAAGGCATACAGCGGAAAGAACGCCAGCATGAAGCCGAAGATCCAGCACAGCGCCGAGAAGATGCCCCAGCGCTCGTTGAGGCGAAAGCCGAACGCCTTGGGAAACCAGAAATGGTAAGCCGCGATCATACCGAACAGCACGCCAGGCACCGCCACGTTATGGAAATGTGCCACCAGGAACACCGTGTTGTGCACCTGATAGTCGACGGTCGGATTGGCCAGCAGGATGCCGCTCATGCCACCGAGAACGAACAGCAGGATGAAGCCGATCGAATAGACCATCGGCACGGTGAAACGGACACGGCCACGAAACATCGTCAACATCCAATCATAGATCTTCACCCCGGTGGGAATGCCGATCAGCATCGAGGCGATACCGAACACCGCATTGATGTTGGCGCTCTGACCCATAGTGAAGAAGTGGTGCAGCCAGACGGTAAAAGACAGCACTCCGATGGCCATGGTGGCCACCACCAGCGATCGATAGCCAAACAGCACCTTGCTGGAAAACGTCGAAATGACCTCCGAATACACGCCGAACGCCGGCAGGATGAGGATGTAGACCTCAGGGTGTCCAAACAGCCAGAATAGGTTGGCAAAGTGCATCATGTTGCCGCCAAGTGCGTTGGTGAAATAGTGGAATCCGAGATAGCGATCGAGCGCCAGTTGCGCTGTGGCGACGGTGAGTGGCGGCATCGCGAAGATCATCAGGATGGCCGTGCACAGCGCGGTCCAAGTGAACATCGGCATGCGCATCAGCTTCATGCCGGGCGCACGCTCCTTGTAGATGGTGACGGCGAAGTTTATCCCCGTGAACGTGGATCCCAGCGACGCCAAGCTCAGCGCCCAGATCCAGTAGTCCGGCCCCACGCCGGGACTGAAGTTCGCTTCCGTATACGGGGGATAGCCGAACCAGCCGCCGGTGGAGAACTTGCCGATCACCAGCGATATCATCACCAGTGCGGCACCGGCCGCAGTCAGCCCTAGGCTGATGGAATTGAGCACGGGAAAGGACACGTCGCGCGCCCCGATCTGCATCGGCATCACGTAGTTGATGACGCCGGTGAGGAAGGGCATCGCCATGAAAAAAATCATGATGGTGCCGTGGGTGCTGAACAGCTGTGCAAAATGATCCGGCGACAGAAAGCCGCCATCCAGGCCGAAAGCCTGCTGCCCCCGCATCAGCGCCGCCTCGATCAGCGCCCGCGCCAGCATCACGAATGCGATCACTACATACATGATGCCGATTTTCTTGTGATCGGCGCTGGTCACCCAGTCAGACCACAGCACGCTCCACAACCGATATTTCGTAAGCAACGTGACGGTGACGATCGCGCCGATCACCACCATGGAGGCGGCGCCCGTGGCGATGCAGCCGTTGATGATGTTGTCTTCGGTCGGGTGCTGCAGCATCTGCCAGAACGGCAACGAGTCCAGACTTAGTCGCCCTAGAAACGGGTCCGTGGAAACGGTGGCGATGCTCATTGCGGTTGCTCTGTCACGGATGCGTCGGGGTTTCCGCCAGCGTGCGGCATCGCGGTCACCGGACCGAACGCCTGCGATGGCAACGTGGTCCCGTCCATGGTGGCCATGACCACGGCCGGAAACAGCGCGCTGGTCGCGCCGGTGAAGTACAGGTTGCCGTCCTGCACGCCGGTTCTGGGCAGAGCATCGATCAGGGTGGTACGTGTCGTTCGCTGAGAGATGAGCTGCAAGGTCCGTGCGTCCAGCGGCATGCCGTGGGTGCGCACCTTTTGTACCCACGCCGTGAAATCAACGGGTGTCATGGCGACCGCTGTGAACTGCTGCTGATGAAATCCGTCCCCGTTGTACATGGTGTTTTCGCCCATGAAGCGCCCAGGCTTGCTGGCCTGCAGATTCAGCTGGGTGACCATGCCGCCCATGGCATAGATCTGGCTGCCCAACGCCGGAATGAACAACGACTGCATAACGGTGGCGGAGGTTATCTGCATGGACACCGGGCGCCCGGCCGGCATGGCCAGTATGCCAATACTGGCGATGCCCTGGTCGGGATAGATGAACAGCCATTTCCAGTCGTATCCGATCACCTGCACGTGCAGTTGCGCCTGATCGGACACCAGCGGCTTGTAGGGATCCAGCTTGTGTGTATCGCGCCACACGAAGAAAGCCAGCACCGCAACGATTACGATCGGACCGCCCCAGGCGGTGATCTCCAACACCCTGGAAAACTCCCACTTGGGTGTGTATTTGGATGCTTCATTGCCGTAGCGGTAGCGCCAGGCAAAAAACGGCAGCAGGAGGAAGATCGGTCCCGCCACCAGCACCGTCATAATCCCCAGCACCTCGTAAAAGTGCCAGCGCTGGGCATCGGCCACCGGACCTTGCGGATCGAGAAACGTGAGATGGGTGTTGCCGTCGCAGGCGGCGAGCATCAGCACCAAGACGCATAAGATGGCCCCGCGACCCCACGCCACCGCCTTATGCATCCACATCAGGGTTAGATCGAGACTGATTGACATCCGCTGCATCGGACGGTTCTCCCCGGCACCCGCCGGTCCCCGACGATCGATCTCAAGGCCACCGTATTCCTTGCACCAGCGGTAATAACTCTGCTGCGATATCCCTGCATTCCGGCAGGCCACCGGCGTGGGTTTTCCCTGCACAATCGACACTTCAATCTGGCGAAGCAGCGTCACGATCTGCTCCGCGCTGAACCTCTTCATTGGCATGACTGGCTCCTTTCCAAGCTCATTCTCTCACAACGCTTGGTATAAAAAAGCCAGGTCAGGTCACCAGATCGCCTTCGCTCATGTCATTCCGCCGCTTCAAAGCCGGCCTGTAGCGGAAGCGGGTTCCGGAAAATCAGACGATCCACGGCTTTTGGATAAAGCGGCCGCAGCTTAACGATGAAGTCCCAGGCCATCAGCAACGCGCCCGACGCGAACACCACGTCGCCCGGCAAGCGCATCCACTGCCAAAACAAGGTCGTGTTGTAGAAGGCGCTGCTGCGCGCATAGGCAAGGCCGTGCTCATAGACGGCGTCCAACTGCGCCCAGCCGATCGGGAAGAAGTTGAGTAGAATCCATAATACCAAGCCTCCATTATAGAGCCAGAACGCGGCCAGACCCAACTTCTCGCTGAAGCGCTGACGATCGGCCGCGACATAGCGCAAGCAAAAATAGATCAGCCCGATCGCGAGTTCGCCAAAGGCACCAAACAAGGCCGTGTGCGCGTGGTTTAGCGTCAAGAAGGTGCCGTGTTCGTAGTAGTTTACGAGCGGCGCGTTGAGGGTGCCGCCGCCGAAGACGCCGGCGCCGACGAAATTCCAGAACGCCGCGCCGATAACGTAGGTATAGGCTAACCGGTACTTGAACTCCTGGTGCGCCTTAATCAGCCGGTAGTGATTGATCGCCTCGATGATTAAGAGCACCAGCGGCAGCACCTCGATAAAGGAGAACATGCTGCCCATCGGCACCCACATGCTCGGACCACCCGCCCAATAGAGGTGATGGCCGGTCCCGATGACGCCGCCGAGGAAAATCAGGATGATCTCGAAATATGTTGCTCGTTCAGCGAGCTTGCGCGAGACGAGACCTACCGACATTAGGAGGTAAGCGCTCATGGTAGCGGCAAAGAACTCGAAGGATTGCTCGACCCAGAGATGGACCACCCACCAGCGCCAAAAGTCGGTAATCGTGAAAGACTTCTCGATGCCCGTGAGTGGGATCATGCCGAAGACATAAAGGACGGCGATGTTGATGGTAGACGCCCAGATCAGATGTTCGAGCCGGATCCGGCCCGACCAGAACTGGCCAGCGGCTTTCCACCACAGCGTCTTGCTCGGCCACAGCGCGCGCATCACCAAGAGGCTCCAAAGCGCGAGGCCGATGAAGAATCCGATCTGCCAGAAGCGCCCGAGCTGGATATAAGACAGGCCCTGATTGCCGAACCAGAACCACCCCTGGTCGATCACCCCCATGATACCGAGATAGTCGCCGATCAGCGCGCCGGCGACGACCAAAAGCGTGACCCAGAATAGTAGGTCGACCAGCACGTGCTGACCCTTGGCTTCCTGACCGCCGGCGATGGCGGGGGCGAGAAACAGCGCTGCGCCGATCCAGGACAGGCCGATCCAGACGATCGGAGCCTGGATATGCACATCGCGCAGGAAATTAAAGGGAAGCAAATCGTTGATAGGAATGCCGTAAAAGCTCGCCCGGTCGTAATAGGAATGCGCCATGATGATGCCGGCGCCGATCTGCACTAGGAGCAATGCCGCAACCACGAGAAAATATTTGCCGATTCGCTTCTGACTGGGCGTCAAGGGCCGAAAAATCGACAACACGGGGTCCATCGGCGCGTCATCGGGATTGTTCAAGAAGAACTCGTAGATGAATAGCACCGCGCCGAAGGCGAAGAAGGTGAAGCAGAAGCTGATCCAGGTCCAACGGAAGGTGTTGGTGGTGGGCGTGTTGCCGACCAGCGGCTCATAGGGCCAATTCTGTGTCCAGGACCACGTGACTCCCGGTCGCCGCGCCACCGTGGTGAGTGCCGAAAACACCAGGAATTCGGCCGTCTGACGCGCGAGTTGCGGCGAGAGGCTATAGGCCTGTGTCCAACCCGTCGCGGGATTGGTGGTGTTTAGCGACTTGGCAAGGTCATCGCGAACCGTGATGACGGCGTCTGCTAATGGCCCGGGAAGGACGACATCCTGCTTGGTCAGGTCGATACCCTGCAGCGCGTGCTGCATGACCACAGTGGCCGCGGCCTGTTGATCGGCAGAAAGCTCCGTGAAGACTTTGCCGGATGTGGTCAGGGCGACGTTGTTCCGTGTCGCTGTGCCGAGGCGCACCAAGGTCGAGGCGGTGTAATCCTCGCCGTAATAGGAGCCCATGCCATAGAGGCTGCCGTAATCCATCAGGTCGGCTTTCTGGAAGCCACCTTTCCCGGCCACGATGTCCTCATCCGTCATCAGCACGGCGCCGTTCGCTGCAACGAAACGAGCGGGCTGCGGCGGCGCCGCGCGATACGTCATCACCGTCGCCCAGGCGAGCAAACCAAAGGTGACAAACGCGACAATCAGCAGCACCCATTTGAGGACATTGCTGACGGGATCTTCGATCTGCGGGTCGATGCGCGTGGCTTCCACTGTCATTGTTTCCGTCCCAACTCAGCGACCGTGCCCCGATCTCCTCATTAAGTTTAATCTGGAGTTATCGTAAGTATCTGTGTTTTACGACCTCCCGGCAAGAACTCCGATTAGGTTCGATGACCGCTTTGGGTCGATTGTGTTGAAAAGGTCGAAAGCCCAGAGTCGTTGGAATACTGCCAAAATAGCAATGACACCTTCGGTCGTGTTTAATTGCCACTGTAATTCGATTTAGAACTCGCTCCGTTGACTCGGATGCTGACGATGCGGCCCCCACATCCGTTTCCGAAAGTCGCACCAACGACGCTTAAATTATTCTATGGAGTCGGTCCGCGGACTTTTTCAACAGAATCGGTCATTCACGGCCTAGCCGATTAGTCCAAAAACTGGCCTTTGTCCGTCGTTCGTCCAATAGATGGGAAAAAAGCGACCGAGATTATTGTGCCTACCGTTTCCGCTGCCGACATTCGCCAAAATCATTGATTCAAATTAATGACCTGGATTAGCGTATCTGCTGGATAATATCATGGCCCCTTTGCAGCCCCGCAATGCCCTAGACCAGCATCCGTTCGTTGCGCGATTATTGCAGCATGTCGCGCTTGGCGCCGCCGATCTCAAGGCGCTCAACGGCATCATTCACGGCGAACTGCTGATCCATAAGCGCCGCGACCTCATTGCCGACGGCTACGAATACCGAAAGCTCTGTTTCGTTACCGATGGGTATGCCGTGCGTTACAAGCTGCTACGCAGCGGAAAGCGGCAAATAATTAACGTGATCTTGCCCGGTGACATCGTCGGTCTGCCCGGCAGCTTCTATGACCACGCCGTGTACGCCGTCACCGCCATTACTGACCTGCGCATGCAGGTCTGTTCGCTCGACGACTTCGTCCAGCTTTCTTATGAGCGCCCGCAATACGGCTTGGCGCTGGCGTGGGTCGCCGTGCAGGAGGCAACGACCTATGCCGAGCACATCATCGACGTAGGCCGACGCACGCCAATCGAGCGACTTGCTCATTTTCTGCTCGAATTGCGCGCGCGCCTGCATGCCGTCGGCTTAGCGGAAAAGGCACGCTTCACGCTGCCGTTCTCGCAGGAGGTGATTGCCGACGTTCTCGGTCTCAGTGTGCCTCATCTCAACCGAATGATGCAGCGGCTGCGCGCGGAGAAATTGATCGCCAATTCGGACCGCGTCGTCGAATTCCTCGACACCAGCGCGATGCAGACGCTGGCCCAATACCATCCGCAGGCACTTGTGCAGATCCCGCCACCTTTGAGACCTGTCTAATTTACAATCACGCACCTAATTCGCCTCATTAATTTGAAGCATTGATTCGAATTAAAGCCAGTGGCGGCGGTCTCGGTCACACTGGCCCCACTATTTTTATCCTCTCGAGGGCGTCTAAAAATTGCGGCCAGTATTTACCGCGAAAAGCGCCGGTGGCGACGTACAGAGGGCTCATGAATGAGACCGGGACGCTAGGAACCATTGGCGCGAAGAGCGAGCTTTCTGGTTTCGGAATGCCAAGTGCGGCCGGAACTTGAGGAGGACCGTCATGTCTGACCCACGTTATACCGATCCGCGTTATACGGACCCGCGGTACAGCGATGCCTGGAATCGCAATGCGATGTTGAGTGATGAACCTTTTGGCAGGGCAGCACGCTGGACGCTCGGCCTCTGCGTGATGGTCTTGACGGCAGCCATTATTATCGCCGGCTTATACCTCAACCCTAACCGCGACACTGGGAGCGACTATCGAGCGCCAGTTACTAACCACAGCATGCCAATGACCTCGCCGCAGCCGCCAACACATCCGCCCCGTCAATAGAGGCGATTAGAGCTTTGACCGGGCGTGTCCGCATTCCGGCCATGGGCCACAACGTTACAATCAAGCACCTCATTGCCGCAGGTGAGAATTTAAACCTAAATCTAACCGCGCCGGCACAAAAGGATTTTGTAACCGTCCTTAAGTGCTAAATAAATAGCTGGACAGCCGCACTGATAGTCCGGTTCCTCAAATTGATGATTCCGATCGGCATTGGTTTAGTGCGCAATTTGACCATCTCAGACCGGCTCCAACGCATCGGTTTGTCCCGGCATTATTTCGACGCGAATCTGATCGCCGGCCCGAATTTCGCCGGCAGCCAAGACCGTACTCATGATGCCGGCCTTGCGGATTAGATTGCCACGTTCGTCGCGGCCTAACACTGCTGCCATCAAACCGGGCTGGTAGCTATTCAACTGCCTGCAAGGGTCACGCAGGCCCGTTACGGTAACGACCGCTGTATCCCCGATGTGTAGCAAAGCTCCGCGGGGTAGTGCGAGCAAGTCGACACCGCGCGTAGTGATGTTCTCCCCGAGTGCGCCAGGGGTAACGTGAAAACCGCCAGCACGAAGTTCGTCATGCAGCTCCTCGTGCATCAGGTGCACCTGGCGGAGATTGGGGCGCGTTGGATCCTTGGCAACGCGTGAGCGATGCCGAACTGTAACACCTAGGTGGGCGTCTCCATCAACTCCCAAGCCAGCTATCAATTGGATACTTTCCTGCACGGGTTTGCTGAACTGATAGCCGCAGTTGCGGCTCACCGCGACCACAGCGCCGACCAACAACTTATCTGCCATTCTGTCTCCTCCAGTCTCATTACTTAATGAGATCAAATTTCAGGATTTATACACCCTCCCTGTCCATGACAGCAGCCGATCATTCTGCCGGCGCTGGTATCGGATCGCGCTGAGCCGAGACCTTAGCGCCTCCCATGCAAAGGAGGCTCGCCAAAAGAAACCCCGCCGCAAGAACGAGAACTAATTCTGAATGCCCATGGTCGATCAGGAAGCCAAAAGGCACAGGCGTCACAGCACTCCCTAACGGCAAGCCAGCGCTGACAAAGCCGAATACCTTTCCAATCTGGCCGGGGGGCGCGGCATCCTTGAGCATCACGTCGCGCGGCGTTCTGCTGGCACCAAGGCCGATACCGGAGGCAAGCATCAGCCCAATGGCGAGGGAGCCACCCATCGGAAAAATATCGACGGCTAGAATTGTCACCGCTGAGAAGGTGGTAAGACCTGCGACGAAGATGGCGAGATAACGAGCGGATCTGTCAGCCGCCCACCCGCCCAAAAGAACGCCGGCGCTGTTACCGACCATATAGGAGGTTAGCGCGGCCGAAGCGACCGCGAGATCGAGCCCCTTGACCTCATGCAGAACAGTGATCAGCCATGCCAGCACACCACCGCTCGCCATAGCCCCGAGGAAATAGAACATGAAAAATAGAAACAACGTACGATGGAGTAGCATTTCGCGCATTGACATGCTGCGACCCGTCGCCTCCTTTCCCGCTTGATCATGCAGACTTCTGCTTTGCAGAATTACGGCTGCCACCACCGGTAGGCCAAGGCCACCGACCACGAAAAGCACACCCCGCCAGTCCATAACGCTTAAAAGCGCAGCAACGACGGGAGGGGCCAGCGCAAAGCCAACGTTGCCTGTAAAGCTGTGCAAGGCGAAAGATCGACCCATTCGCTCTGGAGGAATTGAGCCCGCAAGAATCGCGTAGTCACAAGGGTGGAATACTGCATTCCCGATTCCTGAGATCAGCGCCAGGGCGAGTATCTGCCAAAAGGCAGTAGCGAAAGCCATTGTTGAAATCGCCAGAGACATAATTGACGCGCCGCCAATCAGGAAGAAGCGAGCGCCATAGCGATCGACGAGAAAACCAATCGGCGTCTGAAGCACCGCTGAGGTCCCCGTCATCAACACAACGGCGAGGCCGAGTTCGGCAAAGCTGATGTTAAACTGTCGCTGCAGAACTATGAACAGCGTGGGAAGGCAGAGCTGGTAGAAATGCGAAAGAAAGTGCCCCGTTCCAATAAGCAAATTGACTCTTGCATATCGTGAAATCATTGAATTTCCCTTGCGCGGCGCAGCCACCTTTGGCATCTCATAACCATCGAGATGCGGAAAGAGAAGCGGCTTTAGCGCAGTTCTGGTATTTGGGGACAACAGGACCGGAGCAGCAAGCGCTCTCACATAGACCTAGGACTGCAACGCCGTTTGACATGTGAGCGCATCCGATTGCTGCTAAGCACAAGCTCCCTTCCCGACCACCTACATGGGGTCTGACATTTCCCGAGATAAATTTGGACTAGTGCTCGGCTTTATTGGCATGTGCATGTTCGCTGGCACGTTGCCGGCAACCCGTCTCGCTGTGACAGGCTTCGACCCATTTTTCCTCACGTTCGCCCGGGCCGCGATCGCAGGCTTTTCTGGTGTCCTAGTTATCGCCATCACGAAAAGAAGATTACCACCCCGCTCGCTTTGGCTCGAATTTTCTTTCGCCGCGCTCTTTACGGTCGTTTGCTTTCCGCTTTCTGCAGCATTGGCGATGACGACGATTCCAGCGGCTCATGGCGGAGTCGTACTAGGCGTTCTGCCGCTGGCGACCGCCGTCGCAGCCGCAATTTTTACTCACGAGCGGCCAAGCATCTGGTTTTGGCTGGTGGGTGCTATTGGTGCGGGCATTGTATTGACATTCGTCCATCGCCAAGGCGGAGGCGGCGGTTTCTCTATCGGAGACCTGTTTCTGCTTGGCACCGTGATTTCAGGAGCCATCGGCTACACACTCTCGGGCCGCCTGACCGCTCACATGCCCGGCTGGGAGGTGATTTCCTGGCAGGTCGCGATCTTCCTTCCCCTTTCGCTATTCGCGACGCTCGTGATGTGGCCGGCCGACATCGCGAACGTCTCGCTGATGCCATGGCTCGGGCTCTGTTATGTCAGCTTCGTCAGCCAATACACCGCCTTCTTCGTCTTCAACGCGGCATTGGCGATGGGCGGCATCGCCCGCGTCGGACAGATCATGTTGCTACAGCCGTTCGTGATCGTAGGTCTCGCGCTGCCGGTCAACAAAGAGCCGATCCAGATCGACACCGTCCTGTTTGCCGCAGCCGTCGTCGTAACCGTTCTAATCGGACAACGGATGAAGGTGGCAATGCGCTAACTCGATAACGACGCGACCTCGAAAGAGGACCAATGCGAAGACGGTTATGCAGTGTCGGCAAATGCTTGAGCGAGCATTCAACGCCGCGGTCCAGTCACCCAGACAGACTCGAGAAATCGCACTGATGACTTCGTCGCCGATCAGCCTGCAAGCGCGCTATGCAGCTACGCGCTCGGCACCCCCTGGTGGGACCAGAAGCAAGGGAAGTCGTATTCTAACAATCGTTCCAGCTCCTTCCGATTCCGACGGGACGATCATGCCGCCGAGCTGGCGCACGAAGATAGCCACGTAGTCGGAACCACGTTTCTCCGAGCCCTTCACCGAATCCTTATCCTTCATACCCACACCGTCATCGGCAACAACCAGCTCAATTTGATCGCCGACCTGTTCCACGCAAAGCATGATATGTCCTGTCCCCTGCGGAAAAGCATGCTTGATGGCGTTCGTCGTAAGCTCATTGACCAGAAGGCCGAAGGGTACGGCACGCTCGGGGTCGATTTCCAACGGCTCGGCCTTAACCTCTATTTCGATGCCCGACGTGTTTCCAAGCAGGCTCGCCGACATCGCCTTGGCGATTTCCCGCAGATATGCGTCCACGGCGATGGTCCGGCTGCGGCTGGTTTGAGATATCAACTCGTAAAGCTGGGCAATGGCTCCGATGCGTGCCTCCATGGCTTTATAGCCTTGAACGCACGGAGCTGTCGTCCATTTGGCTTCGTAGGCGATCAAGCCGACGATGACCTGCAAGTTATTCTTGATCCGGTGAGAGATTTCATTCGTCAAGCTCAGGGCATCGTGCTCGCGCTGCTTGCGGTCGGTTATGTCCTCGAAGACGAGGAGCATCCGATGGGCATTGTTCCCCGGTTGAGAAATTTTCCGAGCATTCAAGTTGAAGACACGGCGGCCGAGACCCGGAAAATTATCCTCGATTTCGAAACTTTCGATCGGCTTGTTTTCCGGGAGCACCTTCTCCATCAAATGACGAAGCGCCGGCACGTCCCATTGGTGCTGACCTAGTTCGGAAACGCGCCGCCCATGCGCCTCCGCCTCGGTAATACCGAATATCGTCAAAAAAGCCGTGCTCGCAGTCACAATCGTCATGTCGTTTTCGAGCACGACCAGGGGATCGCGGATCGTGTCGACGATACTTTGAGTCAGTTGCCAGTTGCGCTTGCTCTCAGCCCGGGCCGCGAGTTCCTCGCTGACACGATGGTTGACCTCGCGCAACAGCAGAGCCCGTTCGTTCGCGAGCGCTTCGAACCGATCCCGCGCAGCACGCACCTCTGCTTCGGCAGCTTCCTTGGCACGACGTAACATTGCCGCATCGAGGGCTGCATCAATGGCTCTCTGCAAAAGCGCCAGGAACTCGCCTTGTACGTCCTTGGCGACGTAATCGGCCGCACCGGCCTTCAGGGCTGCGACCGCCGCTCGGCCTTCCTGCATCGCGGTCACATAGATCACCGGCGGCGGTTCCGCCAAGTTGCGAATGCTCGCCAAGGTCTCCAGCCCGTCCTGGTTCGGCATGTAATGGTCGAGGGCGACGACGTCGATGCCGCCCTGTGCTATCCGGGCAACGCCGCTTGCACCGTCGGTCGCGATCTCGACGACATAACCCTGACGTTCCAAATCCTTCTGGACGAGCCGGCACAGGCCGGGATCGTCATCGATGTAGAGAATGCGAGTGCGAAGTGCGGGCATTAGATCGTCTCGGGAACCTGCATGAGGTACACAAATAACCCTAGTTGTTGGATCGCATTGGCGAAATTCTCATAGTTGACCGGCTTGGTGATATAGACGTTGCAGCCGAGGTCGTAGCAGCGTTGGATTTCGGACTTATCATCGGTCGTTGTCAGTACCACCACGGGTGACACTCTGAGATGTTCGTTCTCCTTGAGGCGTTTCAAGATATCTACGCCGGACATATCCGGTAAATTGAGATCCAGGAGGATCAGCAAAGCGCGGCCTTTGTTGACGGAACCGGAGCCATCAGAACCGAACAGGAACGTGATCGCACTCGCACCGTCCGCAAGCCGCACGATCTCATTGTGGACTCCCGCTCGACGGAGGTTCTTCTCGATGAGGCGAGCGTGGCCCTCATCGTCTTCGATCATCGCGATTGTAACTGGTTGGGTCATGTCATTATCTCACTTACTGGCAGAGGCGACATCTTGGGCAACGTCACTTTGAATACGGTGCCTCGGTCAGGCTCACTCTCGACGTTGATCGTGCCCCCGAGGCGCCGCACAAGCGCACGCGCGTGAGCGAGGCCGATGCCATCGCCCGGCCGGTCCTGAATGCCCGATCGTCGGAACAGATCAAAGATACGCTCACGATCCTTTGCATCGATACCGCGACCGTTGTCGTGAACCTCGTAGGTGATAGCTCCATCAGATTCGGTAGCTCGGACCTCGATGCTCCCAGGCACGCCGGCCCGCAAATACTTAACCGCGTTATCCATGAGATTCGAAAACACCTGTTCGAGGGCGAGACGGTCGCTGGTGATCGTCGGAAGTTCTCCAATGATGATCTTGGCGTTAACGTCCTGCGCTTGATGAGCCATTGCCTCCAAAGTAGATCGCAACAGCTGCGACATGTCGATGAATTGCGGCTGAAACTGACGCTGCCCCTCGCGCGACAGCTTGAGAAGGGCGCCAATGAGTCGATCCATTTTCGCAATCGATGATTTGATGAAGCTGAGTGCTTCTTCGACGTCGCTGCGCAGCGCCTCATCGCTTTCACTATCCTGCTCGCCCCCGACTTGAGCACGTAGCGCCCCTAGCCGCTCAAAAATCTGCTTCCGCCAAGACTCGAGTTCGCTGGCGAAACCCATGATATTGACGAGAGGCGAACGCAAGTCGTGGCTGACGATGTATGCAAACCGTTGAACCTCCTCATTCGCCTCGCTCAGAAGAGCAGTACGTTTTGCCACGATCGTCTCGAGATTCTGGTTGGTCGCCTCAAGCATACGGTTAGCATCTTGCTGCTCCTTGAGCGAGTGACGGAGCAGCAGCACCGAGGTTCCCGCAAGCACAAGGATGAGTATGGAGCCTGTGAGCGTGACGATCAAAAGCCAGCGGCTCGAATTGTCCAATGCCGCCGTCCTTACGCTTTGCAATCGTTGTTCCTCATTCTCCATACTGCTGATCGCCGTGGAGATCTTCTCCATGAGAGTCTGCCCACTCGCGCCAACCAGCGCCGACGCACCCGCTGAATCACCAGACCGGTAAAGACGGACCGTACCGCGCAATTCATCGAGCTTCGCGTTGACCGCTGGCCGGAGCGCTGCGATGAAATCTTGCTGCCGGGGGTTGTCGCTTGTTGTAGTGGCTAATTCGCCAAGGGCCGGTGCGATCGCCTTTATGTCATCTTGGTAGGTTGCCAAATAGCCCAGATCGCTTGTCAGCAAATATCCACGCTGACTGCTCTCGGAACGCCGCAATAGAAGCCGGAGATTCGCCAGTTTGTTTCGGACTTCCAGGGTGTGTGTGACTTGCTCGGCGCCGAATTCGACGCGCGTCACGAACCAAATAGAAGCGGCGCTGATCGTGATAAGGATAACGAAGCCCAGAGCCAGAAAAATAGGCTCGTTCCGAGCCAGGCGACTAACTGTCGGGGGGTCATCGTGTCCCGTGCCGGCGAAAGTGCTCAGCCACCAGCCCTGCCAATTTACCATGGTCGAAGGGCTTCACCAGCCGCGGCTCCGTCCGGAATTCAATCGGCATCATAGCGGCATTGCCGTAGTCGGTCAGACCCTCATTCTCATCGGGGCTCGTGCGGAACGTCTGGTAGAACGCGCGATCGGCAGATGGGATGTTTAAATTTTGATCAAGAACGATGAGTGCTCTGGGCGCCGTCTCAACAATGTCGCTCGCAGCTATGTCGGATAACGGCATTTCCCCACCATCAATTCCGCGACTTAAAAATTATGCTGCGAGCAGTTTTTCTACAGAGTTTTTGAGCTGATATTGTGTGTACGGCTTACAAAGAAAGTGTGAGCCTTTAACAAACAGAGCTTTCATTTTGTCGGTGATGGAATTGCCGGTCGTGTAGAGCACACGCAATTTCCGCCGAAGCTTGATGGCCTGGGGTGCAAGATCACACCCGCCAAGGACCGCCGTTTTGAGATAGATATCGGTAAAAAGTGCGTCGACGTGTTGAGGAGAGCGAAGCAGTAAAAGCGCTTCGTCCACGTCGCTGGCCGAAAGCGTTTTATGACCCCAGTCTTGGATCATCATCTCAGCGATTTCGCGGATAAACACATCGTCTTCGACGATAAGGATCACGGCCATTACAACTCTTTCCGGCCGTGACAACCAGCATTGCGGCGAGCAGCACTCTTTCTGCTGGTATCACAGCAATCAGAGCCCGTTCGACCGCTATCAAGGCATAGGGATACTCCCAACCGATGCTTACGGTTCCGCAAAGTTTTAAATTCTTTTACATAAAACCGCTTTATGGAAGTTATCACGTTATATCAATGACTTATCTGGACCTCAAAACACTTAAAAACCGTAGGGGCATACCCCATACGGTTCGAGTACTGCAGTCCGCACCAGTACATCGAGGCGCTGCCTCTACCGAGCCGAGCAGGCCATCGCAGAGAGGCTGCTCGCGCTCTCCCGAGCCAAGTTACCCTGGGGCTCGATAGACGCTGATAAGGCATTGCCCTGGATCGAGCGGCAGATCGGCATCGAACTGGCGCCAAGCCAGAACGCGGCTGTCCGTCTTGGCCTCGACCCCATTCGTGACATTCAGGTGCTATGCCCGATGAATCGCGGCGGCGTCGGCGCGCGTTCGCTCAACATCGAACTGCAGGCGGCGCTGAACCGCCCAGAGACGCCGGATGGTGGTCAGTGTACGCGCCAACAATCTTCAGTTTTTCGAAGACGAAATCTGCTGGGGAATTCCGCCATATTTTCGTAAGGCCGCCAAGAAAAAACGCTCGCAAAGTAGACATCTTGTGCCTGTCGTCGGCTTCGCCGCCAAGGCCGCCCGGGCGCTCTGGAGTGCGTCCGCCGATGCCGACGCCGCGTGGCTCATGCCCGCCATCAAAGTACGCAGGCGCGGGGTTGCGCCGAAGACGCCCTATATGACGCCGCGGACGCTCAGCAGGGTCTTCGAGATGATGCCGGGCGTCGATCTTTCCGGGCACGAATTTCGATATGCGTTGGCCACGTATGGTCCTCAGGATTTCGGCTGGCACCCCGACGACGCAGCTATGATCCTTGATCACCTTGAAGGCTTCGATCCCGGCGACGTGACGGCGCAGTTCTACAACATGGATCCGGCGATGGTGAAAAAGCGCCGGATGATGAAGGAATGGATCGGCTGGCTTGAGGAACAGGAAGCCAAAGCAATAGCCGCCGATCCGACGCTGCTCGATCGCGAGGCGATCGCGAAATTGGTGGCAGAGAAACGCAAGACAAGGAAGAAGGCCGCTAGAATGCCAATGGCCGACGTGGCATAGCGTCGGTGACACGCTTTTCGTTTAGGCACACAATTACGCCCTCACGGAGCGCTTGCCGGCAGCGGACCGACCCACGGGTTGAGCACCGGCGCACGCGCCTTTTCATAGTCGCTCACATCGCGGGACACGACTGTCAGTCCGTGATGGAGCGCCGTTGCGGCAATAATGAGATCAGGCTGTGAGAAAGTATGGCCGGCCTTGCGGCCATCTTCGACCAGGAGCCGCCACTTGAACATGACGTCTTCGGTGATCGCGAGGACACGCTGCTCGAACATCGGCCGCACCTTGTGCGCGAGCCAGTCATTGAGTTCGGCGCGACGGCTGGCGTCACTGACGAGTTCAATGCCGAACCGGATTTCGGCCAGCGTCGCCGAGCTGACATAGAGGAGATCGAGCGGTTGCGCGGCGACGAAGGCGAGGACTTTGCGTTCTGGCTTGGGGCGGCGCAGCTCCGACAGAATGTTGGTATCGAGCAGCCACCCCTTCACAAGGAGACCTCGCGCACGGACATGGGCGCGCGTCTCGATTCGATGTCGATGTCGCGATGTGGCGAGGCCTGCATCGCGGCGATCAGGACTTCGCCAGTCAGATCGCCCTTGAGACGGCGGAATGCTTCGGCGGTGATGACGACGACTTCGTCACGTCCGTGCACAGTCACGCGCTGCGGCCCCTCACTACGGACGCGCCGCACTAACTCGCTGAAGCGCGCCTTGGCATCCTGCAACAGCCAATGGCCAGGTTGCCGATCACGCGCCCGACGGCGAGGCTTCGTCGGCTTGGTCGAGGTTGATTTCATAATTCTAGTCATGCTGACTAGAATATCACAATCAAAGGCCGTTTTCAACGGTCACGTGTCGGCACTGGCTGCCCTTGTGTGTATCGAAAACCTCATGCACCGGGCCCCGGCCGGCATCAACCGACGGCCGCAGCCTGCGGCCTGCTCCACGGAGCGGTCTGGCGCGATGCCGATACCGGCCATTCTGTAGTTCCCGGCTGCCTGGCCGAATCCGGATGGTCCGACCCCAGGCGAAAATGCACCGCCTGACGGGCGACGAGGCGTTTCTGGAGGAGTCCGTCCCCTCCGGCGCACCCCCTTTTCTACCCCTTCCTCGCTTTCACAAATCAGACCTCTGGCTGCGCCATGTCGCCGGACGGATGCGCGATCGAGTAAGCCGGCCGCGTTATAACGATCGGATATGAAGTGGTGCGCGGTGCCAGGGGGTGATCGCTGCAATGCTCGACGTCGATATAGGGCTGATCAAGGCGCCTAGCCATTGCGATTGATGAGCAACGACTCTGCTTCGATGGAACTATTACAACACGCAGCCCTACTGGGGTATCGACGACCCTCGAAATCTACGACCCCGAATATTTCGTTGCTTTCACCTTTGCGAAAACGGCGCCGATCACCCTATATCAAGCGCCGCCAGGCTGCGCCGCGGCCTACCATCCGCCGCATGCGCTCAATGCCAGCATCATGGCAGAACTCGCCGCCGTTCCGGTCGATCAACACGACCTGCCCAGGGCGCTGCGCGACGCGGCCTTCGGGCTCGCCAACATCTTCACCTTGGATTGCCCGCAATGATGCACCGCTTTCGCGCCTTCGCCCTGCCGCCGGCCGTGATCTCGGCATGGCTGATGGTGCAAACCGGCGCCGCCTGGGCGGTGCAAAGCCCGTTCGGCATCGCCACGCCAGACAGCACCGGCCCTGCTTTCACTGGCCCGCTCGGCGGTTTCTTCGTCTGGGTCGCGTTGTGGCAGTCGGAATTCTACAAGGCGCTGACCGATGCGCTCTACAACGTCAAGGACAGCGGCCACGCCTTCTTGCTGCTCGCCGGCATCAGCTTTCTTTACGGCGTTTTCCACGCGGTCGGTCCGGGCCACGGCAAAGCGGTGATTACGTCTTATCTTCTGGTTTCGCGCCAGACCGTCAAACGCGGCATTGTGATCGCGTTCGCGGCGGCCCTGATGCAAGGCCTTGTCGCCATCGCCGTCGTTCTGGTCGCTGCCGCGATCCTGCATACCACCGCGGTGCGCATGACGCAGGCGACGGACTGGTTCGAGATCATGAGCTACGCGTTGGTCGCCGCCGTTGGCGCTTGGCTGCTCTGGAGCAAACTCACCGGCCGTGGCCATCACCATCATCATGCCGCGGCGCAGGGGCACGATCATCATCAAGAACACGGCCACGATCATGGCCACACGCATGACCATAAACACGATCACGCCCACAATCATGCGCTTGCTTCACATGACAACTCACACGACCACGGCCACGATCATACGCACTATCAGGCCTGCGATTACGGCCATTCGCATGCGCCCGACCCCAAGCTGCTGGCGCGGCCGCTGACGACATCGCGGGCCTGGGCCGCCATCATGGCCGTCGGTATCCGACCCTGTTCCGGCGCCATCATTGTGTTGGTATTCGCGTTGTCGCAGCAACTGCTGCTGACCGGCATCGGCTCGGTGCTGGCGATGTCGCTCGGCACCTTCATCACCGTCGCCACGCTGGCCATATTGGCGGTTTCGGCCAAAGACGTCGCGCTACGCATCGCCGGGCTCGAGTCCAAGACCGCGGAACGCATCATGCATGCGGTCGAAATCGGCGGCGCATTCCTGGTGCTGCTGCTCGGTTTGACCCTGCTCGGCGGCGCGCTACAAGGCGGACTGCCGTGACCGCTCGTCAGGGCGCACCGACTCAACCGCGCCGTCATCGGCCGCAATTGCAGCGTGATCGCCGTTTATCCGATTCCTCAACGCCTTCGTGCAGCCTGTCATGTTCCGTAAGCGTCCTTAGTCCCCCAGTCGGATCGCAATGAAATCAATAGATTCTTAAGAATTGAAGTGTGACCGCTTTTCAACCTTTGGTAAGAGTATCCATGTACCGTGCTGCGATTAGGATTAGTTCGAACTCCCGATAGTAGGAAGGCCCCGGCAAGATGTGGGACCATTTTCGCGCATTTCTTAAAGACGACTCCGGCGCCACCGCGATTGAGTATGGCCTAATCGCTTCTGGCGTAGCGCTCGCCATTATTGCCGTCGTGAACGGCCTTGGCACCAAACTGAACACCAAGTTCGCATCGATCTCGACCCAATTGAAGTAGGTCGAGGCCCAAGTGCCGGCTTACACGCGGGTTGCAAATTTTTGAAAAGGTGAATTAGCCACGAATTAGAGGGCCCAATGAGGGATATTCGGCGCGTCTTGGTTGTCGATGACTCCACCACCGTCTGCCGCATGGTGGAGGCACTCCTGCGTAAATGCGGGTTTGATCAAATTGATGTCGTGCACGATGGCAAGACGGCATTAGACCGTTTGCAGGCGTCTCCCTTCGACATCATCATTTGTGATTGGGAAATGGAACCGATGAACGGGCTTGAGGTGTTGTATCAAGTTCGTCGTCATCAAGTGACCAGAGCTATCGCGTTCATTCTGATGTCCGCCAAGAAAGAGCCTAGTTGGGTAATGCAGGCCACGCAGGCCGGAGCAGATTGCTTGATAGCTAAACCCTTTGACGCTCCGACTCTGCGAGAGAAGATCGCCCAGATCGGGCGTCTGCGTAAGAATGAGTAATTGTGTGTAATCCGCTTATCAAAGCGTTCTACGAAACCCTCTCCGCTCGCGAGGAGCTTCTTAGTGAGAAGCATGACGGTAAGCACATCAAAGCTAATTACACCCGCCGAATGATCAAAAAGAACGGTGTCGTATATTGCTTGACCAAATGGGCCGGGTTCGGAAATCAAACTACGGAGGGGTTCGACGACTTCATTGCGGCCGGCCTCGCCGACATGACGGCCGAGGCGCTTGTGGTCAAATTTCCGGACCGTTTCCCGCCAGAGGTAGTCGTCCAAGCTCGCGAACGACTCATCCGGGTGGGATATCATTGGACTGCCGAAGACCATTGAGACACCGCACGGCTTGGCATGATAAAGTAAAAGTTCAGGCCGCGTTCGAACCGCCCGGCCTCAACGAGGCGACGCTGGATCGCTAGCATCATGCGCCGGTGAGCGCGTTATGCCCCGACATAAGGCATCGGTTATTTACCATTTCCGATGTCTATTTGTCGGACTAGTGACCCACTCCACCAATTTTCGCAAGACTCGACCCCGTAATCCGGGCGCCATAATCACTCGGTGGCCGACTGCAGCAGCACCGGGAAGAGTGATGGCATACTCCATGGAAGCTTGAAGGTCTGGATTGCCGGCTATGGCAGCCAAAAAGTGCAGGGCCGACGGATGGCGAAGAATCGTTAGAACGCTTCCGTAAGTTTCATCGTTATGCGAGCACGCCTCAATGAGTATTCGCAGTTCAGTGCTTGCGATGACCGCCTCCACCGCGGATCGAACATCATCGCGTGATGCCCGAATTCCAAGTTTGACGATGTCCGGCGCTTCGCTTGCAATCAGTACCGCTTTCCTAATTTCCTCATTGGATTCGGCGTCCAGTACCAACGATACGATACCGGAACCCGCTTTGGCCACAGCAACCACAGCGGCTCGAACATCATCATTTATGATTTTCTGGGAGAGGTCCTTTAGCGCTGACCTGACTTCTGGCCTAATCGAGGTAATTAGATTGATCTGCGAAAGCTGATCCCTCAGATATTTTTCACGCAATTTTTCTTGTCGTTCGGCCGCACTTTTTGCCTTTTCATCCGTGTCTGCTTTTTCGGCTTCGGTCGCGGGCACGAAGGAGCTTGTCTCGACCCAGCCGCCGTCACGAAGGTCTTTCTTTGACAGCTTACGCTTTTTCTTCGACGGCTTACGCATCGCGCGACACCGTCACTAGAACGTAACTAGTGACGAACGAGCGGAGCTGACGCTGGCTGAACTCTATCAATGTGGTCGACAGCACGTCATGTGACATGCTGTCTAACCCGCACATGGATCATCGAAGGTGGCCAGCACAAAATGCGGGCGGTTATTTAACAACGGGGATAACCCCCAGTTAGCACCATCAATATGTCACCGGCGCTGTCGCGAACGAATGTCGCGACGGAGGGCCACCTCCTATCTTAATCATCGCGCCGGCCGCTGAATGCCATCGCAGCACTACGCGGAAGACATCTAGAGCCACGGAGAACGTCGAGTCGGATCGAAGCAGGATCTGGGTGGTCTGAACCGTAAGCCTCTCTGGAGGCGCCCCTGTGAGTATCCACCGCGAAAACCAATAATTCCGGCAAATGGAAGCAGGGAATGTGGGGGGTTCTTTGTCCCGAGTGCCCCCAGCGTGCCCCCGCGCACGCATAGGTTCGCATCGCTCGGGAGGCTTTCTAACCACTTGATTTAATTGGGTTTGGTGGGCGCAGTAGGGATCGAACCTACGACCCGCTGATTAAGAGTCAGCTTGGTCACTTGAATCAGCATACGCTAAGGGTCGTTTTTGGGAAGTAAAAGTCACTTTACTTCCCATTGATATTCCTGGGGATTTGGCAAAATAACACACCTTCCCTCGGTGTATTGCCATACACTGGCCCATCCGCGTTTCCTAGCGTTTGTGTGACCAACCCTGTGACCAAGGTAAGGCGTATGCGTGAGCGTGACCAAGCACAAATGCCGAGGACGGCCTGACCATGCCGGCCGCCCTCACCGCTGCAACCGTCAAGGCCGCAATCCGCGACAGCCGCGCCGGCAAGCGCTGGGCAAAAGCCGACGGACTCATGCCGGGGCTACAACTTCGCGCGCAGCCGACCGGAGCGCGATGGACGGTGCGCGCTCGCCTCAGTGACCTGCAGCGCCGCTGGGATATCGGCGGCGTCTGCGAGGGCGACGAAGACGTGGACGGCCTCGCCTGCCTGACGACCGCACGCAGCCGGGCAATGCGGGTCAAGGAGATGTGCCGGAAAAACCTCAATCCCGATTACGTCGTGCGTGAGTTTACGACGGGAATGTCGATCGTCCGGCAAGAGGCCCTCGCGGTAAAGAAGGGGCCGCCGTCGTGGCTGTATGAAGAGGCCAAGGAAGAATTTCTGGCCCATGTGCTTGCCAAAAAACGAGCGGACACTCACCGCGATTACACAGGCAAACTCAGGCCTCCCGAGCTCGATCGTTTTAACGACCTCCCTGTCGCCTCCATCACGCGCAATCAGATCCTGATGGCCGTCGCCGCGATACACGGCCGCGGCGCCGAGACGATGGCCGAAGGCGTCCTGCGCGTGCTGAAAAGCATGTGGACGTTCCTGGCGGATGGCGAGCGGCAGGAGGAGACATCGGTCGTGCCTAATCTCCTATTACGGGCCAAAGCTCCGGACCGGACGCGCAACGAGATCGGCGATCCGAACCGGATCGACGAAGATAGAGAGCGTGGCGACGCGCCACCGGAAATCGAACTTGGCCGTGCACTGGCGATCGCCCGCGCCGGCGTGCTGCCGGACCGGGTTTCGCTCGGCCTTCAGTTGCTCCTCGCCAGCATACAGCGCCGGCGGGCGGTGATCGGCGCCAACCGTTGGCGCTTCAAGTCGTACGCAGAAACACCGGACGAGGAAGCGTGGTTCGTGCCTCCCTATTACAGAAAATCCGGCAGCAAGCGCGGCAACCGGAGCCATCTGGTCCCCCTCGTCGGCTGGGGTGCCGAAGCGGTCAGGAAGCTCGACCGGCTGTCGGACAGTGAAGATGGCCCCGGCTGGCTGTTTCCCGGTAGGCGCACGCGCGGCATGATCTCGGAGGGTTTACCGGCCAATCATTCTGACGTCGGCCTGCTCAACGACTATCTTAGCGTCCTGCCCGGGGTGAATTTCTCGCCGCAATGCGTGCGTTACGCGTTCAGCACCTACGGCGAACGCGACCTGGGATTTCGCAAGTCGGAAGCAAAGATCATTTTGGACCACATGGAAGGCACGGAGCCGGATGACGTGACTGGTAAATTCTACTCCTCCGACCCTGCCATTGGTCGCAAGCGGGAAATGATAACTCTATGGGCCGGCTGGCTCGACGAGTGGTGCGCCAAAGCCATCGCGGCGGACCCGGTGCTGTCGGACCGCGAGGCGCTCGTCGAAGCAATCTATCGCGAACGGTACAGCGAGGAACAACTCGCGAGACGAATCGAATACCGCAGCCGGCGCGACCGGCCGCTGTGGAATCATCTGCGGCGCGTCGAGGATATCGACGCAGCCGAGTGATATGCCCTAAAGCATCCGCCTTCTAAAGCTGGGGGTCGCTGGTTCGAATCCAGCCGGGGCCACCAATGAATTCAGCTGTTTGTCCGCTTTGCGCCGTTAGCGACCATTCAAGGCACGAGCCGGAAATGTCGCTAAGTGCCAATCGCGGACATTGCAAACTTGGTTGGAATGGAAGAAGCCCCGCGAGACCTTAAAGAGACGGAATGAAAGAGGCCGCCAGCGAGGCTATCTACGCGCCCGGCATGTTGCCCTGATTCAGCAGTTGAGAAACTGCTGTGATGACTTGTGCCGGTGCGAATGGCTTCTTCACCAACACGCTGTTAGGAACGCCTTGAGAGGTCCACTCATCGGCCCCGGCGCCGGTTATATATACAACTGGCAAGTCAGGCTGCAATTCCCGCGCATGTCTCGCAACATCCCACCCGGTGGTGCTAGGATCATCGCCGAGATGGATGTCCGTGACTAACGCGCGGTAGTCGGCTCCCGGCGAGTCCAACATTGTAATGGCTTGTTTGGCGCGCGATGCCATCGAGACTGCAAAACCAGCATCATTGAGTTCCTCTTCCATCACCGTTCGAAGTACAGCCTCGTCTTCGACGAAAAGGATTGAAATGGATTCCACCGCGCCATCCCGGTTCGCGCGGCGAAACAGCCGGCATATCCTAATGCCCAGCCACCTTATTGGTTCAGGTGGTTACGCGTCTTATTTGAAAGGAAAAGGTCGCCAACGGAGGCGGCCTCAAGTTTGTCGCGTCATCCCCAATCGGGACTAATGGGAGCGGACGGCTTCCGTTAGCTTTAGCAATTCAGCCGCTAGTTCGCGTTCTGCGCGGCGTGCTTTTTGACTTGGCAACTCTCTCGCCCTCTCTAGGCGGCGCACAGCTTCACGAAAATGCTCATCGGTCTCAAGTTCGTTGGCCGTCATAAACTTCCCCCAGAGTCGGTTGGACAAGGGAAAATACCGCCGTATTGCGGCGGTGGGTGGTCAATTTTGAACACTCACGGCTCCTTTCCGCCCTGTACTGCCGTGAACCGCTTGCGCCGATTCGGCGCGGTCGTTTGCGGTGTGATCGGCTGAGTGTCCGCTTTGGGTCACGTGTGGACGGCGCCATGGCAAGAGCTTTTTTGACGTTTCTGCAGCATTGGTCGGGTGCGGTCACGTGTCCGGCCTGTTGATGCGGCGGGTGTGGCCGCTGGCCTTAATGCTC
>Ga0182030_10005549_pt1 | contig 26738 bp, 25 predicted proteins | sample 812S3MmetaG_FD_121299 | JGI IMG/M metagenome (GOLD analysis project Ga0182030, IMG submission 121299) | Permafrost microbial communities from Stordalen Mire, Sweden - 812S3M metaG (Illumina Assembly) | ecosystem: Environmental > Terrestrial > Soil > Wetlands > Permafrost | place: Sweden...
ATTGAGATCGGCACGCGGCAGTAGAGGTCGGCGCCGTCGCGTTGGAAGAACGGGTGCGGCTTGAGCGCGAGGAAGATGTAGAGGTCGCCGGGGCCGCCGCCGCGCAGGCCCGCCTCGCCCTCGCCCGAAAGCCGGATGCGCGTGCCGTCCTCGACGCCCGCGGGCACGTTGACCGTCATCGACCGCTCGCGCGTGACGCGGCCGGCGCCGGCGCATTTGTCGCAGGGGTTGTCGATAATCTGGCCGCGGCCGTGGCAGGTCGGGCAGGTGCGCTCGACGGCGAAGAAGCCCTGCTGTTGGCGCATCCGGCCGGCGCCGGCGCAGGTGCGGCAGGTCACCGGCTTGGAGCCGGGCTTGGCGCCGGAGCCCTGGCAGGCCTCGCAGGTGATGCTGGTCGGCAGCTTGATCGTGGCGTTCTTGCCCTTATAGGCCTCCTCGAGCGTGATCTCGAGGTTGTAGCGCAAATCGGCGCCGCGCTCCTTGCCGGAGGGGTTGCGGCCGCCTCGGCGGCCCATGATGTCGCCGAACAGATCGTCGAAAATGTCCGACATCGAGGCGCCGAAGCCGTCGCCCATGCCACCCGCGCCGCCCTGCTCGAAAGCGGCGTGGCCGAAGCGGTCGTAGGCGGCGCGCTTCTGCGGGTCGGAGAGGTGCTGGTAGGCCTCGTTCAGCTCCTTGAACCGCGCCTCGGCCTGCTTGTCGCCGGGGTTGCGGTCGGGATGGCAGGACATCGCCGTCTTGCGGAAGGCGGATTTCAGATCCGCGTCGGTGGCGGTCTTGGCGACGCCGAGGATCTCGTAGAAATCGCGTTTGGCCATGCCCGCCGAAGTCTCGCACAAAAGGGGGCGTAAGCGCCGCCTGACGCTCGCCCCTTGGAATGTCTACTGCAGATAGGGGGGATTGGGGGGGAGCGCAAGCGGTCGGAAGGCGCCGTTCACGCACAAGCCTGCTTCGCCAGCCTTGCGCAGACCTTGGCGCGCCGACGACGGCGCCCTATACCGCGAGCAACTCCATCTGCGAGGACTTCGATGACCGAGACAGCCCGCGTGGCTTGATTCCCAAGTGCTCGCAGGCAAGCCGGTCGTGCGAGGGACGCGGCTTTCCGTTGAGTTCATCGTGGGGCTCCTGGCGGAAGGATGGAGCGAGGCGGACGTCCTCACAAACCATCCCTCCTTGCGGGCAGAGGATGTCAGGGCCTGTCTCGCCTATGCGCGCGACGCGATCGCATCCGAGAAGGTCTACCCCAGCGCGGCCTGAATGCGCTTTCTTGCCGACGAGAACTTCCCGCGAGCGGCCGTCATGGAGTTGCGGGGGGAATTAGGGGGAGCGCAAGCGGCGGGGGCGCCCGAAGAGTCGCGCCGGAAGCCGTTTTCGAGGCTCCGTCAGGCCCCCGACGTCTACGCGCCCGCGCGCATCGGCAAGCGCGCGATCTCGCCGCCATGCTGCTCCTGCGCGATACGCAAATCGAAGGAGGATTGCAGATTTAGCCAAAACTGCGGGTCGGTCCTGAACCAATGCCCGAAACGCAACGCTGTGTCGCCGGTGACGCTGCGCTTGCCGGCAATGATCTGGCTCACGCGGTTCGCGGGCACCACGATCTGCCGAGCGAATTCCGTCGGCGTGACGCCGACTTCCTCCAGCTCATGTTTCAGAATTTCGCCCGGATGCACCGCTCGCATAAACACGGCCGTAACCTCTCGATCCTCAGTGATAGTCTACAATTTCAACTTCGCTCGGCCCGCTCTGACCTTCCGGCCATTTGAAACATAGGCGCCATTGTTGATTGACGCGAATCGAATATTGCTCGGTTCGGTTTCCTCGAAGCGCTTCAAGCCGACTGCTCGGCAGGGCGCGCAGAACGTCAAGCGACGGCGCCGCGTTTAGGATCGACAGCCGCCGCGCCGCTTGATCTTCGAATCCCTGAAATGCCTTTACAAACTTGCCCGCCGCAAATTGCTCGGTTCGATTGTCCCGGTAGCTCAGGATCATCGCGCCTTCACGATTACCAGAATTGACGATGGACGTCCAGCGTCAAGCCCAGCGCCGCAAGCCTAAACGCAAAGCGGCCCCCGGGTTTCCCCGGGGGCCGCCTCATCTCAAACCGAAAACCTTACGCCGACTTCTTCTTGTCGTCGTCGCCGACTTCGCGGAACTCGGCGTCCATCACGTCGTCTTTCGGCGCCCCGCCGGGGGCGGCGCCCTCGGGCCCGGCCTGCGAAGCCTTGTACATGGCCTCGCCGAGCTTCATCTGCGCCTGCATGAGGTCGTTGGTGCGCGCTTTGATCGCCTCGACGTCGTCGCCCTGCAGCGACGTCTTCAGCGCCGCAATCGCCGCCTCGATGGCGCTCTTGTCCGCCGCCGCGACCTTGTCGCCATATTCCTTCAGCGACTTCTCGGCGTCATGGACCAGCGACTCGCCGTGGTTCTTGGCGTCGACCGCCTCGCGCCGCTTCTTGTCCTCGCTCGCGTTGGCCTCCGCCTCCTTCACCATCTTGTTGATGTCGGCTTCGGACAAGCCGCCCGAGGCCTGGATGCGGATCTGCTGCTCTTTGTTGGTCGCCTTGTCCTTCGCCGTCACGTTGACGATGCCGTTGGCGTCGATGTCGAAAGTGACCTCGATCTGCGGCACGCCGCGCGGCGCCGAGGGAATGCCGACGAGATCGAACTGGCCGAGCGCCTTGTTGTCGGCCGCCATCTCGCGCTCGCCCTGGAACACGCGGATCGTCACCGCCGTCTGACTGTCCTCGGCGGTCGAAAACACCTGGCTCTTCTTGGTCGGGATCGTCGTGTTGCGGTCGATAAGACGCGTGAACACGCCGCCCAAAGTCTCGATGCCGAGCGAAAGCGGGGTCACGTCGAGCAGCAGCACGTCCTTGACGTCGCCCTGCAGCACGCCGGCCTGCACTGCCGCGCCGATGGCGACGACCTCGTCGGGGTTGACGCCCTTATGCGGCTCCTTGCCGAAGAACTGTTTGACGACTTCCTGCACCTTGGGCATGCGGGTCATGCCGCCGACGAGCACGACCTCGTCGATCTGCCCGGCCGCTAACCCAGCGTCCTTCAACGCCTTCTTGCACGGCTCGACGGTGCGCTGGATGAGATCGTCGACCAGCGCCTCGTATTTCGCGCGCGTCAGCTTGAGCGCCAGATGCTTCGGGCCGGAAGCGTCGGCGGTGATATAGGGCAGGTTGATGTCGGTCTGCGTCGCCGAAGACAGCTCGATCTTGGCCTTCTCGGCCGCCTCCTTGAGGCGCTGAAGCGCGAGCTTGTCCTTGGTCAGGTCGATGCCCTGCTCCTTCTTGAACTCCGCCGCAAGGTACTCGACGAGGCGCATGTCGAAGTCTTCGCCGCCGAGGAAGGTGTCGCCGTTGGTCGACTTGACCTCGAACACGCCGTCGCCGATTTCGAGAATGGAAATGTCGAAGGTGCCGCCGCCGAGGTCGTAGACGGCGATGGTGCCGGCCTTCTTCTTGTCGAGGCCGTAGGCGAGCGCCGCCGCGGTCGGCTCGTTGATGATGCGCAGCACTTCGAGGCCGGCGATCTTGCCGGCGTCCTTGGTCGCCTGACGCTGGGCGTCGTTGAAATAGGCCGGGACGGTGATGACGGCTTGCGTGACCGGCGTGCCGAGATGGGCCTCCGCCGTCTCCTTCATCTTCTGCAGCGTGAAGGCGGAAATCTGCGAGGGCGAATAGGGCTTGCCGTCGGAATTGACCCAGGCGTCGCCGTTCGCGGCCTTGACGATCTTATAGGGGACGAGTCCCATGTCCTTCTTGGTCATGGGATCGTCGAACGGACGGCCGATAAGGCGCTTGATGGCGAAGAAGGTGCGCTCGGGATTGGTGACCGCCTGGCGCTTGGCCGGCTGGCCGACGAGGCGCTCGCCGTCGTCGGTGAAAGCGACGATCGAGGGTGTCGTGCGCGCGCCTTCCGAATTCTCGATGACCTTGGGAGTCGCGCCCTCCATGACCGCGACGCAGCTATTCGTCGTGCCCAAGTCTATACCGATGACTTTTGCCATAGTTGTTTTCCCCATGTTTCGCGAGACCGCGAGGCCCCGAAGCGGCCAGGCGATGGCGCCCGCTTTAAGTCTTCACACTTGCAGCGCGCGCCGGTCCCCGATTGCTCGGTTTCAAGTTCGCCGGGCCGGGCGTTTCACCCTTCCCGCCGATGCTGGCGGGTATATAGGAGGGGGCAAAAGGGCGCGCAAGGCGGCGCGGGACTGCGCGAAACCCGGAAACCGCAGGAATTTCGTTATGACAAGCTTAATGGATATCGAGTTGGGGAGACCCGCGTCAGGGCGCGTCGCATGAGTCGACTTATGGCGTATATTCTGGTTTTCGGCCTCGGCGTCGGCGTCGCGCAGGCGCAATTCAACCTGCCCTTCCTGACGCCCACCCCGGCCCCGGCCGCCGCGCCGGCCGCCGCTGCGTCTCCAACGGACGTGAACCCCGCAAGCCCGGTCAAGCCGAAGCGCCGCGCGCACCGCGCCGCCGCGCCCGTCTCCGCGCCCGCCGTCGCCGCGACCGATCCCGCTTCCGCTATCGGGCGGACGCTGAAGCTCAACGGCCGCAACGGCGAGCTGAGGCTCGAGCGCGGCGACGACGGCTCGCTTCGGATCGTCAAATATGCGCTGCTCGGCGAGGTCGTCTCCAGCCCTTCGCAGCCATGCCGCATCGACATTGTCGCCGACAAGCCGATCGAGGCCGTCGCGAAAGGCGAGCCGGACGGCCTGCCGCGCTACAGCGCCGACATTCCCGCTTGCCCGCTCGCCTTCGACGTCGTCTCCGATGGCGTGCTGGTCGCGCCGCAGACCAACGCCTGCGCGTTCGCCGCCGCCGATTGTCAGGCGTCCCCGAGCGGGCTGTGGGGACCCGAGGCCGCGGAATTAGACGCCAAGGCGGTCTCGAAAGCGCGCGCCGCCGCCGACCGCTCGATCCAGGACAGCCTGCGCGTCATGGAGAAGCGCGACAAGGACGCCGCCGCCTCGCTCGCTCGCGAGCAGAACGATTTCGCCGCCGAGCGCGACGACACCTGCCGCGACTACGCCGGCGAGACCCGGCTCGGCTTCTGCGCTTCGCGGCTCGCCCAGTCGCGCGCGGCGCTGCTTTCCCGCCGCGCCGCCGACGCCGGACCTGCGCCGCGCGAGGCTGCGGCCGGACACAAGCGGCTCAAGAAGAAGGCGACGCAGGACTGAGAGCGGCCGTGGTCAAGGTTAAGAACTGGTTTCTTTTCTTTGCCGGAGTTGCGGTGCTAATCTGGCTCGCCAGGGCCGGCGCCCGCAAGCCAGAGGTCGAGATGGACAACGAGCAAATCCCCCCTCACGGCGCCCTGCCGGAGAGCGAAGCGGCGCAGGCGAACGCGGAGTCAGCCGCGCCGCTCGACGCCGCCGCCGTCGTCGAGCAGGTGCGCGAATTGCTGTTCGGCGATCAGCGCCGCGCCACGGAAGCCGCGCTGAAGAGCCTGGAGGACAAGGTGGCGGCGCTGACGGCGACGCTCGAAGCGCGCTTCGCCGACCTCGAACGCCGCCTCGGCGAGAGCCGCAGCGAGGCCGATCAGGCGCGCGAGGGCCATGTCGAGGCGATCGGCTCGGCCATCGCGGAACTGGGCGAACGCATCAAGGGGCTGATCGCCAAGCCTCCGGCCTGAGGCAGGCGCGGAGCACACGTCGATAGGCGCTTTGTAGCGGCGATGATGAAGGTTTCTGTAACGGCTAGGCCTGTTGTTGTGAGGCGACGCAGCGCCTTTTCGTCATGCCCGGGCTTGTCCCGGGCATCTACGTCGCGCCCCTTCAGCGCCTTATCCGAATAGAACGCTTCGCCCGCCGACGCGGATGGCAGGGACAAGCCCGGCCATGACGGAAAATGACGTGCTGTGCTTTTACCGGCGCTTGACGCGCGTGTTTAGTTATGTGATATAACCATCAACTTGACCGGGGGAGACGATGGCCGCGAAAAGTCCGCTGAAGGTCGAGCGCGACGGCCCGGTGCTGATCCTCGGGATCGACCGGCCGGAAAAGCGCAATGCGCTCAATGACGAAACCATCGCCGCGCTCGATGAGACGTTCTCCCGGTTGCCGTCCGACGCGCGCGCGGTGCTGATCCACGCTACGGGAGCGAATTTCTCCGCCGGGCTCGACCTCTCCGAAATCGCCGAGCGCGACGCGCATCAGGGCGTGCTGCATTCGCGCTCCTGGCACGCCTGCTTCGAGAAGATCGAGTCCGGGCCGCTGCCCGTCGTCGCCGTCCTGCGCGGCGCGGTCGTCGGCGGCGGGCTGGAGCTGGCGGCTACCGCCCATATCCGCGTCGCCGAACATTCCGCGTTCTACGCCCTGCCGGAAGGCCAGCGCGGCATTTTCGTCGGCGGCGGCGGTTCGGTGCGGATTCCGCGTCTGGTCGGCGTCGCGCGGATGATGGACATGATGCTGACCGGCCGGGTCTATAGCGCGCAGGAGGGGCTGCCGCTCGGCTTCGCGCAATATCTGGTCGACGACGGCGCCGGCTACGCCAAGGGGCTGGAGCTTGCGTATAAGATGGCGGGCAACGCGCCGCTGACCAATTTCGCCGTCATCCAGGCGCTGCCGCGCATCGCCGAGGCCGATCCGCGCATCGGCTATGTCATGGAATCGCTGATGGCGGCGGTGGCGCAGAGCGCGCCGGAGGCCAAGGCGCGGGTGCGCGACTTCCTGGAAAAGCGGGCCGCGAAGGTCGCACGTCCGGACTAACCGGCGGCGACGAAGGGAGGAAAACATGGCGCTGTTCGGTCCGCTCACTCCGGTCGTAGACGCAGAACCCGACGGCGTCGTCTATGTGCGCACCGCCGAGCCGCTGCCGCCTTACGCGAAATCCTGGATCAACCGGCTCGAACATTGGGCGCAGACCGCGCCCGAGCGCACGTTCCTGGCCGAGCGCGACGGCGAGGGCTGGCGCAGGCTCGACTACGCGCAGGCGCTCGAAAAGACGATGCGGCTCGGCTCATGGCTACTGGCGCATGGCGCGAGCGCGGAGCGGCCGCTGCTGATCCTCTCCGGCAATTCCATCACGCACGGGCTGCTTTCGCTAGCGGGCATGGCGGTCGGCGCGCCGACCTGCCCGGTCTCGACCGCCTATTCGTTGATTTCGCAGGATCTCAGCAAGCTGAAGGGCGTCATCGACCTGATGACGCCGAGCTTTGTCTTCGCCGAGGACGCGGTCGCCTACGGCCGCGCGCTGGGGCTCGCGCGCGAGCGCGGGATCGGCCTGATCGCCGGCGACGCGACCGCGGCGGGGGCCGGCGCGACGCCGCTCTCCGAATTGCTGGAGACGCCCGTCACGGCCCGAGCGCGGGCGGCGCGGGCGGCGCTGACGCCGGACTCGATCGGCAAGTTCCTGCTGACCTCCGGCTCGACCGGCCACCCGAAGGCGGTCATCAACACGCAGCGCCTGCTGTGCTCGACCCATGTCATGCTGCGCGAGGCGCTGCCGTTCTTCAAGGACGAGCCGCCGGTGCTGGTGGAATGGCTGCCGTGGGCGCACACCTTCGGCTCCAATTCGAGTTTTGGGCTGACGCTCTACAACGGCGGCTCGTTCTACATCGACGAGGGCCGCCCGACGCCGGCGGGCATCGCGACCACGGTGAGGAACCTGCGCGAGATCGCGCCGACGATCTTCTTCAACGTGCCCAAGGGTTTCGAGGAGCTGCTGCCCTATCTCAAGGCCGATGCGGCCTTGCGCAAGACGTTCTTCTCGCGGGTAAAACTGTTCTTCTACGCCGGCGCGGGCCTGAGCCAGCCGACCTTCGACGCCTATAACGAATTGTCGGCTGAGGTGCTTGGCGCGCCCCTGCCGTGGACGACTTCGCTCGGCTCGACCGAGACCGGCCCCGGCGCTATTATCAACGTGCGCGGCATCAGCCGGCCGGGACTCGTGGGCGTGCCGCATCGCGGCGTGACGGTGAAACTCGTGCCGAACGCGGGCAAGCTGGAGGCGCGCATCGCCGGCCCCAACATCATGCCGGGCTATTGGCGCCATCCCGAGTTGAACGCCACCGCCTTCGACGACGAGGGTTTCTACAAGATCGGCGATGCGCTGAAGCTCGCCGAGCCCGGCGACTGGGGCGCGGGCTTCCTGTTCGACGGCCGCGTTTCTGAGGATTTCAAGCTCGCCACCGGCACCTGGGTCAGCGTCGGGCCGCTGCGGATCGCCCTTCTCGACCATTTCGGCGACATCGCGCAGGACGTCGTCATCACGGGTCTGGACCGCGACGACGCCGGCGCCCTGGTATTCCCGAATTTCGCCGCGCTCGCCAAGCTCGCGCCGGGCCTGACGCCGCGGGAGGCGGTGCGCGACCCCAGCGTCAAGGCCGCCTTCCGCGACAAGCTCGTCTCGATGGCGAAGGCGGCGACGGGCTCGTCGAGCCGGCTGACGCGGCTCGCGCTGCTCAGCGAGCCGCCGTCGATCGACCGCGGCGAGATCACCGACAAGGGTTCGCTCAACCAGAGATTGCTGTTAATCAATCGCAAGGCGGACGTCGACGCGCTCTATGGCGAGCGCGTAGGAGATAACGAGGTCAGGCTGTAAGAACGGCCATCCCCCACCCCAGCCCTCCCCCGGGAGGGGGAGGGAGTCGGCGGAGCGACCGGTCAAACAAAAAAACAGGAGCACCAAACATGAACATCCAAGGCGTAGCGGCCATCGTCAGCGGCGGCGGGTCCGGGCTCGGGCGGGCGACGGCGGAGGCGCTCGCAGCCAAGGGCGCGCGCGTCGCCGTGCTCGACCTCAACGCCGCCGCTGCCGAAGACGTGGCCAAGGCCATCGGCGGCGCGGCCTTCCCCTGCGACGTGTCCGACGCGGACTCGGCCGAGGCGGCGATTGCGGCGGCGCAGGCGGCGCACGGCCCCGCGCGCATCCTCGTCAATTGCGCCGGCATCGGCACGCCCAAGCGCGTCGTCGGGCGCGACGGCGCGCAGCCGCTCGCCGACTTCAAGCGCATCATCAACGTCAATCTCGTCGGCTCGTTCAACCTGATCCGCCTGTTCGCCGCCGCGCTCGCCAAGGCGCCGGCGCTCGGAGACGGCGAGCGCGGCGTGATCGTCTCGACGGCTTCGGTCGCCGCCTACGAAGGCCAGATCGGCCAGGCCGCCTATTCCGCCTCCAAGGGCGGCGTGGTGGCGATGACGCTGCCGATCGCGCGCGAGCTTGCGCAGTACAACATCCGCGTCAACACGATTGCGCCGGGCATTTTCATGACGCCGATGCTGCTGGGCCTCCCGCAGGAGGCGCAGGATTCGCTTGGGAAGTCGGTGCCCAATCCCGCCCGCCTCGGCGACCCGTCGGAATACGCCGCGCTGGTCGTGCATATCTGCGAGAACGGCTACATCAACGGCGAGACCATTCGCATCGACGGCGCGCTGCGCATGGCGCCGCGCTGATGTTCTCCAATCGCCGCAGCGTGCATATCGAATGGGGCGACTGCGACGCGGCGGGGATCGTGTTCTATCCCCGCTATTTCGCAATGTTCGACGCTTCGACGCATTATCTGTTCGAGGCGGCGGGCTGGCGCAAGGCGGACCTTCGCGCCGCGTTCGACATGGTCGGATTCCCTATGGTCGATACGCGCGCGAAGTTCCTCATCCCCTCCAGCTACGGCGACGACATCGTGATCGAGACGCGCGTCGCCGCGCTGCGCAATTCGAGCTTCGACATCGAGCACCGTGTCTTCAAAGCCGACGCGCTCGCCATCGAGGCGACCGAGACCCGCGTCTGGTCCGGCCCGCATCCGCAAGACCCGAAGCGGCTGAAGGCGCAGAAGATCCCCGACGAAGTCGTCAGACGGCTCAGCGAGGCGCGGCATGGCTGACGACGGCGACAGGGTGAGCCTCGGCCTGCTCGACGACGCCGTGGGATATCTGCTGCGCCGGGCGCAGCTCGCCGTGTTCGACGACTTCGCCCGCCGCTTCGCCGCGCTCGATCTCACGCCGGCGCAATTCTCGACGCTGCTGGCGATCCGCGAGAACCCCGGCCGGCGGCAATCCGACATCGCCGCCGCGCTCGGCGTGCAGCGGCCGAATTTCGTCGCGCTGATGGATGGCTTCGAGCGGCGCGGACTGGCGACGCGCGTGCGCTCCGACGAGGACCGCCGCGCCAATGCGTTAGAGCTGACCGAAGCCGGCGCCGCGCTGCTCGACCGCGCCATTGCGGCGCAGGCCGAGCAGGAGGCGGCGATTCGCGAGGCTATCAGCGAAACGGAGCGGCGAAAGTTGATCGCGACGCTGGAGAAGCTGGCGCGTCTGTGCGTCGGAAATTAACCAATAACCAACCCGTCATTGCGAGCGAAGCGAAGCAATCCATTTGTCGGTGATCGAAGGTCAGCCGTACGTGCAGCGGCGGCCTGGATTGCTTCGCTTCGCTCGCAATGACGAACCAAAAGGGAGAACGCTCATGAACCGACGACATTTGTTGCTAGGCGGCGCCGCGCTCGCGCTGACGCCCGGCTTCGCCCGCGCGCAAAGCCTGAAGCCGCTGAAGATCGGCGTGATGAACGACATGTCCGGCGTCTATTCCGACGATCAGGGGATTGGCTCCGTCATCGCCGCTCAGCTCGCCGTGCAGGATTACGCGGCCGATCTCGGCGTCGCGGTCGAGATCGTCTCGGCCGACCATCAGCAGAAGCCCGACGTCGGCGCGGCCATCGCGCGCAAATGGTTCGACCAGGACGGCGTCGACGTCGTGATGGATCTGCCGAACTCCGCCGTCGCGCTCGCCGTGGTTGGCGTCGCGACCGAGAAGAACAAGGCCGTGATCGGCTCCGGCGCCGGCTCCTCGGTTCTGACGGGCGCGAAATGCTCGCCCATCTTCGTGCATTGGACCTACGACACTTATGAGCTTGGCACGGTGTTCGGCAAGTCGATGACGGAGGCCGGGGGCAAGAGCTGGTTCTTCATCACCGCCGACTATGCTTTCGGCAAGGATCTCGCCGGAAACTGCGCCGCCGCCGTCAAGGCCGCGGGCGGGACGGTGCTCGGGGAAGCTCGCCATCCGCTGGGCACAGCCGACTTTTCGAGCTTCCTGCTACAAGCGCAGGCGTCCGGCGCCGATGTCGTCGGCCTCGCCAACGCCGGCGGCGATCTCTACACCGCGATGAAGCAGGCGCACGAATTCGGCTTGACGCCGAAGCAGAAGCTGGCCTGCTTCGTCTGCAACATCACCGGCATGCCGGGGCTCGGGCTCGACATCGCGCAGGGGTCGAACGTCGCCACGCCCTTTTACTGGGACTTCAACGACGCCACCCGCACGTTCGGCAAGCGCTATCTCGGCAAGCATCCCAAGAAGCTGATGCCCAACGACATGCAGGCCGGCATGTACTCAGCGACTGCGCATCTGTTGAAGAGCTATGCGCAGGCGAAGACCGCGGACGGCAAGGCGCTGGTCGACGCGATGAAGGCGGCGCCAACCGACGATCCGCTGTTCGGCAAGGGCTCGATCCGTGCGGACGGGCGCCACATCCACCCGGTCTATCTGATGCAGGTGAAGACGCCGGCGGAATCGAAGGGCGCGTGGGACGTGTTCAAGACGGTGGCGACGATCTCGCCGGCGGATGCCTGGCGACCGCTCGACAAGGGCGGCTGCCCGTTCATCAAGGCCTGATTGGGTCCCTGGGACCACGCCACGCGTCACGGGCGGGCGCCGAGCCCGCGGTCCCAGGAAGCTCTATGCCTTGCCGGCGTCGGAGCCGTATCGCGCCTGCCTTGCGCGAAGCAGGCCAATCGAGAACAGGGCCATCGCGATGACGGCGAAGGAGACGCCGGTCGTCGCGGTGCCGAGCGCGTAGATCTCCGGCGTGGTGACACTGGTTGTGAGACCCTGCAGCTCCATCGGCAGCGTGTTGTGCTCGCCCATGACCTGACTTGAGCGCGCGATCTCGTCCCACGACAGGGTGAAGCCGAACAGGCCGACACCGACGAGGCTCGGCAGGATGATCGGCAGGATCACGTAGCGAAGGGACTGCCACGGCGTCGCGCCGAGATCGCGCGCGGCCTCCTCGAAGCGCCCGTCGAAGCGGTTGAAGATCGCGAACATCACGAGCAGGCCGAACGGCAGCGTCCAGGTCAGATGCGCGCCGAGCCCTGAGGTGAAATTGCCCATCGAGGTCTTGAAGTCGTCGGCGAACCACGCCGGGCCGTAATTCTTGATGAGCTCGTCGAGCAGGCGGAACTCCAGCGCGATGCCGAGCGAGGTGACGATGGAGGGCACGATGAGGCTCGCGACGGTCACGTAGAACAGCAGGTCGGAGCCGAGGAAGCGCTTGCGGAAGGCGAGGCCCGCCAGCAGCGACAGTACGACGGTCAGCACCGTGATGACAAAGCCCAGCTCCAGCGAGCGGCGGAACGCGCCGCCGATGTCGACGAGCCCGCCGCCGGCCCACAGCTTCTCGAACCAGTGAATGCTGAGGCCGTTGAGCGGGAACGTCAGGCCGCCTGTCGGACCCTGGAACGAGAGGATGAAGATGATGATCGTCGGGCCGTAGAGAAACAGCACGAACAAGGCGAAAAAGGCGGTCAGCGCGTAGAAGGCGGGGGAGCGGCCCTCGTTCATTTTGTTTTTCCCGTCAAGACGGCGCCGCGCGAAGGCCAGGGACAAGCCCTACCCTCGTCCTGAGGCGCGAGCGAAGCGAGCCTCGAAGGACGATCCAGCTTGCTCGAACGGTTGTGCAAACCGCGCAGCCGAGAGCCGGGCTGCAAGGCGTCTCGCACAAGCCTTTCAGGGTCCTGGAGCATCCTTCGAGGCTCGCTTCGCTCGCGCCTCATCCTTCGAGGCTCGCTTCGCTCGCGCCTCATCCTTCGAGGCTCGCTTCGCTCGCGCCTCAGGATGAGGGGATGGGCGGCATAGAGTTCGTTGTCTCTCTGACTCCGACCGCCGCGAAGGTTTTCAAACATCCCTCACAGCTCCTTCCTGATATCGACGATGCGGTTCATCACCGCGATGATGAGCATGGTCGCGCCGAGCAGGATCACGGCGTTGGCGGCGGCGGGCGGGAATTGCAGCGCGTTGAGCCGCGTCTCGATCGCCTTGCCGGCCGACGCGATCTGCTCGCCGCCCATCACGCCGAAGGTGATGAAGTCGCCCATCACGATGGTGACGACGAAGATCGAGCCGATGGCGATGCCCGGCTTCGACAGCGGAATGATGACGTTGGTCAGCATCTGCCAGCCGGTCGCGCCGGCGTCGTAGGCGGCCTCGATCAGCCGGCGGTCGATGCGCATCATCGAGTTGAAGATCGGCGCCACCATGAAGAACGCGAACAGATGCACGAAGGCGAGCGCGACCGAGAACGGCGAATAGAGCAGCCACTCCAGCGGCTGGTTGATGACGTGCGAGCCGACGAGCACCTGGTTGACGACGCCGTTGCGTCCGAGCAGCGGAATCCAGGAGATCATGCGGATGACGTTCGAGGTCCAGAACGGAATCGTGCAGACCAGGAACAGCACCATCTGCATCGTCGTCGAGCGGATGTAGAAGGCGAGATAATAGGCGACGGTGAAGCCGATCACGAGCGTCAGCGCCCAGACGATCAGGCAGAATTTGGCGGTCGAGAGATAGGTGCGGAAGATCGTGCAGAGATCGGGCAGGCTGGTGAGGCAGCCCTCGAAGCTCTCCGTGTAGCTGCGCGTGATGAACGCGGGCAGCATCTCGTAATCGTTGTAGTCCCAGAAGCTGACGATCACGACCAGGATCAGCGGCAGGATGAAGAACAGGGTGAATACGAGCGCGAACGGCAGCGCCTGCAGCCAGCCGGGAACGCCGAAACGATCGAGATTGGGGGAGGACATGTTTGCTTTCGTACTCGTCCGTTTCCCGTCATTGCGAGCGAAGCGAAGCAATCCACGTTTCCGCGGCACGAACGCCAGCAGTCGATCACGGAGAGGCTGGATTGCTTCGCTTCGCTCGCAATGACGGTTGATGGCCGGTTGAGGGGCGTCCCCGCTTGGCGGAGGATGACCAGGCGGCGGCGCCCCTCACCCTAACCCTCTCCCCAGAGGGGAGAGGGGACTCGCGTCACGCCGCGATGAACTCGTTCCACTTGCGGACCATGTAGTCGTTCTCGTCCATCACCGCGTTCCAGCAGGCGACGTTGCCCATGCGGTCGTCGTAGGAGCCGCCGTCGCGCGTCGCGCCGGCCTTCTCCAGCAACGAACCGTCGGGCGCCTTGATGTCCTTTTCCGCGGGCTTGCCTTCCATCCAATAGGCCCACTCGTAGGGCTCCATGTTGGCTTTTGCCGTGGAGAGCACGGCGGAGTAATAGCCCTGGCGGTTCAGATAGGCGCCGGCCCAGCCCGACAGGTACCAGTTGACGAACTCGTAGACCCATTCCTGCTGCTTCTTCGTCGTGCCCTTCGACATGCAGAAGCCCGAGGCCCAGGAGCGGTAGCCTTCCTTCAGCGGCTGGAACGTGCAGGCGATGCCCTTGGTGCGCACGGCCGTCACCGCCGGCGACCACATCGATTGAATGACGGTCTCGCCCGAGGCCATCAGGTTGACGCTCTCGTTGAAATCCTTCCAGAACGCGCGGAACTGGCCGGCCTTCTTGGCCTCGGTCAGCACCGCCATCGTCATGTCGATTTCTTTTTTCGTCATGTTGCCCTTGTCGGGATATTTGTATTTGCCGGTCGCCTCGACCACCATCGCGGCGTCCATGATGCCGATGGACGGGATGTTGAGGATCGCCGCCTTTCCCTTGAACTCGGGGTTGAGCAACTCCGCCCACGAATTGATCGGACGCTTGATGAGGTCGGGGCGGATGCCGAGCGTGTCGGCGTTGTAGACGGTCGGGATCAGCGTGACCCATTCGGTGACCGACTTGGAGAATTTGCTGGAGTGCTCGCCGTCGACGAACATCACCTTCTTCGGCGCGGTGCCCTGGTCGCCGATCGTCTTGCCGTTGGGCAGCTGGCCCTTGGTGAAGACGGGCGTGATGTTGTCGAATTCCTTGATCTTCTTGGCGTCCATCGCGAGGATGTTGCCCGACGGCACCAGCTTCTTGAGGCTGAAATATTCGGTGTCGAGAATGTCGAACGAGTTCGGTTGGGTGATGACGCGCTTGGTCACGTCGTCGGTGGTGGCGACGATGTTCTGGATGGTGATGCCGGTCTCGGCCTTCACCTTCTTGGTGATGTCGTCGGACTGGTTGACCGCGGTGCCGAGGTAGCGCAGCACCTTCTCCTCCTGCGCCCAGACCGCGGGCGCCGGGAACGACCCGAGCGCGCTGGCCGCGGCGAACAGGCCGCCCTTCTTCATGAGGTCGCGGCGCGAGACGCCGTTAGTTTCGTTGTCAGACAAGAGTACCCTCCTTCAGTACCCGCGTAGAACTCAGTTCGCGGGGGAAACCGGTTGAATGTCCGTCTCATTCCAGACGAGGCCGACATGATCGCCGACAGCGACGGGAAGCCTTAAGAAATCGGCGTCGCCGACGATGGCCGACAGATCGGACGCGCCGCCGCCTTCCAGCGACACCGCATAGGTCGCGCCCTGGTACTCGACGCCGGTGACGACGGCGGGCAGCGCGTTGCCCTCGCCGTTGCGGGCGATGCGCGTATGGTCGGCGCGAACGGCGATCAGGCCGCCGGGCGTCGGCAGGACGTTGTGGCCGCCGAGGAAGCGGGCGACGAACTCGGTCGCGGGCTTCTCGAACACGTCGCGCGCGGAGCCCGCCTGCTCGATCTTGCCCTTGTTCATCACCACGACGAGGTCGGCCAGCGCCAGCGCCTCGTCCTGGCCGTGGGTGACGTGGATGAACGGGATGCCGAGTCGCGTCTGCAGCCGCTTCAACTCGGAGCGCATGCGCACGCGCAGGAACGTGTCGAGCGCCGACAGCGGCTCGTCGAGCAGCAGCACGCGCGGATCGGTGATGAGCGCGCGGGCGAGCGCGACGCGCTGCTGCTGGCCGCCGGACAATTGCGCCGGCGTGCGCTCGGCGTAGGGCGTCATCGCCACGAGTTCGAGAAACTCGAGCGCCCGCTTGCGCCGCGCCTCTTTCTCGACGCCGCGCATTTTCAGCGAGAACGCGACGTTGTCGACGCAGGAGAGATGCGGGAACAGCGCGTAGCTCTGGAACATCATCGCCGTGCCGCGCTTGGCGGGTGGGGCGTCGGTGACGTTGGCCTCGCCGATCAGGATGTCGCCGGCGCTGACGCTCTCGTGGCCGGCGATCATGCGCAAAGTCGAGGTCTTGCCGCAGCCGGACGGCCCGAGCAGGCAGCAATAGGCGCCGGCGGGCACGCGCAGGTCGATGTCGTCGACCGCCAGCGCGACGCCGTAACGCTTCGAGACTTTCACCAGCTCCAAATTTCCAGGCGACGCCATGAACCCCCGCAGCTCCCGCGAACGCTTTGAGGCAGCAAAGCCTGTGCCATCCTGCCGCACCCCTTCCGGGCGCAGGCGATCTCAGGCGGCTGCGGCAAACGCCCAAGAATTAGGCAAGCGTGCCCAGTTTCGCGTTATCTTGCAAGCCCCCGCTTGCGATTGCGCGGGGCTGCCTCGATCTAAGCCCCATGTCCGCTAAACCTTTGTCCATTCTCGATCTGGCGCCCGTTCCCGAAGGCGCAACGCCGGGCGACGCCTTGCGCCGCAGCCTCGACCTCGCGCGCCACGCCGAGGCGCTGGGATACAAGCGGTTCTGGCTCGCCGAGCATCACAACATGGTCGGCATCGCCAGCGCCGCGACTTCCGTCGCCATCGGCTATGTGCTGGCGGGGACTGAGCGCATCCGCGTCGGCTCCGGCGGCGTGATGCTGCCGAACCATTCGCCGCTGGTGATCGCCGAGCAGTTCGGCACGCTGGAGGCGCTCTATCCCGGCCGCGTCGATCTCGGCCTCGGCCGCGCGCCGGGGACGGACGCGCTGACCACCCAGGCCTTGCGCCGCACGCCCGACGCGGCGCAGGATTTCCCGCACGACGTCATGGAGTTGCAGGCCCTGCTGGGCGACCCGCAGCCGAGCCAGAAGGTGCGCGCCGTGCCGGGCGCGGGGCTGAAGGTGCCGCTGTACATCCTCGGCTCCAGCCTGTTCGGGGCGCAACTCGCCGCCATGCTGGGTCTGCCGTTCGCTTTCGCCTCGCATTTCGCGCCGGACGCGTTGAAGCCCGCGCTCGAAATCTACCGCGAGCGGTTCGAGCCGTCCGAGCAGCTCGACCGGCCTTACGCGATGGTCGCCTGCAACGTGGTCGCGGCGGAGACGGAAGCCGAGGCCCGGCGGCTGTTCACCTCGGCGCAGCAGAGCTTCGTCAATCTCGTGCGCGGCGCGCGCGGGCAGTTGCGGCCGCCGATCGACGACATCGAGAGCTACTGGTCGCCGCCCGAAAAGGCGCATGTCTCGCGCATGATGGCGTGTTCGTTCGTGGGAACCGGCGGGCAGGTCGCCGACCGGCTGCACGGCTTCGCGGCGGATACGGGAGCGGACGAGCTGATCGTCGCGGCGGCGATCTTCGATCACACCGCGCGGCTGCGGTCCTACGAGATACTGGCGCGGGCGATGGGGTAGCGCGCCTAGCCGCCATCCTCTTGCGCGCGGCCGCCGGCGCCGAGCGGGACGACCGGCGTCATGCCCTCGGGGCGCAGATCGGGGTGGGCGCGATAGATGACCTCCAGCACGCCGAGGTCGAGTTCGCTGACGATCTGGCGCCAGAGGCCGCCGAAGGCGTGCAGGTCGCTCTCGTCGAGCCGCGGGCGCAGGAACTCCAGGCTTTCGTCGAGGCGCGCGAAGGCCAGTTCGATTCGCTTTACAAATTCGATGGCCGTCTCGCGATCCATTACGCCCGTCCAGGTTCACCCGCCGCCGGCGCCGCGATCTCGCGCGGCCGGCCGACCAACAAAGCGAACCGCAAAATGCCCCGCAGCGCCAAGCCGCGCAAGACGCAACCCGCTTTAGCCGCAGGGCCGCCGATAAAGACCCTCGCAAGTATGGACAACATATCCTTACAACATAGATCAAATATTATTGGGGGTCGAAGAAAAAAAATTTGGCAGGCGCCTCGCATCGCCAGGCGCAACTCCTTGAGCGAACTTTAATCCCACGTCGCAGCTTAGGCTTAAGGCTTAGGCGCCTAGCCTAATTTATAGATTGACTGTGTCCCCATGCACCATAATCTGCATAAATAACGACACTATGACGAGGATCGCGGACACCATGTTACTGACCAGACCATATCAGTACCAGCTCTACGAACTGGCCCACACCGCGCTCGCTCCGGCCCGCGCGCTTTCCGACGCTGCGCACTTTCTTTTCCGTAACCCCTTCAACCCGCTGTCGTCAACGCCGATTGGCCGCAACATCGCGGCCGGCGCCGAGTTGTTCGAGCGGATGACCCGGCGCTATGGCAAGCCGCTGTTCGGATTGGATACCATCAAGGTCGACGACGTCGAGCACGAAGTGCTCGAAGAGGTGATCTGGACCCGCCCGATGTGCAACCTGCTGCACTTCGTGCGCCCGACCGTCCCCGGCCACGAGGAGCAGCCGAAGCTGCTCATCGTCGCGCCGATGTCCGGCCATTATGCGACGCTGCTGCGCGGCACGGTCGAGGAGTTCCTGCCGACCCACCGCGTTTTCATCACCGACTGGACCGACGCGCGCATGGTTCCGCTCGCCGCCGGGCGCTTCGATCTCGATACTTACATCGACTACATCCGGGAGATCTTGCAGGCGCTCGGCCCCGGCGTTCATACGCTCGGCGTCTGTCAGCCCTCGGTGCCGCTGCTGGCGGCTGTCTCGCTGATGGAGGCCGATAACGACCCCTGCGCGCCGATCTCGATGACGCTGATGGGCGGCCCGATCGACACGCGCAAGAGCCCGACCGCCGTTAACCTGCTCGCCGAAAAGCGCGGCGTCGAGTGGTTCCGCTCCAACTGCCTGCAGACTGTGCCGTTCCCCTATCCCGGCTTCGGTCGCCAGGTCTATCCCGGCTATCTCCAGCTTTCCGGCTTCATGGCGATGAACCTCGATCGCCACGTCAACGCCCACATGGAAATGTTCCAGCATCTGGTCAAGGACGACGGCGACTCCGCGGAGAAGCATCGCGAGTTCTACGACGAATATCTGGCGGTCATGGATCTGGACGCCGAGTATTACATGCAGACCATCGAAACGGTGTTCGTCAAACATCAACTGCCGAAGGGCGAGATGCGTCATCGCGGCGAACTGGTCGACCCGAAGGCGATCCGCCGCTGCGGGCTGTTGACGGTGGAAGGCGAGAAGGACGACATATCCGGCATCGGCCAGACCTTCGCCACGCACGGCCTATGCCCGAACGTTCCGGCGGAGCGCAAGCGCCATTACGAGCAGGCCGGCGTCGGCCATTACGGCGTGTTCAACGGCTCGAAATTCCGCTCCGAGATCGCGCCGCGCATCAAGGCGTTCCATGCCGATATGGCGGCGCGGGATGGGACGTGGGCGGGCCTGAGCCTGGTGGCCGCCGGTTAGTAGGGGCGAGCTTCATCGTTTAGGCGCCAACCAGATCGTTTCACGCCTCCGTCATGCCCGGGCTTGTCCCGGGCATCGGCGTCTTCCAGACGAGACGCCGGCCAAGAATTGGAAACGGCTTTAGCTGCAACGGCTTTGCGACGTATTCGACCGTCGCGCTGCGGCCCGACGTGGATGGCGGGGACTAGCCCGGCCATGACGGGAAACGGCGCTTAACTCCATCCGAGGCCTAAGACAACGACCCGGCTCTGCGCTGTTTCGACTCGCAGATGCTTCGCATTCGCCACAAAAGGCGCACGAGGCGGAAATAATACGTCTGAACGACGGCTGATGTTTTGCCGTTCGCGTGTATTCTACAGCGGCTGAAAGAAGAGCCCGGGAATACGACATGCGAAGCCTCATCGCTACAACGCTTATGATGATTACCTCCGTGACGGCCTCCGCCGCGACCGTCGAGGTTCGCCCGAACCGGCCGGTCGCGCAATTCACGATTCCCGACGACTGGAAGACCTCGCACATCGAGCGGGGAATCCAGGCCGTCAGCAAGGATAAAGAAGTCTATTTCTGGATCGAAACCTACAAGCCCGACCAGTTCCAGGACATCGTCGCCGAGCACAGCGCCTACTGGAAGGACCAGGGCGTTGAGATTACGTCGAGGGACGAAGCCAAGCATGAGGAAAACGGCTGGGAGATTGTGCTCACCACGGAGCACGCGACCTGGAAAGGCGAACCGACGGTGCTCTATTACGTCGAATACCACCTGGGGCTGCCGTCCAACTCCAATATCGTCATGACCTACTGGGCGTCGCCGGAGGGCGACAAGACCTTTCACGACGAGATCGGCGATGTGCTGAACAGCCTCAAGGTTACGGAAAAGTAGGGCAGCCGGCCGACGCCGCGCTTTCGCCTCTCGGGAGCTTGACGCCGATCAGGGCCGGATTTTGCGGCTTCCCGCAAGGAAGCGGCAAGCGCCGGCCGTCTATACGTTCCGACGCGGTTGCGCTAACAGCCGACCGACGCCGGACGCGGCGCTCCTGAAAGGCGTTGCAATGATTTGGCTCGCGCTGGCCGTAATGACCGGCCTTGCGATGGGATTCGTGCTCTGGCCGCTGGCGTTCCGCGCCCGCGAGACCGCCGACGACGGCCGCGAGGCGGCGTTCTATCGCGCCCAGCTCGCGGAGATCGCACGCGACGTCGAACGCGGCCTCTTGCCCGCCGAGGAGGCCGCCTCGGCCCGCGCCGAGGCGGCGCGCCGCCTGCTGGCGGTAAGCGATAGCCGCCCGCAAGCCGCCGCGACCGGCGCGCTATGGCGAAGACGCGCCGCGGCGCTTGTCGTTTTCGCGACCGTGCCCGCCGTCGCGCTCGCGGTCTACATCAAGATCGGCCAGCCCGACCTGCCCGACGCGCCGCTCGCCGAGCGCAGGCCCGACCCGGGATCGACGCGCGTGATCGAGGCCGCGGTGGCGAAGATCGAAGCGCATCTGATGCAGGCGCCCGACGACCGCCGCGGCTGGGAGGTGCTCGCTCCGGTCTATATGCGGCTCGGCCGCTACGACGACGCCGCCGGCGCTTATCGCCGGGTGATCGCGCTCGGCGACGACAGCCCCGCCGCACACGCCGAACTCGGCCAGGCGCTGGTTGCAATGGCCGAAGGCGTCGTCACGACGGAAGCGAATGACGAATTCGAGAAGGCGCCGGCTCTGCCGATGGCGAAATTCTACCTCGCCGTCGCCGCCGAGCAGGACGGCAAGATCGAGGACGCCAAGGCCGCCTATAAGGCGCTGGAGCCGCTGGCGAAGGGCGATGCGCCTTGGATGCTGGGCCTGCGCGCGCGGCTCGATGCGCTGAACGGCGGCGCGGGCGCGGGCGCGTCGATGGCCAAGGGCGACGCCCAAGGCGCAGACGCCTTCTCGCCAGACCAGAAGCAGATGATTGCCACAATGGTGCAGGGTCTCGCCGACCGGCTCGCCAAGCAGGGCGGCAGCCCGGAAGAATGGGGCCGCCTCATTCGCGCCTATTCCGTGCTGCACGAACCGGACAAGGCGCGCGACGCGCTCGCCTCGGCGCGCAAGGCGCTCGGCGCCAACGCCGACATCGACGCGCTCGCCAAAGAGCTTGGTATCTGATGACCCGCAAGCAGTTCCGCCTCGTGTTCATCGCCGTCGCGCTCGGCGTCGGCGGCCTCGCGGTCGGGCTCGGGCTCTATGGGGCGCGCAACAGCATCGCTCTGTTCAAGAGCCCGAGCGACGTCGCCGAGCAGCATATCGAACCGGGAACGCGGCTGCGCATCGGCGGCCTCGTCGCCACCGGCTCGCAGAAGACGGCGACGGCGCTGACCTTCGCCGTGACCGATGGATCGCACGAGCTGCCGGTCGATTGCGCCGGCGAGTGCTTCGGCAACATGCCCGACCTGTTCCGCGAGGGCCAGGGCGTCGTCGCCGAGGGCGTGCTGGAGGCGGACGGCCGTCTGCGCGCCGACCAGATTCTCGCCAAGCACGACGAGCGCTATATGCCTAGAGAAGTCGTGGAGGCGCTGAAGAAACAGGGCCGCTGGCAGGAGGGGCAGAAATGATCGTCGAAGCCGGCCATTACGCGCTGACGCTGGCTTTTGCCGTCAGCCTCTTGCAATTCGCGGTTCCGTTCTGGGGCGCGCGGCGCGGCGACGTTTCGCTGATGCGGGTCGCCGACAGCGCGGCGCTGGCGCAACTGCTGTTCGTCGGCTTCGCTTTCTTTGCCCTTGCCTACGCGCATCTGACCAGCGATTTCTCGGTCGTCAACGTCGCCGAGAACTCGCACAGCGCGATGCCGGCGATCTACAAGTTCTCCGGCGTCTGGGGCAACCACGAGGGCTCCATGCTCTTGTGGTCGTTCATCCTGGCGCTGTTCGGCGGCCTGGTCGCGGTCACCGGCGGCGGGTTGCCGCGCAGGCTTCGCGCCGACGCGCTCGCGGTTCAGGGCCTGATCGGCGCGGCGTTCCTCGCCTTCATCCTCGCCACCTCCGACCCGTTCGCGCGGCTCAACCCAGCCCCGTTCGAGGGCCAGGACCTCAACCCGATCCTGCAGGACCCCGGCCTCGCGATCCATCCGCCGATGCTCTACATCGGCTATGTCGGCTTCTCGATCGTGTTCTCGTTCGCCGCCGCGGCGCTGATCGAAGGCCGCATCGACGCCGCCTGGGCGCGCTTCGTGCGCCCCTACACCCTTGTCGCCTGGGGCTTCCTCACCGTCGGCATCGCGATGGGCTCCTACTGGGCCTATTACACTTTGGGCTGGGGCGGCTTCTGGTTCTGGGACCCGGTCGAGAACGCCTCGCTGATGCCGTGGCTGGCGGGGACCGCGTTCCTGCACTCCGTCGCCGTGATGGAGAAGCGCGAGGCGATGAAGGTGTGGACGATCTTCCTCGCCATCCTCGCCTTTTCGTTCTCGCTGCTCGGCACCTTCCTGGTGCGCTCGGGCGTGCTGACCTCGGTGCACGCCTTCGCCAGCGACCCCGAGCGCGGCGTGGCGATCCTGATGATCCTGGCCGGCTTCGTCGCGGGATCGCTGACGCTGTTCGCATGGCGCGCGCCGATGCTGAAGCAGGGCGGGATGTTCGCGCCGATCTCGCGCGAGGGCGCGCTGGTGGTCAACAACCTGTTCCTGACCACGGCTTGCGCGGCGGTGCTGGTCGGCACGCTCTATCCGCTGGCTCTGGAGCAGGTCACCGGGGCCAAGATCACCGTCGGCGCGCCGTTCTTCAACATGAGCGCCGGCACGCTGCTGCTCGCGGTCACCTTCCTGACGCCGTTCGGCTTCGCGCTGAGCTGGAAGCGCGGCGACCTGCTCGGCGTCGCGCAGCGGCTCAGCGTGGCGCTGGTCGGCGGCGTGGCGACGCTCGCCGCTTTGCTCGCCATCGCCAAGGGCGGCCCGGTGCTGGCGCCGATCGCGGCGGCGCTCGGCGTCTTCATCATGCTCGGCTCGATCGCGGAGGTCGTCTCGCGCGCCCTTCGCGGCGGGGCGGGACTCGCCTCGGCGCTGCATCGCGCGCTCGGCTGGCCGCTGTCGTTCTGGGGCGGCGCGCTGGCGCATTTCGGCGTCGGCGTCACGCTGCTCGGGCTTTCGGCGACCGGCTTCGGCTCGGAGACCATCGTCGCGATGCGGCCGGGCCAGCCGGTCGAGGTCGGCCCCTATCGCGTCGTCTATCAGCAGCTCGTGTCGCACCCCGGCCCGAACTACCAGGAGATCGCGGCGCAGATGAAGGTCAGCCGCGACGGCGTCGAAGTGACGACGCTGGAGCCGGCGCGGCGCAATTTCGGCGCGCGCCGCATGGCGACGACGGAAGCCGGCATCGCGACCCTGCACCTCGGCCAGCTCTATATCGCGATCTCCGACCCGGCCGCGGACGGCTCGCTGCCGGTCCGGCTGTACTGGAAGCCGCTGGTGACGCTGATCTGGCTCGGCGCGCTGACGATGGCGTTTGGCGGCGCATTGTCGCTGGCCGACCGGCGGCTGCGCATCGGCGCGCCGGTCCGCGCCCGCTCGGGCGCCAAGGCGGCGGCCGTATGAGACGGCTGCGCCTCGCTTTGCTGGCCCTCGTCGTCGCCGCGCCGGCCTTCGCGGTGCAGCCCGACGAGATGCTGAAGGACGCAGGCCAGGAAGCCCGCGCGCGCGAACTTTCCGCGCAATTGCGCTGTCTCGTCTGCCAGAACGAGTCGATCGACGATTCCGACGCGAGTCTCGCCAAGGACATCCGCCTGCTGATCCGCGAGCGTATCGGCAAGGGCGAGAGCAACGCCGACATCCGCGATTTCCTGGTCTCGCGTTACGGCGACTTCATCCTGCTGAAACCGCCGTTCCGGCTGTCGACGGCCCTGCTGTGGCTCAGCGCGCCGCTGACGTTTCTGCTCGGCGGGGTGGCGATCTGGTTCGCGAGCCGCCGCCGGCCGGAGCCGGTCGCGTCGCTCAGCAAGGACGAGGAGCGGCGGCTCAAGAAATTGACCGAGTAGGCCCGGTTTCGATTCGGATGTCGTAGCTCAGCGTCGAGGCGACGTATTCGCCGAAATAGCCGCCCTCGACGGGCATGGTCGCCGCCTGACCGGGCGCAACGCAGAGCGCGACATGGCCGTCCGTGACCGCGAGGCCGTGGGTGGGATCGTAGCCGCGCCAGCCCGCGCCCGGCAGCCGCGCCTCCGCCCAGGCGTGCAGATGCCGGCGTCCGTCGGGCGTCTCGGCGTGGGCCTGATAGCCGCTGACGAAGCGTGCGGGCAGCCCAAGGCTGCGGCAGGCGGCGAGAAACAGCACCGTGACGTCCCGGCAAGCGCCGTGGCCGAGCGCGAGCGTCTCCGCCGGGGTTCGCGCCGCGCCGACGTCGCGGATGTCGTGCCGGATGTCGGCGTAGAGCGTCTGGTTGAGCAGGGCGAGGAACGCGGTCGCCGAGCCGCCGGCCTCTTGCGCGAGGCGCGCGGCGAAGGCGTGGACACTGATGTCGAGATGCGGCTCGACGAGGTAGGGGTCCTGTGACGCTGGCCAGGGCAGCGCGGGCAGGTCGGGCGCGGAGAACGGCGCAGGGGCGCGGATTTCCAGCTCGAACCGGCTGAGGATGCGGAACACGTCGGCCGCGCCATCGAAACCGACATGGGTGAGGAGATTGCCGAAGGCGTCGGTGGATTCGCGACGCGACGCCGGCGTCGGCTCGATGACGAGTTCGCGCGACAGCAGCTCGACGCCCTCGGGGCGCGGGTTCAGCCGCAGAACGTGCGCGGCGAGCCAGACGGGTTTGGCGTAGCGGTAGAGGGTTTCGTGGCTGACGGCAAAGCGCATAGGCGGGCTGTGCAGGAGTTGCGCCAGGGGCGCAGCAAAAGGTCGGCGCTGACATCACGGCGCAAAGACCAGCTCCCGGTCGCGCTCGAACTCAGCCCTGACAAAGGGGTTTCGGATCTCTCCCGCGACCAAATCGACCTTGCGGCCCAGCAGCGCCTGCATCGCCTCGGCAAAGCCGGAATACTGGCGAAGCGCGGGCAGGTCCGCCACCGGCTCGAACTCGACGCGAAAATCCGCATCGCTCGTCGCGGGGTCGAAATCGGCGCGCACCGCCGAGCCGAACGCCTCCAGTCGCTTCACGCCGAAGCGCCGGCAGAGGTCGGCAATGTCTCCGTTTCGTTGGGATAGGGCGTCGAGCATGGTGTTGCGGGCGGAGCTTAGCACGTCCGGGGCGAACCGCGAACAGGTTAGGATCGACACAAGTTCAGATCCCCTGAGAAGGCGCGCGCCTCAGAGACGGCTCAGCAGCTCGCGCTTCTTGGCGACGAATTCCTCGTCGCTGAGCACGTTCTTCTCGTGCAACTCGGCCAGACGCTCGATTGCCGCGAAGATCGCGTCGCCGGAAATCTGCGTGGCCGGCGCCGGGGGCGGCGCGGGGGCCGGGTCAGACGGCGGGGCGAACGCGGACGGCGCCGCCTCGGGCGGCGGCGGCGCGGCGCCCTGCGGGGAGATCAGCGCGAGATCGGCGACGCGCACGAGACCGTGCTGGCTGGTGAAGGTCAGCGTCTGGTCGCCGCTCTGCGCTTGCGCAAAGCCGGATATCTGGTGCTCGCCGGAATCGTAGACCCGCGTCTGCCCGCCTTGCTGGATCGCCAGCCGGCGCGCGGCCGGGAAATAGGCGTAGCGCATGTCGTTCTGCGACCCGACGGAAGCGGGGCTTCCCAGCTCCGCCGGCCACCAGCCGCCGCCCGAACCCGCCGAAAACAGGCTGACGCCCGCCCCGCCGCTTTGGCTCTGCGACTGGAACGACGCCGCCGGCTGCGAGCGCACGAAGCCGGCAAGTTCGTTGCAGACCGCGCCGATGCGATACTTGAGATCGTTGTTGAACATGTCGCCGATCATCAGCATGCCGCCCTGCGACCACTGCCCCATGCCGCCGAGATCGGGATGGTTGAACTGCGCCTGATTGCCGTTGCCCGCTTGCAGCGCGCCGAGCAGCGCCAGCGCCGCGTCGAGGCTGAGGCCGTTGCGGCTGGCGATGTCGGCGACGATGCGGCGCCCTTCGGGGGTGAGGGTCTGCATTCAGGCCACCCCTTCCGCCGTCCGCGCGCGCTCGGCGCGCTTGCGCTCGTTCGGGTCGAGCAGCCCCTTGCGCAGGCGGATCGACTTCGGCGTGACTTCCACCAGTTCGTCGTCCTGGATATAGGCCAAAGCCTTCTCCAGCGTCATCTGGATCGGCGGCGTCAGCCGCACCGCCTCGTCCTTGGAATGGGTGCGGATGTTGGTGAGCTTCTTGCCCTTCAGCACGTTGACTTCGAGGTCGTTGTCGCGCGTG
>Ga0182030_10005550_pt1 | contig 26738 bp, 25 predicted proteins | sample 812S3MmetaG_FD_121299 | JGI IMG/M metagenome (GOLD analysis project Ga0182030, IMG submission 121299) | Permafrost microbial communities from Stordalen Mire, Sweden - 812S3M metaG (Illumina Assembly) | ecosystem: Environmental > Terrestrial > Soil > Wetlands > Permafrost | place: Sweden...
CTTTTCGAGCTCCTGTTCCAGCGAAGGACGCCGCTTGAAATGGTCGATGACCTTGAGGAACACGAGCAGAATCGCGGCCAGCGCCGCGGCGTCGATCAGCCACGAGGAGAGATGCTCGGGATCGGGCGAAGGGACTTCCTGCGCCAGGAAAAGGAAAAAGGGAAAAGGTAAAAGGGAAAAAGTCCGGATCATGATGCAGTTGCTTTTAGTTCTTAGTTCTACGCTCTTAGTTCTGAGTCACTGTGCTCGCGGTGGCGCGAAGGATTTCACCGCACTCGGCGGCAAGGTCGGCGGCCCGGGCGCGGGCGTAGAGACCGAGCAGGGCGAAGGCGTCGAGGTTGGGGGTGACGGCGCGAAGCTGCTCACTCTCGGCGTCGGTGAGGTGGACAAGGATGCCGTGCTGCAGGCCGGCAAGGCGGAGATTGACAGACTCAAGGCGGCGAGCCAGGAGATCGTCCTTGAAGTTTTGGACATCATCGGAAGCTGCGAAGGTGGCGGCGTCGAGACGCCTCGTCTGGGTTTGGTGAAGAAGATCGTCGATGAGATGAATGAGCTCGCTGCTCGCCTCGGCAATTTCAGTGATCATATAATCCTATAAGCCCCATCCGTCCCATAAGTCCCATTCCCCGAAAGAAGCGGTCCGCCGCGCGGGGTGCGCTTGGGGACGGGTCCGTGGGGAAAAGGCGTCCTGGTTTTCCAGTGGCGCAATTCCCCGCGCGACGGCCGCAGGTTTCTTCCATCGACAGGCTCGGGACAAGGACGGGTGAAGGCATCGGGAGGGTTGTGATGTTGTGGTCAGGGCTGAGGAGAAAGCCTCGGACAGATCGGCGCGCAGTCGGGAGCAGGGTTACACACGCCAGTCCGACTTGCCGTTGTCGAGGAAGTCGCCGATGCGGTCGACCGTGTCCTTCAGGAGCGAGGCGACGAAGAAAATGATGACGCCCGTGGAAGGCGCGACGCAGGGAATCGCGTTGAGCGTGGCGATGAAGCCCGCTGCTTTCGCGACATAGGAAAGAACTAGTAAGATATTCGACATGCCCTCTTTCTCTCATGAAAAAGAGCGGGTGCGGTAGCTCTGGAAATCCTATATGGTCTTTATAGCCTAAAAAGATAAGCCATCCAGGCTATCTAGGATAACGCCCGGTTTAGGGCGTGAATTCTAAGCGGGCGGCGGCGGCTGGAGGAGGACCACGCGCAGGGGAAAGTGGAGCTTCAATTCGCCGTCGAGAAGAATTTCGACATGATGCGCGCCCGCCTCCTTGAATTGGAGTCCGCCAAAAATATTGACGTTGGTGGTGTGGCTTTCCTCGTTGCCCAGGTGGAACTGGGTCGTCGCCGAGGCGAGAACCGTCTCCTCATCCGGCGCGATGAGGCGCGTCACCTGCTCGAACTGGCCGACGCCGGAAGACCAGCGCGTCCACACGCACAGCTTGATGACCTGGATGGGCAGGGTCGGCGCGCCGATGAAGTTCACGATGCCCACGATGGTGTGGGCGCCGCTGGCTTCGACGCGGACATCTTCGCAGACAAAGGAGGCCTGCAGGTCGGGGATCATGCGGTCGAGGGGCATAAGAAGATGATTCTACTTTCTGATCCGGGGATCAAGCGCATCGCGCAATCCGTCGCCGAGAAAGTTCAGGGCGAGCAGCGTCAGGGTCATGAGTCCGCCGGGAAAAATGAGCATCCACCAGTATAGCCGGATCGGGTTGATTAATGAAGCCGCATCCGAGACGAGCGTTCCCCAACTCGCCAGCGGCGCCGGCACGCCCACGCCGAGAAAGCTCATGAAGGATTCGTCGAGCATGATGGCGGGAATCGTCAGCGTGAGGTACACGACGATGATTCCGGTCAGGTTGGGAAAAAGGTGCTGCCAGAGAATCCGCAAATGCGATTGCCCCAGGGCGAGCGAAGCCTGCACGAAAGCCTGCTCTTTAAGGACGAGGACCTGGCCGCGAATAATCCGCGCCATGGTCAGCCATTCGGTGAGGCCCAAAAAAATCACGATGAGGACAAGCCGGGGCGGAAATTGCGTCACGCCCGCGCCTTTGAGCAGGGCCGCCACGGGGCCGTCCAAAGAGGTGACCAGGACAATGACCAGGACCAGCGTCGGCAGCGAGTAGATGATTTCCACCACGCGCATCATGAGGTTGTCGACGCGGCCGCCCGCGTAGCCGCTGATCATGCCGTAGGTGACGCCCACGGTCAGGCTCACGATCGTCCCGGTGGCGGCGACAAAGAGCGAGATTTGCGCGCCGTAAAGCGTGCGGGTCAACAGGTCGTGGCCGTTGACGTCGGTCCCGAACCAGTGGGCGCGGGAAGGCGGGAGCAGCGAGGCGTCCGAAATCTGGTCGTAGGTGTAACCGGTGTAGTGGATGCCGACCAAAGCCAGACCCACGACGGCCATCAAAAACAGGCCGCAGACGATGAAAAGCGGATCGCGCCTGACCACGTTGAAGAAAAGGCCGAGGGTTCTCATTCGAGTTTCACACGGCGATCGACCACGAAGTAGAGGAGGTCGGCGAGCAGGTTGAAGAGGATGAGGAACGAGCTGTAAACCAGCACGACGCCGGAGGTCATGAACGGGTCGAAATTGAGCGCGCTATTGACGAAAAAGGGGCCGATGCCCGGAATGCCGAAAAGCGTTTCGATGACGATGGAGCCGGTGAGAATTCCGGCGGCGGCGGGCCCGCTGTAACCGATGACGGGAAGAATGGCGACCTTGAGCGCGTGGCGGAAAAGAACGGCGTCTTCCGAAAGGCCCTTGGCGCGGGCGGTGCGGACGAAGTCGAGCTTGAGGACTTCGAGCAGGCTGCCCCGGGTGAGTCGCGCGATGGTGGCGGCGAAGGGAATGGAAAGACAGATCGCGGGGAGGATGATCTGGTCCGGCGAACCCCAGCCCGCCACCGGAAGCACGTTGAGCTTGATGGCAAAGATCATGACCATCACCGGCGCGAGGACGAAACTCGGGATGGAGATGCCGAGCAGCGCGATGAGCATGAGGAACCGGTCGCCCGCCTGATTGTGCCGGATCGCCGCCCAGCCGCCGCAGGTGACGCCGAAGAGCAGGGCCAGGAAGTAGGCCAGCGAGCCGAGCGTCATCGAGACCGGCAGCGTCTGCGCGATGATTTCGTTGACCGTGCGATTGCGGTACTGGGTCGAGATGCCCAGGTTGCCGTGCGCGACTTTCGTCATGTACTGGAGATACTGATGCCCCATCGTGCCGTGCAGATCGTACTGCTTCTCCAGTTCCTCCATGATCTCCGCCGGTATTTTCTTTTCGGTGGAAAACGGATTGCCCGGCGCGCTGCGCACGAGCAGGAACGTGAGCGTGACGACGATGAAGAGGACCGGGATCGCCTGGAGCAAACGCCGGAGGATGAGCGCGGTCATGGTTTCTTCCCCGGTATATAAAATTCGCCCCAGCGATGGTCGTCGACGAAATTCGGCTCGAAGCCGCCCACTTTGCCGGGGTAGTAAAGCGACATGCCCACCCAAAAATAAACGGGGACGATCGGCACTTCGTCTTCGACGAGGATTTTTTCCATGTCGCGCAGGATCTGCATGCGCCGGGCGGGATCGGCCGTGTTCTCCGACGTCTGGAGCATCTGATCGTATTTCGGATCACCCCAGCCGGTATCGTTGTTGCCGCCGTCGGTGACGAACATATCGATGAAAGTCTGGGGATCGTTGTAGTCGCCGATCCACGCCGAGAGACAAAGGTCGAAGTCGATCAACTGCTGGGTATTGAGATAAACCTTCCATTCCTGGGCGCGCAGATGAATCGACGTGATGCCCAGGTCGCGCCGCCAAAGGGCCTGCATTTCGGTGGCCACCTGCGGCCCGACGCCGCGCCCGGCATAGAGCAGGTTCACGTCGGGGAAGCCATGGCCGTTGGGATAACCGGCTTCGGCCAGCAAGCGGCGCGCCTCGTCCGGATTATAGATCAGACCCTTGGGCGGGGTATAACCCGCGTTGCCGGGCGGCACGAGCGTGTTGGCCACCGGCTCGCCGGCGCGGGTGATCTTGGTGACGATGTCCTCCTTGTCGAGCGCGAGGGCCAACGCCTTGCGCACCCGCACGTCGTCGAAGGGCTTGCGCTTGACGTTGAAGCGAACGAACGACGTCGCGCCGAACGGATTGGCGTGAAAATAGGGCTCGTTCCTGATGTCCTGCACCAGCGTCGACGGAATGCTGCGCGTGTCGAGAATGAGGTCGGTCTTGTGCGAGTAAAAGAGGTTGAAGCAGGCGGTGGGACTGTTCGTCGGCAGCACCTTGATCCGATGGACGGGCACGGGCCGCCAGTAATAAGGATTCGCCTCGACGAGAATGTAGTCGTTGAGCCGCCATTCCTTGAGGACATACGGGCCGTTGCTCACCATCCGGCCCGGCTTGATCCAATCCTTGCCATACTTTTTCACCGTGGGCAGATGGACCGGGCAAAGCGTCTGGAACGAAGTGAGTTCGAGAAAGTAGGCGGTCGGATGCGTCAGGGTAATCACGAGCGTGCGATCATCGGGCGCTTTCACGCCGACCTGGGAAAAATCCTTGAGCTTGCCGGTGCCGTAGGCTTCGCCGTTGACGAGGTAGTAGAGCTGGTAGGAATATTCCGAGCCGGTGGCGGGATTAAGCGTCCTCTCCCACGAGTTGAGAAAATCGGAGGCGGTCAGCGGGTCGCCGTTGCTCCACCTGAGGCCGGGCCGAAGCGTAAATGTGTAGGTAAGCCCGTCCGGCGAAATCGTCCAGCTCTGCGCCATGCCGGGAATGATGTCGCCTTTCGCATTGCGCGTGGTGAGGCCCTCGAACAATGCGAGGCAAATGCGTCCCTCCAACTGGCCCGTGACGATGGCGGGATCGAGGCTTTGCGGCTCGTCGCCGTTGCAGAGCACCAGATCGGCCGGCGCGCTCAAAGACCAGCCGCCAAAGAAATAGAAAAACGCGAAGAAGAGAAAGAGCGCTCCCGCGAGAAACGCCGGAAGGACGAGGGCGCGCGAAAGCCGAGATGAAACGGATCGTCCCATGAGCCAAACCCTATGACCAAAACAAAGCCTGATCCAGATAGTATTACCAGACGCATCATCGTAAAAACAACGCCGCTCCGCACCCTCCGCTCTTGATAAACAAACCGGGCGCGGCATGATCGAACGCGCCCCCCCCTCATGCCCAAACGCACCGACCTCAAATCCATCCTCCTCATCGGCTCCGGCCCGATCATCATCGGCCAGGCCTGCGAGTTCGATTACTCCGGCGTCCAGGCCTGCAAGGCCCTGCGCGAGGAGGGCTACCGCGTCATCCTCATCAACTCCAACCCGGCCACGATCATGACCGACCCGGAGTTCGCCGACCGCACCTACATTGAGCCGATCACGCCCGAGATCGTCGAGAAGATCATCATCCGCGAAAAGCCCGACGCGCTCCTGCCCACGCTCGGCGGCCAGACCGCGCTCAACACCGCGATGGCGCTGTTTGAATCGGGCGTGCTCAAAAAGCACGGCGTGCAGATGATCGGCGCGAACGCCGAGGCGATCAAAAAGGGCGAGGACCGCCAGCTCTTCAAGGAAGCGATGCAGAAAATCGGCCTGGACATGCCGCTCTCCGGCACGGCGCACACCCTCGAGGAAGCCCGCGACGTCGCCGCCAGGATCGGCACGTTTCCGCTGATCATCCGGCCGGCCTTCACCATGGGCGGCACCGGCGGCGGCATCGGCTACAACCGCGAGGAATACGAGGAGATCGTCAAGCGCGGCCTCGACCTTTCCCCCGTCAGCGAAGTGCTGATCGAGGAATCGCTCCTCGGCTGGAAAGAGTACGAGATGGAAGTCATGCGCGACCGCGCCGACAACTGCGTCATCATCTGCTCCATCGAAAATTTCGACCCCATGGGCGTCCATACGGGCGACTCGATCACCGTCGCCCCCGCGCAAACGCTCACCGACAAGGAATACCAGGTCATGCGCGACGCCTCGTTCGCTGTCATCCGCGAGATCGGCGTCGAGACGGGCGGCTCCAACATCCAGTTCTCGGTCGATCCGAAAACGGGCCGCATGATCATCATCGAGATGAACCCGCGCGTGTCGCGCTCCTCGGCGCTTGCGTCGAAGGCGACCGGATTTCCCATCGCGAAGATCGCGGCCAAGCTTGCCGTCGGGTACACGCTCGACGAGATCAAGAACGACATCACGCGCGAAACACCGGCCAGCTTCGAGCCGACCATCGACTACGTTGTCACCAAGGTGCCCCGATTCACCTTCGAGAAATTTCCCCACACCGACCAGACCCTCACCACGCAAATGAAAAGCGTCGGCGAAGCGATGGCCATCGGCCGCACCTTCAAGGAATCGCTGCAAAAAGCGCTCCGCTCGATGGAAATCGGCGCGTGGGGCTTCGGCGGCGGCGCGGCTGAGTATAAGCCCGCCGTCAGCAGCCCCACCGTATCCGGTTCCCTTCCGAAGGTAGCCGGCGCAGGCCCTGCGCCGGTGCAGCCTGCCTCCCTGCCTTCCTCAGTCGGTACCCCTTCCTCCCCCAATTCCGTTAATTCCGATAATTCCGTAATTCCGTCAAACTCCCCCAACTCCCGCCCACCGTTGGCCCCGCGCGACGTCATCCAGCAAAAACTGGTCACGCCCAACGCCGAACGCATTTTCTACATCCGCCACGCCTTCCGCGCCGGTTTCACCGCCGAGGAAATCCACAACCTCACCAAGATCGACCCGTGGTTCCTCGCTCAGCTCAAGGAATTGGTCGATGAGGAAGAGGCGCTCTACCAAGAAGGCGCAAATATCCGGCATGAACAGGCCGACTTTGAACGTCTGGCAAAGAAAAAACTTTCAGATTTCATGTTCATGGCTGGAGACAACACCCCTATCTGTTTGGTTCGGGGAGATATACTTGAAAAAGCCAAATCCCTCGGCTTCTCCGACCGACAAATCGCCGCCGCTTGGAACACGACAGAAAAAGACATCCGCAACCTCCGCGAAAAACTCAAGCTCCACCCCTCCTACCGCCTCGTCGACACCTGCGCCGCCGAGTTCGAGGCCTACACGCCCTACTACTACTCGACCTACGACAACCAACTCGATGAGGTCCGCCCCAGCACCAAAAAGAAAATCATGATCCTCGGGGGCGGGCCCAACCGCATCGGCCAGGGCATCGAGTTCGACTACTGTTGCGTCCACGCGGCCTTCGCTCTGCGCGAGATCGGCTACGAAACGCTGATGGTCAACTCCAACCCCGAGACCGTCTCGACCGACTACGACACCTCCGACAAACTCTTCTTCGAACCGCTCACGCTGGAGGACGTCCTCAACATCTGCCATCATGAAAAGCCCGACGGCGTCATCGTCCAGTTCGGCGGGCAGACGCCGCTCAACCTCGCCGCCGGACTCAAGGCGGCAGGCGTCCCCATCATCGGCACCTCGGTCGAATCGATCGAGCGCGCCGAGGACCGCAAGCTTTTCCAGGTGATGCTCAACGAGCTTGGCCTCAACCAGCCGCCCAACGGCACCGCGACCACTGAGGACGAGGCCGTCGAGGCCGCCGCCAATGTCGGCTATCCCGTCCTCGTCCGCCCCTCGTTCGTTCTCGGCGGACGCGCCATGCAGATCGTCTACAGCGACGACGAACTCCGCTACTACATGCGCCACGCCGTCGCCGCCTCGCCCGAGCGCCCCGTGCTCGTCGACCGCTTCCTCGACGACGCCACCGAAGTCGATGTCGACTGCATCGCCGATGGCGACATCGCGGTCATCGGCGCGATCATGGAGCACATCGAGCAGGCGGGCGTCCACTCGGGCGACAGCGCCTGCGTCATCCCCGCGCCGACGCTTTCCGAGAAGGTCAAAAAGGAGATCCGCGAGGCCACGATCAAGATGGCGAAAGCCCTCGACGTTCGCGGCCTGATGAACGTCCAGTTCGCGGTCAAGGACGAGGTCGTCTACGTCCTCGAAGTCAACCCGCGCGCCTCGCGCACCGTACCGTTTGTCAGCAAGGCCATCGGCGTCCCGCTGGCGAAGCTGGCCGCGAAAATCATGACCGGGATAAAGCTGAAGGACCTCGGCTTCACGAAGGAAATCATCCCCACGCACTACTCGCTGAAAGAGGCGGTTTTCCCGTTCGCGAAATTCCGCGGCACCGACATCCTGCTCGGACCCGAGATGAAATCGACCGGCGAAGTCATGGGCATCGACGACGACTTCGGGCTGGCCTACGCCAAATCGCAGATGGCCGCCATGCCGCCGCTGCCGCTCTCCGGCAACGTTTTTATCAGCGTGAGGGATGCCGACAAGCCCGCCATCCTCGACCTCGCGCGCGGCCTCATCGCTCTTGGCTTCGTGGTCTACAGCACTTCCGGAACCGCCTCGGCCCTCGAAGCCGCCGGCGTCCCCGTCGTCCGCCTCTTCAAGCTCACCGAAGGCCGTCCCAACGTCCTCGACATGCTGAAGAATGACGAGGTTGGCCTCATCATCAACACGCCCTCCGGACCGGTCGCGCGCCAGGACGAAATCCGCATCCGCACGACCGCGCTCTACCAGCGCGTGCCGGTTATGACCACCCTCGCCGCCGCGCAGGCCACGCTTCGCGCCTTGCGCTCCCTCAAAACCAGGCCCCTCGGCGTCAAGTCCTTGCAGGAGTATCATTCCCGGTGAGTTCTAATCGCAGCGACCGATCATGAGTTTCTGGAATCATCTGGTTGACCGTTTTCGCGGGGCTGACGGGGACGAAATCGATTGGGAGGCGCTCCTCATCGAAGCCGATCTCGGCGTGAAGCTCGCCACGGAATGGGTGGAGGAGATCAACGTTAACGGCCTCGTGCGCTCGCCGGAAAAAGCCGATGCTTTCCTGCGCGAAAAAATGATGAAGCTCGTCCGCATCCCGCCGCCCTTGCCGATCCGGCAGAAGCCCGAGGCCATTCTCCTCGTCGGCGTGAACGGCAGCGGCAAGACCACCACCGCCGCGAAGCTCGGCGCCCGCGCGCGGCAGGAGGGCCGCACCGTCCATCTCGGCGCCGCCGATACGTTTCGCGCCGCCGCCGCGGAACAACTTGAGGCGTGGGGCGCGCGTCTCGGCATCCCGGTCACCAGCGCCGCGCCGGGGACCGATCCCGCCAGCGTGGCCGTGAGATCGCTGCTGGCGGCGCAGGAATCCCAAACGGACCTGCTCATCATCGACACCGCCGGACGCCAGGCCAACAAGCGCAACCTGCTGCTCGAACTCGGCAAGATCAAGCGCAGCCTCCAGAAAAAAGCCGAGGCGGTTCCGCACCACACCTGGCTCGTCGCCGACGGCACGACGGGCACGGGCGTGCTTTCGCAGGCGCAGGAATTTCACGAGGCGATCGGCTTGACCGGCCTCATCGTCACGAAGCTCGACGGCTCCGCCCGGGGCGGCATGGTCGCGGCGGTCCGCGCCGAAGTGGGACTTCCCACCTATTACCTGGGCCGGGGCGAAAAGCCCGAAGACCTGAAACGATTCAATGCGGCCGAATTTGTCGAAAGTTTCTTTGGTGAATGATACGCGCTATCTCCGCCGGGCCCTCGAATTGGCGCGGCGCGGTTCGGGCCTGACGCTGCCCAATCCCCGCGTCGGCGCGGTGCTGGTGCGCGGAGGCAGGATCATCGGCGAGGGCTGGCATCAACGCGCGGGCGCGCCTCACGCCGAGGTCCACGCCGTCGCCGACGCAAAGAAGCACGGCCATTCCGTCGCCGGCGCGACGCTCTACGTCACGCTGGAACCCTGCTCGACCCACGGCCGCACGCCGCCCTGCACCGATCTGATTCTTCGCGAAAAAATCGCGCGCGTGGTCTTCGCCGCCACCGATCCGAACCCGGCCCACGCGGGAGCGGCCATGCGGTTGCTTCGCTCTGCCAGCGTGGAAGTCTCCTCGGGCTTGCTGGCGGACGAAGCGGCGGCGCTCAATCGCGATTTCAACTGGTGGATCGTCCGCCGCCGTCCCTGGGTCGTGGCGAAAATCGCCTTGTCGCTGGACGGACGCATTGTCACGCCGCCGGGCGCACGCACTCGTGTCGACCGCTGGCTGACTTCCCCCGCCGCGAGGACGGTCGCGCACGAGTTGCGTTGGGAATCGGACGCCATCCTCGTTGGCGCGGAAACGGCGCGGCGGGACAATCCCCGCCTCACGGTCCGCCTGCCGGGTCGGAAGGGCAAGGTCCAGCCGTGGCGCATCGTTGTCACCCGCTCCGGAAAGCTGCCGCGACATTTGCACCTTTTTTCGGATCGGCGCCGCGACCGCACGCTCGTGTTTCAAAATCAGCCGCTCGAGGAAATCATCGCGGCCCTGGGCGCGTGGGACATTTCGCACCTGCTCATCGAGGGCGGCGGCCAAATCTTGACCGAAGCGTTGCGAAAAAATCTCGTCAATGAAGTCGCGTTCTTCATCGCGCCGGCGGTGATGGGAACTCTTCCGCGCGCCTTGAAAAAACTCGATGCGCCGCTTCGTCTGCGCGAAGTGAGCTATCGGTCCGTCGGCCCGGATCTCCTTTGTCGCGGATTGGTTGGGTAGGGACGGCAGTCCCTTGCCGTCCCACTCATTCCAAGGACGCGAAGGGACTCGCGTCCCTACCCTTTACGCGGAAAGGTGACGGTGAAGACCGAGCCGTGGCCGGGCCGGCTGCTCACGGTGGCCGCGCCGCCATGGGCATCCACGAACGCTTTCACGAGGCTGAGGCCCAGGCCGAGTCCGCGCTGGGAACGGCTTTTGTCGGCGCGATAGAGGCGGTCCCAGATCCGGGGGAGATCGTCGGCGTCGATGCCGATGCCGGTGTCGCGGACGGTGACGCGCACTTCGTCGGTCGCGAAATAGGCGGCGATTTCGACCCGGCCGCCGTTGGGCGTATATTTGAGGGCGTTGTCGAGAAGGTTGCTGAGCAGAAGCTGGAGCCGGTTGCGGTCAGCCGTGATTTGTCCGGCGGGATCGATGGTCGCCGTGAGGATGATGTTTTTTTCCTGGGCAACCTCGTCGTAGAGTTCGACCAGGACGTCCACGACGGGCTTGAGCGGGAAGGTTGCCAAGTCGAGCTTGAGCGCGCCGGCCTGGACTTCGGAAATGTCCATGATGGTGGCGAGCATGGCGTTGAGCCGCTCGGCTTCCTCCACCGCATCGGCGAGGGCCTCCTTGATCTGGGCGGGGTCTTCGTGCTGAAGCGCGAGTTGCGCGCCGGTCTGGAGCCGCGTGAGCGGGGTGCGAAGGTCATGGGCGACGTTGTCGAGCGAATCGCGCATCGCGCCGATAAGCGCTTCGTTGCGCCCGAGCATCCGGTTGAAGAGCGTGACGAGTTCGTTGATTTCGTCCTGGGTGCGCGGATCGGGCACGCGGGCGCGCAAATTGCCGGTCTGGATGATCGAACGGACAGCGCCGATGATCGCCCGAATTGGACCGAGCGCGCGGTAGGTGATAAAGGCGCCGCCGCAAAAGCCGAACCCGACGATGGGAATCATGACGAAAAGGAAGATGACGCGGAAGTGGCGCAGCAGTTCATCGCGGTCCTCCGTGGTGCGCCCAACGTACATGACGGTGCCGTCGGGGAGCGGGGCGCGGGCGATCGTCCAGACCATGTGCTGCTCGGCCGAGGGCACGCTGAGCCAGTCGGTGTCGTGGGCCACCAGGCCGCCGCCAAGATGGGTGAGCGTGGCCTCGTCCTTCTGCGGCGAATGGAAAAATTTCAGTTCGTCGCTGGCGCTCATCACTTCGAGAAAAGTCGATTCCTTTTCCCATCCGCTTTCGCTTTGGAAATATTGTTGCAGGGCGGCGGGGCCGCCTTGCAGGTACCAGGCGCGGCAGGCAGCCAGGTTGGTGCTGACAATTTTTCGGTCGCTTTCACGCAATTCGCGGGCGAGAAGGATGTAGGCCAGCGAGAAGAGCAGGAAGGCCCCGGCGACAAAGAAGGCGGTGTACCAGAGGTTCAGGCGAAGACTGAAGCCGAGGGGCTGGATGAGGGGCCGGCGAGGAAGGCCGGCGTGCTCCTTTGGGTCGGTCGATTCGGTGGTCGAGCCGGTCGGTTTTCGGGGAGCGAGCATTAGAAAGGGAAGCTTAGAATTTAGAGTTTAGAACGAAGAACTTGGAACCTTCGATCATTTGCAGTTTCCCATTCTACGTTCTTAGCTCTAAGTTCTTGGTTTCCCTACGGCAACCGCAGGCTGTAGCCGGCGCCGCGGAGCGTGTGGATGAGCTTGGGCTCGAAGTCGCGGTCAATTTTGTTGCGGAGCCGGCAGACCAGGACGTCGACGACATTGGTCTGGGGGTCGAAGTGGTAATTCCAGACGTGTTCGAGGATCATGGTTTTGGAGACCACCTTGTTCTGGTTGCGGAGGAGATATTCCAGGAGGAGGAATTCGCGGGCCTGGAGTTCGATCTTGGCCGTGCCGCGCCAGACTTCGCGGGTGAGGAGGTCCATTTTGAGATCGGCGAAGGTGAGACTGGTGATGATCGCGGCGGAGCCGGAGCGCCGGATGAGCGCCTGCAGGCGGGCGAGCAGTTCGGCGAAGGAGAAGGGCTTCGTGAGGTAATCGTCGCCGCCTCGCTGGAGGCCCGTGATGCGGTCGTCGAGCGAGCGTTTGGCGCTGAGAATGAGGACGGGGAGCTTGATCTGCTCGGCGCGCCAGCGTTCGATGACGCCGAGGCCGTCGAGCTTCGGAAGCATGAGGTCGACGATCGCCGCGTCGTAGGAATTTTTACGGCCCATTTCGCATCCTTCCTCGCCGTTCGAACTGATGTCGACGACGTAACTCGCTTCGCGAAGGCCTTTGGCGACGAAGGCGGCTATTTTGGCGTCATCTTCAAGAAGGAGAATTTTCATGCGGGTACCTGGATGGCTTAATTTATCATGAACGTCCTCTTCGCCACGTTACAAGTGGCTCATGTTTGCGTTGGCGAGCACGCCGCATGATGCTTTTTGCGGAGCGGCCTCCTTCATTAAAAATGGGTGAGCCGGCCTAAAAATCAACTTTTTTGGTAGCCGTCGCCGCCAGACGAGTGTGCCGGGCGACGGTGGGGAATAGGACAGATGGGACGGATGCGACTGATGGGATGGTCGCAGGGTGGGGAATCGTCCCTCGTGCGACGGCTACCAATTACTTGCTTGCGGGTTTGGCCGGGGCGACGGGCGCGGGCTGCGTGGAAGCGTTTGCGGGGGCCGTCGGCGTCGTGGCCGGGACGGCCGGGGTCGCCGTCGCAGTTGCCGGGGCGACGGGCTTGAGCAGTTCCTGCTGCACGGGGGAGCCCTTTTCCATCAAGGTGGCCCGATGGGAGTAAAGCCGGGCGAGGGCGATGCTCAAAATAAAGAAAAAGATGGCGGCCCAAACGGTGGCCTTGACCAGGACCTGCGAGGTTTGCGCGCCCCAAACCGATTCCGTGAAGCCTCCGCCGAAAGCCGCGCCGAGGCCCTCCTGCTTGCTGCGCTGCATCATGATGACGAGGCCCATGAAGGCGCAATCGATCACGTAGAAGAAAAGCAGGACATTAATAAGGGTATTCGTCCAAAACATAAGGGAGGGCGAGCATGGCGCGCGCGCCTACTCGAGGCAAGCATTTTTGATGATCGCCGTGAAGCCCCGCGCATCGAGGCTGGCCCCGCCGACCAGCGCGCCGTCGATGTCGGGCTTCGAGAGGAGTTCCTTCGCGTTCTCGGGCTTGACGCTGCCGCCGTACTGGATGCGCACGCGCTCGGCCGCCGCGTGGCTGAAGCGGGAACCCAAAATCTTGCGGATCCACTTGTGGGCTTCCTCCGCCTGGGCGGGCGAGGCGGTCTTGCCCGTGCCGATGGCCCAAACCGGTTCGTAGGCGAAAATGATGTCGGCGAGTTCCTTGTCGGTGAACCCGGCGAGCCCCTCGAGCAACTGGGTTTCGAGCACCTTTTTCCACTTGTCCGCTTCGCGTTCGGGAAGCGTCTCGCCGATGCAGACGATGGGGCGCAACTCCGCGGCCAGCGCCGCCTTGGTCTTGCGGTTGACGGTGGCGTTGTCCTCGTGGAAGTACTGGCGCCGCTCGGAATGGCCGATGATCACGTAGCGGACATAAAGCTCGCGGAGCATTCCGGCGGAAATTTCGCCCGTGTAGGCGCCGGAGGGGGCTTCGTGCAGGTTTTGCGCGCCGAGCCGGATGTTCGACACGGGACTGAGCAATTCGCTCACGGCGGCCAGGGCGGTGAAGGGCGGACAAAGGACGATCTCCGCCCCGTCGAACCGGCCGATTTCCTGGAGCAGATCGGCGACGAGCACGCGCGCCTCGGCCTGCGTCTTGTTCATTTTCCAGTTGCCGGCGATGATTTTTTTGCGGTTGATCATAAGTTTGTCGGTGCCTCAGGTTGCCATATACCGTCGTTTCACCCACACTTCCTCGAATTCTTCCTTGGTAATTTCCACCGGTATGAATTCAGGGTCCCGGCGGGCCAGGAGCGACAAATCCGGCAGGGGCAGGGTCATGAGCGCCGCCGTACCGGAGGACCCCGACGCGGTGGCGACATCGCAAAATCCGTTTCGAAAGCATTCGATCTTGCGGACTTCCTTGTCATCCTGATCGAGCTCGCTGAAAATCCAGACGGGCTCGTCCGGATTGGTATGGTTCCATTTAAGCCGGATGTATTTCATGCGTATTCAGACCAGACAGATTCGATCCGAGTCTGGCCACTTTGATGGCACGACGCCACTTCATTTTTTGTCCGGAATGCTGGCCACGCCGGGCAGTTCCCGGCCTTCGAGGAATTCGAGGGAGGCGCCGCCGCCGGTGGAGATGAAGGAGACTTTGTCGGAGACGCCGGCCTTCTTGATGGCCGAGACCGAGTCGCCGCCGCCGATGATGCTGATCGCGCCGCTGTTGGCGGCGATGGCGTTGGCGATGGCGAAGGTGCCGACCGCGCATTCCGGCACTTCAAAGATGCCCATCGGGCCGTTCCAGAGGATGGTCTTGGCCGAGGCGACTTCCTTGGAAAAAAGCTTCACGGTTTCCGGGCCGATGTCGACGCCTTGCCAGCCGTCGGGAATGTCTTCGCCCGGGGGAAGATAACGTCCGCCCGGCGACACGGCCCCGGCCTTGAAATCGACGTTCTCGACGATATAGTCATCGATCGGCAGGAGGAATTTGACGCCCTTGGCCTTCGCCTTGGCGAGCGCCTGCTTCGCAGTGCCGATCTTGTCGGGTTCGGAGAGCGACTTGCCGATTTTCCTGCCCTGGGCGAGCGCAAACGTATAGGCCATGGCGCCGCCGATGAGGATCGTGTCCGCGCGGTCCAGGAGCCGGTCGATGACGGCTATTTTATCGGAAACCTTGGCCCCGCCGAGGATCACCACGAACGGCCGCTTCGGATTTTCAAGTTCCTCGCCGAGGTAGCGCAGTTCCTTTTCCATCAGGAAACCGATGGCGCGCACGGGTACGAACTTGGCGATGCCGGCGGTGGAGGAGTGGGCGCGATGGGCCGCTCCGAACGCGTCGTTGACATAAACGTCGGCCAGCTTCGCGAGCTTTTGGCTGAAGGCGTCGTCGTTGGCTTCCTCTTCGTTGTAGTAGCGGAGATTTTCCAGCAGCGCGACTTCGCCGTCCTTGAGTTCCGCGGCGGCTTTCTCGGCCTTTTCGCCGATGCAATCGTCGACGAATTTGACCGGCACGCCGATGAGATCCGACAGGGGCTTGACCACCGGGGCCAGGCTCTGCTTCGGGTCGCGCTTGCCCTTGGGACGGCCCAGGTGCGCGCAGAGGAGAATGCGCGCGCCCTGTTCGATCAGGTACTTGATCGTCGGCACCGTCTCGCGGATGCGCTTGTCGTTGGTGATGACCTGCACGCCATCCTTTTCCTGGAGAGGGACGTTATAGTCGACGCGGACGAGGACGCGCTTGCCCTTGAGCGGGATGTCGCGGATGGTGATTTTGGCCATAAAAGGAAGACGTTGGCGGTTGAGTGAGTTTTCCGGGCGACCTCCTGTTCGCGCGGAATGTCTCCGCGCGAACCCGGACAACACACGCACGCGTGGCGTTGCCGGGCCACCCCGAAAAGTTATTTGATGATAAGCTTGAGGAGATCGACGCAACGGTTGGAGTAGCCCCATTCGTTGTCGTACCAACTGATGAGCTTGAAGAACCTGCTGTTGAGCTCGATGCCCGAACCCGCGTCGAAGATGCTCGAGTGGGTGTCGTGGATGAAGTCGGACGAGGTGACTTCGTCCTCCGTGTAGGCGAGGATGCCCTTGAGGTAGGTCTCGCTCGCCTTTTTCATCGCCGCCTTGATTTCGGCGTAGCTGGTCGCCTTCGTCGTCTTGACCGTCAGGTCAACCACGGAGACGGTCGGCGTCGGCACGCGGAACGCCATGCCGGTCAGCTTGCCCTTGATTTCGGGCAGCACGAGCGCGACCGCCTTGGCCGCGCCGGTGGTGGAGGGAATGATGTTGATCGCCGCGGAACGTCCGCCCTTCCAGTCCTTCTTCGAGGGGCCGTCGACCGTCTTTTGCGTGGCGGTGTAGCTGTGGACCGTGGTCATGATGCCTTCCTCGATGCCGAAGCCTTCCTTGAGGAGGACGTGGACGATGGGGGCCAGGCAGTTCGTGGTGCAGCTCGCGTTGGAAATGATGTTGTGCTTGGTCAGGTCGAGCTTGTTGTCGTTGACGCCGATGACGACCGTGATGTCCTCGCCCTTGGCCGGAGCCGAGATGATGACCTTCTTCGCGCCCGCCTCGATGTGGCCCTTCGCCTTTTCAGCCTCGGTGAAGAGGCCCGTGCACTCGATGACGTACTCGACGCCGAGCTTTCCCCAGGGAAGCGCCTTCGGGCCTTCCCGGACGGCGAGACACTTGATCTTGTGGCCGTTGACGACCAGCAAGTCGTCCTCGGCGATCTCAGGCGACGATTTTTCGCTCGTGACCGTGCCGTTGAATTTCCCCTGCGTCGAATCGTACTTGAGCAGGTACGCCAGGTTGTCCGCCGGCACGATGTCGTTTACCGCGACGACATCGACGGTTTTGCCGAGTAATCCCTGTTCCGCGATCGCGCGAAAGACCAACCGCCCGATGCGCCCGAAGCCATTAATGCCAATTTTTGTCATAGTCATTCTCTCTTTTCGTGAAGTTATACTGGATACAAGCACCAGTGCCGTAGCAGAAATTAGGCCGTCAACCGCCAGCGTCAACGCGAAAACGCTAACGCCGCAAGTATAAGAGGAAACCGCCGGGGTCGGTCTTTGTATTATAGTAGCCGCCGCAGGCCCTTGCGATGGCTGGCTGGTACAAGTCCCATTTCCCCTCTGCCATTCGCTATCTGGCATTCCCTATGCTACACTAGGGTACGTGATTCAAGCGAACTGCCGCGCCCAATTCACCGCCGACGATTTTTCCTTCGTCGTCCGGGTGCTCGCCAAATCGCCGCGCGACGCCGTTTCCCTTGTTTCTCTTCTGAGCGACGAAGCCGAACGCGACGCCATTCTCGACCACGACCTGATCTACAACTCCGTGGTTGACCAGGCCGGTTGCCTGCAGGTCTCCGCCGCGTTTTATTTTTATGTCCTCACCCGTCGCGTCTTGCGGCGCGTCTCGCTCGACGAACGGGCGCTGACCGACTACGTCGCCGCAGTGCTGCTCGCTTTTTCCCACGTCAGCCAATTGCGCGCGCCGGGGACGCCCGGTGCGCCGGGCGAGCAGGATCCCGCCTCGCGCAGCTTCACCTACATCTCCGATCTCATGACGCAGGCCGGCCATTGCCCGCCCGAACAGGCGTTCCTTCTGCGCGTCCACACGGCCAACTACGCGCTTTTTCTCAGCGGGATGTTCGCCGAGCGCGTCCACTCCCATGTCCAGCGCCGCGGCGCGCCCGGCCTGGGCTTTTACGAGGCGGTCGGGCAATCGGCCTACCTCAGCATGGCGGACCATCCGCAGGCCCGGCGGACGCAACTCCAGGCCATCTTCAAGCTGCTCGGCGGCGAATTCCGCCGCGTCCGCCTCGCCCTCAACGACCTCGCCGACACGCTTCTGCACCTGCACGAAACGCCCTCGATCCTCATTCGCCCGACGTGACCGGAATGACCCCGTTATGACTCTCCTGCGGGAAATCCAGACGCTGCTCGAGCGCACCTACGCGCCCGTTTCGATCAACCTGGAATCCTGCGTCATTGGCGAAGGCCGTTGCGCCGCGCTGAATCGATTGGCCGGGGAAAGCGCGGCGCGCCTCGCTCCGGGCGGCCGGACTTTCCTCCGGCAGGCGGGCGATTCGCTCTATGTCGCCATTTTCTATTCGCGCCCGGTCATCGCCGAACTCGAGGCGAACGACCCGCGTCATGCCCTGAACGAGCGCAACATCCCGGCGCTGATCACCTTCATCGAGGAAATCGCCCACGGCGTCCAGGCGGCGCTCCTTTTCCACGAAGGCGAACGCGAAATCGACAGCGAAGCCTACGCCCGCAATCTCGAGACCCAGGCCCGGATCGATACCTACCTCGTCCTGAGCAAATTCGCCCACCTGCTCTGCGGCGAGCGGGGGAAAATCCCCCCGTCCGTCGGCGCGTGGCTTCGCCGCCAACTCTTCGACAACAGCCACCGCCGCTTCGCCAGCCCGCGCCTGCGCGCCCGGTACGGCGCGGCCCAGCGTTGCGCGCTCGGCTTTTTGCGTTATCTGCGCCGCGTGCCCCTCGCAGACCGCCGCGCCGCGCTCCGCGAGTTCCGCGCGCTGAACTGGCCGGGCAAACTCGCCTTTGTTCAGCGGCGGGCCTAGATGGCCAGTAAAAATACCTATTTTATTTTGTTGACGCATTCCATGTTGTAACACATAAGTAACCCGATATGGGTTACGACAACGACCGTCTCCTCGAATTTTTGCCTTGGGCGCGCCACTTCGCCCGCTCTTGCGCATCGAAGCTGCCCAGCCATCTCGACCATGACGATCTTCAGAGCGCCGGTGTCCTCGGCTATCTCCGCGCCGCTTCCCGGTACGATGCCGCCCGGGGCGCGTCCTTCCGTGGTTATTGCGCCCTTCGGATACGAGGCGCGGTCCTCGATGAGTTACGCCGGTGGGACTGGGCGCCCCGGTCGGTCCACAAAAATCACCTCCGTATTACGCGTATTACATCCAATCTTACGGAGCAACTGGAACGCGAACCCACCCGTACGGAACTGGCGGCGGCCTTGGGCGTGGAGGAAACCGACCTCGCCGCCTACCAAACGCAGGCCCAGCCCCGCCAACTGGTCTCGTTCGATGACATGACCGAGAATGGACACGGCGAGGAAAACCTCTGCCTGACGGAGCGCCTGGCCGATCCCTCCGCCGCCCGCCCCGACGCGGCCGTGCTTTCCGCCGAGGACCGCCGCATCATGTTTCAATCTCTGGGCTGCCTGCCCAAGACCCAGTCCACCGTGATCGTTCTTCACTACCTGCAAAATGTTCCTTTGCGGGATGTCGCGGAAATTCTCGCCGTGACGCCCTCGCGTGTTTCCCAGTTGCATCACCAGGCCCTCGCCCGCCTGAAACAGGCCTGGCGCCGGAGCCATGCGTTTGCCTAAACGGGCCTATGTCTCCTCCCTCGTTCCCAAATTTCATTTGGGAACGCCTCCTGTTCTTCGCGAAATTCCATTTCGCGCTGACTCCGACAGTCGATTCCTCCGTTACGGTTTCGCAACGACCCCACTTTCCAGATTGTTTACCGGGCAGGGGCTGATAGAATCCCCGGATGAAGATTTTTATCGATAGCGGCGAGACCAAGGACATCAAGGAAGCCCACGACATGGGCCTCATCGACGGCGTGACCACCAACCCGTCGCTCGCGGCCAAAAGCGGCAAGCCCTTCAAGCAACTCATCATGGAGATCACCGAGATCGTCGACGGCCCCATCAGCGCCGAAGTCGTCAGCGTCACCGCGCCGGAAATGATCGTCGAAGGCGAAGGCCTCGCCGCATGGCACAAGAACATCGTGGTCAAGGTCCCGCTCATCCCGGAAGGCCTCAAGGCCGTCAAGGTGCTCACCGCCAAAGGCATCAAAACCAACGTCACCCTCTGCTTCACCGGAGCACAGGCCCTGCTCGCCGCCAAGGCCGGGGCGACCTACATCAGCCCCTTCGTGGGACGCCTCGACGACATCTGTCACGAAGGCATGCAGGTCATCCGCGACATCCGCACCATTTACGACAACTACGGTTACGAAACCCAAATCCTGACCGCCAGCGCCCGCTCCCCCATGCATTTCCTCGAAGCGGCCAGGATCGGCAGCGACGTCATCACCGCCCCCTTCTCCGTGCTCAAGCAATTGCTCAAACATCCGCTCACCGACAACGGCCTCAAGCAATTCCTGGCCGATTGGGAGAAAGCCAAGCAATGAGGGACGGAGCGGCGCCAGCCGGCGGACCCTCGTCCCTCCAGCCGCTCTTTCGCTGCAAAGTGCTCAAGCCGCCCCGTCAACTTGTGCCCCCGCAGGAACGCGTTGTGACCCATCCGCCCATCGACGTGGTCGCCGCGGTCATTCGCCGTGACGACGGACGGCTGCTCATCTCGCAGCGGTACGCGGACGACATCCTCGGCGGCTACTGGGAATTTCCCGGCGGAAAAGTCGATACGGGCGAAGAGTTGAAGGCCGCGCTTCGCCGCGAACTCGCGGAGGAACTCGGCATCGAAACCGAGATCGGCGCGGAAATCCATCGCATCGTCCACCCCTATCCCGACCGCGATGTCCGGCTCACTTTCTTCGACGCCCGCATCCTTTCCGGCGAACCGCAAAAACTCGAAGTCGCCGACTTCCGCTGGGTCACCCTCGACGAAATCATGGGCTACCAGTTCCCCGAAGCCGACCTGCCGCTGCTGAACCAGTTGCGACTGGAGGGTCGGACTCCGTCCCGACCCTGACTATTTCCCCTCGTTCCCAAATTTGGGAGCGAGGAAAATAAATCCCATGAAACGCTTCTTCGCGAAACTCGGCCGCTTCTTCTGGTCGTGGGGCTTCCTCAAATTCGTCCTCTGCGCAATTGCCCTCATCATCCTCTTTTACGTCGAGGAAGATTGGCGCGGCGCGCGCGCCTGGGCCGCCACCAAAGCCGAATGGGAAGCCAAGGGCGAATCGTTCGACTACAACAAACTCATCCCGCCGCCCGTCCCCGACGACCAGAATTTTGCGGCGCTTCCGCTCTTTAAAATTGAAGCGCTCAAAGCGACCGACGGTAGTTCTTATCTCGGTATGGTTGTTTTGGATCGAGCCATGCGAGATGACCTCCCGAGCTTCGAGTTTCCCTCCACGGGCAACTGGACGCGCGGCGAACTGCCCGATATGGCGAAGATTCGAAAGGCGATCGCCACCGATTACGCGATGGCTTTCAAGGGCATGAAACCACCCGACGATACCCTCGCCCAATTCAATGCCATCTATCCCTTTTTCACTGATTTTATCGCTTCCGCAGCCACGCGCTCCCTTTTCCGCTTGAACATGGACTACGCGGTTTCTCCTCCCTTTTTACGGAGCTTGGGGCCTATAACCCGACCGATCAAGCTGTCTAAAATTTTGACGCTCCATGCCATTCTCGCTTTGGATCATCACCAATCCGACTTGGTTTTGGAGGATATTAAGATCAACTGCGAGCTCGCGTCCGGCGTTAAGCGCGATCCCACGCTCGTTGGTGGTCTCGTCGCTATTGGCATGGGGGCCATCAACAACGCAGCCCTCTACGATGGTCTGGCCCAGCATGAATGGAGTGACGCCCAACTGATCGAGCTTGAGCAAACGCTCAAGCCGATTAATTTCCTCGCCGATTACCAGTTTGCGATGAGGAGTGAACTCGCGCAATCAACCGCCAATCTCGACTACATCAAACGTGCCCGCCGATCCGACCTGTATGGACTTATCCGAATGGTGGACTCAATTGTTATCCAAACGATTAGGCTTAATCCCCCTTGGCCAAACGGTTGGTGGGACAATAACAAAAGCCAGATGGCCGCATTTCTTTTCCAATCGCTGGCAGATGTCGATCCACAGGCACGCTTGGTTTTTCCCAAGGTGGACCGCGACCTCCAACATCAAATCGAACAAGCGCGTGTCAGGTGGGATGCCAATGCTCCTTGGAATATCTGGTTCACTCTCGCAGCGGGTCCTCTGTCCAATGCCACGCATCAGTATGCCCAAGCCCAGGTCTGGGTTGATGAAGCGCGGATCGCGTGCGCGTTGGAACGCTATCGGCTCGCGCATGGCGCTTATCCGGGATCGCTCGATGCGCTTGCGCCCGCCTGCATCGACGCGCTCCCTCACGACATCATGAACGGCCAGCCCTATCATTATCAGCTTCGGCCCGACGGCACCTATCTCCTCTATTCCGTCGGCTGGAATCAAACCGACGACGGCGGCAAGGTCGTCTACAAAAAGGACAATCCGAATCAGGTCGATTACACACAAGGCGACTGGGTCTGGCCGACGCCGCAGTTCAACCCCCACAAATAACCATTCCGTCATCCTTGCGAAGGCGAGCCGATGAATTTCATTTATACCTCAAGGCTTCCCGAGCCGCAGTCGAAGGACCTGTCCCGACGAAGCCACAGGGGAGGCTAGCGTCACAAAATTGTGAATCGAAAGGAGCGCTTCTCGCCCGTGCGAAATGGGCGAATGCGCCACCTACAGAGAAAGCCGGTCGATAAAGTTCAGAATTTTTCCTCAAGGAGGGCGAGGTCCTTCGACTGCGGCTCGGGTAAGCTTTTTGGTTAAAACTCACACTTATGCCTCGCCTCCCCCATTCGACTTCGCTCAGGGCGCGGCTTGCTGCCGCGGCTACCGAAGGATGACGGAATTGTTATTAGGCGGTGCAGAAATTGCGGAAGCGCCGCGCCTCGACGGCGTACTGGGGAAAAAGCCGCGGCATGGCCGACATCGGGACCCCGAAGTGGCGCGTGCAGATTTCGCCGAAGACATCGCGGAAATCAGTGGTGATGGCGAGATCGCGGTTCTGGAAAAGCTTGTCGGGCGCGAGCGTGGGCCAGTCGCCATAGACCTTGCCGCCTTTGATCGGGCCGCCCATGGCGAAGAAGCAGGTGCCGTGGCCGTGATCGGTGCCTCGGTTGCCGTTCTGATGCACCGCGCGTCCGAACTCGCTCATGGTGACGACGACGACGTCGGCCATCCTGTCGCCGAGATCCCGGTGGAGCGCGGCCAGCGCCTGGGCGAAGCCCCCGAGCCGCGTGGCCAACTGGCCCTTCGCGCCGCCCTGATTGGCGTGGGTGTCCCAGCCGTCGACCTCCGCGAAAGCGACCTGGAGGCCGACATTGGCTTTGATCAATTGGGCGATCTGTTTCAGGTTCCGGCCAAAAGCGCCCTGCGGGTAGGCGGCCCCGTTGGCGGGCTGGTAGTTGGCCGTGCGGGCCTGCTTGAGGAGATCGAGCGCGTCGAACGATTCGCGGGCGGTGCCGTGCAGTACGGTGTCGACCGCCGCGCCATACATGCTTTCAAAGCCGTTGGTCGTGCCCGAGGGGCCGGACAGGGCGACGGAGGTGTCTCCGGCTAGGCCGAAGGTGTCGAGATCGCGGATGGCGAGGGAATCCTGCTCGCCCTGGAGGCTGCGCGGGATGGTCGCGGTCATCGAGACGGCGCGGAACGCGGTCTTCTTCGCGGCGTCCTCGGGGCAGCAGCCGAGCACGCGATTGAGCCAGCCGTCCTGCACGCTCCTGTCTTCATCGACGCCCGATTCCATGAGGTCCTGGGACTCGAAGTGAGAGCGGGAGGCGTTGGGCGAGCCGCAGGCCTGGATCGCCGCGAGATGGCCCTGCTGGTAGAGCGGCAGGAGCGGGGCGAGCGCCGGGTTGAATCCGAAGTAGCCGTCGAGATCGAGCGCGCCGCCCGCGCCCGCCGCCTGGGAAGGCTGGGCGATGCTGATGTCGGTGCGGGCCTGGTAATAATAGGGATCGCCGTAGGGGACAACCATGGAGAGGCCGTCGACCGCGCCGCGCTGGAAGATGCAGATGAGGATTTTGTTGCCGGTGGAGGAGCCGAAGTCGGCGGCGAAGGCGGCCTGGCGGAGGAAGCGCGGGCCCCAGAACGGTCCCATTCCCATGACGACACAGGCGAGGCCGCCCTGTTTCAAAAAGACCCTGCGATTGACGTTCATCATATTATTTCCTTTGGAATTCGGGTGAGCCGATGATGAGAGCGATGAGCTTGGATGGATTGACCGTCTGGCTGTCGCCCGGCGCGGGCAGGGCGGTTTGTTCCAGGACCTTGCGGGTCGCCGGGGTGATGTTGTTCTGGAGAAGGACGGCGACGCATTGGTTGAGGACGGCCTCGGGTTTGTCGAGATCGGTGCCATCGAGAATATTCTGCGGGCTGAAGCGGATATCGCTCACCTGTTGCTGGGTCAGGGCCAGCGCGAAGTTGAGGCGCTCGATCAGCGCGCCGGGGCTGACCCAGAATTTGGAGACTTCCTTGTAGCCGGTGGGCGGGGTGCAGGCGAAGAGCGGTTCGCCCAACTCGTAGATATGCCAGTTGAGCGATTGGCGCGGGCGCTTGGAGATGCGGTCAGCGGCCGCGCCGCGGCCGAGGACCGCGCCGCCTTCCATCGCCGGCACGAGCTTGTCGAACGGCGGCGGTTGTTGCGGGATGATCGACGAGCCCGAGGCGCGCACGGCGGAGACGGCGAATTCGAGCGGGGACTTGATCTTGTTGTTGTAATTGGAGGGGGAAAGAAATTCGGGGCTGGTGAGGATCGCCTCGGTGACCCGGCGCAGGTTGCCGCCGGTTTGCCGGAAGACGCCCGCGATGCGATCGACCAGGGCGGCGGGCGGATCGTCGCTGACAAAGCGCTGGCAGAGTTCGAGGGCGATGTGATGCGCGCACGCGGGATGGGCGCAGAGAATATCGAGGACGGTTTCGCCGTCCTGTATGCCGCCGCCGGCGGGAATTTCGTGGCCGAGAACGACCTTCGCGCCGTTGTCGTGCTGCTTGGGATGGAAGGCGAACTCGCCGGTCTGGCGGTCAATCGACCAGCCGGTGAAGCAGCGCGCGACTTCCTGCACGTCCTGCTGGGTGTAGCCGCCGTCCACGCCGAGGGTGTGGAGTTCCATGATCTCGCGGGCATAATTCTCGTTGATGCCGCCCTTTTTCTCACCGACCGCAGGCACGGGCGGGGCCGGCGCGCCGTTGCCGTTCTGCATCATTTGATCCCGCAGCCGTTCGGCCATCATCTGGTCTTTCTCCGTGACGGTGTGCGCGACGGTGTTGGTGGCGTTGTCGAGGTAGAAAAGCATGGCCGGGCTTTTCGCCGAGGCTTCGAGCAGGTCGCGGAAGCCGCCCCAGATGCGGGGACGGATCACGTCGCGGTCATCGACGATCTTGTAAACGCGGTCGGGCCCCTTCTTCATGTCGATGTTGAAGTGGTTGCCCCAGAAATCGACGAGCACTTCCTGGAGTTGACGCTCCGAATCGACCGACCGGACGAGCTTGGCCTGCTCAAGCTGGCCGATGGCCGCGACCGAGCGATATTGGTTGGCCTGATCAACCATCTTCGCCATTTTGCCTTCGGGCGTCAGTTGCAGGGGAGGCTGCCCGGCTTGATTCGGATTCGCGTTGTCACCCGCACCCGCCTGGGCCTGGTTATTGGCCGCGAGCAGCTTTTGTTTCTTTAAGGCGTTCTTTCTCTCTTCCTGAAAGAGCTGACTCAGGCGCTGCGGCGACATCTGAAGCAGCTCGAACCCCGCCACTTGCTGTTCCACGGCGGAGTCGTCGATCGTCTCGGGATGCAACTGCCGCTCGATGTAGTTGCGCAGGCCCATTTTTTGCACGGCCTCGACATCGCCTGGACGGGGGCCGAACGTGACGCGGTTGAGGACGTGGACAATTTCGTCGCGGTCCGCAAGCACGCTTGACGGCGTTTCCTGGGCCCGAATCGCCCCGGCTGGGAGAAGGATAAACAGGCCCGCGACCACCGGCAAAATCGATCGGAGCGGGGGAACTCGAGGATGAGCCATACTATAAGCATTAGACTCAAATAAATGTTAAAAGTTACACTTCTTTGGGAAAAAGTTGGCCGTCCCTGTCCCGGCGTCCCTCGTCGCGCGACGGCTGCCTTTTATTGCGGTTTGTCCGAGGTCTTTTTGAGCAGGACGTTTCCGTAGAAATGGAACGGGCCGGGATCGACCACTTTGGTCACCGTCATGCTGAGATGATAACCGTCATTCCTGGATTCGAGGGTGCAGACGCCTTCGTTGTTGAAGCTGTCCTTGAAGGCAAACGAGAGAACGCCGTTCTCCACCCGCCCTTTGCCCGCGCCGTCGGGCGCGGCGCCGGAGCCGTCCGCCATCGCGGCGGAAAAGGAAACGTCGGCCCTGGAACCGGTTTGCTTGACCTCGAGCGAGAACGTCCGGCCGGCTTTGGCGTCGGCCAGCTCGTAGTGGCCGTTATAATTCGTCATCGTCGACGAGGCGTGGGCGAAAAGCGTTCCGAACAGCGCCGCCCCGATCATGACCCTTCGCAAGCCACGGGTCAGGACTCGTCCGCGCGTCGTGCCAGAGGAAGGAAACATCATGCCTGGAAGTTTCCTGTCCTACTTTTGGTTTTGCCGATGATCATGATCCACGCTGCCTGCATGAGAAGACGCCGAATCGACCTGCGAGGTTACTTTAATTTGTAGCGGCGGTCTATGACCGTAGCTAGAATATTCAAACTACAGTTACTTGCGTAAGTGACTGGTTCTAGCATAACGGAATGCGTAGCAAACGCAGTTTGGTTGACATCCCGCCATACAGTGTATGGCGACAGAAATCTCAAATGGCAGTCAGACAGTCAAACTATATCAGTCGGTCA
>Ga0182030_10005551_pt1 | contig 26737 bp, 23 predicted proteins | sample 812S3MmetaG_FD_121299 | JGI IMG/M metagenome (GOLD analysis project Ga0182030, IMG submission 121299) | Permafrost microbial communities from Stordalen Mire, Sweden - 812S3M metaG (Illumina Assembly) | ecosystem: Environmental > Terrestrial > Soil > Wetlands > Permafrost | place: Sweden...
ACGAACAACAGTTTTGTGGTACGTTGCAAGCTGCAGCAAGCGTTCCGTATCAATATATGTTACATAGCCCGAAACGACCGATAAAACCGGCCCTTCGTTAATATTAGCTTCAATGGAGCTAACCGGGGGGAGATAGTTATTATCACGCTTTAACGGCATCAGGTTGTCAATCATTGCCTCTGTTTCCCTTGCAAGGCGGTCAACAATGTGGTTAACGCTGATAGCCTGCGAAATGTGGCTGATGAAAAAAAGCAAAGCTATGGCACAGCTAAGCGCCAGCAGCATGGCCCCAAATACGGTTAAAACCGGTAAAAAAGGATGGGGTAGATTGTGTGCTGCGGGTAATGCAGCAATACAGTAACCAAAGGTGCCCAGGAAGATACCTAATGTTTGCTGGGTAACTTTATCCTGCGCAAAATTGACGATGATACGCGGTGAGAATTGCATGGAGGCTAACGTAAGAGTCATCAACAACACAGCGAATACTATTGAAACGATGGTCATTACCGAGCTGGCTATGGTGCTTAAAATTATCTGGGCAATCTGCGGGTCTGATTTTGAAGGAAAGAGAAATGTTGGCACACAGGCGCTCATACCGGGTATAAGTTCTTCCATTTGCGATAATATCGCTCCGGTAAGGCCCAGGCCACCGGCAATTATAAGGGGGCGAACTAAAAAGCCGCCCCTTAAAGTAAACCTGATTTTGCGGAAAGATATAGTCATAACTTAACACCGGCAAAGTAATAAAACATTCAGCTATGTAAGGGATATAAAACCCTGATATTGCTTAAACCCGGAATTTTAATAAACCGGTTATAAAGGAAAGAATTTCTGTTTTGCACAATCAGCGCAAAACAGAAATTCTTTTATGTCATAAATTAAAAGCTAACGCACAAATCCATGGCTGCGTTAAACTGGTATTTTTTAGTGCCATTATCATAAGGCGTAACACCTTCGTTATTCCAGGCATGGTCGTATCTTACTTCGGGCCTTAGCAGTATAAAATCTGTAAAGTGATGGCTCCATCCCAAGGTATGGCTGGTATACCATGTTGGATAGCCGGTGCGCTGTCCCTGCACGTCGTTCAATGCATCATTTCTAACTGTTACGTAATCTTTAGGCCCGCAGTATATCTGAAAGTAGTTAACCAAACCAATTGACTCAGACCTTCCTGGTATAATAGGGCCTTCGCCACCGCCTTGTCCATACATGGCCGGGCCAAATATGGCAGTACCGCCCAAAGCGGCATTAAACTGCCACATATAATAAGCCTCAGTCATCATATGAAAACGCTCATTAAACTTATGGCCCCACACAAATACCAATTGCTGTAAATCATCATGGGCATTCTTAAACTGCCCGCTACCTATAGAGGCCAACCCTCCATATATAGATTCCTTGTTGTCTTTGGCAACCCATCTCATCATAACCGAGCCATTGGGTTGGGCCGAATTACTCCAGGGAGCCATATCGTTTCCACCATGTACCCCCAATTCGAACTGAAACTGAGGATGCAACCTGATGGTAATATTTACACCGGTATAAGTATATGGGTCTACGGTAAACATTTGCGAGTGTGAATAAAGGTAGTTTTGAGGGGCCCATTGTGCTTCAATATCTGAAGGTGAAATGAAGCGCCCTACTTTAATCAGCATACCCTGGGCAACCTGTGGCACATATATTAACCCATAAACCTGCGTTGGATCCCCGCCATATATATGATTATGTTGAAGTAACTGGTCACTAAAAATGCCCTTGGCAATTGTGTAGCGATAATCGGTACCATAAATACCATTTAAAACAAAACCCCAATCCACTTTTTTAGTTTGCACTACATCCGGGTCACGCTCAATCATTAATACAATCTGGTCAAGGATAGGCCTGTTTGGAATAAAATCGTAAGACATGGGGCTGTTGGTTTGTTTTGAAGTGCTTCCGTTTACCCCGGCATCTACCCATCCATAAATATGAATACCTACTTTGTTCCAATTTGCCCAGGGCTTTTTACATGCTTTTTGAATGGCAGGTAGTAAATAATCGGCTATCCCATTAGGTTCGCCAATAACCGGGCCGCCCACCCAATCTGAAAAAGGAAATGGTGGCGATGGAAGGGGAGAAGGCAAACACCGGCCATTAGTAAGTAATGAATCAATAGGCAGGTTTGCAGTTTTATCTGTTTGGCTGTAACTGTTTAATATTAAAAATGTAAAAAGTGACGCTAAAAATGTTTTCATGGTTTTCTCTGCTTTTTAATATTGTTTTTAAGCTAATGTGCCGCATATCTCAAAGCAGATACCAGTTAGTGTAGCGCTGACATTGAATGTCATATTATATTGATTATCAATTGATTAAAATGAATGAAGCAATTTAGAATAAACCCAATAAAAACTTAAAATAAGCTTAAAAATGAGAAGGCATTTCTCAAAATGAGAAAAAGCTCTTTACAAATAAGAAACGACGTAAACATACCTCAGGAATCCCATCAAACCCGTGATGGAAGTCAAACGTATGAGTGTTTGTTATCACCGTTTTTATTTAAAAGCGAAACGATTTTGTGGCAATGAATAGAGTTGTATGGAATGATAGTCGAAGGGCAATGTCATTGACTTAACAAAAAGTAAGGTCACTTTACCCGCGCCCAAGTGCGACCCCGGATGGGGTCGTATATTTATAGGCCATATATTGCTATAAAGCTTCGACCCCATCCGGGGTCGCATGTGGTCATCTTCTATAAACGCGCTACTAAGTCAATGACATTGAGTCGAAGGGCAAAAAGCAATAGAGAAGGCACACTACTTCTTAACCACTAGGAATAAAGTATGCCTGAGTGTACTGCTATTATGGTCCGGTTATTTACTCCAGGTAGTTACCCTGGACTTTTCAGCAATCTCAGCTTTTGTTTTCCGTATATAATAGGTCAGTTTATTACTAACCGTGGCGGAGCATTCCGATACGTTATATACCGCCCATCCGGAATCTGAAAGTTCATTTACCTTCTTTAAAATGGCGACCCTGGCATCATCATTTTTTTCTATTTTGAATTCCTGCCGGCCTTGCTCGGTATAAACTATTATTGAATTATCGGTGCTTGCATTCAATACGATTTCACCGTAGTCATATTTTTTTTCGGCCTGAGCGTTAGATTGAGCGCAGGATGCTAACAGCATCAGTGCGATTAAGATGAATTTAGGTTTCATATTATCGGGTTTTAGAGTAGTAAATTTACCAAATATAATCCCCCTGAAACCGTGATTGAAATCAATTGCTTAGATGTTTAACATCACAATTTTAGGATTTCACATACTGTGCACTTTAGCCCCTTTCAATACAAAACCAAGTGCCTTTAAGCTTACTAACAAAAAAAGGGATAGAAAGGTTTTACCCTCTCTATCCCCGAATTTAATAAACCCAAAAAGTGTTTTTATTAATGCTGTGTTCCGGTAAAGCCCTCGTATTGGGTGCCTGCCAAAGCATACACGCTTAATTGTTTTGTTGCTGTAATGTAAATGCCATCGGCTGCGCTGCCAAAATAAGTGCCGGCGCCGGTTACGGTAAGTCCGTTACTGCTGGTTTGCGAAGGCACCGTTAAGTAATATCCATTACCTGCTGATGCTACCGTTGCGTTATAACTTACAAATACATTTGCTGTGGAAGATACCGTAACATGGGCATCATCAACTCTTGTAATTTGTAATGTGTCTGCAAAAGTAGTGCTGTGCAGGCCAACAATGCTGTCCAGCAATTGGCCATAATAGTTGCCGGTAATGCTGGCCGTTAAGTCGATGCAGGCCCCTTTTAACGTATAATTAGGTGCAAAGGGGTCTTCGCAGGTTTTGTAGCAACTGCTTACTCCCATAAGTAACAGTGCCGATATAGTGAATATAAAAGTTGTTTTTTTCATTGTATTAATTTTTATTTACTGCCTGAAAATAATTTATTATAACCTTACCATTAAAGCCAGAATAACCCTGGTTTCCTGTTTTACAAGGTCGGGCGCCCAGCCTGGCGTTACAGGGGTGCCTTCGTAACCATTAGGAGAAGTTACTCCTCCATGGCCTGCAAAATAATCTTCCTGCGCCTGGCGGTGAATTACCTGGGCGGTGAAGGTAATAAAGTCGTTAGGCATCCAGCTTAAACTGGTTGAAAGGTCCCAGGCATCGAATGGTGTGCCCGCGTTAAGGTTATATGGCATTGAACCGATAGTGCTGCCTGTTTGAATATTGGTATTAGGGTCAGCCTGTCCGGTTGGCGCCAATACTAAGTAACGGCCGGGATTATGAATCATACCACCACCGGTGCACCATGAAAAGTGGTCGTGTCCGAACCAAACATTGTTATAAGCCATCCAGCTTAAAAAGTTAGACTGCGGATTGCTGTTCATTAAACCAAAACCACCCAGTCCACCACCTGTTTGAAATCCAAGGTCGGCGGTAATAGAGATAGCTCCTTTAGTTACCCCTTTGCTGGTTGGCTTGTTGTAGTATCTGACCAAAAAGCTGTTATCGCTGTGAAAACGGAAACAGTTAGGGTTGTTGGCAACGTCGGTTCCAAAATAGTTATTTGAACAGAACCGTATGCTTTCGCGCGGACTCCAGGTTGTTTGCGAACCCAGGCCTGGCATATTATTAAACTTGCCATAAGTTTGCCAGCCGTTAATAATCCATATCTCCTGTTTCAATTTCATGCTCGGGAACATCTGGATACGAACACCATTAAAGAACCACGGTGTATTATCCGAAGTATAAGATGGCTGGTAAGTCCAGTTTTCGCAGTTGTAGTAAGAGAACAAACCAACGTACGACATGAATATACCTGCATCAATGTTTATGCCATGCATAACATTAAAGTGGTAGCCACCGTAAGCCTCGCTGAAATAACGATAAGCATCTGCCAGGTTGTATCCACCACGGGTCCAGCTGGCATCATTTCTTGGGACAACTTCTGAGCGGGTACCAAACTGCAATTGAATTTTAGCACGGACGTTATCATAGTTGAATTCACCGCCCAATGAGGCCAGCGATACTTCAACTTCATTATTACGGGCCAGAGCGGTAGAACCTACTACCGTATTATCAATTGGATGCCAGTTGGATGCGGTGTAGTTTACGTCCACCATAATGATGGGGGTAAAATATTTTCCGGCAAAAGGAGAGCCATTTTTACGGCGATCATTACCATTTAACCAGGTAAGGTCGTATTGCGAAAAAGGGTCGGCAGTATCGAGGGTATCGCGGTGCTTTTTGTGTTTGCTTTTATCTAAAAAATCAGCCCAAAAATCCTCGGCAATGGCTTTCGCTTTTACGCTAACAGCGTCAGCTTTAGTAGTACGCTTCGCCGGTATAGCACTGGCGGTTGCGTTTTTAGTAATGTTGGTACTATCGTTTTCGGCAAATGCAGCCGAGCAGGACAGGAGCAACAAACACAGGGGTAGTAGTTTTGTTTTCATTGTTTTTAATTTTAATTTTTGTTTTCTCATAAAACTGTTGCTCCTTGTTACAAAGCAAATACCAGTTAGTGTTAAAAGAAATTTTTTAGGTTTATTTAATTGATTGTCAATTGGTTAAATAATAGGGTAAATTAAAATCCATTCAAAGAAAATTTTAAAAAAAACTTGATAATGAGAAGATATTTCTCAAAATGAGAGACATCTTTGGGAAATAAATTACATGATGCAATAAGTAGTTTTGTTCTGTTTTCTGGTGTTTTGATTACTGTTTTTATTCATGTTATTGCAAATGTATTTTAGTGAAATCCGGATATTGATGACCTGTGTAGTATTTTAAAATGATTGAAATCAGGGAAACGGTTTTGGGTGCCATCCCCGAAATGAATTATCGTTTTTCAGATGAATCATATTTTATTTAATGTGGCATTGAAAAATGTTCAGCAAAAGGGCCTACCGCCAACGCAGGATAAAACGTTAATGCAGCTATTATAAAAATTATACTGAAAACCATTAATCCGAATGTCGGACTGTCAGTTACCAGGGTTCCGGCACTATCTCCCAGGTATAATTTTCTGCCCAAAATTCCTGCAATGGCAACAGCTCCGATGATTGGCAGAAACCGGCCTAAAAGAATTACAATTCCACAACTGATGTTCCACCAGGGGGTGTTGTTCCCTAACCCCGCGAAGCCACTGCCATCAGCAGAGGAAGCAGAAGTGTATTCATAGATCATTTCGGTGAAGCCATGAAAACCGGGGTTACCCAATGTAGGCGTAGTAAGATTAGGAAAAGAACATGCCAGGGCCGTACCCACCAGGGATAAGAACGGATGCAACAATGTAACAATCATCGTGATCTTAACTTCCCGCATTCCTATTTTTTTACCAAGAAACTGAGGAGTCCTTCCAATCATTAAACTTCCTATGAAAACAGTTAAAATGATAGTGACGAAAAACCCAAGCACTCCGGTTCCAACACCGCCATACAAGGAGTTAACCATGATGCCAAGTAATTGCATTGCACCCGATAAGGGCATAAAGCTATCATGCATACAGTTTGTTGCCCCGTTCATAGATGATGTTGCAGTAATGCTCCAGAATGCGGAAGCAACTGTGCCAAACCGGATTTCTTTTCCTTCCATATTCCCAAGTGAGTTGTCGATGCCCATTTGGGTAATTGCGGGGTTGCCTTTCAATTCATAATAAACGGCAGGCATCAGTAATAACAGAAACCCTACTGTCATTACACCAAAAATCATCCATGCTAATTTTTTTCGCTTCAGATAAAAGCCAAGCGCAAAAACCGTTGCAATGGGCAGGAAAATGTGATAAATATTCTCAATCATGTTGGTGAAGAAGTTCGGATTTTCGAAAGGATGTGCCGAGTTAACACCAAAGAAACCGCCACCATCTAGCCCAAGCATTTTAATAGATTCAAAAGCCGCTACCGGGCCTCTTGCAACATTAGCTGTATCACCTTGCAAAGTGGTAAAGGTATGCGCCCCTTCAAATGTCATAGGCATACCGTTAAGCAGGAAAATAATTGCTGTTATCAACGAAACAGGAAGCAATATCCGCGTGTTTGACTTAATGTAATAGTTATAAAAGTTGCCAAGCTTATCGGTAGATCTTTCTTTCAGCGCATTAAAAACAACCGCCATGGCGGCCAAAGTAATGGCCGGGGTTAAGAAAAAAAGAGAATACATAACGAAAAGCTGCGAAAAATAACTCATACCGGTTTCGCCCGAGTAGTGCTGCTGGAAACAGTTGGTGATAAAAGCACAGGTTGAGTGAAACGCCAGGTCAGGTGACATGGCCGGTATTTTATCCGGATTTAACGGAAGCCAGTTCTGGTTCATGAGAATGAACATGGTTAACGGGTACCACATGATGTTAATGGTAAGCAACGCAATTAAATGTTGCTTCCAATTCATTTCCTGGTCAGGGTCAATACCCATCAACCTGTAAATAAGCTTTTCAATAGGATTGAATACCGCATCAAGGATTGTTTTTTCGCCGGCATACACCTTTGCAATGTATTTACCGAACGGAATGGCAAGTGCCACCGTTACAGCAAAAATTGTTACAACTCCTAATATTTCAGTATTAAAAATCATTTATACTAATTAATAATCCTATTTATTATTTTATGCTTAGTTGCTTATGTTATCATTTTGCAGCTAAACCATCCAGGTCCACATTCAGCAGCAGCACATTAATATGGGCCGGGCCTAAAAATGGCTTTTCAATATGCTTGTTTACCAGGGCCGTTAATTGTTCTTCGCTTAAATGCCTTTCTTTGGCAATACGTGGTATTTGTACCATAGCAGCCTTAGGTGAAATATCAGGGTCTAATCCGCTACCTGACATAGTTACCATCTCAACAGGTACATCTTCTTTTTTGATGGTTGGGTTGTATTTCATAAACGTATCAATAGCAGCTTGTACACCTTTCAGGTAATCGGGGTTTGATGGACCCTTGTTACTACCACCTGAACTGGCAGCATTATATGCCGGCGTAGTAGACGAAGGGCGGCCATTGAAATATTTGGCCTGGGTAAAGCTTTGGCCAACTAATTTGTAGCCCACTACTTTGCCGTTAACGGTAACCACTTCGCCATTACCGTGGTTGGGTGCAACAGCATACCCGATGCCCCAAACAATCAGTGTATAAATTACCACAAACACCAGCATACTTACAATTGAAAGCACAATGGATGGAAGAATATATTTTTTCATTTTTAATATTTTTTTTTAAACTAAACTACTAATGCAACTACAAGGTCAATTAATTTAATTCCGATAAAAGGCACTATAACACCGCCTAAGCCATATATAAACAGGTTCCTTCTTAATAGGGCACTTGCACCAATGGGCTTGTAAGCCACACCGCGTAAGGCCAGGGGTATTAATGCCGGTATAATGAGCGCATTGAAAATGATAGCCGATAATATGGCACTTTCAGGTGAATGCAACCTCATAATGTTCATAGCCTGCAGGGCAGGGATAGATGTAATAAACAGCGCCGGTACTATGGCGAAATACTTGGCTACGTCATTGGCAATACTGAAGGTGGTAAGCGTACCACGGGTCATTAACAACTGTTTACCGATTTCAACTATCTCAATCAGCTTGGTAGGGTCGTTATCTAAGTCTACCATGTTACCTGCTTCTTTAGCTGCCTGGGTACCGCTGTTCATAGCTACGCCTACATCCGCCTGAGCCAATGCTGGTGCGTCGTTGGTTCCGTCGCCCATCATGGCTACAAGCTTTCCACTTTGTTGTTCTTTGCGGATGTAATCCATTTTGTCTTCAGGCCTTGCTTCGGCAATAAAATCGTCCACACCTGCTTTTTCGGCAATGTATTTTGCGGTTAGCGGATTATCACCGGTTACCATTACCGTTTTTACACCCATTTTGCGTAAGCGCTCAAAACGTTCAAATATGCCGGGTTTGATAATATCCTGTAGCTCTATTACGCCAAGTACTTTGTTGTTTTCTGATAATACCAGCGGTGTTCCTCCGTTAGAAGAAATAACCCTTACCTTTTCGGCTGTTTCTTTCGGAAAGGTATTGCCTGCCTGCTCTGATAATTTCTTAACCGCGTCAAACGCACCTTTGCGGATAATGGTTCCGTTTTTCAGGTTAACGCCGCTGCTTCTTGTTTCGGCGGTAAACTTTATCATGGTTGCGCCTTCAATCGAAAGTTTAGAGGTAATATCCTTTCCTGCCAACTCAACGATTGATTTTCCTTCAGGCGTTTCATCCGCCAGCGAGGCAAGTGCGCAGGCTTCAACAAATTTTGCCATGTCAATATTACCGGCAGGATAGAAGTTTGTTGCTTTTCTGTTACCAATGGTAATAGTTCCGGTTTTATCAAGCAGCAACACGTCAATATCACCTGCAGTTTCAACGGCTTTACCCGATTTGGTAATAACGTTGGCGCGCAAGGCACGGTCCATGCCCGCAATACCAATAGCAGATAATAAACCGCCAATGGTAGTTGGGATAAGACATACAAACAGCGAAATGAATGCAGCTATCGTAATAGGTGTATTTGCGTATAACGCAAACGGATACAGCGTTACGCAAACAATAACAAATATGAGGGTAAAGCCCGCCAGCAAAATAGTAAGTGCAATTTCATTCGGTGTTTTCTGACGTGAAGCGCCTTCAACAAGTGCTATCATTTTATCAAGAAAAGACTCGCCGGGTGAGGTTGTCATTTGCACCTTAATCTGGTCGCTCAGTACTTTGGTACCGCCTGTAACACTTGATTTATCGCCGCCCGATTCGCGGATAACCGGAGCTGATTCGCCGGTTATGGCTGATTCATCTATAGTAGCGAGGCCTTCGATAATTTCACCATCGGTAGGTATGGTATCACCTGCCTCACAAAGAAATATGTCGCCTTTTTTCAGTTTTGATGAAAAGGTCTTTACAGTAGTAACATCGAACCCACGCTTGTCTGTAGTAATCAGTTTAGCCTCTGTTTCTTCACGTGTTTTGCGCAATGAATCGGCCTGTGCTTTACCACGTGCCTCAGCAATTGCCTCGGCAAAATTGGCGAACAATACCGTAAACAACAGGATAAAGAAGATAGCCAGGTTATAGCCAAATGAACCTTGCGTTTTATCGTGGCTAACAGCCGAATAAATGGTTACATAAAGCATAATAGCTGTTCCTATCTCTACGGTAAACATTACAGGGTTACGGTAAAGCTCTTTCGGGTTCAGTTTTATGAACGAGTGTTTCAGGGCAGAAAGCACCTGCTCGCGTGGAAATAATGTATTGTCTTTTGTTTTCATTTGTATCTTATTTTTGAACTTTTAAACTTCTTAACGCATACTGAAATACTCGGCAATAGGGCCCAAAGACAGTGCAGGGAAGAATGACAGGGCTGCAATAATCACAATCACGGCAAATACCATTACTCCGAAAGTGACAGTATCTGTTTTAAGTGTTCCTGCACTTTCAGGAATAAACTTTTTACCTGCTAACGAGCCTGCTATGGCTATCTGTCCGATAATAGGCAGGTACCTGCCAAATATGAGTACGAAACCACAGGTTACGTTCCAGAATTTGGATGGGGTATCACCTAATCCTTCAAAACCGCTACCGTTGTTGGCTGATGATGAGGTATATTCATACAGCATTTCACTAAATCCGTGATAGCCGGGGTTATTCAGCCAATAAGCATAACGAATTGGATGATGAACGTAAACAAAGCATGCAAAGGCAGTGAATGCAAGAATCAACAGCGGATGCCAGAGCGCTACAATGGAGGCAATCTTCATTTCTTTCGCCTCAATTTTTTTGCCATGAAACTCCGGTGTTCGTCCCACCATCAAACCGCTCATGAATACTGCGATAATGATAAAGACGTAAAAGTTAAGGAAGCCAACACCCTTACCACCGTAAAAGCAGTTAACCATCATAGCCCATAGCTCGTTCATACCTGAAAGAGGCATGGTGCTATCGTGCATACAGTTAACCGAACCGGTAGATATTACAGTGGTCATAATAGCCCAATAACCTGAAGCCGGTGCACCGAGCCGCACCTCTTTTCCTTCCATGGCGCCTGAACTGTTATCAATGCCCATTTTAATAATGGCCGGGTTGCCATGCACTTCGGAAATCACCGTTGGTATTACCAAACAGAGGAAACCAAGGGTCATTACCCCGAATACCATCCAGGCAAATTTGTGCTTCTTTAAATAAAAGCCCAGCGCAAATACTATGGCAAACGGCAGAATACACTGCGATACCATTAAAATAAAATTGGTGAGGTAATTAGGGTTCTCCAGTGGATGCGTTGAATTGGCCCCGTAAAAACCACCACCGTTTGTTCCGATATGTTTAATAGGCACAAAAGCCGCAACTGGTCCGCGTGATACCTGGACAGTATCGCCTTGTAATGTGGTAATAGTATCTTTCCCATGAAATGTCATTGGCATGCCATTAATCATCAGAAATACTGCTAATACTATTGACAGCGGTAATAATATACGGGTGCATGATTTTATGAAATAATTATAGAAGTTGCCTAACTGTGTGGTTGTTCTTAGCTTCAAGGCGTTCATTAATATAGCCGCTGCTGCTAAACCGGTACCGGCTGATACAAACATCAGGAACATCATAACGGCCAACTGGGTAAAGTAGGTTGCTGCCGATTCGCCGCTATAGTGCTGTAAGTCGCAGTTAACTAAAAACGAAATGGCTGTGTTGAAAGCCTGGTCAGGCAACATGTTCGGGTTTTTATCCGGGTTCAGGGGCAACCATTGTTGGACTACTAAGAAAACAAAACACAAAATGTACCATACCAGGTTTATGGAGAGCATGGCCAGCATGCTTTCCTTCCAGTTCATTTCTTTAGTTGGGTCAATGCCACTGATACGGTAGAAAAAACGCTCGATAGGAGCTAAAAAGTCGAGTATGGTTTTTTCACCGGCGTATACCCGGGCCATGTACCGGCCCAGGGGAATCCCTATTGCCAACGTAACCAAAAACATTAAGATTATTCCAATTATTTCTGCATTCATAGTGTTATAGTTTTAGCGGTTGATGAGAACCGGCCGGTATTTAAAATTTTTCGGGTTTAATTAATACGTAAACAAGGTACCCGAAAACCAATAGTGAAATGATGAACAGCGCTATCATAAAGCTTGCTTTTAAAATCTGCAGTAATGATTGCAGACGGGGTGAATTAAATTTTGTCGAAAAAATAAACAGATAAATAAAGCAGTACAAAGCACACAAGGCCAGTTATGAATAAACCGATAGTAAATAACATAGTATTTAATTTATGGATGTTTAGAATTAATTTGTTTACAGTATTCTTTTTTAAAGATATTCAAAAAAAGAGTTCTTATTGGTTGCGTTACGTTAAGTGATATTTCGAGTAATCTGCTAACGGAGTAAATGAACATATTTTCAACTGCCAGTTGTATAAGCCGGTTACCTTCATGCAGTAATTCGAATGCAGCATGGAAACAAGCCTGAATTTCACTTAACCGGTCCTCGCGGATTAGTTCTTTGGTATAACAGGTAAGGCAATCAATGGCCCGGTAAACGTCGTTATTATCCTTTATGTGCGAAAGTTGCACAGCCAGGGCAGGCACGTTATTAGTGATGTAATACTTTACTTCTGATTCGCGTATCATAAACTTTTTGGCTAATGAGTATGAACTAATATTTTTGCTTTTAATACTACAATGTAAAGCAGAGAAAGCATCAGCAACCATGCTGTCAAAATTATAATTGCCGATTTCCACTTTTTCATACGCGTGCATACAACGAAAATAAGTGCCAAAATACCCTGCCATGGTAACCATGCTTACTTAATCTATTGATTATCATCAGTTTTAAAGATGATGCTGCGCATCGTGAGTATGCCAACTAAAGTTAAATTCCTTTCATATTGGTAGTCAGGTTTCTCATTTTGAGAAGGATTTTATGGAAGCGGGTCAGGCCCAAATGCTTATCTCATGGCTTGGTGCCGGACCAGTCTTTTAATAGAAACTCCTTGTACCACAACTGAAAAAATGATAATAACGAAAGTGACTGATACCAGAATATTTTTGTAAGGATCATTGGGTAATGAAAGCGCTAGTGCTGCCGAAATGCCCCCACGTAAACCTCCCCAGGTCATTATTCGCAGCGCACGGTCTTCTAAAGTAGTTTCAAGGCGAAACAAGGCAGAAGGGACCCATAAAGAAACATATCGTATTGCAATTAGCAGCACAGCAAGTATTAAACCAATTGAGATATATTTAAACTGAAAGCTTATAAAAATGATTTCAAGGCCTATAAGCATGAATAGAATGGCGTTCAAAATCTCGTTAATTACTTCCCAGAATTTGAGCAGGTAATCGCGGGTGGTATCGCTCATGGCCAGTTCTTTTCCCTGGTTACCTGTAATCAGGCCTGCAACTACCATTGACAAGGGCCCCGAAACACCCAGGTAGTGGCACAAACTATAACCTCCCATAACCATAGCAATTGAAATCAGAATTTCGGTTTGAAAATGGTCTATTGACCGCGTGAGTAAAAAGCCGGTGTAACCAATAATCAAACCCATAGCAACACCTCCCAGCGCTTCACGGCAAAACAAAAGCAAAACCGATGAAATGTTTAGATGGCCGGCCGCTGAGTCTACAGCGTGCAAAATGGTGATAAACAATACGACCCCGATTCCGTCATTCAATAGTGATTCACCGGTTATTTTAATTTGAATGGATTTTGAAAGCCCGGCATTTTTCAAAATACCGATTACCGCAATGGGGTCAGTAGGAGATATAAGTGCGCCAAATAAGAGACAAATACCCAAGGGAACAGCCAACCCACAAAGCATGAATACAAAATACGCAACTATGCCGATTAGGAAAGTTGAGAGAATTGTGCTGACTGAAGCAAAACTGAGAATACTTTTAGCGTGCAACTTAACGTCGTTATAATCTACTTGAAGTGACCCGGCAAACAGCAAAAAACTTAACAGGATGCCGAGAATGAACTCGCTGAAATTAAGATGCGCCAATTCCTGTTTTATGGATTCGGTAAACGGAAGATTGGCCGGTCCGATTGCAAGAAGCAGCATTGAAACTACTGCCCCCATCATCATTAAACTTATGCCTGATGGTAATTTGAATATTTTGAAATTAACATACGAAAAAAGAGCGGCCAAACTGATAAGGGCTGAAAACAGGACAAAAAGATGCATGCGCAGATGTTTATCAATTAAATGAAATATTCACTTATCGGCCCCAGCATGAGTATGATAAACATAGAAAGCACGCTTAATATCAAAATGACAGAGAACAAAAACAAGCCAAAAGTGGTTGAATCTGATCTCAGTGTTCCTGAGGATGGCTCAACGTATTGTTTTGTTCTGTAAGAACCGATAATTATAAAGGCACCTATAATAGGTGTATACCGGCCTAAAAGCATAGGAACACAAGTTGTGAGGTTCCAATAGGGCGAATTATTTCCTAATCCTGAAAACTCTGAACCGTTTCCGGCCATGGATGAAACGTACTCGTAAAACATGGTTGTAAAGCCGTGAGGGCCTTTATTACTTAACCAGCCCAATACGTTATTACCACCCGGATAATGCAAATAGGTGAAACATGCTATCGCCGTTAGTATAATCGGAACCCCGGAAGAGAGAATACTTACAATAACAGCAACCTGCACTTCCTGAATTGATATTTTTCGGCCCAGTAATTCGGGTGTACGGCCTATCATTAAAGTAGCAATAAACACTGCGATAATCAGGTAAATGAACATGTTTATCCAACCCGTCCCCAGGCCACCGAAGAAAGAATCTACCTGCATGCCTACTAACATGCCAATGGCACTCAATGGCATGTAACTATCATGCATGCCGGTAATGGTGCCTGCCGGAATTACCATGTTTATGGCACTATATATGCCTGAATAGAAACCGCCAAAACGCACTTCTTTTCCTTCCATGTTCCCAAAGGGTTGGGAAAGGCCCATTACGGCAATGTGATTATTTCCGGCAGTTTCGCTGTATACAATGGGTATAAGGCTTAGCAGAAATCCCGCCAGCATAACGACAAAGAGCATCCGGCTGAATTTTTTCTGATTGAGATATAAGCCAATAAAGAAAACAAAGGCTACCGGCAATAGCATTACAATAATGACGTGAACGATGAAGGTGAGGAAGTTGGGATTTTCGAAAGGGTGGGCGTCGTTAGCTCCGAAAAAGCCACCCCCATTAGAGCCAAGTTCTTTTATGGGAATCATGGGCGCAACGGGCCCCCGGGCGACCTGGGTGGTATCGCCTTGCAAAGTAACTATTTGGTGTGGGCCTTTGAACGTCATGGGCATACCATTGAGCATAAATATTATGGCTACCAAGGTGCATAGCGGCAATAAAATACGGGTGCACGAAAGAACAAAATCTTTATAAAAATTGCCAAGGCCCGAAATGGATTTTGAGCTTAATCCACGAACGATAGCTACCCCTGCACAAAGACTTGTTGCTGCGCTTACAAACTGCAAAAACATGAAAACGCTTAATTGAGATAAATAAGTAGCCCCCGTTTCGCCGGAGTAATGTTGCAGGTTGGTGCTGGTGAGAAAACTAATAGCAGAGTTTAGCGCCAGTGTCCATTCCATATTGGGGATATGGGCCGGGTTTAAAAAAAGAAGGCCTTGTATCAGTAAGATTACAAAGCCAAACACAAACCAAAATACCTGAATAAACATTAAGCTAAGCAGGTATTGTTTCCAGTCCATTTCAATGCCGGGATCAATACGGCATATTTTGAAAATGAATTTTTCTACCGGCAGCATGAAATTCAGAAAACTCTTCTCGCCATTATAGGTTTTCTTCATTAGCACTGCTACCGGCCATGCAAGTAAAACTGCAAGCAGCAAAATAACTATGGAACCTATAATATTAATGAGCATACTATTTTAAATATACCACTAATGATGCCAAAAACTCTGCCAATGTCCGGTAACCCTTGTTAACCAATTGCTAAGTTCGTAAAGATTAAAGAAAGACTACAATAATGACAGGTACATTCTCTTTTTGAGAAAAATCATGTGGTTTATATGCCAAAGATTTTTTATTCCAGCTTATAATCCTTTAGCTTTCTATATAGCGTAGCCAAAGCAATATTCATCCTGGTGGCCGCTTCGGTTTTGTTACCTCCGGTAAGTTGAAGCACTTTTTGAATGTGCATTTTTTCCACCTCCTCCAGGTTGTATACAAAAGGAGAGGAGCTGGCAGAAGCAAAATCAAAGGGTAATGAGGTAGGGTTGAGTGTCCGGTCTGAAAGAATAACTGCTCTTTCAATTACATTTTTCAGTTCGCGGGTATTACCTTTCCAATGGTGTTTTTTGAGGGCATTTAAAAACTCGGGGCTCATAGCGGGAACAGGCTTATTCATTTTATCGGCAAATAGCCTGATAAAGTAAGGTGCAATGGTTTCTATATCCTCAATGCGCTCGTTTAAAGAGGGTAGGTGTATTTGAAAAACTGACAAGCGGTAGTACAAATCGAGCCGAAAATGCCCTTGTTCGCTTTCTTCGCGCAGGTTGCGGTTAGTTGCGGCAATAATACGCACGTTTACCTTTGTAGTTTTTGCATCGCCTACCCGGTAAAACTCGCTGGTTTCCAAAACCCGGAGCAGTTTGGCCTGAAGGTCAATGTTCATTTCGCCAATCTCATCTAAAAAGATGGTGCCTTCGTTAGCCTCATCCAATAAACCACGTTTATCTTTTAATGCCCCGGTGAATGCCCCGGCTTTATGACCGAATAATTCGCTTTCCAGAATTTCTTTACCCAACGCGCTGCAATTAACGGCTACAAAAGGTTTGTATCTCCGGTTACTGGCTTCATGTATTGATTGGGCAAATACTTCCTTGCCGGTACCGGTTTCGCCCAGCAATAAAACGGTAGTATCTGTAGCGGCAACTTTGGCTGCCAGTTCTTTGGCCTGTTGTATGGCTTTAGATGAGCCCAGGATATTATTAAAACTATACTTATCGGCTACTTTTCTCTCTAATTGTGCAATCCGGAATTGCATCTGTGCTTTTTCGATGGCTTTATTCAGCAACGGAATAATGCGCTCGTTATCATCGCCCTTTACCAGGTAATCAAAGGCTCCGTTTTTGATTGCATTTACTCCATCGGCGATGGTTCCGAAAGCTGTTAGTACTATTATCTCAATACAGGGATATTTGCTTTTTATTTCGCGGGTAAGGTCAACCCCATTTCCATCAGGCAGTTTTACATCGCTTAATACCACCTGCACATCTGTTTTCTCCAGTATTTTCAAACCGGATTTAGTATCGCCGGCCTCTAATACCTGGAAACCTTCTAAAGAAATAATCCGGGATAGCAAGCCACGTAGTTTGGCTTCATCGTCAATAATTAGTATTGTGGCCTTCATGGGTGCAAATATAGAAACTGCTCATTCAGAACTTAGAATCAAGATTTAAGAATCAAGACCAATGTCATTAAGTTAAGCCGTTAGCCTGTTCTTTTTGCGCTGCGCCACCTCCCAGCCTCCGAAGCGGAGGAGCATCCACGCAGCAAAAAGAACAACTTTGCCGGAGTGGTTGTATTTTGTATTTCTGGGTACTGGTTCTCCCGTTTCGGGAGTTAGAGGGTTTGCGTGGATGCATTTCCTTAACTTAACGACATTTGAATCAAGACCGAAGGATTCCGTCTTTGTTCCTAAATCTTACTTCTAAGTTCTAATCAGGAATGGTAAAGTAGAATGTGGCCCCTTCGTTTTCTATGGCTTCGGCCCATATTTTGCCATTGTGTTTGGTAATAATGCGGTGCACCAATGCAAGACCGACGCCGGTGCCTTCAAACTCAGATATTTTGTGCAGGCGTTGAAAAACCCCGAAAAGCTTTTTATAATATTTCATATCGAATCCTGCGCCGTTGTCTTTAACGTAATAAATAGTTTGGCCGTTTTTATCTTCCCAGCCGATATCAATCACGGGGTGTTCCCTTTTGCGGGAGTATTTAACGGCATTAGATACCAGGTTTATCCAAACCTGGCGAATCAGGCTTACATCACAAACACAGGGCCTGAGGGCATGTACCCTGATATCGGCTTTTGCCATTTCCGGATTCATCATGCTCATTGCCTGTAATACATCCTCCACCACCTCGCGCATATCTGTTTTTTTTATCGCTAACTGAGCACGGCCAAGGCGCGAAAGGTTCAGTAAGTCATCTATGAGCTGGCCCATGTGTTTGGCGTTGCTCATTATAACCGCCAGGGTGATTTTACCTTCCTCGTCAAAAGCGCTGCTGTAATCCTTTAGAAGAATTTCGCCGAACCCATCTATTATGCGCAATGGCGCACGGAGGTCGTGCGACACTGAATAGGTAAATGCCTCCATTTCTTTATTTGCCGATGTAAGCTGGTTGACGGTTTTCTCCAGTTCGGAATTGAGTTGTTTTATTTCGGCTACATACTGCCTTGAGCCGGTTATATCCTCCGAAATACCAAGCAGGTATTTTGGTTTACCGGTTTCATCAATGATGGCTATTTTTTTTGTATGCAGCCATTTATCTCCATCATTTGTGGTAACCGGCTCTTCAGGTATATCCACAACATCACCTTTAACCAGGACTTCGCGGTCTTTATTTATATAAGCCTGAGCTTGCTCTTTAGGGAAAAGATCAAAATCGTTTTTGCCAATCAGTTCATCGCGCATGCGGCCGAGAAGCTTTTCGCCGGCGCGGTTAAACCGGACAAACTTTAAATCCCGGGCATCTTTTACAAATATCATGTTTGGGATATTTTCGAGAATCATATTTAAAAAGTGGTTGGTGCTTCGGGCCTCACCTTCTAATTTATTTTGCCGCATATGGTTGTGCCAAAAGCCAAAATAAGATAGCGTTAAAAGAACCAAAAGACTGGCAAACAAGCCATATAAAAAGCGGTTTATTACTTCTATGCGCATCAGGCTGGCTTCTTTTCTTTCTTTCAGCAGGTTGTTCTCATCAGTTTGGATGGCAGTTTCAAAACCTCTTATTTTTATGCTTATATTTTTGCCCTCTTTGCCCGATATTATACTGTCAGCAGCGGAAATGTTTTTTTCGTCAACAGCCTCAATAATACGCGTTGTAATGTCTATGCGCTTTTGCGCATAAATATTTATGGAATCAATGCGGGCCTGTTGAACCGGGTTATCGGCAGTAAGGCTTTTGAGCGTACCTATTTGTAAGAAAATCCTTTCGCGCGCGATGATGAAGGGTTGCAGAAACTCGCGATTGCCTGTTATTATATACCCCCGCTCGCCGTTGGCAATACTTTGTGTTAGCGCGAATATTTTTTCAGACTCATCCAACACTAGTTGGGTATGCTCAACCCATTTGGCATTTTTATCAAAAGCAAGGTTGTTACGAAAGGCAAGAAACCCCATAATACCTATGCCCACAAAAAAGATTAGAAAAAGAGCCGTTAATTTTTGGTAGAAGTTCAACTTCATAGATGCAGAGGTTCTACCAAATTTACTATTTTTTTTGAGGCTGCAATCACCCTAAAGAGGTATTCGGATGGGTTTTTGTATATACAATACCAAATGAGTTGATTTTACCTGATTTAAGCGTAATAATTTTAAAAGCAGCACCGGAATTCCGGTGCTGCTTTCTTTTAAAAGATACCCTTAGATAAAATTGTGGTAAGCTGGCTTTTGCAATTTGGCAGCGGCCATTTTTTATGGGTGGTTCGCCACGCAGCAGAAACCGGTTGGCGGGGACGCCAAACCGGCTACCCTCGTGGTTTGGCGTCCCCGCCAACCACTTGCATGCAGGCCGAGAATTTGATATGCAGCCTTTTTTATTAATGAACTCCGGCAGTTGAGTTCTGTACTTCTTTTGCCAACCGGTCGTATTCGGCTTGTTTCATTTCCTCATCACGCATCTTTCTTAAAGCGAAAGGTGTTTCGAAATGGAGTTCGGCAATGGGACCCAGTTTTTCAATATTCAGTGCAGGGTCGTTCAGGAAGTTAATCTTCTTTTTTACGCTGTCGGTTAACACAAAACCTACCGTTACTGAATTGGCATTGTTGTTCAGTTCGGGCATGGGGCGCAAAATAGAGATTGTCAAATAATCCTCGCCCTCCTCGTTTTTACTGATAACAGCGTCAACTAAAGTGTTTTTACCATGGCTTTCGGCATGTTTATCATCCAGGTAGCGAACGAGGTTTTTGGTTATCCATCTTCTGTAATTCTGCTCGCTGATAATATATTCCAGGTCAACCTGATTACGGCTCAGGTGTAATTCCTTCGAAATCTCCTTCATGTGTTTTGTAGGCTCCTTGCTCGAATACCGGATAAAATAAAGCTCGTTGAACCCAAAATATTTGGGCAGCAGATTAGAAATGCGCTGAAACAGCATTTCGGGCGAGGTGTTGTATTTTTCCAACAGGGCAACAAGGGCTGCCGGGTTCCAACTGGTATTGGCAAAGAATTTTTCAAGGTCAGGCAGCAACAGGTTTTTGTTTACGTGCAGCGCCTGTGCAAAATACGATGATCTGAAATTGTTTAACACATGGTCGAACGACTCAACTTTTAACCAACTGGTAGTCATTGGGCGCTTGTCAATTTTCATGTATGCAAAGCCAATTTCTTTACCGAAAAGGAATATTTTCTGTTGTTCAGTCAACCGGTTGTTGTAAAGCAGAGCCGGTTGTTCTCCTTTTATAAATACAGACCTGAAACCACGCAGTTTTGGGAAATCTGAGAAGTCAGTCTCTTCCAAACGATAGTTGAATTTGTCCTTTAACAACTGAGCATACTGGTCTGAGGTTAATAGCTCCGGATGGTCAATACCAGCCTCTGAGCGAAAATTCTCTACCGCTTGTTCAATGTCGTCAAAGTAATTGTCATTCATTTCCTGGTAACTGCGAAGGCAGCTGAAATAGAAGTGTTCTTCCTGCAAATTGTAATTGCGGGCAATTTCGAACACCGAGTTAATAAGGGCCGATAAGCGCGTAGGTGCACTGGCCATCATACTCATTAAAAGGCTTTTATCAACGCCGAAAGTTTCAAAAAGAAAATCGTTGATGATTTTCAAATTTAACACCTGAACCACCGGTGTAAGGTTCTTGTTAATTTTTAACGATACCAGTTGGTCATAGGTGGTATTGAGGGCACGGGCAAGCTCGTTTATTTTATCGGGCTTGGGGTATTTTTTGCCATTTTCGATTTCATTGAGGTAAGAAACCGATACGCCTGACTTTGCTGAGAGTTCCTGCAGCGAAAGTTTGCTATCACTTCTCAGCTTCTTTAATTTCAATCCGAATATGATGCGGATGTTTTCTTCTGTGGTTGTTTCCATAAAAAATTATAATGCGTTTATGTTTTATTTTAAGGCTGCTTTAAGTGTAGTTTTTACAGCCAGCGAACAAAGATATAAAAAGCGAAAATCTTATTTTAGCGAAAATTCGCTTGCATATTTAAAGAATAGTTTTCACTTTTGCAGAGAAATAAAAAGCAGCCCCATCCTAAATCCTTCCCCGAAGGGGAAGGACTTTAAAGTTACCGCACTTAAAAATGTAGGTAAATTAATAGTTAAGGAAGGATTTGGAACCCTCCCCTTTGGGGAGGACAGGGAGGGGGCGAAATGTAAACTATGTCAACAGCAACTAATATTGAAGGCCTGAAAATAAACGCTCCGGTTAGCACAGAATACGCAACCATATTAACCCCTGAAGCTTTGGCTTTTGTAGTGAAACTTCAACGGAAGTTCAATAAAACCAGGCTTGAATTGCTAAAAGCCCGCAATTTGCGCCAAAAACAGATAGATGGGGGTCAATTACCTGATTTTTTACCTGAAACCAAGGCTATCCGCGAAGCAGATTGGGTGGCAGCCCCGATACCACCTGATCTTCAGGACAGGAGGGTAGAGATAACAGGGCCTGTGGACAGGAAAATGATTATCAATGCGCTCAATTCGGGGGCTAAGGTCTTTATGTCCGATTTTGAAGATTCTAATTCGCCTACCTGGAGCAATAATATTGAAGGGCAGCTAAACCTGCGCGATGCCATTAAGATGACTATTACATATACGAATCCTGAAAATGGCAAATCGTATAAACTGAATGAAAAGACCGCGGTTTTGATGGTTCGCCCGCGAGGCTGGCACTTGCCGGAAAAGCACGTTGAGGTTGATGGAGAGCTGATGAGCGGTTCGCTTTTTGATTTTGGCTTGTTCTTCTTCCATAACGTTAAGCAATTGCTTGCAAATGGCACAGGGCCATACTTTTATCTGCCTAAAATGGAGGGCCACCTTGAAGCCCGTTTATGGAATGAGGTATTTATATTTGCACAGGATGAACTTGGGATTGCACCGGGAACCATTAAGGCTACGGTACTTATTGAAACCATTCTTGCTACCTTTGAACTGCACGAGATAATATACGAATTACGCCAGCACATAGCCGGACTAAATTGTGGCCGCTGGGACTATATCTTCTCATATATCAAGAAGCTCAGAAACCTGCAAGGCTATGTATTGCCAGACCGCGCACAGGTAACAATGGCAGTTCCGTTTATGGCTTCTTATAGCAAGTTGGTTATTCAAACGTGTCATAAAAGACAAGTGCATGCTATGGGCGGAATGAGCGCCTTTATTCCGATTAAGAATAATGAAACAGCTAATAACGCTGCTATTGAAAAGGTAAGGCAGGATAAATTGCGTGAAGTAACCAACGGGCATGATGGCACCTGGGTTGCGCACCCGGGTTTGGTGCAGGTGGCCATGGATATCTTTAACGAGCACATGCCTGCCCCACATAACTATGCTGTTAAAAGAGAAGGTGAAGTTTATACCAATAAAGAGCTTTTGGCCGCGCCGGATGGAACCGTAACGGAAGGCGGTTTAAGGATGAATATTAATATTGGGATTTTATACATAGAAAGCTGGTTACGAGGCATTGGTGCAGCCGCACTTCATAATTTAATGGAAGATGCAGCAACGGCCGAAATAAGCCGCACACAGGTATGGCAATGGATAAACGTGGGCTGCAAACTGGATGACGGCCGCAAGGTTAGCTATGACTTGTTTAAGGAGATATTACCGAGCGAACTGGAAAGCATTAAAGCCTATGTTGGAGAAGCTGCTTATGCAGCGCCAACCATGAAACGCGCGGTTGAGATATTTGATAAACTGGTTCAACAAGGCGAATATCTCGACTTTTTGACCCTTCCGGCTTATAACGAAATTGATTAAAGGCTGTTTTAGACGTAAGTATCAAGTATAAAGACTTGATACTTAATCGATAAGCGAAAATTAAATGAAAGAATAAGGATATGAGAAGTCAAAATCAAAGCATAAGGGCAACGCTTCAAGTCTAAATACTTTATACTAACTACTTAATACTATTCATTAATAAATAAAACCCAAATAAAAGTCAATGGCAACCAAACAAGAAAGAGCACTTGCATTAAAGAAGGATTGGGAAACCAATCCGCGTTGGAAAGGTATCGTTCGCCCTTATTCTGCTGAAGAAGTGGTGAATATCAGCGGATCAGTTCATATTGAATACACATTGGCCAAAAACGGAGCTGAGAAGCTTTGGAAGAAGCTGCATACTGATGCATGGGTTTCGGGCCTTGGTGCTTTAACCGGCAACCAGGCTATACAGGAAGTTTCGGCCGGTATGAAGGCCATTTATCTTTCGGGCTGGCAGGTTGCTGCCGATGCCAACCTGGGCGGCGAAATGTATCCCGACCAGTCTTTATACCCTGCCAACTCAGTTCCGGCAGTTGTGAAAAAAATCAACCATGCTTTGTTAAGAAGAGACCAGATTGAATATATGGAAGGCGAACCTCAGCGCGATTGGATGGTGCCTATTGTGGCCGATGCAGAGGCTGGCTTTGGCGGTAACCTGAATGCCTTTGAATTAATGAAAGGCATGATTGAAGCAGGTGCAGCAGGCGTACATTGGGAAGACCAGTTGTCTTCAGCCAAGAAATGCGGACACTTGGGCGGAAAGGTTTTAGTGCCTACCCAGGAAGCTATTAACAAACTGGTTGCTGCCCGTTTGGCGGCTGATGCTTATGGAGTTTCAACCCTGATAATTGCCCGTACTGATGCGGAAGCGGCAAACCTGATTACAACTGATATTGACGAGCGCGATACCAGGTTCCTGACCGGAAAGCGTACCAATGAAGGCTTCTATTATGTAAAGAATGGCCTTGAACAAAGTATAGACAGAGGTTTAAGTTATGCTCCATATTCGGATCTTTTGTGGATGGAAACCGGTGTACCTGATTTAGGTGTAGCCCGCGAATTTGCAGCAAGCATACACGCCAAATTCCCCGGAAAAATGCTGGCTTACAACTGTTCGCCTTCATTTAACTGGGCCAAGTATATGGACGTTAAGCAAATGGCAACTTTCCGCGAGGAACTGGCTGCTATGGGTTATAAATTCCAGTTTATTACGCTGGCTGGTTTCCATGCTTTGAATACTTCGATGTTTGAATTGAGCAAAGCTTATGTTGACCGTGGCATGGCTGGTTTCAGCGAATTACAACAACGCGAATTTGCATTAGAGAAAGACGGCTTTAAGGCTATTAAACACCAGGCCTTTGTTGGCACTGGTTACTTTGATGCCGTTCAGAACGTAGTTCATCAAGGCCAGAGTTCAACTACTGCTTTGGCTGGTTCTACCGAGGCTGAGCAGTTTCATTGAAAGGCAAGCCCCTCCAAACCTCCCCGAAGGGGAGGCTTAATACAGAATACCAATACAAAAGCCCGCTCGGTTGAGTGGGCTTTTATATTTTGGATAGCGCCTATTGAAATTTGATGTAGATTGATTAACTTTATCATGACAAAAGCTGAAATCTATGTTTAAAGAATCGCCAGTTGAGAAGCTGATTGACTATATAAAAACCTTGCCTGATGCTGAGCGGCAGCTTATTGCAAAAGAGATTACTATCAGGAAAAGGCCTGCTAAAAGTAAGCCAGTAAAGAAGTCCCATAAAAAAATGCAGGCGTTCGCTGAGTATATAGAAACGCTACCTTCGCGCTTACCTAAAAATTATAAATTTGACAGGGAAGAGGCCAATGAAAGATAGTGCAAAGGTATTTATTGATACTAACATATTAGTGTACGGCTTTTATGGCCTTCCCACACCGAAAGAAACGGTTGTTGCATTATTTAAAAGCCAAACTGAACCCGCGATTATTTCTATTCAGGTTTTGAAAGAATTTACTAACGCCAGTATCAGGAAGAAGCTTTATAAAAGCAGAGAAGAACTTAACTCTTACCTTATAAATATCCGGTCATCTTTTTTTGTTTCGGAAATAACGCTTGAAACCATCCTGGATGCATTGGATTTAGGAGAGGAATACAGATATTCATTTTATGATAGCCTGATTATTGCCACTGCATTACAGAGTGGATGCACCATTCTTTACAGCGAAGATATGCAGCATGAGCAGATTATCCGGAAGAAACTAAAGATTATTAATCCATTCAAATAGGTAAGTGTAAAAATGAAATGCGTTATCTGTAAAACGGGCACTACTGAATCTGGAAAAACGAATACTATGTTTGAACGTGACGGTAACATTATTATAGTTAAAGACATTCCTGCAGATATTTGTACGCAGTGCGGTGAAGCGTTTTTGATGAGAAAACCACCAGCGAATTACTCCGTGCTGCTAATGAGGCACTAAATAATGGTGCTGAACTTGAAGTAATAAAACTGAAAGCAGCTTAGGTTGAACCTAAATTTGACAGGGAAGAGGCCAATGAGCCTTAATCGCTATTTGCGCTTGCGATACTTTTTATACGGATTTCTCTTGCTATGATGTATAGCTGCCACGAGAACTACTTAACTCTTTCCGGGCATCTGCTTTTACCTCATCCCAGGTATAGTGCTTTGAATCACCGGATTTAAAATCTTTGCTGCGCCTGTTTAGCTCTTTCTCAAAAGCAGGGTCTTCCCAAATATCCTGCGCCTGGTGGGCATAATTCAACATTGCTTTTATGGCGTATAGCAGGTTTGCATCTTCCAACTGGTCAATTTCATTTTTAAGCGCTTTCTTTTCCAACTTCAGGTCCATAGCATTCAATTATATCTCTAAAGTAAGAAATTGTGATAAAGGTACCTAAGGTGGAAACCATGAGTTTTGCTCTTTACTATCAGTGAATAATGTAACTAATTTGAAGAATAGTGTAACGCCTGGCGGCTAAAACAGGCGCACCTTTACACCAGCAAGTAAAGTAAATAATACAGCCTCTTGTTAATTTCTCTTCACTTAGTTATAACACATCGTAATCATGAAAAAGTCACTTATAGCCGTTTTTACCGTAACATTTTTTTTAACCTCATGCGAGGTTGAGGTAAGAGATGGGCATCATTACCACCATCCTATGGGATGGGAGCACCATAACCACCCCGACCATCACGAAGTTTATAACCATGGTTATCATCACGATGCTCACGGTGCTGAAATTGTTGTGCATCCATAGTAATACGTCCACCAATCCCCGGCCCGGCTTCCGCGTTTTTAAAACGGGGATGTTGTGGTTTTCGCTAATCTAAGGAAGAGAGTAACCTGATAGCGGATAACAAAACTGAGCCTTCGGTTAATACCGAAATACATTTTCACACGGAGAAGAATACAGAGTAAACAGCCGGGTAATACAGTAGTGAATATTCCATTTAACGATTTTCCGAAGAGGCCTACTGATAATTGCCGGTGCTATTGCTATTTTCGAAAGTAATGAGGCATTGGTTTACCCTTGGGTTGATATTTACTATTTCGCAACT
>Ga0182030_10005552_pt1 | contig 26734 bp, 22 predicted proteins | sample 812S3MmetaG_FD_121299 | JGI IMG/M metagenome (GOLD analysis project Ga0182030, IMG submission 121299) | Permafrost microbial communities from Stordalen Mire, Sweden - 812S3M metaG (Illumina Assembly) | ecosystem: Environmental > Terrestrial > Soil > Wetlands > Permafrost | place: Sweden...
CCGGTCGCGCATCGCCTTGACGTCGAGCTTCGCGGCGGCGCGAAAGTCGTCCATGGATAGCGGCTGCACCAGGGACTGCGGGGCCTTGCCCTCGGCGACGAGCGCGGCCGCCTCGAGGGCGTCGAACACCCGGTCGACCTGGGGAGCCTCGGTCATGGGGGCAGCGCTTCTAGCATGTGGCCTGGCTGGATGCTCGGGCGGGAGCGGGGCGCCCGGCGGCCACGAAGCGACCGTCTGCAGCTACCCGGCGGGTCCCTACGGCAACCGGGTCGGCGACGTCGTCGATCCGACGCTCTCGTGGCAGGGGTATCTCGACGACGGGACGCAGGCGCAGCCCGTGGCCATGAGCCAGTACCTCGACTGCGACGGGAGCAAGGGCGTCAACGCGCTCCTTCTCGACGAGTCGGCCACGTGGTGCACCGAGTGCGAGTCGCAGGCCCAGCGCATCGCCCCGGAGGTGACGTCGAGCTGGAAGAGCCAGGGCGTCCACGTCGTCACGTTGATGGCCGAGGACCAGTCCGAGGACCCGGCGACTCTCGCGACGGCGCTCTCGTGGCGGAACGAGTACTCGCTGACGGCGGGCGCCGTCTGCGCCGATCCCGCGTGGACGACGAAGCTATGGGGCGGCGCGCCGGCCGGCGGCAACGGGTTCCCGACGAACGTCGTCATCGACCCCCGCACGATGAAGATCGTCGCGCTGCAACCCGCCGACGTCGACGGCACTGTGACGAACCTCGCCGCGGCGAACGGCGGATGATGCGGGGCGCCTGAGGCCAAGCTTCATGCCTGGTCTCTCATGCTTCAACCGTGCCGGGTCGCGCGATCCGTCCAACACCGCCAATTCACGGCAAATCACGCCGTCGTCGAGGTGTGCTCTCCCTGCGACAGTGGGGCGGCGACGCCATGTGCACGAGCCCAGCCGCTACGAAAGCGGCTGGAGCACCGGCGACGAGGTCGGTTGATGCGCGCTCATCGGTTCTTCGTCCGGGAACGCGGCCAGCTCCTCGCTCACCTTGCGCAGATACCCCTGCTTCACGTGGAAGGGCAGGAACGCGCTCTTGAAGCCGCTGAGGATGATCTGCTTCAGGTCCTTCAGCGAGAGCCCCATCTGCGTGTGGCAGAGCCAGAGCTCCTTGCTCACCGTCGTGTCGGTCACGAGCCGGTTGTCGGTGTTCACCGTCACGCGTAGCCCGAGGTTCTTGTAGAGCTTCAGCGGGTGCGCCGCGAGGTCGCGGATGGCCCCCGTCTGCACGTTCGACGACGGACAGCACTCGAGCGGGATGCGGTGGTCGTTCACGTAGTGGAGGAGGTCCCCGTTCTCGCGCAGCCGGCAGCCGTGGCCGATGCGATGCGCCCCGCACACGTGGATGGCCTGCGCGATCGACTCCGGACCGTAGGCCTCGCCGGCGTGGATGGTGACGTTGATGTTGTTGTCGCGGACGAGCTGGAACGACTGCTTGTGGTGCTTGGCCGGGTGGTCGTACTCGGCGCCCGCGAGGTCGAAGCCGACGACGCCGCGACCCTTGTAGGCCACCGCCAGCTCCGCCATCTCGAGCGAGCTCTCGGGCGACACGTTGCGGATGCCGCAGATGATGACGTTCGACTCGATGCCGAGCTTGTCCTGCGCCTCGCGGAGCCCCTCGAGCACGCTCTCCACCACCGTCGTCAGCTTCAGCCCGCGCCGCGTGTGCAGCATCGGCGCGTAGCGAACCTCCATGTAGCGGACGTTCTCGCGGGCGGCGTCCTCCGCCAGCTCGTACGCGATGCGCCGCAGCGACTCCTCGGTCTGCATCACGCGGAGCGTGACGTCGAACGCCTTCAGGTACTCGACCAGCGTCCCGCAGTTCTGCCCGAGGTGCATGGCCGCGCGGAGCCCGTCCTCGTCGCGGGCCGGGAGGTCGATCTTGTGCCGCTCGCCGAGCTCGAGGATCGTCGACAGGCGCAGCGAGCCGTCGAGGTGAACGTGGAGATCGGTCTTCGGCAGCTTCTCGATGAGCTCGAGGGGGATGGTTTTCGTCGCCGGGCCTTGGGGCATGACGAAAGATAACACGAGGTCCACAATCAGGCGCGCCATGTCCCAGCCCGCGACCGGTTTCGCCACGTGCATGCTCTGCGAAGCGATGTGCGGCCTCGCCGTCACCATCGAGGACGGCAAAGCCACGCGCATCGAGGGCGACCGCGACGACCCGTTCTCGCGGGGCCACGTGTGCCCGAAGGCGGTGGCGCTGGAGGACATCCGGCTCGACCCCGACCGCGTGCGCGAGCCGTGCGTCCGCGACCCCGGCGACGAAGGCTGGCGCGCCGTCGAGTGGCCCGACGCCGTCGACGCGGCCGCCGACAGCCTCGCCGCGGTCGTGAAGACGCACGGGCGCGACGCCGTCGCCGTGTATCTCGGCAACCCGATGGCCCACAACGGCCACGCGCTCCTCGGCGCGGGCGTCCTCCTCGGCGTCCTTCGCACGAAGATGCGCTTCTCCGCCACCAGCGCCGACCAGCTCCCGCACATGCTCGTCGCGCTCGAGATGCTCGGACACCAGGCGCTCCTCTCGGTGCCGGACGTCGACCGCGCGCAGTTCTTCCTGTGCATCGGCGCCAACCCGCTCGTCTCGAACGGCAGCATCATGACGGCGGCCGGCATCGAGCGACGCCTGAAGGACCTCCGCGCGCGCGGCGGCCGCCTCGTCGTCATCGACCCGCGTCGCACCGAGACGGCCCGCATGGCCGACGAGCACCACTTCATCCGGCCCGGGTCCGACGCGCTCCTGCTGATGGCCATGGTGCGCACCCTCTTCGAGGAGAAGCGCGTCGCGGTCGGCCGCCTCGGCGTCTCGACGCGCGGCCTCGCGGAGCTGGAGAGCGCGGCCGCGCCGTTCTCGCCGGAGCGCGTCGCGGAGCACACCGGGATCCCCGCCGACGTCACGCGACGGCTCGCGCGCGACCTCGCGGCGTCATCGTCGGGCGTCGTCTACGGGCGCGTCGGCGTGTGCCAGCAGGAGTTCGGCGGGCTGGCGGCGTGGCTCGTCGTCGCCCTCAACGTGATCACGGGGAACCTCGACCGCGCCGGCGGCGCGATGTTCACGACGCCGGCCGTCGACGTCGTGCGCCTCGGCGCGCTGCTCAATCAGCGAGGCAGCTTCGGGCGGTATCACAGCGCGGTGCGTGGTCTCCCCGAGTTCGGCGGCGAGCTCCCCGTCGCGTGCCTCGCGGAGGAGATCGAGGCGGGTCACATCCGGGCGCTGGTGACGATCGCGGGCAACCCCGTCGCCTCGATACCGAACGGAGCGCGGCTCGCCGGCGCGCTCGACAAGCTCGACGCGATGGTCTCGCTCGATCTCTACCGGAACGAGACGACGAGCCACGCGCGCGTCCTCTTGCCTACGACCTTCGGCCTCGAGCGCGAGCACTTCGATCTGCTCCTCCAGGCCGTCGCCGTGCGCAACGTCACGCGGTGGTCGCCCGCGCTCTTCGAGCCGCCCCCCGGCGTCCGCGACGACTGGACCATCCTCACCGACCTCGCCTGCGCCGTCGCCTCGCGGCTTCCGGGAGCGCACCTCTCGTCGATCGCCGCACGCGGCGCCCGGGCTCTCGGCGCGGCGCGCGTGTTCGACGCTGCCCTCCGCGCGGGCCCGCACCGCCTCTCGCTGCGTCAGCTCAAGCAGCACCCCCACGGCCTCGACCTCGGTCCTCTCGAGCCGCGTCTCCCGGCCAACCTCCACACGAGCGACCGCCGCATCCACCTCGCCCCGCCTCGCTTCCTCGCCGACGTGCCACGCTTGCAGGCGTCGATGGAGGTGACGGCGCGCGTGGAAGGCCTCTTGCTCGTCGGGCGTCGCCACCTTCGCAGCAACAACTCGTGGATGCACAACAGCCAGCGCCTCGTGAAGGGACGCGAGGCGTGCACGCTCCTCATGCATCCCACCGACGCCACGGCGCGAGGTCTCGCCACCGGAGCAGCGGTGCGTCTTCGCTCGCGCGTGGGCGAGGTGACCGTCCCGCTCGAGGTGAGCGACGAGATGTCGCCCGGTGTCGTGAGCCTCCCTCACGGCTGGGGACACGCGCAGAAGGGCGTCGAGCTCCGCGTCGCGCGGCAGCGTGCCGGCGCGAGCATCAACGACGTCACCGACGAAGCGCGCATCGACGCCCTCAGCGGCAACGCAGCGTTCAGCGGCACGCCGGTCGTCGTCGAACGCGTCTGAGACGACGCCCGCACATGCGCGACGGACGTCTCGCGGTCCTGGGTCCATCACGCACCACCCGGACGGTCGGCGCGTGCCGTGCACTGAGGGTTCCCACGAACGAACCCCGCGCGTTTCTCGCGAGTCATCGCGGGCCCCGCGCGACCCGCCGCGAGGTGCACGATGAGACTGCGAGCTGCCCTACTGACCACCACTGTCTTCCTCTGCGCCGCCGGCTGCGGCAGCGCCCCCGATGGCGACGCCGAGAAGGTGGGGTGGACGAGCCAGCCCGTCACGGTGTGCGCCGGGGGCAGCGTCGTTCAAGGCATCGACGTGTCGGTCTATCAAGGGAGCATCGACTGGGCCCAGGTGAAGGCGTCGGGCCGCGGCTTCGGCATCGCACGCGTCAGCGACGGCACGGCGAACCCCGACTCGACGTTCGCGGGCAACTGGGCCGGGATGAAGTCCGCCGGGATGGTGCGCGGGGCCTACCAGTTCTTCCGCGCGTCGGTCGACCCCACGGCGCAAGCCAACCTGCTGCTCGACGCCATCGGCACGCTCGAGTCGGGCGACCTCGCGCCGATGGCGGACATCGAGGTGCTCGACGGCGAATCGGGCGCGACGCTCGTCGCGAACCTCGCGACGTGGATGAGCGTCGTCAAGGCCAAGACCGGGCGCACGCCGATGATCTACTCCGCGCCGGGCTTCTGGAATGCGCTGCCGAACACGGGGCAGTTCGCGAACGACACCCTCGTCGTGGCCAACTGGCAGGTGAGCTGCCCCGACACGCCGACGCCGTGGACGGGCTGGACCTTCTGGCAGTACGCCGACAACGGCACGGTGCCGGGGATCTCCGGCGCCGTCGACCTCGACGAGTACAATGGCACCCTCGCAGAGCTTCAGGCCCTCGGCGGCCCCGCGCCCTACGCCGCAGAGTACGTGAGCCAGAGCTTCCCGCTCGCGACGACCGCGCTCACGATGGTCGAGGGCCAGATCATCCCGTCGTACATCGAGCTGAAGAACGTCGGCTCGAAGACATGGGACTCGAGCACGCACCTCGGGACCACGCAGCCGCGCGACCGCACGAGCGCCTTCGCTGACGGCACGTGGCTCGGGCCGAACCGACCCGCGGGCGTGAAGGGCACCGTGGCCCCCGGAGCGACCTACAAGTTCGAGTTCGACCTTCAGGCCCCGATGAAGCCGGGGACCTACGACGAATACTTCGGTGTCGTCGAGGAGAGCATCGCCTGGTTCAGTGATCCGGGGCAGGGTGGTCCGCCGGACAACGACCTCGAGGTTCAGATCAAGGTCGTCGCTTCCGACGGCGGCGCACCCGTCGACGACGCGGGCGTCGTGCACGACGCGGGCGTCCCCGAAGAGCGCGACGGCGCCGTCGTCGCCTCCGGCCCGGGCAGTCCGCTTCCGTCGGCCGAAGACGCGGGCGACGCGGGCAACTGGGACACGCCGGCTCCGTCGTCGGGGTCGTCGGGAGGCTGCGCCCTCGCTCCCACGCGCGACGGTTCGCCCGCGGTCCCGTCGGCCCTCGCGCTGGCCTCCCTGCTCGCCCTCGTGTTCATCCGTCGCCGCGCGCGCTAGTAAGCGCAGGGCATGCCCCTCTCCCTCCGGACGAGCGCCCTCGCCCTCGCGTTCGCTCTCGCCGCGTGCGGCGGTGAGTCGCACGCCGTCGTCACCCCCGTCGCGACCGCGACGGCCGCCCCCACGGCGCCCCCCGTCGTCGTCGCGCCCCCGCGGTTCCCCGCGGACTGGCCCTACGCGCAGGGCGTCCCCTCCCCGCACGGCAAGAACGGCATGGTCGTCACCGACTGCGCCATCGGCACGAAGGTCGGCGTCGCGATGCTCGCGGCCGGCGGCAACGCGGTCGACGCCGCGGTGGCCACGGCGTTCGCGCTGGCCGTCGCGTTCCCCACCGCCGGCAACATCGGCGGCGGCGGCTTCCTCGTCGCGCGCATGGACGGTAAGCCGTACGCCCTCGACTTCCGCGAGACCGCCCCCGGCGGCGCCACGCGCGACATGTACCTCGGGCCCGACGGCAAGACGACGCGCGACTCCCGCGAGGGCTGGCGCTCGGTGGGCGTGCCGGGCAGCGTCGCGGGCCTCTGGGAGGCGTGGCACCGGCTCGGGTCGAAGACCAAGACGTGGCCCGAGGTCCTCGCGCCGGCCATCGATCTGGCCGACCGCGGCTTCGTCATCGACGCGCCGTTCGACGAGGGCATCACCTACCTGAAGGAGCGGCTCGCGAAGTTCCCCGCGTCGGCCGCGCTCTTCCTGCCGAACGGCGCCCCGCCCCCCGTCGGGTCCACGTGGCGAAACCCGGACCTCGCCCGCGTCCTCCGGCGCATCGCCGCCGAGGGGCGCGCGGGCTTCTACGAGGGGCCGGTCGCCGAGGCGCTGGCGCGCGCGATGAAGGACGGGGGCGGCCTCGTCACCCAGCCGGACCTCGCGGGCTACCACGCCGTGTGGCGCGAGCCTGTCCTCTACTCGTACCGCGGCCGGAGCATCATCGGCATGCCCCCGCCGTCGTCGGGCGGCGTGACCATGGCGATGATCGCGCACCTCCTCGAAGGGTGGGACCTCCGCACGATGGGCTGGCACTCGGCCGAAGAGGTGCATCTCACGGCCGAGGCGATGCGCCGCGCCTTCGCCGCGCGAAACGCGAAGCTCGGGGATCCCGACTTCGTGAAGAACCCCGTCGACGAGCTCCTCTCCGACGCGTGGGCCAAGGAGCAGCGCGCGACCATCCGCATGGACCGTGCGACGCCGACGAAGGACCTGTTCCCGCAGCTCGGCCCGGGCGCGACCAGCGGCCCGCACACGACGAACTTCTCGGTGGTCGACGCCGAGGGCAACGCCGTCGCGCTGACGACGACGCTGAACGCGTGGTTCGGCAGCGGAGTCACGGTGCCCGGGCTCGGCTTCGTGCTCAACGACGAGATGGACGACTTCGCGACGGTCCCGGGGACGGCGAACATGTTCGGTCTCAAGCAGGGCGAGCCGAACGCCGTCGCCCCCGGCAAGCGCATGCTCTCGTCGATGTCGCCGACCATCGTCCTCGACGCGCAGGGCCACGTGGACCTCGTGCTCGGCGCGGCGGGCGGCTCGCGCATCATCACGGCGGTGTTCGACGAGCTGTCGAACGCCGTGGACTTCGGGATGGACGCGTCGGACGCCGTGCGGGCCCCGCGCTTCCACCAGCAGGACTCGCCGGACACGCTCTTCCTCGAGCCGCACTCGCTCCCGGAGGACGTGGTGCGCGCCCTCCACGCGATGGGCCACGAGACGAAGGACGTCGAGCACCTCGCCGACGCGCCGGGGATCGGGCGCGACAAGGGCCTGTGGCAGGGAGCGCCGGAGCCGAGGAGGGAAGGGGCGCTGGGGTTGGGGCTGTGAGAGGTGGCTAGAAGACCGAGCGCGATTCTCGAACAGATGGGGGGCCGCCCCCTTGCTGCTAACCCCGCATGGGCCCCATCCTCACTCAAGCGTGCGAGGCGGGCAACGCCCGGCGGGAAGTGCGGCCTCGACGAGACGGGACCGGGGGACCGGCATGGCCCGGAGCGGCGGGATTCAGGCCGAAAACACTGGGGAGGCTCTTCCTCGGATGCCCGCACGCCTCCGTCTCGTGATCGTGGTCATCCGGCGGAAGACCGCGCCCGTGATGCACACGACCGCGGCTCTCCGGTCGAGGATCGTCCCCGTCCGACTCATCACCACGGCGGTCTGGCTCGATGCTGGGAGTCTCCAGCACAAAAAGCAGCATCTCTCCGCCGGGGCCGTAGACTCCGCTCCGGGAGGTCTCTCATATGAAGCTTCATCTCGTCGGATTGGGCGTGGTTCTCCTTGGTGGCTCCGTCGTCGCGACCGGGTCCGTCGCGTGCTCGTCGTCGTCCGGTTCGTCCAGCAGCGGGTCCAGCAGCGGTTCGTCCAGCAGCGGTTCGAGCAGCGGTTCGTCCAGCAGCGGTTCGAGCAGTGGCTCGAGCAGCGGTTCGTCCAGCAGCGGTTCGAGCAGCGGCTCCAGCAGCGGCTCGAGCGGCGGGGGCAACTGCACTCCTCCCCCGGGCACCTACACGACGACGTTCGCGCTCACGGGGTCCAACAACTCCGCGACCTGCCAGATGATCCCGTCGTCGATGACGACCTACGACGGTGGGGCGCCCACTGTCAGCATGGGCTGCACCATCAACTCGTGCGGCGGAGGCTCGCTGGACGAGACCTGTACGGGGACGTCGAACGGCCTCACCACGAACGAGCACATCACCGCGATGATCTCGTCCACAGGCTACACCGGCACGGTCACCCTCACGATCACCGAGGCCGACGGCGGCATCTTCGAGAACTGCACCTACACGGCCACGGCCACGAAGGACTGAGGTCGAGACTCGACGGCCACGAAGGCGGGGGCGCACCGGCTCGACCGGCGCGCCCTTTGCCTTTTGTCCTCAGAGCTTCAACCCCTTCGCGTCCGCGTTCTCCGGATCGAGCTTCAGCGCCTCGTCCCGGTGGACGCGGGCCGCGGCGGCGTCGCCCAGCGCTAGTCGCTCCCGGGCCAGGAGCGCGTGCGCCGTGGCCTTCTCCGGGGGCTTGCTCTCGCAGAGGAGCGCGCTCTCCAGCTCGTACGCCGCCGTCTCGTGGTCCCCCGTCGCCGCCAGCGCCTTCGCGTAGCCGACGTGGACGTCCGCGCTCTGCACGTCGACGAAGAGGGCCGACTCCCCGACGCGCTTCGCCTCGTCCCACTTCTTGCCCTCGACCAGCTTGTCGAGGAGCAGCTTCCACGCCTTGCCGTCGTGCTGGTCGAGCACCGCCAGCACCCGGAGCGCCGCCAGCGCATCGCCGTCGCGCTTCTCCGCGGTCGCCAGCTCGAAGAGGCCACGCATCGGGTCGGGCTGCGTCGGGTCGAAGCGATGCGCCGCCTCGAGCGCCGCGCGCGTCCCCGCCTTGTCGTGCCGCCCCTCCGCCAGCTCGCCGAGGCCCATCTCGACCGTGTACCCGTCGCCTCCCGCGGTCTTGATGGCGCGGAGGTGCTTCTCTTGCCCGTCCGCGTCCTTCGCCACCGCGGCCAGCTTCGCGGAGAGGAAGTGCGCGTTCTTGTCGTTCGGGTCGAGCTTCAGCGCAAGGTCGAGCTCCTGCCCCGCGTCGTCCCCCTTGTGCGCGTGAAGGAGCGAATAGGCGTACGCGTCGTGCGCCTCGACGCTCTTCGGAGCCGCCGCCGCCGCCGCCTTCGTCTCTTCGATGGGCAGCGGCTTCATGTCGAACATGTACTGCCCCTGGAACCGGACCAGGCGCGCGTTGGCCCACGCCTTGAATCGCGCGTCGTACTCCTGCGGTGTCACGCCGAACGCGCCGCGAAGCACCTCCGGCGTGCGCTTGCCCTCTCCCCACATCTCGAGCGCGCGCGTGATCTTCGCGAAGCCGAACTGCTCCGCCGTGAACGCGATCATCTGGCTCGCCGCGTAGTAGGCCACGGTCACGTCGAGCTCTCCCTCGGCGTGCGTGAAGACGCGGTTCATGTCGACCGCGCCCGGCAGCGCGTTCTTCTTCAGCGCCGAATAAAGCTCCGAGTCGAGCGAGCGCCGCCACTCCGGCCGGCGGATCATCGTCTCGTACTCGCTGAGCCCCTCGGTGAACCATCGCGGCACGTGGTTCTTCGAGATCTGGATCGCGAAGACGTGCCCGAGCTCGTGCCACAGCACGTTGCCCCAGTTGAACGCATCGCTGGCGGGGCTCATCGCCGCCACCACGTGCCCGAAGCACACGCCCTGGATCCCGATGTTCGGCAGCCCGCTCGTCCGTACGCTGAAGTGCTCGCGGCTCGAGTACATCTCCACGTGCACCGGCACCGACGGCGTGAACATGTAGTGGACCTTCATCTGGCCCCACGCCTCACCCAGCATCCGCGGGGCGTAGCGCTCGAGCACCGCGCGCTCGTCCTTGGGGTAGCGGATGTCGAAGTGTCCCTCGGTTCGTGACTCGTACAGGTTGGGGATCCACTCCGTGTAGAGCTTCTGCAGCGTGTTGAAGGCGCGGACGTTGAAATGGTCGTGCTTCCACCACTCCTCGAGCGACTTCACGCCGTCCGGCTCGAGGCCCGCGCGCGTCTGCCACATGCCGAGCTGCGCCCAGGCCTTGCCGTCCTTGGGATCGAGCGCGACGGCGTCCTTCATCATCCCGATGACCTCGTCGTAGCGGTGCTCCCACTCCGCGTAGTCGCCGATGATGCCGTAGGCGCGGCTGTACTCCTTGTTGTGCGCGAAGATGACCTTCTTCGCCGCCTCGAAACCCGGCTTGTCGTCGGCCAGGTAACGCGCGGCCGCGCGCAAGGAGAGCAGCTCCAGGTCCGCCGGATCCACCGCCAGCCCGGCGTCGATGGCGGCGTTGGCTGCGTCCAGGTCCCCGTCGCGGAGCGCGGTGCCGGCGCGCACGCCGAAGGCCCCCGTGTGCTTCGGGTTGGTAGCCAGCGCCTCCTTCACGAGCTTCTCGGCGGCGTCGAAGTCGAACGTCTCGTCGAGCTTGAGCCGCGCCATCATCGCCAGCGCGTCGGCGTTCTTCGGCGCGAGCTTGAGCGCCTCGTTCAGCTCGGCCTCGGAGTCGCCCGGATCGTAATAGTCCTCGAAGAGCGTCGCCCACCAGAGCAGCGTCTCCACGCGGCCGTGGTCGGCGCGCACGCTCTCCTTGAAGGCGGTGTTCGCGTCCTTCGGGTGCCGCAGGAGGTGCATCGCGCGACCGACCATCGCGAGGCCCTCGGGGTCGCTCGCGTTGATGGCGTCGCTGCCGTACTCGTTCGCGAACTCCAGGAGGATGGGCTCGGCCTCGGCGCGGCGACCCGCGCGGATGAGCAGCTCTCCCAGCTCGAGCCGGACGCGTCGTCCGCCCACGCCCTGCGCCGTCTTCTGCGGCTCGAGCAGCGCGATGGCCGGATCGACCTTCCCCTGCGCGGCCAGCACGCGGGCCTTCAGCGCGAGCGCGACGAGCCGCTGCGACCCGCCTGCCGCCATCGCCTGCGTCGCGAGGCGGTCCGCGTCCGCGAAGCGCCCCTCGTCGAGCGCCTGGTGCGCCGGATCGGGCGGCGACGCGGGAGGCGTGGCGGGCGGCGTGATGGGTTGCGCGCTGGCCGGGACGGGGAGAAGGCCGAGACACACGAGAGGCAGCAGCAGAGCGAAGGCGCGCTTCATCGACGACCTAGGTGTAACACCCGCGCTCGTCCCGTGCTTTGAAGGGCTGCCCGGATCAGCTGTCGAGCCGCACTTCATCGTCGTGCGCCACGACGGCTCCGGTCGCCGGATCGAGCAGCAGCACCATCTCGACCGCGTCCTCGTCGTCCGGGTAGTACTTCGCCCGGACCCCCATCGCGAAAAAACCCACGCTGCGGTAGAGCGCGATGGCGGCGGCGTTCGAGCGACGCACCTCGAGGAGCACGTGCTTGACGTGCTCGCGTCGGGCGTAGGCGATCACGACGTCCATCAGCGCCCGCCCGATGCCGCGGCGCCTGCGGTTCTCGCGCGTCGCGACGTTGAGGACGTGAAGCTCGTCGGCCACGTGCCACGAGACGAGGAACGCCACGACGCCGTCCCCGTCTTCCCGTGCGACCCAGAGTCGCGACCAGGTGCGGGCCAGCTCGTCCTTCAGCTGCGCCTCGTCCATGCGCGTCGCTCCGTCGATCCCCGCGACCGCGGCGAGATCGCCGGCGTTCATGGCGTCGATGCGGACGGGGGCCATGGGCTACCGCTTGCTCGAGGGCGGGTGCACGCTTCCCCGCGTCGCGGAGAAGGCCCGGGCGCGGGGGGCGATGGCCCAGGGGTCGATGGCCAGGCGGAGCGAGCCGTCGCCGCGCACGATGGCTCCGGCGAAGGGGCCGAGGCCGGCCACGAGCGAGCCGAGGGGGCGCACCAGCAGCTCCTCGGTTCGTCCGACCGCGTCCACGCCGACCCCGACCGCGGCCGACGGCGCGTCTTCGCCCTGGAGCTCGAGGTCGACCACGAACGCCGCGGCCCCGACGGATGCCGAGTCGAGGCACGAGAGGAGATGCGGCACCCGCGCGAGGTCGACGGTCTCGTCGGTCCCGAGGCGCACGCGACGCACGTTTACCGCGGGGATCGCCAGCTCGTGGCTCCCCGCGAAGACCCATAGCACCGTCACGAGGCCGCTCTCGATCGGGACGTCGATGCGCGCGCTGAACCCCTCGCCCGCGCGGCTCGACAGGCGGATGCCGCCGCCCATCCTGTGCACGACGCTGCGCGCGATCTCGAGCCCGATGCCGCGGCCCGCCAGCAGATCGCTCGACTCGCGCGTCGAGAAGCCCGGCACGAAGAGCAGCGACAGCAGCGTGTCGTCGTCGGCCGCCTCCGCGATGGCCTGGGTGACGAGACCCGCCTCGAGCGCGCGGGCACGCACGTCGCTCACGTCGACGCCGGCGCCGTCGTCCTCGATGTGGACGCTCAGACGGTTGCCCAGCTTGCGCGCCCCGAGCGAGATGGTTCCGCTCTGCGGCTTGCCCAGCGCCGCGCGCGCCTCGGGCGTTTCGATGCCGTGGGCGACGGCGTTCCGTACGAGCTGCAGGCACGGCTCGACGAGCTGCTCGGCGATGCGCCGGTCGATGGTCTCGTCCGACCCGCGCGATCGCACGATGACTGCGCGACCGCTGCGTCGCGCCTCCGACTCGATGGCCGTCGTCAGGCGCGCGAAGATGCGGCCCACCGTCGTCTGCCGCATCGTCGAGAGCTGCCTCTTCGCCTCCGCCACGTCGTCTCGCAGCGCGTGCTCGGTCGCGTGGGCCTGGGCGGAGGAGGCGTCGAGGCCCTCTCCGAAGACGCCGAGCTTCGCGGCCACCTGATCGATGCGCCGCAGCGCGGCGGCCGGTGCGCCCCAGGGCCTCGGGGGTCCGATGAGGCGGAGCGCCTCGCCGAGGGATGCGCGCATGTCCCGGAGCGCGGCCGCCGCCACGCGGGAGCTCTCGGCGCGGGCGGCGATGCCTTCGCGGGCGAGGTCGATCCCGTCGAACTTCTCGAGCAGGCGGTCCACGTCGATCGCCGCCACGCGGATCGTCGCCGTCGCCTCTTCGAACACGGACGAACGCGGCGGGTCCGAGTCGAGCGAGCGCACCGCGGGGAGGCTTGGCATCGAGCCGCGAGGGAGCTGCGAGGGTCTCCCGCGCGCGCGAAGCGTGGCCAGCGCCGTCTCCGGCTCGTCGAGCAGGGCGCCCAGCACGACCCTCCACCGCGCGACCTCCTGCAGCGCCGCGCGCGCCGTGTCCGTCCCGTCCGCACCTTTCACGCGCTCCTCGAGGCCGTGGCAGAACCAGCTCATCGGCTCGTCGCCCACGGCGCTCGCGGCGCCCTTCATGGTGTGAACGTGCCGGTAGATGCCGCGGACGGCTTCGAGCGGGTCGTCGCCGGTGGACAGCGCCTCATCGATGCGGGCCAGGCGATCGGTGACCTCCGCCGCGTACTGGGCGCGCACCATGGGATCGAGGGGACGTGCTCCGAGGTCGTCGGGCGGGATGGGCCAGCGCGCCGCGACGGCGGTCTCACCGGCACGGAGGCGCTGGACCGCCGTCTGTACCAGCGCCGCCGCCTCCGCGAAGGCGCTCTCGTCACCCTCCTTCACGCGCCGGTGCAGCCGCTCCAGGGCAGCCGCCAGCTCGCGCTCACCCGCGAGCCCCGCGCTCCCCTTCAGCGCGTGGACGGCGCGTTGCACCGACGGTACGTCGCGCGGCTCGGCCTCGAGCGCGACCAGGTGACGCTCGAGCTCCAGGATGAGGAGGCGCAGGAGCTCGGGATCGGCCGACGTCGACGTCATCGCCGTCTACTCCGTCCTCTCGCCCTCCTCCGGCTCCTCGTCGGTGAGCAGGCGCGCCAGCGGCGCGAGCACCGGCCCGAGCGTCCCCACCAGCAGCGCACGCGGCACCTTTCCACTGAGCGCGCTCAGCGACGTCACCAGCGCGCGGGCCCGCTCGCTCGCCTCGGCCACGGCCCGCACCGTCTCGGGATCGCTCCCCGTCGCCTTCTTCACGCGCTCGCCGACGTCGACCAGCGCGGCCTCCGCGTCGCTCGCCGCCCCCGCGGCGCGGGCCGAGTCCTGCGTCACCTCGGCGACGACGCCCTGCGCCTGCGCCACCTGACCCTCGAGCTGCGACAGGTCCGCCGCGAGCTGCATCAGCGCGGTCGCGAGCTCTCGCGACGTCTCCGCGCCGCGCGACGAGTGCGACCGGACCTCGTCGCTCACGAGCGCGAGCTGCCGTCCTTCGGCCTCCCCGAGGCGCGCGCCCTCCAGCCCTGCGTTGAGGGCGACGAGGGAGAGCCGCTCGAACGCGTCGACCACGCGCGCGAACGCTCCCTGGAGCTCCGCCGCGCGCGACGACAGCCCTCGCGCGCGGTCGGACACCGTGTCGATCGACGCCCGCTGCCGCGCCGCGCTCGACGCGATCCGCTGCGCCGCCGCCCCGGCGTCGCGTGCCCGCACGAGCGCCCTCTCATGCGCGCTCCAGAGCGCGCTCTCGTCCGCGGTCGAGCGCTCCCCCATCGAGCGTGCGCCTTTCGCGGTGCGACGGAGGAGACGCAAGAGACGCTGTTTCGGCGGGTCGGGGCCCATGGGCGTGGATGATAACGTGGCGACGCACCATGCGTCCCCTCCCGCCATAACTTGCCCGTCCGGGCGTGGCCGGCGCATGGTCTCGACATGCGCCGACTCCCCCGACCCGAGCGTCGCCGTCGTCCGGATCGCCGGTCCACCGTCGACCGTCGCGAGCTTCCACCGCGTCCCGAAGGGCGCCGCACCGGGGGCGGACGACGTCAGGGAGACCCGAAGGAGGCCTGAGCGCCGGACGTGTCACGGACGCATCTTCGCGGGGTCGACAGGGGCGTCGACGACGAGCGTGCCGAAGTCGATGACGGTCCGGTCGCGCGGGCCCTCGACGAGGAGTGCCCGCGTGGGACGGACGAGGTCGCGGGCGAGGGCGAAGCGCATGCTGCGGAGCGGAGAGGGGACAGTCGCACGCGGGGTGGCCTCGAGCTCGGCGCCGCTGGCGTCGTCGCGCAGGAGCCGCAGGTCCCACCGCTCGCGCAGCCGGGTGAGGTCGCCGCCGAGGAGGGTGCGGAGATCGTCGAGCGCGCCGGCGATGCGGGCGTTCGGGGGCAGCGTGCTCCCGTGGCCGTGCGCGCCCGCGTACGAGAGCCCCTCGGGTCCCACGAAGAAGGTGACGTCGTCGGGCGCCGAGAGCTCCCAGCGCAACCGGTCGGGGCGCACGAGCACCAGCGTGCCGGTGCTTCGCACGTCGGTCGCGAGGAGACCGATGGTGCGCGTCTGAGTGAAGGGGCCCTGCATGGTGTGCACGGGCGCGCGGGCCCGGGCGATGCGCGCGAGCACGTCGTCGAGGGGGTCGCCGGCGAGGGTGACGCGCGGGACGAGGAGCCCGAGGACCGAGCCGCCGAGGAAGGCGCGTCGCGTGAGCATCTAGCGGGGACTCCCGACGGGCTTCGCGCGCGAGGACATGACGGCGTCGTAGCGCCCGTCGTGGAGGACGGGATCCTCGGGGAGGGTCTCGGGAGGAAGATCGTGCCCGGGGTCGTGGTCCGGTGCGAAGAGCGCGGTCAGGTCGACCTTCACGAAGGCGCCGGAGAGGTGAGGTCCCACGCTGACCCAGAGGACGCGCGCCGTGGCGTCGGCGACGATCCCGTGCGTCGCGATGAGCCCGTCGACGGCCCGCCGGTCACCGAGGTCGCACGCGAGGCCCTTCGCGCAGGCGTGGTCTCGGAGGATGGCGAGAGCGTCGTGGACGTCGCGCACGGGGGTCTGCTCGTCGAAGAGCTCCGCCATGCGGGCCGCGCGGTCGTCGGTCGAGGTGGTCTCGCGCACGTGCAGGCTCTTGGGGTCCTTCGCGAGCGGTCCCTCCAGGGTGTTGGTCACCCAGAGTCGCTCGCGGCCGTTTCGCACGTACGCATCTTGCCCTGGCGCCCGCTCGACGATGTCCACATTTCCTTCTCCGTCCGCGACGAACACGATGTGCGAGACCATCACCCGCTGCGCGCGCAGGAGAGCGACCGCCTCGTCTGCCGTGTGCGCGTGGGCCAGGGTCTCGCGCAGCGAGAAGGCTACCGGCATCCCGTCGGAGCTCGGCTCGCCGGCGCGCGCGCCGTGGACGACGAGGACGACGCCCTCGGCGTTCATGCCCGTGACGACGCCGACGAATCCGGGCCACGCGACGCTAGCAAAGGGGACCGCGCCGTCTTCGCGCACGAGGTACACGACCTTGTCGCGATCGAAGACCTCCCCCGCCTCGAAGTCGAAGGCGCGACCGACGAGCTCGTGTCCGTCCGTGCCGCGGAAGGCAAAGCTCGTGCACCCGATGAGCGGCGAGTGCTCGAGCGGCAGCGCGATGTCGTAGAGCGCGTGGAGAAAGAGCATGCGCTGGTACGTGGGCATGCGCGAAGAGAAGGGATCCGGCGCGAAGGCGAGCGATTGGGCGGCGAGCTCCCGGCGGCGAGCGTCCGGGACGCCGTCGTCGAGGTGCCGGTAGCGGACGCGGCTCCAGTCGGCGATGCCCAGCCGCGCGAGCCACCACGGGACGTAGTGCTCGAAGTCGCCCCAGAGGGTGCCTTCATCCTCGATCATCCGCTCGCGTAGGAGTCGCGCGGTCGCGGCGCCGATCTGCTCGGGCGTTCCTTCGAGGTACACCTCACGGAGGCCCGCCTCGATGCGGACCCAGGAGCGGCCCCGGGGAGCGCCGTCGACCTCGACGCGGGGCGGCTCGATGCGCGTCGCGAAGGCGAGCCCGAGGTGCGCCGCCGGCAGGGCCGCCGTGAGGCCGAGCACCCAGGTGACCTTGCGCCGATACCTGCGCCACCACGCCATGGCCCATCACTTCCCACGAAGACGCAGGCCGAGCACGGTGCGAACGACGGTACCAACGATGAGTGTGGGGTCGCGCACGCTCCGGAAGTGCGTGCGCGTCTCGTCCGGAGGCGGGTAAACGACCGCGACAGGAACCTCGAGGACGGGCATCCCTGCCGCGAGCGCACGCAGGATCACCTCGGCCTCGAAGGCGTATCCGTCGGCTCGCGTGGCGAGCTGGAGCGTCTCGGCCACGGGATACCGGCGGAGGCCGCACTGGGTGTCGAGAAGAGCCCGCCCCGAGAACAGCGAGAGGAAGAAGTTGGACACCCGGTTGCCGAAGCGGTTGCTGGAAGGGGCGCCGTCGCGCATGAGATCGCGGACGCCGAGAACGAGGGCGCGCGGGTCGTCGCCGGCCTCGAGCACCACGCGGGCCGAGGCGCCCGGGTGCTGTCCGTCGGCGTCAACGCTGACGACCACCCGGAACCCCCGCCTCGCCGCCTCGATCAGCCCCGTGCGCAGCGCCGCTCCCTTGCCCCGGTTGTGCCCGTGCCGCACGACCTCGGCACCGTGCGCCCTCGCCACCTCACCCGTCGCGTCGACCGAGCCGTCATCCACGACCAGCACCGGCACGCCGAGCGTAGCGCGCAGGTCGTCCAGGACGGCACCGACGGTCTCGGCGGAGTCGAGCGCGGGAACGACGGCGCACGCAGGCGGCAGCACGACGTTTCCCTTATACCGCCCGCGCGGCGGCGCGTACGCTCATGCGTGAGTCCAGCGATGAAGCTCGTCCCGCCCCAGGTGAAGCGTGCCGGTACGTCTGGTCGTTGAAGACGGGCCGTGGCCCGGCGTCTCGCGCGTCGACGTGGTGCGGCGCGCCCGGGCCATGCTGGTCGCAGTTCAAATGGCCGACGCCGAGCTGTCGATCCTTCTCACCGGGGACGATCAAATCCAGAACCTGAACAAGATCTATCGCAAGAAGAATCGCCCCACCGACGTCCTCGCATTCGCCCAGCGGGAGGGGGAACACGGCGAGCGCGCCGGGCGCCTGCTGGGAGACGTGGTGGTGAGCATCCCCACCACGAAGCGCCAGGCGCAGGCGGCCGGGCGTGATCTGGGCTCCGAGCTCACCATGCTCCTGGCCCATGGGCTCCTGCATTTGCTCGGCTGGGATCACGAGACTCCCCTGAAGGACCGGCGCATGCGTCGCGAGACGGAGCGCCTGTGCGCCGTCGCGGATGCCGATGCCCGCGAGCGGCGTGCTCCGGCGCCGCGAGTCAAAGGAAGGACTGCGCGACGCGCCAATGGCGATTCGATCGCGCGAAGGGCGGCGCGGAGCGGTCGCTAGCGTTTTCCCCTTGCGGAACGAGAAATCGGGATGCTAGTCGTTTTCGCGTCGAAGCCGCCATGGGGGGCGCCGAGGCGCCTCCCGAAACGTTCAAGCGGTCGAGTGGCGAGGAAAGTCGTCGACCGGAGTCGACAGGAGGAAGCCGAAATGTCTGCCAAGCGTTTGACGAAGGCTCAGGTCATTGCCGAGATCGCGGAGTCCGCGGAGCTCGATAAGAAGAGCGTCGGTCGTGTTTTTGACGGCCTCACGGAGCTCATCAAGAAAGAGCTGCGCAAGCCGAACGGCGAGTTCGTGATCCCCGGCCTGCTGAAGCTGCGCTCCATCAAGAAGGCGGCGACGAAGGACCGGACCGGCATCAACCCTTTCACGAAGGAGCCGACCACTTTCAAGGGCAAGCCGGCCACGAAGAAGGTCCGCGCCACGGCGCTCAAGGCGCTGAAGGATCTCATCCAGTAGGCTCCGGCGTCTCGACGCTTGCCTGGGAGGGGCGCCCACCGCGACGGAAGCGGTGCGGCGCCTTTCTCGCATTCAGTGTCGGCGCGCAGCCCGCCACACAGCCACGTTCGCGAGGACGAGGAGGAGAAGAGCCATCGGCGCGTCCCCGAAGCGGACGTAGAGCGTCGGCGGCGAATCGAGGAGTGCCGGCTCCACCGAGAGCACGCCCGCCACATCGGACGAAGCCCGCTCGCGGACGCGGCCCGTCGCGTCGACCCACGACGTGGGGCCGAAGTTGACCGCGCGCACCATGTCGCGGCGCGCCTCCACGGCGCGGAGGGTCGCCACGCGCAGGTGCAGCTCGCTCTCGGAGCTTCCGGCGAACCACGCGTCGTTGGTCACGTTGACGAGCAGGTTGGGCGAAGTCTCCATGGCCTCGCGCCCCGCCTCGGGCAACATGTCCTCGTAGCAGATGAGCACCGCGGCGCGCACCCGTCCTGCCGGTAGCGAGACGCTCCGATCGCCCGCGGCGAGCCCCAGCCCACGCGCGAACACCTGGCGCATCCACGGGAGACGGTCCGCCAGCGGCACGGTCTCGCCGAACCAGAGCAGGTGGCGCTTGTCGTACGAGTCGGAGAGCGCGCCGTCTCGCGTCGCAACCAGGGCGGAGTTGTAGGCCGCGCCGTCCAGGGCGCCGGTCATGAGCAGGCCGGTCAGCACGGGACCGTGTACGGGGGGCTGCAGGATGCCGCGAGGCGGATCCGGTTCGCGCCGCAGACCGTGCGGGAGGGAGTAGGGGAAGGCGGCCTCGGGCCACACGACGAGCTCGGCGTCGCGTGCCTCGCCGAGCTCCGTGAGCGCCGTCAGTCTGGCGAGGATGGCCGGCGCGCGCTCCTCCTCCCACCGTGTGCTCGCCTCGATCGACGGCTGCACCAGGGCGACGGACACATGCGGCGCCTCCGTGCGCTCCCGGTCGACGCCCGCCATCCGCGCCGTCCCGAACGCCAGCTGCGCGCCCAGGAGCAGGACCGCGAGCCCCAGCGCCAGCACTCCGCGTCTCCTCGTCTCCGGTCGTCGGATGGCCAGCGAGGCCGCCAGGAGCCCCGCCGTCAGCGCCATCAGCGCCGCCACGCCGCGCTCCCCCACGATGTCCGCGAGCTGCACCATCGCCGGCCATGGCGACGCGCCTCCCGCGACCGTCCACGGCATCATCGTCGGGAGGAACGTCCCCGCGTACACACCCGCCGCGAACGCCAGCGGGCGAGGGACGCGCGCTCGCGCCAGCGTCTCGTACGCCACGCCCGCCACCATCCAGCGCAGGCCCTCGAATGCCGAGAGCAGAAGGAGCCCCAGCGCGCCCACCGCCCACGGGAGCGGCGTGAAGTGGGCCACCACGCCGGGGATGAACCGGAGCGCGACGAGGTTCGCCCCGACGCCGAACGCGAGGCCGCGCCGGGCCCCCGTGAGGGCCACGCGCGAGCGCGACGCGAACGGAGGCCACGCGGGGTCCACGCCGAGGAGCCACGCGAGCGCCGCCATCCCGAGCCACAGCGCCGGCACCATGTCGAACGGCGGCGCGGCACCCGTCGCCAGCAGCCCCCCCGCGACCAGGGCGAAGACGCACTTGCGAAGAGTCGTCATACGCACGCCGGAGCGCTCATGTTCCCACGTCCACGCAGCCACGCGCGTGCGTCAGTTTGTCGACACTCGCCCGTTCACGACCGGCGCGTTCCTCGCGAAATCGTGGCTCGAGCGTACGGCACCAAATGTGCTGGAGACGACGCGACCATGGGCCTCGACAGATTCCTTCGCCGGCCGGTGATCGAGGAGGAGCTGCGCCTCGATCAGCGTCCCACCATCCCGCCGCCCGCGAAGCGCCCGTCGGGCATGCGGCGGAAGGCGCCATTGTCGTCGGCGCTCGATCCGCTGGAAGAGGCCCTACTCTCGCGTCCTCTCTGGGATTCGCGCGAGCCCGAGCCGGCCGTTCACGAGCTCCTCTATCGCTTCGCCGTCGGTGACGAGGCGGGAGCAATTGCCGCGGCTGCCCTGCTGCTGGATGGGCGTCGTGTCCCAGCGCTCACGGTGTCCATCGACGTCCTCGACGAGCTTGAGCTCGATCACCGTGCCGCTCTGGTCCTCGCGCAGGTGGACGGCACGACTCCGCTGTCACAGCTGCTCAGAGAATCCTGTCTGTCGAAGGGCGACGCCCTCCGCACAGTGTGCGAGCTGGTGGAGCGACGGATCCTCGTCCTGCGTCAGCCGAAGTGACGTTTACGGATGCTCCACGGGCGCATCGTCGAGGACGTGCACGAACTCGCAGGCCGAGGCGCCCTTCGAGAGCAGCCGCTCCAGAGGGAGCAGGCGATACCGGGGGTTGAGCACCCGGAACGTCGCCTCTTCGAGAGCGTGCACGACCTCGGTACAGATCTCGGGCGCCTGCGACGCCACTCTCGCGAAGGGGCAGGCCGTCTCGCATTTGACGGCGCGCGTCTTCCCTCGCTCCGCCCAGTGTCCAGTCACGCCGAAGGCCCGGTCCTCCCAGTCCTGGATGCGCCCCATGTCGGACATGTCGTCGACGTCGACGTCGAGGCGCTCCCGGAGGCGGTGCGCGCGCCACCTTCCCCACCGCACCGACGTGACGTGCGCCAGGTCGAGCAAGCGCCGGCCGCCCCATCGGCGCTCCGCGGCGATGGCCTGAAACATCCCGTTCACGAGCGTCACCAGCACGCGTCGCGCGACGGCGTCGCCCTCGGCTCGCTCCGCCAGCGCGTACATCCAGCGCTCGACGCGCGTCGGCTCCCCCGTCATGGGCGCAATTCGCTCAAGCCGGCGGCGGCTGGCTACCGCTACCCCCCGTCCCCCCGTACATCTTCTCCGCGATGCCGAACGTCACCGCCTCGAGCTTCTGGTACGAGTCGCGGATCTGCGCCAGGTCCGCCTGGCTTTCCAGCAGCCCGCGCAGCTCAGCCACGAAGGCCTTCGCGTCTTCGAGCATCTTCGCCTCCACGAGATCGGCGTAACCCTCGAGCGCCGCCTCCGTCGTGTAGAGCAGCGTCTCGGCCTGGTTTCGTACCTCGGCCAGCTCGCGGCGTAGCTCGTCGGCGTACTTGAAGCGCTCGGCGTCCGTCACCAGCTTGTCGACCGCGTCCTGCGACAGGCCGCTCGTCGGCTTCACCTTGATGCTCTGCGCCTTGCCCGTGCCGAGGTCCCTCGCCTCGACGCTCACGATGCCGTCCGCGTCGATGCGGAACGAGACCTGGATCTTCGGCACGCCGCGCGGTGCCGGAGGGATGCCGGTCAGCTCGAAGCGGTTGAGGCTGCGGTTGTCGCCCGCCATCTTTCGCTCGCCCTGGAGGATGTGCACCGGCACGAAGTTCTGGTTGTCGATGCTCGTCGTGAAGACCTCCGACTTCTCGGTCGGGACGGTCGTATTGCGCGGGATGAGCACCGTGAACACGCCCCCGCCGGTCTCGACGCCCAGCGACAGCGGAGTCACGTCGAGCAGCAGCACCTCGACCTTCTCGTCGCCCAGCGCCGCGCCCTGGAGCGCCGCGCCGGCGGCCACCACCTCGTCGGGGTTCACGCCCTTGTGGGGGTCCTTCCCGAAGAACTGCTTCACCGCCTTCTGCACCGAGGGCATCCGCGTCATCCCGCCCACCAGGATGACGTTGTGGATGTCGGTAGGCGTCATCTTCGCGTCGGCCAGCGCCTTGCGGCAGGGGTCGAGCGTCCTCTCGACGAGGTCACCCGTCAGCATCTCCAGCTCGGAGCGGGTCAGCGTCTTCACGATGTGGAGCGGCTCGCCCCCGGCGCTCTGCGCGAGGAAGGGGAGGTTTATTTCGGTCTCGATGGACGACGAGAGCTCGTGCTTCGCTTTCTCCGCGGCCTCTTTGAGTCGCTGGAGGGCAAGCTTGTCCTTCCAGAGATCGACCTGGTGGTCCCGCATGAAGCTGTCACACAGGTTGTCGATGATGCAGCGGTCGAAATCCTCGCCGCCGAGGTGCGTATCGCCGTTCGTCGACTTCACGCTGAAGACGCCGTCGCGAATCTCGAGGATCGAGATGTCGAACGTGCCGCCGCCGAGGTCGTAGATGGCGATGCGCTCCGCGTCCTTCTTCTCCAGCCCGTAGGCCAGCGCGGCCGCCGTCGGCTCGTTGATGATGCGCTTCACGTCGAGGCCGGCGATCTTGCCCGCGTCCTTCGTAGCCTGCCTCTGCGCGTCGTCGAAGTACGCCGGGACGGTCACCACCGCCTCGGTCACGGGCTCGCTCAGGAACGCCTCGGCGATCTCGCGCATCTTCCCGAGGATGACGGCGCTCACCTCGGGCGGGGACATGTCGCGTCCACCGACATGCACCCAGGCGTCGCCATTGGGAGCCTCGAAGATCTTGTACGGGGCCGTCTCGGACTGGCGGGTCACCTCGGCGTGCGAGAACTTCTGCCCCATCAGGCGCTTTACCGCATAGACGGTGTTCGTCGCGTTGGTCACCGTCTGCCGCTTGGCGGCCTGCCCGACGAGCCGCTCGCCCCCCGCGGTGAAGCCGACCACGGACGGCGTCGTCCGCGCGCCGTCCGCGTTGGGAATGATGCGCACCTCGAGCTTTCCGCCGGCCGTCGTCTCGGCCACGGCCACGCACGAGTTCGTCGTTCCCAGATCGATGCCGATGATCTTTCCCATCCGTCCCTCGGGCCGTCAGCTCGTCGCCTGGCCAGCGCCCGGGTCGCCGTCACCGCCCTTGGGCTTGGCGACGACCACCATCGCCGCGCGCATGAGCCGATCCCCCTGCGTGTACCCGGGCTGCACTTCGGCCAGCACCGTGCCCGGCGCGTGGTCGGACGTCTCCACCTGCTGAATCGCCTCGTGCAAGCCGGGATCGAACGGCTGCCCGACCGTCGCGATGCGGGCGATCCCCTCGCGACCGAGCGCCTCGGTGAACTGGCGCTGCACCATCGCCAGGCCGTCGGCCACCGCCTTCACGTCCTTGGTTCGCAGGGCGCTCTGGATGGCGCGCTCGAGGTTGTCGAAGACGGGCAGCACGGCGCGCAGGAGGTCCTCCCGGCCGCTTCGTCGTGCGTCCTCGAGCTCCTTGCGCGTGCGCTTGCGGAAGTTGTCGAAGTCCGCGGCCGAACGCATCCACGCGTCCTTCATCCGCGTCGCTTCGGCCTGCGCCTCGGCCAGGGGATCCGCTGCACGGGGCGTGGGGGGGTCGTCCGCGCCGGCCGCGTCGGGCTCGTGCCCGGTGCTTTCATCGATGGTCGCCTGCTTGTCGCGAGGCCCGTCGGTGCTGTTGGAGTCGCCTTGCATCGCCCGCAATATAAAGCGTCCGCCCGGGAAGACTAGAGCGCTAGGCTCGTTCACTGCGGCATGGGCTCGCGGCGCTCCCTCGGCGGGCCCCTCGTCGGCGGGTACCGGCTCGAGGAGCGCCTTGCCGGCGGCGGCGGCGGCGAGGTCTACCGCGCCAGACACGGGCGGACCGGCGACCCGGTGGCGCTGAAGGTCCTTCGGGACCCGCGATCGCTCGCGGAGCTCGAGCGCGCGATGGCCCTGCGCCACCCCCACCTCGTGCACATCCTCGAGGCCGGAACGGACCCAGCGGGCGCTTACGTCGTCATGGAGCTCCTCGAGGGCACGACCCTTCGCGACGTCCTCGCGAGGCGCGGGAGGCTCGACCTCGACAGCGCCCTCGCGGTGCTCCTTCCCGTGCTCGAGGCGCTGCACGCCGCGCACGACCGCGACCTCGTCCATGGCGACCTCAAGCCGGAGAACGTCTTTCTCGCACGGGCGGCCGGGGGCGTCGCGCGGGTCAAGCTGCTCGACCTCGGAGGCTTTGCGCGGGGGCCTGGCGGCGAGGCGATCTTCGGCTCGGCCGCGTATCTCTCGCCCGAGCAGGCGTCCGGCGACGCCCTCGACGCACGCAGCGACGTCTTCGGCGCGGGGCTCCTCCTCTTCGAGCTCGTCACGGGGCGCCCGCCCTTCGAGGCCGCCGGGCCCGTGGCCACCGCGTACCAGATCGTCCACCAACCCGCGCCGCGCGTCGGCGACGTCCGCCTCCAGCCCGTGCTCGACGTGGCCCTCGCCAAGTCGCCCGCCGACCGCTTCCCCGGCGTCGCCGCGTTCGCCGATGCGCTCGCCGTGCTGGCCCCCGATGCGGCCCTCAGCGTCGCGGCGCTTTCGGCGCTCGCGAAGCCATGAGCTGCGTCGGGTCCTCGATCAGCGGACCCTCGGAGTCGACCTTGATGGTGTCGTCGGGGCTCACCGGGGCCTTGCGCGCCACCTTGCGCTTGGGCAGCGGGAACGACGCGCTCGACCGGATGATCGTGTCCTGATCGTCCCGCAAGTCGCGCAAATCCGGAGAAGATTTACGCTGCGGTCGCGGCGGCGAGGGCCTTGCCTTGGCTTCGGCGAAGTGCGCCGGCGGCCTGCCCATCACGTCGGTGTCGCGCACCCCGCCGCGTGCCTGCGCCAGCTGCTGAGCGAACTCCGGACCGCGCTTCGTCGTCGTGTGCGCGTCGTCCGGGCGCTGCTGATCGAACGGGCTCGTCTGCACCTGCGTCGGGTACTCCTCGAACTCGGACGCGTCCGACGACGGCGCGTACGGTGAACGCGGTCGCGAGTCCATCTCCGTCACCTCGACGGGGAGGTTCTCGCCCGACAGCGGCGTGTCGTTCGAGAACACGATGGGGATCTCCACCGAGCTCGGCGTCGGCTCCTTGATGCGCGGCGCGGGCGGGGGTGGCATGACGGCAGCGCGAGGCGGAGGAGAGGCGGGACCAGGCGGCGGCGACGACAGCGGCTTCTGCCTCGCGCGAATGGCCTCGTTGATGACGGCCGGGCTGGGCGCGTTGAAGCGATCACGGAGCGTCTGCAGATCACGCTGGAACTCCGCCGCCGAGCGGTAGCGGTCCTCGCGGTTGCGTGCCATCGCCTTGTCGAGAACGGCGTCGAACCCGTTGGGAAGGGCAGGGCGGAGGTCGCGCGCGGGCTTCGGCTTCGTGCCGAGGATCTGCAAGAGGAGCGCGTTGTAGTTCGGCGCGGTGAACGGCCGCCGGCCCGTCAGAGCCTCGTAGAGGATGATGCCGCACGCGTAGAGGTCGACGCGCGCGTCGAGGTTGCGGTCGCCGCGCGCCTGCTCCGGCGACATGTAATACGGCGTCCCCATGACCATCCCCGTGCGCGTGAGGTCGAGGTCGTCCTCCTTCGTGCCGATGAGCGGGGCGATCACCTTGGACACCCCGAAGTCGAGCAGCTTCACCAGCGGCGGGCAGCCCACGCGGCTCGTGAGGAACACGTTCTCCGGCTTGATGTCGCGGTGGACGATGCCCTTCTCGTGCGCAGCCACGAGCCCCGAAAGCACCTGCACCAGCGTATCGATGACATCGTCGAACGGCAGGCCGCCCTCGGCCCCGATGCGGTCGGCCAGGGTCTCGCCGACGAGCTTCTCCATCACGAGATAGGGGCTGTTGTCGTCGAGCGTGCCCAGATCGTAGACCTCGCAGATGTTCGGGTGCCCGATGGCGCCGGCCGCGCGCGCCTCCTGGTGGAAACGCCGGACCGCGTCCTTCTTCCGCGCCTGGTTCGGGTGCAGGACCTTCACGGCCACGGAGCGCCCGATGGTCAGGTGCTCCGCCTCGTAGACGGTGCCCATGCCTCCCTCGCCTAGCACGGCGCGCACGACGTACTTGCCGCCGATCGTCTTGCCGAAGAGGTCGCGCGACGGGCCGCGCGGCGGAAACGAGGACTGCGGGATGCGCGGCGGAGGCGCCGACGGGGCCATCGGGGCCGGCTCGAGGAGGGCGACGCGCTCGGACTTGTCGCGGCGGATGGCCTTCCCCGTCGACGGACAGATGACCTGCAGCACGTCGTGAGGCAGCCCGCAGTGCGAGCATCGGATGAACCGTTGGCTCATGCCGCCGCCCCCGAGCGATAGGACGATTCCGA